>ERZ824600.3518-NODE-3518-length-14882-cov-11.081878_pt1 | contig 14882 bp, 16 predicted proteins | sample MGYA00519933_ERZ824600 | MGnify/ENA primary metagenome ERZ824600 (study PRJEB31778, sample SAMEA3449178) | human gut metagenome | biome: human gut; feature: human-associated habitat; material: faeces | place: United Kingdom | collected 2010/2012 ... | reverse complement strand
GGCAAAATCGACTGACCTTTCTTTTTTACCCAACAATATCTTTAATTAAGGGAGAACGGGCGTTCCCATTTGACGATGGCATTGTAGCTATCGCCTACGGGAACGCCCAACCTATTCCGACGGAGGATGCGGAACTAGACCGCATCCAAATAAATCTTACAGTCAAAGAATGGAGCGTGAGTTAATGGCTATTTTTGGCAAGTCCGGCGTTACCAACAAGACCCCGGGCAATATCGTTTTCGGCGCTGGCACGATTCACAAGGGCCTGAAGTATACGGCAGGTTCCGGCGGCGGTTCCGGTTCCTGGAACTTTGCGGAATCCCTTGTTGGCGCCACCAACGGCGGTTCCAAGGTTTCCATTGTCCCCGAAATCGCCAACATTGAAGTTGACGGTATCGGTGTGAAGTCCAAGGGCATGGCCCAGAAGACCGGCGAAACGGCCACTATGGAAATCAACTTTGCGGAGTTGACCAAGGATATTATCCAGGCGGCAACTCTGGGCCAAGCGGGCACGTCTGCGGACACCACCTATGACGTAATCGAATCCAAGACGGAGATTGCCGAGGGCGATTACTGGGAGAATATCGCCTTTGTGGGCAAGACCCTAAGCGGCAAGTATATCATTGCCATTCTGGAAAACGCCCTTTGCACGTCCGGCTTTGAGCATGAGGGCAAGAACAAGGAAGGTGCTGCGGGCAAGTACACCTTCGAAAGTTACGCCGAATTCGGCGATTCCACCGACCAGGATAAGCTGCCCTGGCATATTTACTATCCCAAGGCTTCCTGACAGCAACACAGGGCCGGGGCAACCCGGCCTTAAACCAATCTAACCAGAAAGAGGTTTTACAATGCGCGAAGAAAAAGCCTATACGCTGCGGGAAATGACTGCTGACGATGTTTTCCCCATGTTCAAGATCATTTCCGGCATTGGCCTGAAGGAATTCAAGGCGGCGTTTGAATCCGATGATGTGAAAGCCGCTATTGCTGCCATGACGGGCGAGAAAGCGGAGGGAGAGAAGCCGGACGCGGCGGCCATCGGCATCACCATTGCCGTGAACATTGCGGATGTGATTTTTTCCAACCTGCCCAAATGCAAGGCCGATATTTACAAGCTGCTGTCCGGCCTGTCCGGCATGAGTGCGAAGGATATTGCCGCCCTGCCTATGCCCGTTTTCATGAATATGGTGGTTGACACCATCAAGAAAGAGGAATTCAAGGATTTTTTCGGGGCTGCTGCAAGGCTGTTCAAGTAGGCGATATTCGCTTTATTGACCTGCTTTTCCAGCGGTATTCTGACCCGCTGCCCCTGCTTGACCGGATGATTCGTTGCGGGCGGCTTTACGAATTTATTTGCGAGGTTGTGGCCATCAAGAACGAGGAAACAGAGGAACAAGCGCTATGGGAACTTTGGCTGCATAAGGACTTTGAACAGTCATATGCAGAATTCCGGGAATCCCTGGAACCGGACAGCGCCGCGGAGACCGGCGGGGAAGACCTTGCATCGATTATTCAGCAGTCCCGGGAAATCCTGAACTTTGTACCGCCGGGGGAGCTGTAGACGGCTGCCCTTGGGCGGCTTTTTTATTTTCACAGGAAGAAGGTGAAGGGGATTGGATTTATTTACGCTGATGGGAAAGATTGCACTGGAAGGAGTGGACAAGGCACAGGCCGACCTTTCGAAAGCGTCTGAAAGCGCAAAAAAAGCGGGAACGGCCTTTGAGAGCTTCGGCCAGAACACCGAGAAGCTGACCAACGCTATTTACACCCAGCAGAACAAAATCAACCTTTTGAAGCGGAAATATCAGGATTTTTACCTGACCCAGGGTAAGAATTCAAAAGAAGCGAAAGAGTGCGCGCAGGAAATCGACCGCCTTTCCAAAGAGTTAAAGGAAAATAAGGAAGCATTGTCGGAGGCGGAGAAGGAAGCAAACAAATTTGACACTTCGCTTTCGGATGTTGCGGGAAGCGCCGAAGAGTCCAGTAACGTCATTTCCGGCGCGTTTTCCAAAATCGGGTCAATGGTCGCAACGTATTTCGCTGTTGACAGAATCGTTGCCTTCGGAAAGACCTGCGTGGAAACGGCGGCAGAGGTCAAAGCATCCAACGCGCAGTTCCAGCAGACTTTTTCCGTTGGCGGTAAAGACCTGACAAAAACGGCCAGAAGCATTCTGAACACGATCGCCGAGGAAACCGGCATTGTGGCGACACGGCTTCAGGATTCCGGAACGAAAATATACGCTTTTGCGAAATCGTCCGGCGCGGACAGCGCACAGGCTCTTGACCTGATGCAAACTGCCTTGACCGCTGCGGCTGACGCGGCGGCATACTACGATATCAGTCTGGAAGACGCGACAGAATCTTTGCATTCCTTCTTGAAGGGCAATTTTGCGAATGACGCGGCGCTGGGTGTTTCTTGTACGGAAACAACCAGAAACGCGGCTGCGATGGAGCTGTTCGGCCAGAAATACCAGGATTTGACCGAGATTCAGAAGCAGCAGACGCTTCTGAAAATGGTTACGGACGCACAGGAGCTTTCCGGTGCTATGGGGCAGGCTTCCAGAGAGGCAGACGGCTTTGAAAATGTTGTCGGAAACCTGAAGGAGACCTGGCGGCAGTTTCTGGCCGGTGTAGGCGATCCGCTTCTGAGCAGGCTGATTCCGATCATTCAGGATTTGACTACGAATTTCGACAGCTACCTCGGGGTCGTTGAGGATGTTGCCATTGCTTTGGGAACCACGCTTGCCGGAGTTGCCATTGTGAAAGCAATAAACGCTTTTGGGCAGCTTAAAACGGCGGCTGAATTGGCGTTTGCCGCAATGGGGGCCGGAAGTATTGCCGGGCCTGTAGCAATTGGGGCCGTAACGGTAGGAGCGTTGGGCCTTGCTTTCCACCATGCCAGCGAGTACGTCAAGGAATTTGATGAACAGTCGCAGGTGTCCGCAACGACCTATGAAGAGGCTGTAGCGGGGATGGAAAAGGCAAAGGCCGCAATTGATGCTTTGAATGACAGCTATTCCGGGGATAACGCCGGAACGGAGTGGTCGAAAAGTGATGATTACGCATACAGTTTGGCACAAGCCCAGTACAATAATTTCAAAAAGATTATTGAAACAGGCGCGTACACAATGGCGGAGGCGGCAGAGGCTACGGAACAGCCCGTCAGTCGGCTGCAAGAAATCACGAACAATTACACGGATTCCGTCACAAAGCTGATGGACAACGCCGTTTCCGTCTACAACCAGATTTCCCAGAATATTGACGGCTGGTTCTCCCCCTTTCAGAAGGTGGCGAAACAAGCTAAAGTCTCCCTGAAAGACATGACGGACGGGATGCTGTCCCAGATTGACTACTTCACGACCTACAACCAGAATATCCAGACCCTGACGGAAGCGGGCCTGGGCAGCTTTGCCAATCAGCTGCAATCCATGGGCGCTGACGGTGCGGCCTATGCCCAAGCGATTGTGGATGCAATGGACAAGGCGGGCGGCGCAACCTCTGAGGGCGGGCAGCAGATCGTTCAGAACCTGACCGGGCTGCAATCCCAGCTTGAAGAGAGCCGGGACGGCCTGACCCTATCCATGACTGAGGGTATCACCGACCTTGGGAACAAGCTGACAGAGCTGGGCGAACAGTTTAATTCGGAGGTTGGTGAGTGGGACAAGTCCGGGGAGGCCGGAGCGGCGGCAGCGGCTACTATGAGCGCTTTCAGGGACGCTCTTGCAGAGGGTGGAGACACGGCAGTACAGGCTATGTCTGACCTTGGCAGCAAGCTGACAAGCGCCCTGCAAGCCGCTATCGGAACCATTACCATGACCGTGAATGTGGTTGCCGGTGGCGGAGGCGGAAGCGGAGGCGGGGGAGACCGTGGTGGAAGCGGTTCGAATCCCGCTATGGTTGCTTTCGGCCATAAGGACGGCCTGGACTACGTGCCATACGATGAATACCCCGCACGGCTCCACAAGGGCGAAGCTGTCCTTACGGCGGCAGAGGCCAGAGCATGGAGAGCCGGGAAGCGTTCCGGGGCTGCGGACGCTGCGCCCTTGCAGCACGGCGGCAGCAGGAGCAGCAGCGGCGTGACCATCGTCCAGAACATCCAGGCTGTGCCCCAGACCCCGGCGGAAATCGCAGCGGCGACTGCGGCCTACTGGGAAATTGCGAGGTGGGCAACGTGAAAAATTTCAACAATCTTTCCAAGCTGTTCCGCTATGTGAACGATCAGGGGGACAGCGTGACCTTCGACTATGCCGGGGGCTTTTTAATCAACAAGCCAACCGGCGTTGATACCGTTACGGTGAATCTGTCCACGGCCCAGGGAATCAACCAGACCGGCGCAACCGTGCAAAGCGCAAATGTGCAGCCCCGGCCCGTGAATATCACGGGCTATCTGGTGGGGGACGCACAGGCCAAGGGCAAGGGACGGCTGCTGTCGGTCATTCGGCCCGATATCGGCGGGCGGCTGTATGCCGATGATTTGTATCTGGTTGTCCGGCCTACGGCCACGCCCACGGTGGAGGCCAAGCGCTGGGGAGCGCAGTTCCAATTCACGCTGACTGCTGCATACCCGTATTGGTGCAAGGACGATACGGCATCGGTCACCCTGGCGGGCATCAAGCCGCTGTTCAAGTTCCCGTGGAATATCTCCAGGGAGTATGCTTTCGGGCAGCTGTTTGAAACGAAGTGGGTGAACGTGCCAAACCGTGGGCAGGTTCCGTGCCCCTTCACGGTGACCTTCCGAGCGAAGGACGCTGTGACGAATCCCAAGATCACCAATGCTGTGACCGGGAAATTCCTGCTTATCAGCAAGTCTTTGATTGCGGGGGAACGGCTGGTGGTGCGGATCACCCACGACCGGACAACGGTGGAATCCTCTGTAGATGGGGAATGCCGGGGCGCTCTGAGCCTGTCCAGCAATCTGTTTTCGCTGAACGTTGGCGACAATGTACTGAAGCCGGAGGCAGAAACGGGCCTGCCCAACTTGCAGGTTGATATTGACTTTGCGACCGAAGTTGTGGGGGTGGCGCTGTGAGCATCGAGATTTACCCGGAGGACTTTTCCACCCGGTACGGCCTGACCCACGCGATCAGCATCACCATGACGGCATTCTACAACGATATCGGGAAGCTGATGCTGGTTGCCCCCGTTGATGACCACAATATTCAGGCCCTGAAAGTGGGGAATGTCATTTACGACACCGACCGGAAGCTGACCTATATCCTGGTCAACGTCAAAATCGACACATTCTACCGCCGCATTACGGCCAACGGCTACACGGCGGAAGCAATCCTGAATCGCCGGGTAGCGTCCGCAAAGACGAAGATCACCAACATTGAAAGCGGCGTGTATGAGGCCGTCAACGGCAACCTGCGGGGGCTGGAAAGCAGAATCCAGACGGCCCCGGTCAAGGGGCTGGAAGAAACTTACCAAGGGGATGACGAAACCACCAGGGATGTAGATGAAAGCGTTGTCTATGGCGGGCAGCTGCTGGATGAGCTGACCCCTGTCCTTGAATATGGCGAACTGGGGCGGCGAATGCTATGGGACGATACCACAAAAAAGTGGACGTTCGAGGTCTTCAAGGGGATTGACCGGACGCAGGGCATTCACAGGGTTGTTTTCTCGACTGAGCAGGGGACGGCAAAAGACCTGATTTGCAATGACGATGACAGCACCTTCTATACAACGGCGTTCGTCCGCTGGGACTGGGAGGACACCGTGCAGATGCACCTTGTGGGCACCTGCGGGGTCAGTGCCAGGGAGCTGTGGATCGATTCCAGTCTGTCCCCGGAGGGCGGGGAGGACTTCGCCGCTATGAAAAAGCGGGTGATTTCGGACGCTATGGACACCCTGAAGGAGCAGATCCGGCGGAAGAGCTTCACTGTCACGATTGACCCGGAGGACTTCGGGCGGCTGTATGACATGGGGGATATTGTTTCCTGCGTGTCCATCAGGTACGGCGTGGAGTTTAACGCACGGGTCACGGGCATCAAATACACCCTTGACGCCACAGGGGAGAAGACGGAAGTCACCCTTGGAGAACCTATTTTAACGGCATTGGAGGCGTTGAAACTGAATGGCTAATATCAAATCTTTCCCCAACAATCAGGACGTGTATGTAGGCGCTGAAACCGTCATGCGCTGGCTCCACGGGCGGACTTCCGGCGTTTTTGCGGCGGCGGAGAATGCCGCTGTAGCGGCGCTGGAAACGCCCGGCATGGCTGTCACAGTGACGGACGGCACGGGCTGGCTGACCGATGCGGGCGGGAACGGAATCGTCTGGTGGAACGACACCCTGAAAAACGATGGGGCGCTGCTTCAGCTGCCCATTGACATTGCGGATGGAGCGCTGGACAGAATCGACCGGGTCATTGTGGAATGGAAAACCACGAACTATGTTGACCTGCCGGAAATCAAGGTGCAGAAGGGCACAGCGTCCAGCACACCGGAAGCCCCTGCGCTGACCAACAACAGCACCGTCCGGCAGATCAGTCTTGCACGGGTGGCCGTAGGGGCTGGCATCACGGCGGTAACGGCAAGCATGATCACAGACGAACGGCTTGACCCGGCTGCCTGCGGGCTGGTAACGGATGGCCTATCCATCGACACCACAACTATCAATGCCCAGTACACGGCCCTGCTGGATAGTTTGGCCCAAGAGCTGGCAGCCCTGGAAGCCGGTACAGCTGTGGAGCTTAAGAAGCTGGCCTTTGCCAATACGGTGGTTGCTGTATCGGCCTGGGCCGAAGACAGCACATATGAGGATTACCCGTACCGAGCAGCAGTGGCGCTGAGCGGCGTAACGGCGGCGATGATTCCCGATGTGGTGTTCGGGCTGGCGGCAATGGCTGACAACAGCTTTGCGCCGGTGGCGGAGTGCTACAACGGCGGCGTGTATATCTACGCTGCCGATGTATCGGAATCCGCAATCACGATACCCACAATTATCTGTTGGAGGGGGGCGGCTACATGATCGGACGCACAAATGCGGTTTTTGGCGGTGGTGGCACCGGACTGACGGTCGTTTCTGGCCTTACCGAACCGGTGAAGCCAAAGGAGAATATGATCTGGGTAAAATCCGACAAGGCTGGGAAGAAGTACGTCTTTGCGGAGGCCGCGCCGGAAGTGCCTTTTGAGGGGCTGATCTGGTTCAGTGCCACGGGGGACGGGATCATCACGCAGGTCAACGTCTATGCCGACGGCGCGTGGAACCGGGTGGATGCGTATATGTACCTGTCCGGGACCTGGGTACACATTGCAAGCGCCTGGGCTGGCGAGCTGTATGATAGCGGAAATCAATATAAAAGTGTAACCGGTGGGTGGAAATCTTACGCTGGTTCTCTCACGGAACCCAATGGTTACCTTTATGGACAGAGTTCTTATACCACTAGAATCGGCACAGTAAAACCAATCGATATGTCATCATATACGCAATTGCACGTGATTGGCGGCGGATACGGCGAATACATGTCTGAGGGCTCCGCACTTAACATCAGACATGCCGTTGGCGTCTCGGATAATCCAGGAAACGGCACATTTCTTGCATCGGCTTTACTTAATACCGCGTATAATGTTGTCAATGTCAAGGAAGTCGTCATAGATATATCGAATATAACCGGAAGTCATTATGTAAGCACAAATGCGTCGCGAGCAGGCGTCGCGGCAGGCGTCTATATCACAAAGGCCTGGATGACGTGAGGTGATTCGATGAAAGTCTATATTGATGATGAATTCAAGTGCCATACTCAGGCAGCAGACGGTCTTACGGCTGTTGAAACCGATTTTTTTGATGGCATGTGCGCCGCCTATATCGAGGGCTACCGCTTTGTTCCAGCCGGGAAGACCTGGACGGCAGCGGACGGCACGGTGTTCCGGGGCGAAATGATTACTCCCTGGAAGCCCTGGGCGGAGCTGGACGCGGCGCAGCGGGCCTATGAGCGGGAGCAGGCCGCAGCGCTGGAAGCTGCATTATCTGACATTGAGGAGGCGTTGGGGCTGTGACAATTGAGGAAAGAAAAGCGGCCATTTTGGCAAAGATTGAAGAAATGAAAGCCCAGAGCGGCAGCAGTGACGAACAGTTAAAGGAACTGGACACCGCCTACCGGGAAGGAGTTGACAGCCTGTGACACAAGAAGAGCGGAAAAAAGCTATGTACAATCAGGGCCGGGCAGATGCCCAGGCGCTGCAAGCAAATGCCGGTGATATGACCGGCACGGACCTGAACCGGGCGACGCAGAAGATCCCGGAGTTTGCGGCGGCGTGTAAAAACGCCAATATGCTTTCCCGGCCCGTTGGCTTTATTTGCCGGTCTTCGGCTGGGCGTGTGGTGAAGCTGTTGCAAGTGTATGACAGCACGATTTACACCCAGGAGCCGGAAGAACTGCCCGCCCAGTGGGGCTTTGCCTGGAGTGCCGACCCAGAAAAGGCGCTTCCTTTTATTTCCATCAGTACAAGCCCCTATAACAAGGGTGACTGCTGCACGGAGGACGGGAAAACATACCGTTCTAAAATTGACAATAACGTATGGTCTCCGTCCGCATACCCCCAGGGCTGGGAGGGGGTGATGACATGACGATCAAGCAAATTCAGAACCTTTTGGATTATCTGGGCTATGCCCCCGGTAAAATTGACGGGATGGACGGTACAAATACCCGGAAAGCTGTCAAGGCATTTCAGGGGGACTTCGGCGGCTTGACAGTTGATGGCGTGGCCGGAACAGCCACACAAAAGGCCCTGCGCCATGCTGTGGCCTACGGGATGCCGGAGAAGAAGCAGACCACAGATGACAAGGCTTCTCCGGCGACCAGCGGCAAGACCGGCACATTCTGGGATGATCTCAAGCACTTCAAGCGTGAAGAAATGCGCTGCCCCTGCGGCAAGTGCAGTGGCTTCCCGGTGGAACCTGCCGAAAACTTGATGCGGACGCTGGACACGGACATTTGGGAGCATTTTCAAGCGCCGATCACCATCATACCGCTGCCCCCAAATGATCCTCATGCCGGCGGTTCCGGGGTGCGGTGTCAGACATACAACGATTCCCTGCGTGGCAGCGTCCCGAACTCCCGCCATGTGCAGGGCAAGGCGGCAGATATCATCGTGAGGGGCTTTTCCGGCTCTGCGGTCAAGACATACTGCGACAGCCTGGTAAAGGCGGGAAAACTCCGCTACTGCTACGTCATCGGCGGCGGAAACTCCGTTCATGTGGATATTCTGTAACAAAGCACAAGGGGGAAGGTCTGACGGCCTTCCCCCATTTTATTTGCAATAAAGTTTGTACGTATTCCCGCTTTTTTCACGCTCAATCTGATTTGATTTGCTGGCAGAATAAAGCTGCTCCTGAATGTATGCTTTTGCTATTGGGTCAAATAATTTGTATATATCTTTCTGCAAAATGCCTGGATTTTCTCTGATTATTTCTACTAGATTTTCCCGTAATGTGGGTAGTACATGGATCTCAAACTCTTGCTTAGCTTCGTATTCTGCATTTAGTTTTTCAATATTTGCTTTCAAGTCATCCAATTCTTTTGACAACTTTTCAAGATAATCGTCTGTGAACAAATCATCCCGCCAATAATTGAAACATTCCCCTTTTTTCTCAAACAGTTTTTTCGTTCTAACCATGTAACTAACGAATGCTTCCAATGCTTCAAGCTGTGTGTTTGGGGAGCTATAGCGGCTTTCGTACCACGCAGACCACATCTTTTTGTACTTGGCTTCATATCGTTTTGTTTCTTTTTCATGCGCAGTACGCCACCCCCACGGCAAATCACCTTCAGGGGTTAAGTGGTCTTGATCTTCTTTCGGTTCGGATAGCTTTGTAATTATATTGGCTACGTCCTGCGCCGAAGATTCCGGGTTCTGCGTTTTTATATAACCAATAACGCTATCGATGCTCAACGGATTAAATTCTGATGTTTCTTCAAACGTGGCAGAATCTTTTTGTTCGCCTAAAATGGTTTTCTGTGTTTCGGCATTGACTATTCCGGTCTGTTCTTGCGTTTCTTCTGCGTTTTCTGATTTCTTCTTTCTGAAAATGTCAAATGGCCACATTTCCCCAACCCCCATTTGTAAGATGCAAAAGCTACGTTCATAGTAGCTTCGCAGGGAAGAAAAGCAACAACAGAATGGGAACAATCTGGTTACAAAAGAAGAAACTGTTGACAGAGCCGCAAACCGGCGCTACTATTTCCATAGGAGGTGTTCCTATGGACAAGATCGAGATTTTGCGGGAATGGGTGAAGGAGAGCCACAATATTGTGGCCTTCACCGGTGCTGGTGTAAGCACCGAAAGCGGCGTGAAAGATTTCCGAAGCAAAGATGGCCTTTACAGCGGAACATGGAGGCCTAACGACAGTGTCTCCACCGAATCCGGTGTGCCGGATTTTCGCAGTGTGGATGGGCTGTACAGCCAAAGCTTTGACTATCCGCCGGAGACCATTATCAGCCATAGCTTCTACCTGAAAAATCCGGAATATTTCTTTCGGTTTTACCGGGAAAAGATGATGCCTCTGGACGTGGAGCCCAATATCACCCACAAAACCCTGGCAAAATGGGAACAGGAGGGCAGGCTCAGTGCCGTTGTAACCCAGAATATCGATGGCCTGCACCAGAAGGCCGGGTCCCGGCGGGTCTATGAGCTCCATGGCTCCATTCTGCGGAACTACTGTACCCGCTGCGGGAAATTCTATCCGGCCCCTTTTGTGAAAAACTGTGACGGTATTCCCAGATGCAGCTGCGGCGGCATTGTGAAGCCGGACGTGGTGCTCTATGAGGAGGGACTGGACGAGAAAACCGTGGAGGGGGCTCTGGAGGCAATCTCTACGGCGGATATGCTCCTGGTGGCCGGAACAAGCCTGACGGTGTACCCGGCAGCGGGCTTCCTGCGCTATTACAGGGGAAATCGCCTGGTGCTCATCAACCGGGATCCCACGCCCTTCGATGACCGGGCGGACCTTGTTTTTCACGAGAGCCTGGGAAAGGTCCTGGGCGCACTGGAAAACCTTTAAGCATTCGTGAAAAAATTGTTGACAAATGTTGTTTGCCGTTGTATAATACCAAAGCTGTCCTTGAGACGGCCATCTGAAGGGATGCCTCTGTAGCTCAGTAGGTAGAGCAGCGGACTGAAAATCCGCGTGTCGTTGGTTCGATTCCGACCGGAGGCACCATTTGATGCGGGTGTAGCTCATCCGGTAGAGCGCCACCTTGCCAAGGTGGAGGTAGCGAGTTCGAGCCTCGTCACCCGCTCCAATTTCATACGGTACCGTGGCCAAGTGGTAAGGCAAAGGTCTGCAAAACCTTCATTCCCCAGTTCAAATCTGGGCGGTACCTCCAAGTGTCCTGTACGACTCCTATTTCGTGCAGGACTTTTTCTTTTCGTTTTTGCGTGAAATTAAGGTTAAGCCCACAAAATTCCTGACAATTTCTTTCGCTTTACTTTTCTACACGATTATGGTATCATTCCTAAATTCCCGAAAAATTATCCTTCACTTCCAATATAGTTCTGAATCAAGCATTTTTCTCGAAAAAAGACGTGAAAAGTGCTTGATTTTTTGTTGATATATGATTTAATTAGGCTATACGTCAATAGAAAGCAGGTGCTGTCATGGCATTGGATAAAACGGTACAGGTAGAACTTCCAGAACATGGAATAGCATATAAAAAGATTTCCGGGAAGACCTATGTCTATTATGTAACGGCAACCTATCGCAACGGGAAGGGACAGCCTACCTGTGACCGGTCTTCCATTGGACGCTTGGATGAAGAAACCGGAAAGCTGATTCCAAACCGGAATTATTATGAGATATATTTAAAGAAGCCAATGCCCGCGACAAAGGCGGTGAAGGCGCATGGTGTTTCAGATGTGTTTGAGAAGGTCAGTAAAAAGCTTGGGGTAACGAAGTCCGTAGAGCGCTATTTTCCGGAAAACAGCCGAGAAATGCTGACAGCGGCGCAGTATATGCTCAGTGAAGGTAATGTCATGTACTACATTGACGATTATACAGAAACACATAAAACCGCTGAAAATGGGAATTTGAATGACAAAAAATGCAGCGAAATGTTTGAATCTCTCCGGGAGGAAGATATGCAGCTGTTCTTCCGTGACTGGATAAGGCACAAAAAGCAGACGGAATATCTGGCCTATGATGTCACCAGCATTTCTTCTTACAGCGAAAATATTCGGGAGCTGGAATGGGGATATAACCGGGATAAAGAGAAACTGCCGCAAATCAATATGGAGATGTACTATGGTGAGGAAAGCGGTTTGCCGCTGTATTACAGAATTTACCCAGGCAGCATTTCTGACAAGACACATCTAAAGTACATGGTCGCGGACAATGAGTTTATCAATGGGAAACGCACCCGATTTGTGATGGACAGAGGTTTCTACAGCAGGGAGAATCTGCAATATCTGACAGAGAGTGGGTATCGCTTTGTGATTGCTCTGCCCGATAGCTTGAAATATTGCCGGGAACTTGTGAGCGAACATGGTGCGGAAATTGTGAACCACTCGGAGTTCCTACTGGGCCCGGGACTTCCCTATGGAAAGAGCTATGAGTCAATGGCTTTGGGCTTCCGCATGAAAATACACTTATACTATGATCCAGAAAAAGCGCTGCGAGAAACGTCGGCCCTTTATGCTCTGCTGAATGCTCAGGAAAATGACCTGAAAAGCATGGAAGAACCACCGGACAAGAGCCTACATTATGACAAATATTTTTATATAAACCGGTCGAAAGATGGAAAACTCGGATATATTCGTAACTTTAAAGCCATTGACGAGGCGCTGAAATATTGTGGTTTTTTCCTAATAGCGGAAACGGATTTCAAAAAAACGACAGCGGAGATTCTGGACATCTACCGCTGCCGGGACACAATTGAAAAGAGCTTTGATGATTTGAAAAACGGATTGGATATGAAGCGTCTGCACATTCATACTTCTGAAACCGCCCAGGGGAAAGTGTTTGTCTCATTCCTTTCATTGATTGTGCGGGCTTATCTGCTGAGACAGTTGAAAGACTATATGCGGCAAAATGGCCTGACGCTCAGGAAGATTCTGTTGGAACTGGACAAAATAAAGACGATCCAGTACCCGGGCAGCGACGAAGAACGGCTTCTGAATCCGCTGACAAAACGCCAACGGGAGATTTATGAGCTGCTGGAGATACCTGTACCCGGGTGTATAGGGTAATTCTGGGAGGAATTAAGGTTGAATGCCAAATGCCAGTGGCATATGGCAGCAACCAGTTCGAAATTTAATTGCAACCATATGGCTTTGCCGCAGCAAAGCCAGCTATCGAATCCAATTACTCGGACCATGCAGAGTGTCCTTATAGGATCTGAGTATGCGGACGCAAACAAATAGAGTTCGTGTTACATGATGTTTAATTTCACTTTCAAAGCCGGACGGCTCCGACGGAGAAGTTATGCTTTTTTAACTGATGTAGACCATGTGAGCTTTGAAAAAGAAAAATGGACACGGCAGATTAACCTCCAATTGGCTACCGTGTCCCTGCAAGTCGTCATCAGTTTGTGCAAGCGCAAAGAAAAGGCGGCTCTGAAATTCAAAGCCGCCGTTTTATATAGGCGTGTTGATGGGACTGCTGTACGACGTTTTTCTTTTGCCGTCGTGCAGCAGATTTGGCAGAGTTAGTGCAACGCTTTATTACAGGTTATAGTTACTTTATTCATACTTCTTTCCAACTACATATATTGGCAACGGCACACCGCAAAGGAACATAGCCAAGAAAACATATTTCCCTATGTTTTCCCATACATCTGCTACAATGCTGCCCGCCACGATGTTAATAATCGGGAACAGTATCATACACAGGCACAAACTCAAGCGGAGAGTTCTCACAATATGTGGCCAGTTGCGATTATTGAATTTTACTCCCGGCATATTCATGCGGATTGGGCCATCGTAAAAAATGTTTACACTGTTTTCATCATAAAAGCTTGATAACTTAGTGCGGACGAAGCAGCAAAAGTACGCGCCGAATACCGCACTTAGAAGCGCAAGCGTTTTCAAGGACTCCATGCAGGGCTGCGCCGTTGTATAGTTCAGAAATGTACCGATACAACAAAACAAAAGGGAAAATCCGTAAAAGACAATCCACTTGCTCTTTACATGATATGCCCTTTCAGGGCTTTCGTCCGCATAAGTAATTGCTGTCTTGACGATATCTTCGACTTTATCAGGGTTTAGCGTATCATCTTGCGGTATTCTCTCACATATCAGAAGTTCCGTTACGGAAACCTCCAGCAGATTCGCCAGCGGGATCAGCAATGCTGTATCAGGCAAACTGGCTCCGGTTTCCCATTTGCTGACTGCCTTATCAGATATACAGAGCTGTTCGGACAGCTCTTTTTGGGTGATACCTTTTTCTTTGCGAAGTGCGGCGACAAATGCGCCGAATTTTTTCTTATCAATATTGAACATTGGCTTTAACCTCCTGTGATTGCTAAAAATATTATCACTCTAATCCTGTCATTTAGCAACCGAATGGCAAGCGAGTTTATCATTTCAGATGTTGAATGACAGTAGAGTTGTGATATTTCTTTCGTGAAGGGTATACTATTGTTTATTTTATCATCACGGTATCACAAGTGCAACCGTGTACATGAAACAAAAAATGAGTACGAATGAAATATAGCACCGTTCAAATACTATCACCCGAAATGTAAAATTACATCAGGTGGTGATGCTATGAAAATTGAACGGGACGAGCGCAAATTTGACTTTCACGGAATCGGACTTGCCATCAAGAAAGCCCGTGAGCGTGAGGGTATGACGCAAGAACAGTTAGGTTATATTGTTGACCGTGATCCTCGCACCATTATGTATCACGAAAATGACGGACAGCATCCGAGCCTAAACGCCTTTTACC
>ERZ824600.3509-NODE-3509-length-14919-cov-4.916981_pt1 | contig 14919 bp, 14 predicted proteins | sample MGYA00519933_ERZ824600 | MGnify/ENA primary metagenome ERZ824600 (study PRJEB31778, sample SAMEA3449178) | human gut metagenome | biome: human gut; feature: human-associated habitat; material: faeces | place: United Kingdom | collected 2010/2012 ... | reverse complement strand
AATAGATAGTATAATTATATTACTTAAGAGGTGAAAAGATTTTGAAAAAAATAAAAGAGAAAATTTGCATGATGCAATTAGAACTTTAATGAGTGAAAAAGCTATTATTGAAAATAAAGGTGAATATCATATTAATACTAAACTTATTTCTGATGAAAAAAAAGAAGAACCACATATACCAGATGAATTTTTTAGAACAACTGATGAAATGTTAGATGAGTTTAAATTTTTAGATGAAAATACAAGAAATGAGATTGTTATTGTAAATCCTAATAAAGTAGCAGATTTAGTAGATTATAATATTGAAGTAATTATTGCAACTGATAAACCATTCTCGCCTATAATTGAAGATTCTGAAAAAACAACCAGAGATATGGTTTATAATAAAGCATATAGTATATATGGTAATCCATTACCAGAAAATATTGAAAAAAGAATTGAAGATGAATTAAGAGGTATAATTGGTGGTGGCTTTGATGTTATTTATTTGATTGCTCAAAAACTAGTTAAGCACTCTAATGACGATGGTTATATAGTGGGATCACGTGGATCTGTTGGTTCTAGTTTTGTAGCAACTATGATGGGTATAACAGAAGTTAATTCACTTCCTGCTCATTATGTATGTCCTAATTGTAAACATAGTATTTTTGAAATAGATGGTAAAGCACTAGGAGCAGAATATTCATCAGGCTTTGATTTGCCAGATATGAATTGTCCAAAATGTAATACATTAATGCATAAAGAAGGAAATGATATGCCATTTGCAACATTCCTTGGATTTAATGCTGATAAAGTACCAGATATCGATTTAAATTTTTCTGGTGATAATCAAGCATCAGCACATAAATATACTAAAGTATTATTTGGAACAGATAATGTTTATAGAGCAGGTACAATTGGTACAGTTGCTGATAAAACAGCATTTGGATTTGTTCAAGGATTTTATGAAGATAAAATATATGATACCTTAAGAATAGAAGCAAATAGTTATAATATTAAAATACCTTCTAAAGATGAATTGAAAAAGAAAAAAATTATTAGATGTACAAAAAGAACACCAGAAGTTGAAAGAATCGCCTTAGGATGTACCGGAGTTAAAAGAACAACAGGACAGCATCCAGGTGGAATTGTTGTTGTTCCAGGTTATAAAGAGGTTTTTGATTTTACACCTTTCCAATATCCAGCTGATGATCCAACAGTTCCTTGGCGAACAACCCATTTTGATTATCATGCTATTGATCAAGATTTATTAAAGCTTGATATATTGGGTCATGATGATCCAACAGTTTTAAGAATGCTTCAAGATTTATCAAAGGAAGAAGTTCGAAAAGATAATGAAGGTTTAGAAACATTTGTTGATCCAACTGATTTACCTAGGGATGAAAATGGTAATATTGATGTAACAAAAGTTCCTTTAGGGGACAAAGCAACGATGCAAATATTCTCTGGTCCTGAAGTTTTAGGTGTTACTAAAGAACAAATTATGTGTGAAACAGGTACTTTAGGTATTCCTGAATTTGGTACCAAATTTGTTATTCAGATGCTTGTTGATACAAAGCCTAAAACCTTTGCTGAATTGATTAAAATATCAGGTTTATCACATGGTACTGATGTTTGGCTTGGTAATGCTCAAGATTTAATTAAAAACAATATTGTTCCTTTTAAAGATGTTATTGGATGTCGTGATGATATAATGGTATATTTAAGATATCATGGTATGAAAGATCTAGATGCTTTCAAAATAATGGAATTTGTCAGAAAAGGTAAGGCTTCTAAAGAACCTGATAAATGGGTTGATTTTAAAAATAAAATGAAAGAAGCAGGTATTGAAGAATGGTTTATTGATTCATGTAATAAAATTAAATATATGTTTCCTAAAGCCCATGCTACTGCTTATGTTACAAGTGCTTTTAGAATTGCCTGGTATAAAGTACATTATCCAATTCTTTATTATTGTGCTTATATGTCTATTAGATGTGCTGATTTTGATGTTTCAGCAATGGTAAATGGTTATAATGCTATTAAAAATAGAATTTTAGATATAGAAGAAAAAGGTTCAAGTGCTTCTAATAAAGAATCAAATGTATATGATGTTATGCAAATTGCACTAGAAGCATCTGCTAGAGGAATAAAATTTGCCCAAATTGATATTGAAAAATCTGATTCTAAATATTTTAAAATTTTGAATAAAAATACTTTATTACTTCCTTTTAGATGTTTAGATGGATTAGGTGATTCAGTTGCTCAAAAGATTGTTCTTGAAAGAGAAAAAAAGCCATTTTATTCAATTGAAGATTTACAAAAAAGAGGGGGTGTATCTAAAACATTAATTGAAAAAATGAAAGAACTTGGTGTTTTAGATAATATGGATGAATCAAATCAATTAAGTTTATTTTAAAAGTTAGTTAAAAAACTAGCTTTTTTTATAAAATATATTATAAACATCTAAAGTTAAAGAAGATGTTTTGATACAAAATTTTATGGTTTTACAGAAATTAAAAATATATCTGATATTGATAACTTACTAATTGGTGGAAAAGTAATTTATATAGATAACAAACAACTTGAAAATTAATGCAATTTAAAAAAATTAATAAAACAAAAAAGTAAATTAAGATAGTATAACTAATATCAAACTATTTAATATAACGTTTTTAATAAAATATAATTGAAAATTAATAAAATAAAGTGTATAATTTTTTTAGGAGGGTCACATGAAAGACGAAATAAATAAAAGAAAAGTAAATAATTTACTATCTCAAGGTAATAGATTAATTAATTTATTATATATAGTTTTCATAATAGCAGCTATATATTTAGTAACCCTAATAGGTGACAAATTACAAATAATGCCTTTCATAAGTAAATTATTACAAATATTAACGCCTCTTTTTATAGGACTTGTATTTGCATGGCTATTTAATCCACTTGTAACATGGATGCAAAAACATAAAATAAAAAGAATATTTGGATCTTTAATAGTATTTGTAACATTTGTAGGAATACTAACATTATTAATACTAGAAATAGTACCAGTAATAGTAGAACAAGTTCAAACTATAAATTTAGGTAAAATAACAAAAGATGTACTTGATTGGATAAATAATTTTACAATTGAAGGCATAGATTTGACATCAACAAAAGAAGCAATAATTAAAAAAGTAACAGACATAGCATCTGAATTTAATGCCACAAGTATTGTATCTTGGATTACCCAAACAGTATCTAATATAATATCTGGATTAGGAACATTCTGGCTTGGACTAATGGTAGGTTTCTTCTTATTACTTGATTTTAATGAAACACCAAAAAGAATAAAATCTATCATTCCAACAAAATATCGTAAAGAGGTATGGAATTTATTATCAAGAATAAATTATATATTAAATAAATTTATTAGAGGAACATTATATTCATCATTAATAATATTTGTCTGTGTTCTAATAGGATTATTAATATTAAAAGTACCAGCAGCTATTGTTCTCGCAATATTCTGTGCTGTAACTAATGTAATACCTTATTTAGGACCATATATTGGGGCAATACCAGCAATTATATTAGGTTTCACAGTAAGTCCTTTAACAGGTATATTAGTATTAGTTGTAATATCAATTATCCAAACAATTGAAGGAAATGTATTATCACCTATAATAATGGGCAAATCAGTTAAATTAAGTCCTGTTACTATAATGGTAGGACTATTAGTATTTGGCTATTTCTTTGGTATGGTAGGCATGATAATTGCAACACCAATAGTAGCAGTATTAAAAGAAATACTTACATATTACAATGAAAAATATAATTTCTTTAAAGCAGATAAAATGGAGGCAAAAGTATGAATCTTGAAGAAAAAGAACCGTTTATATTTATTATAAGTGGAAAAGCAAGACATGGAAAAGATACTGTTGCTAAAATGATTAGAGATTATTATGAAAGAATTGGACTTAATACTATTAATTTACAATATAGTACACCAATAAAAGAATATGCTAAAAAAATAAGTTCTTGGGATGGATCAGAAGAAACAAAACCAAGAGAATTATTACAAACTTTAGGAACAGAATTAATAAGACAAAAAATAGATTTTCTATTCTTCGTCAAAAGAATGATATCTGATATAAAAGTATATTCATACTTTTATGATATTATAACAATAAGTGATGCTAGAGCTAAAGTAGAACTTGAAATACCAAAACAAGAATTTAAAAAAGTTATAGTTATAAATGTAACAAGACCATCTTTAGAAACTGAACTTACAACAAATGAACAAAAACATTTTACAGAAACAGATCTTGATAATTATGATAATTTTGACTATAAAATAATTAACGATGGTACACTTGAAGAATTAGAAGAAAAAGTATGTATTATTCTAGAAGACATAAAAAGAAGATTTTAACAGGAGGAATTTATGAATAATAAAAAAATATTAAAAACAATATTAACGACATTATTAATATTTGTATTATTAACATGGGTAATTAAAACAGGTAGTTATACAAATGGAAAATTTACAGAAGGATCATTAGAACCACTTGGATTATTTGATTTATTTTATTATCCATTACAATCATTTCAAACTTATGTTCAATACGGAATTTATCTATTAGTAGTAGGTGGATTTTATGGAATTTTAAAGAAAACTAATGTATATGATAACATAGTTGCTAGTTGTGCTAAAGAAAAAAATAGAACATCATTTTTAGTAATCACAGTTGCTTTATTCGCACTTTTATCATCATTACTTGGAATAATGATGGGATTATTTGTACTAGTACCATTCTTTAAAGATGTATTAGAAGCACTAGGATATGACAAAAAAAATACAATGCTTGCAACAATAGGATCTATATTTGTAGGAATAATTGGATCATTACTTGCATTTGATGTAAGTGGATACATTAATTATTTTTACAAAGTAGATTATACTTCATTATTAGCATTCAAAATAGCAATTCTCGTAATATTATCATTATTATTAATAATATATATTAAAAAAACAAATAAAGAATTTAATCCTAAAAAAATAGAACCCAATAAATCAGTTAATAAATTACCAGCAATAGTAATTACATCAATTGCAATTATAGTAGGTTTTGTATCAATGTTTAGTTGGTCTTATGCTTTCAATATTAGTATATTTGATGATTTACATACAGCAATATCAGAAATTAAAATAAATGATTTTTCAATCTTAACAGGATTATTAGGTCAAAATATGAAAGCTTTAGGTCAATGTTCAGAAGTAGAATTTTCAGCAGTACTATTAATTGCCTCAATTGCAATATCATGGATATATAATCTAAAACTAAAAGATATGTATGATGGATTTGTAGAAGGTGCTAAAAAATTATTACCAATGTCAATATTTGTAACACTTGCGTTTGTTATATTGATGCCATTCTTTACAAGTCAAACAGGAACATCAATAATGTACACAATATATAACAAAATAATAGGTTTATCTAAAGAAGTAAGTATTTTACCAATGACAATGTTATCAGGAATAGGAACATTCTTCTATGGTCAATTTATTTATTTTGCAAGTGACTTAAGTACAGTTTTACAAACAGCATATATAGATGGATATTCATTAATGACATTTATAATGCAAACTATATATGGATTAACATTATTTGTAACACCAACCAGTGCTTTATTACTAGGAAGTTTATCTTACTTTGATATTAACTACAAAGAATGGATAAAACATATCTATAAATTTGTATTAATCGCACTTGGAATATTATTAATTACATTCTTAATTATAGGTTGGGTTATTTAAACCCAACTTTTATAAAATGAAAGGAAAATAAAATGTTTGAAAATAAAAAAATTTTTGTCTTTGGTATGGCAAGAAGTGGATATGAAGTAGCAAAACTATTAAGAAAACATAATAATGAAATAGTTTTAGTTGATGCTAAAGAACAAGATAAAGAAAAAGTAGAAGAATTAGAAAATTTAGGAGTTAAAGTACATATTGATAAAGATGCAATATCTTATCTAGATTCAAGTTTTGATTATGTTGTTAAAAATCCTGGTATTAGTAATGAAAATGAATTAGTTAAAAAAGCTTTTGAGTATGGAATAAATGTTATTAATGAAATAGAAGTCGCATATCATTTTTTACCAAAAGTAAAATTAATATGTGTCACAGGATCAAATGGTAAAACAACAACTACTACGATAATATATAACATGATAAAAAGATATACACCTAATTGTTTTATGTGCGGGAATATGGGAATACCATTATCTAAAATGATTGAAGAAATAAAAGAAAATGACATATTAGTAATGGAAATATCAAGTCAGCAATTAAATAACTTTAAGGATTTTAAACCTGATATAGCAGTTTTAACAAATTTAATTCCTGTTCATATTGATTTCTTTGGTAATTATGAAAATTATAAAAATATTAAAAAAAGAATATTTAAAAATTTTGATGATAATAGTTTAGCAATTCTAAATTTAGAAAATGAAGATGTTATGAATTTAACAAAAGATATAAAAGGAAGAAAAGAATATTTTTCTTCTAAAAGAAAAGCAGATTGTTATTATGAAAATGGTATTATTTACTATCAAAATGAACCAATAATCGAAACAAAAGACATATTAGTTAAAGGAATGCATAATTATGAAAATATTATGTGTGCTATCCTTGTAATGAAAGAATTAAATATACCTAATAATATTATAAAAGAAGAATTAGAAACATTTAAAGGAGTAGAACATAGAATCGAATTTGTAAAAGAATTAAACAAAAGAAAATTTTATAATGATTCAAAAGCTACAAATACTGTTTCAACAAAAATTGCATTAGATTCATTTGATAAACCAACTATATTAATTATGGGAGGATTAGATAGAGGACATTCATTTGATGAACTTAATACACATTTAGAACATGTTAAATATGTTATATGTTATGGTCAAACAAAAGAAAGAATTAAAAAATGGTGTCCAAAAGAATGTAAAGTAGTTGATAATTTGGAAGAAGCAACTAAAAAAGCTTATGAATTATCTGATAAAGGCGATATAATATTATTAAGTCCTGCATGTGCATCATGGGATCAATTTAATAGTTTTGAAGAACGTGGTACACTATATAAGGACATAATAAATAAATTATAGGAGGAAAATATGTCAAAAATTAAAGATATTATTGCAAGAGAAATACTTGATTCAAGAGGTAATCCAACTGTAGAAGTTGATGTTTATTTAGAAAATGGAACAATGGGAAGAGCAACTGTTCCAAGTGGAGCATCAACTGGTATGCGTGAAGCATTAGAACTTCGTGATAAAGATGACAGATATTTAGGGAAAGGTGTTTTAAAAGCAGTTAATAACGTTAATGAAATAATAAAACCAGCTTTAATCGGTAAAGATGCTTTAAATCAAAGAGAAATAGATACTATTATGATTGATTTAGACGGAACAGAAAATAAGTCTAAATTAGGAGCAAATGCTATTTTAGGTGTTAGTATGGCTGTTTTAAGAGCAGCAGCTAATTATAAAAATGAACCAGTTTATAAATATATTGGTAACGGTAAAACATTACCACGACCAATGATGAATATAATGAATGGTGGTGCTCATGCTGATAATAATATTGATTTCCAAGAATTTATGATTATTCCTGAAGCTAATACTGTTCATGAACGAATTAGAATAGGTGCTGAAGTATTTCATAATTTAAAAGCAATATTAAAAGAAAATGGTTATGTAACAGCAGTAGGAGATGAAGGAGGATTTGCGCCAAATTTAAAAAGCACTCGTGAAGCATTAGATTTTATAATGTTAGCCATAAAAAAAGCAGGATATACTCCTGGTAAAGATGTAAATATTGGTCTAGATGTTGCCGCTAGTGAATTTTATGAAGATGGATTATATAATGTGGAAGGTAAAAAATTAACAACTAATCAACTAATAGATATGTTTGTTAATTTAGTAAATGATTATCCAATTATATCAATTGAAGATCCAGTAGATGAAAATGATTGGGTTGGATTTAGAAGTATAACAGAAAAACTTGGAAATAAAGTTCAATTAGTTGGTGATGATTTATTTGTAACAAATGCTAAATATTTACAAATGGGAATTGATAATAAAGCAGGTAATGCTATATTAATAAAAGTAAATCAAATAGGTACCATAACAGAAACTTTAGAAACAATTAATTTAGCTAAAAAGAATGGTTATAAAACAGTTATATCTCATAGAAGTGGCGAAACAGAAGATACAACAATAGCAGATCTAGCAGTTGGACTTGATTTAGGTCAAATTAAAACAGGATCAATGTCAAGAACTGATAGAATGTGCAAATATAATCAATTAATGAGAATTGAAGAGGAACTTAGTAAATAAGTTTCTTTTAATATAAAAAAGATCTTTGCAGATCTTTCTACATCATTTGATAAGAAGCACTATTATAATTATTAGTGATATTTGTATCATTTAAAGAAGACTCTAATCTATTAACTCTTCTTTCTAAATTATTTAACCTTTCTTCTAAATTACTTGTTGAATTATTTTGCGTTTCGAAAGTTGGTATTGGCATTGGATACATACCAGGCATCATTGGATACATTCCTTGCATCATTGGTCCATTTGAATAAGGACAAGCTCTATCTTTTCGCATATTTCCTCCATTTCTAATAAATTATATGCTTTTTTTACAAAAGTGTGTTATTATATTTAAAGGAAGTGATTTTATGAGATTAAAAAATAATCCTAAAGCAAATGATATTGTTATAAATTCTAAATATGTAAATAAAGAAATTAATTTTGAAAATGATAATAAAGTATGTTTAGAAATAGGAACAGGAAAATGTGATTTTATTATTAATAGTGCTATTAAATATCCGACAATTAATTTTATTGGTGTTGAAAAATATGCAAGTGTATTAGTACATGGTGTCAAAAAACTAGAAAATTTAGATCTAACCAATATAAAATTATTATTATTAGATGCAAGTAATATAGATGATGTCTTTAATAAAAATATTGATACATTATATTTAAATTTTAGTGATCCATGGCCTAAAAAAAGACATGCTAAAAGAAGATTGACAAGTCCGATATTTTTAGAAAAATACAATAAAATATTTAAAAAAAATCCTCACATAATATTAAAAACAGATAATAGATCATTATTTGAATATTCTCTTGTTTCATTAAGTAATTTTGGTTACACATTAAATAAAGTTTCCCTAGACTATAATGATGAAAATAATGTTTTAACAGAATATGAAAAAAAATTTAGAGAAAAAGGTATGCCAATATATTATTTAGATGCTGAACTTTACAAAAACTATACTGTAAAGGAAAAATAATCTTTTTAATTTTATTAATATTTGGTATAATATATTTGAGTGAGATTATGAAGAAAGTTTGGATTTTTTTACTACTAATATTATGCACAGGGTGCACAATTGTAAGAATTGATACTGAAAATATAGATAATATTACATCAATAGTTTTATCAAAAAACAATAAACTTTATAATAGAGTTGGTAAAGGTTATAAATACTATTTACCAAGAGGAGCATCTTATATTGATAATAATGGCTTTAATGAAAAATTATATTCAGGTGGTAATTTTTATTACTTATTTGTAGATGCTGTAAGTTACTACTATAAAAAAGAAATCAAATGTAATTTTGATGATAATGTTTACTATAAAGAAGAATTTACTAAAGATAAAAAAGGTTGTTTACAAATAACTGAACAAAATAATGATTATCTAATAAGATTCTTTTACAATTACGCAAGAATTGAAGCATTAGTATCTAAAAATGATTTAAATTCAGCTGTACTTGATGCAACATATATTTTGTCAACTGTTAAATTCAATGATACAATAATTGAATCAATTTTAAATGAAAATGATTTAACAGAAACAGAAAAAGTATATGAAGCATTTACATCAAACAGTGAAATTGACAATTTTTATCGCACAAGTGAAGAAAATATGAAAGTAGGTGAATAAATGGGGTTATTTGGAAAAATTAGGGACATGTTAACTTATGAAGATGATAATGAAGAAGTTGAGCCAGTTAAAAAAGAAGTTTCAACAGTTTCAATACCAGCACCTCTTCCAGAAAAAGAAAAAATTGATTTTGAAATCGAAGAAAAAGAAGAATTGCCTAAAAGGGAAGAAAAAATAAAGGAAGAAAAGCCAGCATTTACAATATTTACCGATTCAGATTTTAGTGATTTTAAAAAAGAGGAAAAAAAGCCATATCAAAGCAAAGAAGAAATACATAAATTTAGACCAACACCAATTATAAGTCCAGTTTATGGAATTATAAAAGATGAAGAAGAAAAAGAAGAACATGTAAGTACTTTTAGTAAAGTCCAAGATGTTTCATTAGATGATGTAAGAAAAAAAGCTTATGGTACACTTGAAGATGATGTGGAAACAAATCTTTTTACAACAAGAGAATTAAATTTAGAACATAACACTAGAAATGATATATTTGATGAAGTAAATAATGCTGTCAATGAAAGAGATAAAGTCAATGATGATAGTGATAAAGCTATCAATGAAAATGATTTATTTAACTTAATTGATTCTATGTATGAAAGGAAGGATAATTAATGGAAGCAATGAAATTAGCAATGCCTGTCATAATTTATGTTTTACTAGCTATACTAATAATAGCACTAATAGTTTTGGTAATAAGACTAATAGTTGTTTTAGATAGTGCTAATAAACTTGTAAAAAATGTAGAAGAAAAAGTAAATAAATTCAATGGAGCTTTTAAAGCAATTGAATCAGCATCGGAAGCATTATCATTTGCAGGAAGTAAATTTAGTTCATTTGTAACTAATACAATATCAAAATTAATAAGAAAGGATGAAGAAGATGAGTAAAAAAGGATTTTTATGGGGAGCAGCTTTAGGAATAGGAGCAGGAATGTTACTAGCACCTAAAAAAGGTAGTGAAACAAGAAGAGAATTAAAAGCAAAATTAGATGAAATGTTAGCAAAATTAAAAGATGTTGACTATGATGAAGTAAGAGAAAATATTGAAGTTAAAATTTATCAAATCAAAAATGAATTAAGAGATTTAGATAAAGAAAAAGCTATTGATATCGCAAAGAAAAAAGTAGCTGAACTTCAAAAAATGAGTTCAGAATTAGTTGACTATGCTGTAGAAAAAGGTACACCAGTATTACAAAAATCTGCTGATGCAATAAGAGAAAAAGTTATAAAAGTATCAAAAGAAGTTATTGAAAAATTAGAAAAAGATAACAATAAAGTAGAAATAAAAAATAAAAGAGAAGCATAAGCTTCTTTTTAAATTTAAAAAATATCAAAATTATCTTGCATTATTATAAAAAAAATGTATAATTAAATATGTACTTGTTCTTGGAAAAAGAATTCCTTGACTTTTCCTCGGAATAAGCGAATATAATATGAAAGGAGAAATTATGGCATTAAATAAAGAATTAAAAAATGAACTTGTTAAGAAATATGCAAGAACTGAAGGCGATACTGGATCTGCTGAAGTACAAATTGCAATATTAACTAATGAAATTAGCGCCTTAACAGAACATTTAAAAGAACATAAACATGATTTTAGTTCACGTCGTGGTTTATATAAAAAAGTTGGACAAAGAAAATCTTTATTAAACTATTTATACAAAACAGATGTAACTAGATATCGTGAATTAATCAAAAGTTTAGGATTAAGAAAGTAAGCACTCTTTTTTGAGTGTTTTATTTTCATTAAAATATAGGAGGTAAAATGAATAATATATTTGAGTTAGACTTTTATGGAAGAAATATAAAAGTAGAAATAGGCGAATATGCTAAACAAACTAATGGATCATGTTTGGTAAGATATGGTGATACAGCCGTAATAACAGCAGCTGTTATGAGTAAGAATGCAATTACAGCTGATTTCTTTCCGCTTACGGTATCGTATCAAGAAAGATTATATTCTGTTGGCAAAATACCAGGTGGCTTTATAAAAAGAGAAGGAAAACCAACAGAAGCTGCAACTCTTGCATCAAGATTAATTGATAGAACACTTAGACCATTATTTGCTGAAGGCTTTAGAAATGAAGTTCAAGTTATAAGTACAATATTATCGGTTGATCAAGATAATTCACCAGAAATGACTGCTATGTTAGCGTCAAGTATAGCACTATCAATATCTGATATTCCTTTTGAAGGGCCAATAGCAGGTGTAGTTGTAGGAAGAATTGATGGTAACTTTATTATTAATCCTACAAGTGAACAATTAGAAAAAACAGATATTGTATTAACTGTTGCTGGAACAAAAGAAGCAATTAATATGGTTGAAGCAGGTTGCCATGAAGTAAGTGAAAAAGATATGGTTGATGCTTTAATGTTTGGTCATGAAGCAATAAAAAAATTAATTGCCTTTGAAGAAGAAATAGTTAAAAAAATTGGAAAAGAAAAAATACAAGTAGAATTAGCAGCTTTTGATTCTGTTCTAGAAACTAAAGTAAGAGAATTTGCATCATCTAAAATGAAATCAGCAATTCAAATTAAAGAAAAATTAGAAAAATATGCTGCTATTGATAAAGTAAAAGAAGATACTATCTTATATATAACAGAAGAATATAAAGATAGTGAAGAATTAGAAAAAATGGTATCTGATGCATCTAAAATAGTTAATATTATTGAAGGTGAAGAAGTAAGAAATATGATTACTATTGATAAAATAAGACCAGATGGAAGAGCAATGGATGAAATACGACCACTTTCATGTGACATTGATTTACTAGCACGTACTCATGGATCAGCAATTTTCACAAGAGGTCAAACACAAGTTCTTGCAACAACTACATTAGGCGCATTAGGTGAACATCAAATACTTGATGGCCTTGGCATTGAAGAAGAAAAAAGATTTATGTTACATTACAATTTTCCAGCTTTTTCTGTAGGTGAAACAGGTAGATATGGATCACCAGGAAGAAGAGAAATAGGCCATGGAGCATTAGGCGAACGAGCTTTACTTCAAGTTATGCCTTCAGAAGAGGAATTTCCATATACAGTAAGAGTTGTAACCGAAGTACTTGAATCAAATGGATCATCAAGTCAAGCATCTATTTGTTCAGGATGCTTATCATTAATGGCAGCTGGTGTTCCAATTAAAGCTCCAGTAGCAGGCATTGCAATGGGTTTAATAACAAAAGATGATAAATATACAATTTTAACAGATATTCAAGGATTAGAAGATCACATGGGTGATATGGATTTTAAAGTAGCTGGTACAAGAAAAGGTATAACTGCTTTACAAATGGATATTAAAATAAAAGGTGTTACAAAAGAAATACTTGCAGAAGCATTATCGCAAGCTAAAAAAGCAAGAATGCAAATATTAGATGTAATGGAAAATGTTATTAAAGAACCACGCAAAGAATTATCGCCTTATGCACCAAAAATTGAAACATTTACAATTAACCCAGAAAAAATTAAAGATGTTATTGGTCGTGGTGGGGAAATGATTACCAAAATTATTCTTGAAGCTAGTAATGTTAAAACAGTTAATGATAAAGACGCTGTTAAAGTTGATTTAGAAGATGATGGTAGAGTAATTATATATCATAGCGATAAAAATATCATTGCTAAAACTCGTGAAATGATTGAAAATGTTGTTCGTGAAGTTGAAGAAAATGTTATTTATGATGCTAAAGTTGTAAAGGTTGAAGACTTTGGATGTTTTGCAGAAATATGGCCAGGTTGTGAAGGATTAATACATGTTTCTCAATTATCATTAGAACATGTTAATAAACCAAGTGATGTTGTTAAAGTTGGTGACATTATTAAAGTTAAATCAATGGGCTATGATAAAAAAGGAAGACTTAATTTATCACATAAAGAAGTATTAAAGGAAACTGCTGAAAAGTAGTTTCTTTTAGTAAAAAAATGTAAAGATGTCTTGAAATAAATAAGTGTCTATGCTATTCTATAGATAGTGGGGAGGAAATATGAAAACAAAATCTGATAAATTTTACTTATTTATTGCTGTATTTTCACTTATCGTTTTAGTATCTACTGGTGTTTATGCATATTATCAAACATCTTATTCTGCTAAAATGAATGGATCAACATTAGCATGGTCATTTAAAGTAAATAATGAAACAAAAACATTTACTAAAGAATTAGGAAATTTATATCCTGGTGTATCAGGAGAAATTCCTCTTGAATTATCAGCAGTTGGTTCAGGTGTTAATGTAAATTATGAAATAAGTATTGCTTATGAAAGTACAAGCGAAACAATTAAAAATTTAAAATTTTATTCAACTAAAGTAGCTGAAGATAGTTATTCAAATGAAGTTAATAGTACATCTAAAATAGAAGGTACTATAACTGCTGGTGGTAAAGTAAATAAAACGATTTATTATTACTGGCCATTTGGTGATGAAACAAGTACTACTGATGATTATAATGATCGTGGCAAAACAATTAATCTTGTTATATCTATAATAGGTGTTCAAGCATAGAAATTTCTATTGCTTTTTTTTTATATTTTTATATAATAATTAATCAGGTGATTAAATGGAAATAAATGGTTATAAATTGGATAATGAACAAGAAAATATTGTATATGATGAAAGTAATAATTTATTAGTAGTAGCTGGTGCTGGATCTGGTAAAACTTTAACTATATTAGGAAAAATAAAATATTTATTAGATCATAATGTAAAACCGGAAGAAATATTATGTATTTCTTTTACTAATGAAGCATGTAATAGTTTAAAAAATAAACTTAAAAGTAATAATATAGAAATAGATGTTTTTACATTTCATAAATTAAGTCTTAATATTCTTAAAAATAAATATCAAATAGCAGATCCTAATACATTAGATAATGTTATTAATAATTTTTTTAAAATAGATATTTTATATAATGATCATATATTTAATATTGCTTTA
>ERZ824600.3503-NODE-3503-length-14930-cov-4.196370_pt1 | contig 14930 bp, 16 predicted proteins | sample MGYA00519933_ERZ824600 | MGnify/ENA primary metagenome ERZ824600 (study PRJEB31778, sample SAMEA3449178) | human gut metagenome | biome: human gut; feature: human-associated habitat; material: faeces | place: United Kingdom | collected 2010/2012 ... | reverse complement strand
CAGACTTTATTATAAGTCTGTTTTTTTGGTTATTTTACTTATTTTGTCCATTTTATAATCAATAAAAGAGGACTATATTATAAGTAGGAAGTGATACATATGAAAACATTAAATAAAGTAAAAACAAGTATTTGGATCAACGCACTTAGTGCAATTATTATTGGGATTTTATTCTTGATCAATCCTCAAGAATCATTTCAAATGATTACGATTATTGCAGGAATAATTATTACATCAACAGGTATTCTTGATTTTATTTATTATTTAAATGGTTGGCTTGATATTTATTTTATGAAGAATACATTATTAAGTGGTTTTCTAAAATGTTTGTTAGGAATCTTTGTGTTAACACATATACCACTTATGACAACTTTCTTCTCTTATATTTTTAGTTTATATATTATTATAAGTGCTTTATATTGTTTTGAAGCCTATACGTTTATTAAATCAATGATAAGTTATTCTTTCACTTTTGATTATGTTGTTGTCACAATTTTAATATTTACAGGTCTTGCGATGTTCTTTTTAGCACCAAGTACAGTGATTTCATCTTCATTTGTGATTGGTATATTATTTTTATTGCATACTTTAATTATCCTTTTTATTTCATCCATACTATTTCTTGATATGGCTGCTGATATTACTAATGATTTATCGTTAAACAGTCCTTCTATTTGTTTTATTCTATCAATAGAAGTACTTAGTATTGATGTTATTCTATTTATATATTCTATACCATAGTTATTTAATACATAATTATATGTTTCTTTTAAATTTTTGGGATTAGTATTTAATATGTGCAATGTTGTTTCTATATTGCCTGTATTTATTTTTGTTGTTATTAAAAATTCATAGTTTTCTTTGATGTTATTAACAGCCTTATACATAATACTAGGACATTTTTCTATATTTCTAGCATTAATGTGTAATTCTTTTACCAAATAATTTAGAGTTTTATCTATATCTTGATATTCACCATATTCTAGTATGTTATTATTTTTATTAATAACTTTTGTAGCATCTATACCATATTTTTTTAACAAACTTTCTAATGTATAAGCTTCAATCATAATTACCTCCTATGAAAGTTCATCTAATAGTGAAATATCATTTTCTATTTCTTCTATATAGTTATTTCCTAATTTTTTTATTAAATTGTTTATTTTTACTCTAAATTCTTCTTTTGGACAAATAAATATTAGTACTTGCCTTTCAAAAATATCTTCAGTATCTTCAAAACCTAATGATATAAAATACTTAATGTTATCTATCACATCATCTTTTAATAAGGCAATAGAATTAATTATACTACTACCATAAATTTTTTCTATTCTATCAAAATCTACATTCATATATATTACCTTCTTTACAATCTATATAATAGGCTCTAAATTAACATAAAAAGACCTTAGGCTTTTTATGTAAGTAAGAGACCTAGGCTCTTACTTATACTACTCTTTTAAACATTCTTTCTATTTCATAAGTAGTAAAATGTATTATAGTAGGTCTTCCATGAGGACAATTAAATGGATTATTACACTTTCTAAGTTTATTAATTATCTCTTCTTGGGCTTCTTTAGTTATTCTAGTATTAGCTTTAATACTCATTTTACAACTTACTAATTTAGCTAAATTATCATTAAACTTAGCTAAACTAAATTCTTTACCTTTATTTGTTATATCTTCAAATATTTTAGATATTATCTCTTTTTCTCTACCTTTAGTAAACCAAGTAGGATGTGATAGAATACGATATGAATTACTACCAAACTCTTCTACTTTGATATTTAAACTATCTAAAATATCAATATTTTCTTTTACTTTTATAAATTCATTATTAGGTAGTTCAATTATGATAGGTATAAGAGGCGTTATGGTATTACCACTGGGATGGGCAAGTAAATAAGAATTTCTCTCATAATTAATTCTTTCTTCAGCAGCATGCTGGTCTATTAGATAGATTCCTTTTTCATTTTCACATACTATATATGTACCTAAGGCTAGTCCAATAGGATATAATTCAGGAAGTGTATCTTTAGGTCTTTCTTCAATATATTCTTCTTCCTCTTCAGTATCATATTCATTATTTTGTTCATAGTTAAAGTTAATTAAATTAGTTAATCTTTCTTTATCAGGATTTACTTCACTTGGTTCATTTATAATATTTCGATCTAAATTTAATGCTAGATTTTCATACTTTAATTGTGGTTCTTCTTTTACTTCTATCTTTGGTATTAATAATTTTGTTTTTATTGTATCCACAATTAATGTTGATATAAGTGTTTTTAAATCTTCAAAATTACTAAACTTAATATCTTGTTTAGAAGGATGAATATTTACATCAATTAATGATGGATCAGTATCTATTTTAATTACCACGATTGGATATCTAGTATCTTCTTTGAAGGATGAATAAGAATCATTTATTACTTTATTTAGTACTTGATTTCTTATTACTCTTCCATTTACTAGGACAGTCATATGATTTCTTGAGGCTCTATTTACTTCAGGTAAGGAAATGTAACCTGATACATCGTAGTCGTCATTAGAACCATTTATCGCAAGCATCTTTTTAGTTATTTCTAAACCATATATTGATTTTATTACTTTAAGTAAATTACCAGACCCATCGGTATTTAATAGTTCTTTTTCGTCATTAGTTAATCTAAACTTAATACTTGGATATGATAGAGCCATTTTATTTACATATTCAGTAACTCCCGCTAGTTCAGCATATGGACTGGATAGATGTTTTAATCTGGCAGGGGTATTATAGAACATATTGGTAACTGTTATTTGTGTTCCTTTTCTGGCATCACCATTTTTATTTTCAAGTATTTTTCCACCTTTGATGTGGACAATTGTTCCTACTTCGCCTTGTGATGTCTTTAGTAGAACTTCGGATACTGCAGCAATTGATGGTAAGGCTTCACCACGGAAACCTAGAGAGTTTATGGTAAATAAATCATCATCGGTATATAGTTTACTAGTGGCATGTCTTTGAAAGGCTAAAACAGCATCAGCTTTATCCATACCTATACCATTATCAGTAACCACTATTTCTCTTAGGCCTGCTTCTTTTAGGTCTATTTTTATTTCAGTACTTTTGGCATCAACAGAATTTTCCACTAGTTCCTTAACTATTGATACTACTTTTTCTACTACTTCTCCTGCTGCTATTTTATTGGATAGTAGTTCACTCATTACTTTTATTCTACTCATACTACACCTCAATCATTTTATATGGTTTTACTTTATTATCTCCACTCGCTATGTAGATAGCTATTTCTTTTCCTTCTTTATCTAGTAATAGGGACATATTCTCTTTAAAAAAATTATCTAGTACCATTCCATTTTTTACTTTAGTAAGTAGTGGTTCCTCTATTACAGTAGTTTTTATATTGGGTAGACACTCTTTAATACTAAGTAATTTATAGTTATTCTCTTCAATATCTTTTAGAGTATAAGCATCTTTTAGAGTAAATATTCCCTGTCTTGTTCTTATTAGATTTTTCATAGTACCATAGGTATTTAAACTATAGGCTATATCTCTAATTAAACTTCTTATATATGTTCCTTTACTTACCTCGCACTTAATAGTAAACTCTACTGCACCCTTTATATGTTTTAAGTCACTTATTAATTCTAGAGAGTATACTTCTACTTCTTTACTTGGAGGAATTACTGTGGTGCCACTGCGGGCATACTCATATAGTTTTCTCCCTCCTACTTTGACTGCTGAATAAAGAGGTACTTCTTGGTTATATTTACCTATGTAACTTTTTAATACTTTTAGTAGTTCTTCTTTAGTTACACTGGGTATATTTCTTTTGATTTCTGTTCCAGTTATATCTAACATATCTGTTTCATAGCCTAGTATTACTTCTGCAATGTACTCTTTGGTATTACTAGTTAGAAGTTCAGATACTTTAAGAGCTCTACCTATGGGGAGTACTAGTACACCTGTGGCTAGTGGGTCCAATGTTCCTGTATGACCAACTTTTTTGGTATTTAATTTTTTTGATACTATGTTTACTATATCTCTACTGGTATAGTCTTTAGGCTTATTTATAACAATTATTCCATTCATTTATACTCTTACCTACTTCTATTATTAACTTTTCTTTTAGTTCTTTATAAGGCATAGCAGTTGTTATACCAGCGGCATTTACGTGGCCTCCTCCTCCAAAGACAGAGGCTATCCTACTGACATCAATATGGCCACTACGAAGAGATACTCTAGTTTGATTAGGGTATTTTCTTAAGAATATTGATACTTCAACGGTATCTATTTCAAGAGGAATACCTACGAGAATACCACATTCGTCTTCATCAACATTATACTTTTCCATATCTTCGGAAGTTATGAAAGAAACTGCTAGGGCATTATTATTATATAGTTCTAGATTATCTAGAGCTTTCTTCTTGATATTAAACTGGTTTATGGTAATGGTTCTTAGTACTTTCTTATATATGTCTGAAAGATCTACTAGTGAAGATAGTTCGGCGGCCATAGTAAAAGTACTAGGAAGAACATTCTTATGGGCAAAACCGCCAGTATCTGTTAGTAATCCCACTGCTAGAGGAAGAGCCAAATCTTCATCAATACTAACATTCATTTCTTTTATTAAATTATATATTATCTCGCAGCAAGCAGGATAGTCCTCTACTAGGTTTACATCTCCATACATAGTATTTGTCATATGGTGGTCAATTACTAGTTTCTTTGACACAGTATCAAGTAAATAGGCACTATTTACTCTGTCAATACTTCCAGTATCTAGTATAACTGCTGTATCATACTTTTTAGTACTCTCTTTCTTGATATCTGAATGCACTTTTAGAAAGCCAAATCTTTTAGGCAGAGTATCTAGAACGATATCTACTTCTTTACCTAATCTTTTTAATAGTATATACATGGCTATAGTACTACCTACAGCATCACCATCAGGATTATTATGACAAAGTAAAACAATATTATTGCTTACTTTAATTTCGCTAATAATATTGTTCATTACTCACCATCTTCCTTTATTTCTTCAATTATCTTTTCAATCTTATTTCCATATTCAATTGACTCATCATATACGAATGTTAATTCTGGCATCTTTCTTATTTCTACTCTACCAAATAATTTACCACGAATAAAGGAACTAGCATTATTTAATGCTTTAGTTACTTTTTCTCTATCTTTATCTATTAAATTAGTAAAATATACTTTAGCATATGATAAATCACTAGAAATATCTACTGCTGTTATGGTAACAAATTGTACATCAGTATCTTTTACTTCTTCACTTATTACTTTAGATATTTCTTCTGTTAGAATATGATTTAATCTATCTAATTTTATACTCATAATATCATTCCTATCTGTGTTTATTACTATTATTTATATTTTGATATTCTTCTGGTACATTTCCTACGCTTACAAGAAAGGCTCCTCTTTGATATCCTTCTTGGAAAGTTTGGGTTGCTTTTATATCTGAAATCCCCTTAATTTGAGGTAATTCTTGATCTTCTAATGGTATACCATAAAAGTATTCATCAAAATAGGCTTTTCTTCCTGCAGTATTTATCATGGATGCAAAGGTCTTTTCAGGCCCTGATAATCTACGAGCTTCTTTATTTCTTAATGATCTTTTAAAACGCTCTTCACTTGCTATACTATCAATATTTTTACTTATTTTTTCCATATTAATCTCCTATCTATGTTTTTTACTATTATTATTCATTAACATTGCACTCATATATCCTGTCATATAGTCATCATTCTTTTTTAATAAATTTAATTGCTCTATTGTTATTCCTAAGATGCTATATTCATATTCTCCTAATGCTATAGATTCTTCTTTTGTTAATTTATCTAATTTTGCTAGTACTCTTTTTTCACCATTTATGTAGTAACCCGCAGCGTATGATTTTATTTCAGAATCATTATTTCCAGTGTTATTGTATACTTTACCATTTATCCTATCATCAGAGCCTATATTTCTATATAGAGCACTATTGCCATAGGCTTCTATTCTTTCTTTAGTTCTTGATGCTGCTGCATCATCACTTAATGTAGACATAACTTTTGACGATCTTATCGCTGCATTTTCTTTTGCTGTATATAGCCTTTTTGATCCTCTTCTTTCACTAGCAGTACGTTCATAATCTCCCATAATTTACCTCCTCATGCCTTTTGAAGTCATATTTTGATAGTCTATATCTTCTCTAAGATGTTTTCCTAGTTCATATCCCTCTCTATATGGAATACAATTTCTTATCACTTCATTTAAACTATCAAAAGCTATTTCTGAATTTTTACCATCATTAAAACCTATTACTCTTAATATCTCATTGTATTTGGTTTCTTCATCTAATTCTTCATAAGGCATTTCTTTTCTCTTTAGTCCGAATGTTTTGTTTATTTCTTGATATACTTTTGTTATGTTGTCTGTAAGTAATGGGATGCTTGTGCTACCTGTCTCTATTAGTATTCTAATATTGGTATTTCCTCTATCATAATAGCCATAATAAAAGCTTTTAATATCTCCAGAACTTATATTTTTTAATTTAGGATAAGGAACTCCAGATAATCTTGCTACTGTACCCTCCGGAGCTAATTTTCCTGTTCCATATTTAGCAAAGTTTGATTGTGCAATTCCTGCATGATGCTTATCCCACTCTGCTATTCTACTTTCAACTTCACTTATTCTTTTTCTTGTTGGAGTATTACATCTTGTTTGATTAAAGTTTTTTCTATAAAGTGTGTTGGGGTTTTCTTTCATTTTAACATTCACCTATCTTTTTATTTCCACTAGTTCATATGCTTCAATTATATCTTTTTCTTTAATATCATTAAAGTTTTCAATAGTTATTCCACACTCTAGTCCTTGTTTTACTTCTTTAGCTTGATCTTTTTCTCTTGCTAAACTACCTATAGTACTATCTATTACAACAACGCCATCTCTTATTACTCTGGCTTTGGCTCCTCTTTTTATTACTCCTGATGTTACATAAGAACCGGCAATAGTACCCACTTTAGAGAATTTAAATAGTTTTCTAACTTCGGCTTCTCCTAGTACTTTTTCTTCATATTCTGGCTCTAGTTTTCCTTTAAGGGCTGCTTCCATTTCTTCGACTACTTTGTAGATAATATCGTATAATCTAATATCAATTCCTTTATCTTTAGCTATTTCAGTTATCTTGTGATCTGGTCTAATATTAAAGCCTATGATGATAGCATTTGATGCTTCCGCTAATACAACATCACTTTCTGATATGGCACCAATACCACTTCTGATAACATTTATCTTCATACCTTCAACATCTAACTTTAATAGTGAATTTTTTACAGCTTCTTCACTACCCTTAACATCTGCTTTTAAGATAATGTTGATTTCTTTTTCGCCAGCTTCTTTTCTGCTAAATAAATCGTTTAAAGATATTGCTCCTTTAGGTTTATTTCTTTTTTCTTTTTCGATTTCTTTTCTTTGCTCTGCAACTTTTTTAGCTTTCTTTTCACTTTCAAAAGCCATAAATTTATCTCCTGCTGATGGGCTTTCAGATAGACCAGTTATTGATACAGGCATTGATGGAAGAGCCTCTACTAGTGACTCTCCTCTATCATTTGTTAGTGTTCTAACTTTACCAGCAGATGTTCCTATTACGATTGGATCTCCTAGTCTTAAGGTACCATTTTGAATTAATATATTTGTTATTACTCCAGAGTTTTTATCTATTTTTGATTCAATAACTGTTCCGATAGCATAACGATTTGGATTGGCTTTTAATTCAGCCATTTCACTAAGTAATAGTATTCTATCTAGTAAGTCATCTATTCCTTCGCCTGTTACTGCAGAGATATTTACAAACATAGTATCTCCACCCCAAGCTTCAGGCTGAATACCATTTGCAGACATTTCAGTTAATACTCTTTCCACATTAGCAGTTGGTTTATCTATTTTATTAACCGCTACGATAATTGGAACCCCTGCTGCTTTAGCATGGTCTATTGCTTCTTTTGTTTGAGGCATTACACCATCATCTGCCGCTACTATAATGATAACGATATCAGTAATAGATGCTCCTCTGGCACGCATTTCAGTAAAGGCTGCATGACCTGGAGTATCAATAAAGGTTATTTTTTTACCATTATATTCTATTTGATAAGCTCCTATTGCTTGTGTTATTCCACCAGCTTCTCCAGAAGCAACATTTGTCTTTCTAATAGTATCAAGTAGTGTAGTTTTACCGTGGTCAACATGACCCATTATTGTTACTACTGGTGGCCTTTCTTGCAAGTCTTCTTCTTTATCTACTATTTCTAACTCTTCAAAATTTATCTCATCTCTAGTACTTTCTTTCTTTAGTACTTTGTTATAATCTCCTACTAGAATTTCGGCAGTATCAAAATCTAATGAAGCATTAATGTTCATCATCATACCTAATGACATTAATTTCTTTATTATTTCAGTAGCTGATACTCCTAGTGCTGAAGCTAGTTCTGATACAGTCATACCATCTTTGTATAAAACAATATTTTCATCGTCTTCAGTAACATTTGACTGAAGTTTTTCTTTATGTTTATACATTTCTTTTCTTTTTTCACGATAGTCATTTTTAGATGAAGTTTCTACTTTATTTTGTTTTTTCTTTTTACTAGCATTCTTTTCTTCAATTATATCATCTAGTTCTTCTTCATAATCTTCTTCAAGGTCTCCATCCTCTTCTGACTCTTCTGGTACTTCATCTTCTACTTCTTCTTCGTTTTCAAGTGAAGCCAATTCATTATCTAACATAATGATATCATCATCAGATAACATATCGTCTTCATTACTTATAGATAACTCTAATTTTTTACATAGATTAAGTATTTCACTAACACTTTTATCTACATCTAATGCATATTCAGATACACTCATCATATGTATCACCTCCTAGTGATTTTTTATTATATTTTCTATTTCTTGATATACTTCTTCAGGAATATTTACTTCAAGGACACGAGATAATATATTTTTGCTTTTAGCGGTATTTAATACTTCTATATCCTTTTTAATATATGCTCCTCTTCCTCCTAATTTTCCTGTTTGATCTACGCTTACTTTTCCTTCTTTATCTCTAACGATACGAAGTAATTCTTGCTTAGGTAACTGCTCTCTTGTTACTATACATCTTCTAAGGGGAATCTTCTTCATATGATCACCTTATTCTTCTGCTGAAGTCTCTTCAGTAGTTTCAGTATTTTCTTGTTCTTCTGGTTTAACTTCAATCTTATAATGAGTAAGACGAGAAGCTAATTTAACGTTTTGTCCTTTTTTACCAATAGCTAATGATAAGTTCTTATCATTTACTAGGGCTAAGGCTTCTTTCTTAGTTTCATCTTTTATTGATACTTTAACATCTTTTGCAGGGCTTAAAGCATTTGCTATAAACTTAACAGGATCTTTATCATATAAGATCACATCTATTTTTTCACCACTAAGTTCTTTTAATACATTGGCTATTCTTCTTCCTTTTTCACCAATTACCGCTCCTATTGGATCAACATTTGTATATTCAGTATAAACTGCAATCTTGCTTCTATTTCCAGCATCTCTAGCTACTGAGTATAACATAATTGTACCATCAGATAATTCTGGTATTTCAATTTCTAATAATCTTTTAACAAAACCATAATGACTTCTTGATAACATTATAAATGGTCCTTTAGGTCCTATCTCTAATTTAGATACATAAACCTTTACTGAAGAACCCATCTCTAATTTTTCACCTGGTATTATTTGATCTTTTGGTAAGATACCGCTGCATCTACCTAAATCAACAAAGTAATTATTTTGATCTTCACGAGATAATGTTCCAACCATTAGTTCTCCTTCTTTGTCTTGAAACTCTTCTGAAATACTTTGTTTTTCTGCTTCTTTAATTCTTTGAACAACGATTTGCTTTGCTGTACCTGCGGCTACTCTACCAAAGTTTGTAGGTATTTGAAGTTCATTACCTATAATTACTTCGCCTAGTTCGATACCCTCTACTAATTTTTGAGCATCCTCTAATGATATTTCTGTTTCCTCATTAGTTACTTCTTCTACTACAGTTCTATTAGAATATAATCTAATATCTCCAGTTACTGGATCTACTTTAGCAGTTACATTAGGCATACCTGTTTCTTTTTTATAGGCTGCTGCCATTGCTTGTTCCATAGATTCAATAACTATATTTTTGTCTACTTTCTTTTCTTCCACAATAGACTCTAGAGCTTTCATAAACTCTTTCATTTGTTTACTATTCATTTCTATCTTCCCTTCTCTTTAGTGGATACATCTAAAATGTATGACTCCTTAATTAAATCTTTTTCATCTAGTAATGGATTAATAATATTTGTTACTTCTACACATTTATCAACATCTATTATTTCATCACTGTCGATTACTATTCTTAAGAATAGATTATTATCTTCTTTCTCTAGTTTAATGCTATCTATTCTTACATCTTTTTTTTCTACTTCTTTTTCAAGTAGGTTTCTTATTTCATCTTCAATATGCATATTTCCTCCATCAAATATATATAAAAGAGTGGATTTTTATGCCACTCTTTCTCAAGACACCTATATTATAACATAGTTTTATAAGTAAATACAAGTGTTTTTTTATTATTTTGTTTCTATCTTCTTTTTTAGTTTATTTATTCTACTAAAAAGTAAAGTACATATTTTGTTTATTCTTCTATCAGTCATTTTAGTAATATGTTGATATTTATGTAATAGTTCATCAAACTCTTCACATATTCCATCTAATTTATTTAAATCATATTTTTTTAAATCTTTAATATTATCAAGTATATTATCAAAATTACTAATATTATAAAAGAATCTTCCATCACCATTTATTATTACTTCTTCATCGCTGTAATCTATTATATTTAAAGATTCACCTGTATCAAATATTTGTGCAGTGCTAATCCAATTTAGTGTTTTAAAATCTCTAATAATGCCAAAATTATTAAGGTGTCTATCTTCATTTAACATTATGTAATCTAATATAAACATATCTTCTAAAGAACTTCTGGGATCTTTTATTTCATGTTTTTCAAGTAAACTAATATATGTTTCATATGCATCATCTTTATCACAATTATTATATAGTATTTGATATGCTGATATTAATTCAGTGTTCTCATTTATAAAGCTTTCGCATTTTGATACTACTTTATCTTTAATTACCTCTAATGTATAGGTAACATGATTAAATCCTAAACGACTACTAATCATTGCTGCTAATACTTCATTAAATGGTTGTAATACTTCATTTTTATAACCACCCTTTAATAGATATCTTTTACCTGCTTCAATTATCCAAGTCTTTTTTAATCTGCCATCAGTTGTATTATTTGGCGAAATTAAACTTATTTTTGCACTAGTTTCTGTATTATTAGAAAATGTTGCATCTATAAACTCAGTATCTTTAAAATCATGTTCAAAGAAATTAATATCTTTATATTCTATTTTTGAATCATATGGTTTAATCCAATACTGATCAGATAATGATAAATCAAATGCTTTATCTAATAATTATGCTGGAGCAGAGATATTTAATTAGCTAGTAATAGAGCTAAATCATCTCTCCATAATGGAATACCTCTACATTTAAACCAATTAGATAGTATTACTTTTAAGTCTTTTTCTTTATTATAAACATTCTTTAATATTACTGGAGCAAAATCTATATTATAAATATCATAGATATCAGTAAATACTCCTAGCGAAGGCTGATAATTCGCTGATAAGACTTTAGTATTTTTATTCATAAGTATATACTTCATACTATCTTCACCTCTTGATAGTATTCTATCATACTATTTAATTTTTATCTATTACTTTAAATATTTTTTTAGTATTACACTTACATCTTTATCCATTAATGGTTTAATTATGTAATCCACATAACCATATTTAAGATACTTTTTTTCTAATGATTTATTATTCTTTGTTACCATTATTACTACTGGTATTCTTGTACCATTAACTCTTTGAATTATTTTTGTTGAACATTGTTTTAACATTTCTTCTCTAGGTATTACTTTATTTTCAGAAAACATATCATCTACCAGAACAAGATCGTAATTATTTTCAGTGATTAATTTATTTAATTTTTCTATATTATCACATAAACTTATTTCTAAATTGTATTTCTTTAATAATTCAATAATTTTTTGGTTTTCTTCAAAACTATCATTAAAAATAATTATCTTTTTTCCTGTGTACTTAATTTGATTATTAACATAGTTATCTTGAGAGCTAATATAATTATTTACATCATATTCACTTTTGATTTTTTGATCTATTGTTATTGTAATACTTATGATATTTTCTTTTTTGATATTTATTTTTCCATCTAATAATTTTAATATACTTAATATTACTCTATAATCAAAGTCATCTTTTTCTTCTTTTATATATATTTCTTTTTTATCTTTAATTAAGTACTTTTCAAATGATAAGTCTATAAAATAACTGAACTTTAATCTGCATAAATTGCCAACAGATAAATTGGATACTTTAATATTCATTGTTTTGCTTTTAGTTCTTTCCAAAATATAGTCATTTATATATAATAATAATTGTTTTATTTTGTTTTTATCACCATATAATACTTTATTAATATCATCGCTAACATCAAAATTATATCTTACTTTATCATTGTTTATTTTTAGCATTTTTTCTAATTCATTTATCATTTCATAGGTATTATACATTTCTTCATTCAGCATATAATTACCGCTGTTAACTTTTCCTAATTCTATTAGACTAAATACTCTATCAGCAAAGCTTGTGGTGAATATTCTTAAATTTTTGACTTCTTTAATTAATTCTTCTTTAGTGGATGTTATTATTTTTTTATCATTAAAATTTACTATTTGATTTAATGGTTCGTCTAGTTCATTTTTTATATTATTCAAAGTGTTGATAGTTTCACTTTTAGATTTTTCAGCAACTCTCTTTGAGTATTCTAACTCTTCCATTAATTTAATATCAGGATTTTCTATAGTAAAATACATTATAAAATTATCTATCGTTAACCCAATAGAAATAATTATTAAATAAGGATTAACTGAAAAGAATATAGCAATTAAAATAGCAGTAAAAATAATTACAAAAACTGGTAAATGTTTTATATTAATTTTCTTTAAGTTAAATAAAACAATTAACAAAGAAACTAAAATATAAAATAAACAAAATATAATTGATAATATAACCGCTTCTCCTTGTGCAGTTTGATGTATACTATCTTTAATAATTAAGTCAATTTTAGAATTAAAAACCACTACAAACATTATAATATCCAAAACTATAACAGATGTACTAACCTTTTTTAATAACCTCTTAAATCTTTTTCTTTCTTTATAAGTTATAACAAAAATATATAACATTAATGAAGAAGACCAAATAATTAAAAACACATAATCAAGTTTGTTTAATAAGGAAACTAAACTAACATTATAATTAGTGTAATAATTATAAAACAAAAGGGATACTAAAGCACTATCCATTAAAATAGAAAAAATCATTAAAATATAAATACTATTTTCAAATAAATGTACTCTTTTCTTAGAAAAATAAATAACAAGCAAAACAAATGAAAGCAAAAACGCTGTCACTGGTAAATACAAATTTGGCACACTACCCACTCCCTCTAACTTATCCTAAGTATATAACATAATAATGATTTTTGCAAGAAAAAAACACTATTTTTTTAGTGTTTTACAAAATACTTCTTCTTCACTAACTATAAGTTTATCAGTACATTCTGTTGTTTTTTCAGGCTCTAAGTAAAAGTATGGAGTGGCTTTAATAGTCTCTTCTAAATATTTATCCCACTCTTCATATATTGAAGAAGAACACTCTTTAAAAGTATTATCAGGATGTTTACTAATCATATCAAATTTTTCAGTAGCCATAATGTCTCTAATTCTTTCAGTAACTACTTCCTTTTCTATAGTAGTCATTCTTTGTAAATAATTTATAACCACTTTTAATACATGTTCATTTTCTTCATTAAGAAGACATTTTAAATCATTTACTACTTTTAAACACATACTACTTATTTGATTTAATAAATTATTAAAATCATTTTCATTCTGTTTATTATTTAATTCACTAACAATATTCTTAATATTAACCAACTTATTTTTAATACTTAAATATTGAACACCATCAAAAATTAATATGTCACTTGCTTTATTAATATACTTATTTAATTTCTTAATAATTAAATCTATATCTTCTAAAGTAACATCATTAACATCAATTCCATCTAACATTCTTGAATAACACTTATTACCAACTTTATAAGTTATTATAGGCACAACTAAAGCATTATTTTCTTTAGCAATTTCATAAAATCCCCAATGCAAATTATACATTAATTTATTAGGTGATAAATTCCAAGTAGCTTCAGGAAATATTAAAATATTACTACCATACTTTATTACCTTATTCATCTTACTTTTCATAGCATTTCTACTTTCTTTATCATATCTATCAACTAATTGAGAACCATATAACCATAAAAAGAAACCATCCAAAGTATTATAAAATAAGTCAATATTACCAACTACAAAGTATGCATTACATTTAGCAGTCAAAACAGTATTAACCGCGTCATCCTTAAATGAATGAGATGCAATATATATAACTGGTCTATCAGTTCCTTTAAATTCTTTCTTTTCAATTTCTAATTTTAACTTATTACTTAAAGCTAACATTTTCCATAGTAATGGTCTAATTTTATTTCTAACCATAACTCCATTCTTAGATATAGTATTTTCTGGATTATTATCACTCATATACTTTAAAAAACTATTATTCATAATTTTCCCCCTTAATAAAAAGTGTACTTATTATAGCACACTTTAACTTATTATGCAAATTATAAGTTTTT
>ERZ824600.3502-NODE-3502-length-14935-cov-6.502487_pt1 | contig 14935 bp, 12 predicted proteins | sample MGYA00519933_ERZ824600 | MGnify/ENA primary metagenome ERZ824600 (study PRJEB31778, sample SAMEA3449178) | human gut metagenome | biome: human gut; feature: human-associated habitat; material: faeces | place: United Kingdom | collected 2010/2012 ... | reverse complement strand
GGCCGTCGATGCGGTTGCGCACGGCCTGCGACGCCGTGGCGCTGTTCATGCCGTAGTAGGAGAGGCGGTCGCGGTCGAAGACGACGTTGTACTCCGGGCGCAGGTCCTCGCGCGAGAGCCGCACGTCGCGCGTGCCCTCGAGCTGCGCCATGCGGTCGCGCAGGTCCGTGGCGATGGCGTTCGTGAGCTCCATGTCGTGGCCGAAGACCTTGATGTCGACGGTCGACGAACCGCTCATGTTGCCCATCTGCCCGCCGGGGGTCACCGTGTATTCGCGGATCTCGGGAATACGGTCCAGCTTGCGGCGCAGCAGGTCGGAGATCGTGTAGATCGAGCGGTCGCGTGTCTCGACCTCCGCGAGGCGGATGTTGTAGTTGATGATGTGCGACCCGGTGGTCTGCATCGCCGCGAAGGCGTTGTCCGAGGAGTTCGCACCGGCCGAAGCCGAGACGAGGCGCACCTCGGGGAATTCGGCGTAGAGGATGCTGTCGATCTGCCGCGCGATGCGGGCCGTATACTCGACCGAGAGGTTCTGCTCGAGCCGGACGGTGGCGGCGATGCGGCTGTTGTCCGACGGCGGGAAGAACTCGGTGGGCACCTGCGTGATGAGCCCCAGCGAGAGGACGAAGAGCCCCATCATCGTGAAGACCGAGATGCGGCGGTGGCGGACGACCCAGCCGAGCGAGCGTGCGTAGGCCGTGTCGAGCCACGCCAGCGCCCGGTCGACGGGCTTGTAGATGACGCCCAGCCCCCGGTAGTCGTGCATGCCGCCCTCGCGGCGGAGCAGGTAGGCCGACATCATCGGCGTGAGCGTGATGGCCGCGGTCGTCGAGACGCAGACGACGATCGAGACGATCCAGCCCAGCTCGCGGAAGAGGATGCCCGCCATGCCGGGGACCATCGTCAGCGGCATGAAGACCGCGACGACGACGAGCGTCGTGGCGATGACCGAGAGCCACACCTCGTTGGTGGCGTAGATGGCCGCCTCCTTGGGGCTCGAACCCCGCTCGATGTGGGTGGTGATGTTCTCCAGCACGACGATGGCGTCGTCGACGACCATGCCGATGGCGATCGAGAGCGACGAGAGCGAGATGATGTTGAGCGTCGAGCCCGTGGCGAAGAGGTAGATGAACGAGCAGATCAGCGACACGGGGATCGTCATGCAGATGATGAGCGTGGCGCGCCACCGCCCGAGGAAGATCATGACCACGAGGACGACGAACAGGAAGGCGTAGAGCACCGTCTCCGAGAGCGAGTCGATGGCGTTGGTGATCTCCTGCGACCCCTCGAAGATGAGCTCCATCTTCACGTCGCGGGGCATCGACTGCTCGATGGCGGGCAGGCGCCGCTGGATTTCGTGGACGATGTTCACGGTGTTGGCGCCCGACTGCTTCTGGAACATCACGCGCACGCCCCGCTGGCCGTTCACGCGCTCGTCCATCGTCGCCTTTTCGAGCGTGTCGCGGATTTCGGCTACGTCGGTGAGCATCACCGTGCGCCCCCCGGCGTTCGAGACCACGACGCGGCGCAGCTCGTCCGAGAGGTCGAACTCCCCGTCGGCCTTGACGTTGAAGGTGTTGTTGCCGATGTCGATCGTGCCGCTCGGAATGTTGACGTTCTCGGCGGCGATGATCTGTCCGAGCTGCTCGACCGTCAGACCGTAGGCGTCGAGCTTCGTGGGGTCGACGTTGACCTGCACCTCGCGCTCCGGCGCGCCGATGACCGACACGGCGCCCACGCCGTCGACGCGGTTGAGAACGTTGACCAGCTTGTCGTCGAGAATCTTGCTCAGGGCCGGATAGCTCTCCTCGGCCGTCACGGCAAGCATCATGATCGGCATCATCGAGGTCGAGAACTTGAAGATCGTCGGGTAGTCCACCTCGTCGGGCAGCATCGACTGCACGCGCGAGACGACGTCGCGGATCTCGTTGGCCCCCTCGTTCAGGTCGGAGCCGTATTCGAACTCGACGGTAATCATCGAGACGTTGTCCTGCGACTTGGAGGTCAGCTTCTTGAGGTTGTTCACCGTGTTGAGGTTGTCCTCGAGCACGCGCGTGATGTTGGTCTCGATGTCGGCGGCGTTGGCGCCCGGATACATCGTGATGACCGAGATCTGGGGAATCTCGATCTCGGGATACTGGTCCACGGAGAGTCGCGACAGCGAGAAGAGTCCGAAGACCATCACGCCGACGAAGAGCAGGACCGTGGAGATCGGTTTGCGAACGGCACTTTCGTAGATTTTCATGGCGGAAGGGGCTCTCTGACGGGTTGAACGTTGCGTTGGACGTCGGACTGTGCGGCGCTACTCCGCCGCCAGCTCGACCCGGGCTCCGTCGTAGAGCCGCGAGAGGGCCGTCGTGGCGACCCGCTCGCCCGGCGCCACGCCGCGCAGGATGTCCACGCGGTCGCCGACCTGGCGCCCGGGTTCGACGGCGCGGCGTTCGGCCACCGTGTCGCCGACGATGACGTAGAGGTAGCGTTCGGCCGTGCCGACCTGCTTCTGGATGGCGACGTCCGGTACGAGCGTGCCGCACTTTTCACCCATGTCGAAGGTCGTGCGGGTGTACATGCCCGGGCGCAGCGTCCCGTGTGCGTTGGGCACCTCGACCTCGACCTTGAAGGTGCGCGTCGCGGCGTCGAGGGCCGGATAGATGAGCGAGACCTTCCCGGCGAACGTTCTGTCGGGGAAGATGTCCACGCGCAGGTCGACGGGCATGCCGACCCGCACGGCCGGGTAGTACTGTTCGGAGATGTTGACCACGACCTTCAGCGGGTCGATCTGCATCACGTGCAGGATCGGCTGTCCGGTGAGCAGGTCTCCGGCCTCGGCGTTGCGCGCCGTGACCACGCCCGTCAGCGGCGAGCGGTACTCGATGTTGCGCCGGAGGTTGGCGACCACCTCGCGCTGCACGTCGAGCTGGGCCCGCGCCTGCTGGATCTGCTGCGCCGAGATGCCGCCCGCCTCGTAGACGGGCAGCAGGCGGTTGTAGTCGTCCTCGATCGTGCGCAGCTGCACGAGCTGCTGCGTGTACTGCGTCGGGTCGAGCGTCACGAGCAGGTCGCCCTCGCGCACGGCGTCGCCCACGTCGACCAGGATGCGGTCGATGTGCACGCCCGAGGCTGCCGGCGTGATGTCGTTCTCGCGGAAGGGCTCGATCTCCGAGGTGAAGACCTCCGTCAGGTGTACGGTGTCCGCCTCGGCCGCCGCGCAGCGGGTCAGCACCCGCACGTCGGTCTGCGTATCGGCCGCGGTGCGGTTCCCGCCGCAGGCCGCAAGGGCGGCGGCAGCGGCAGCAACGATCGGAATCAGGATTCGGTTCATAGCGTTCATGTCCGTTTACGGGTTTGCGGCTACTCTTCGCGGCCAATGAGACGGTCGTACTCGGCCTTGGCCGAGAGGTAGTCGTAGATGGCCTGTGAATAGTTGAGCTGGGCCTGCGTCTGCGCCAGCTGCGCGGAGTTGAGCTCCAGGATCGTCCCGGCACCCGCGCGGTAGCGCGTGTCGGAGATGCGGTAGGCCTTGCGGGCCTGGGCGACGGTCTTCTCCTGCGCGAACATCGTCTCGCGCGCCGTCATCAGGTCGTTGAGCGCCGAGCGCAGCTGCACGTCGAGCTGCTGCCGCGCGTAGTCGCGCTGAAGGGCGATCTGCGCGATCTGGTTGCGCAGCTCCCGCGCGCGGTTGGCCTTCACGAGCCCCGCGAAGAGCGGCACCGAGAGGCGCACCCCGGCGTAGAGGGGATGCTGCCAGAAGTAGCCGTCCTTGATGCTCGACATGCCGCCGCCCGCCATGTCGAACTTCACCGTGCCCATGTTGTTGCCCGTGAGCGTGAAGTTGCCGAAGGCGCCGAGCGTCGGCAGGCGGCCCGCATTCTCGGCCCGCAGCTGGAGGCGGAGCATCTCCTCCTGCAGTTCGAGCTGCCGCAGGTCGCTGTTCTCCCCGAGGTCGGAGGTCAGGCCGTCGGTGCCGGCAAGCACCTCGCCGCGCAGGGCGTCCAGCTCGCCCGCCGCCTCGATCTCGACCTCCTCGGGAATCGAGAGGTACATCTTGAGCAGGAGTTTCGCCAGGCGGATCGAGGTTTCGGTCTGCAGGATCGCCGGGCGCAGGTTGCTCAACTGCACCTCGGCCGTGAGCAGGTCGTACTCCGAGGCCAGGCCGTGGTCGTACTGCAACTGCGTATCCTCGACCGTGCGGCGCACCGTGGCCTCCGATTCGTGCAGCACGGCGAGCGACTGCTCGGCCAGCAGGATGTTGTAGAAGGCCTTTTTGACCTCGGCGACCAGGTCGATGCGCGATGCGCGTGCCGCCTCGACGGCCGAGGCCATCTGTGCGGCGTTGAGCCGCAGCATGCGGTAGACCTGCGGGGCGAAGAGCGGCAGCGAGGCGTCCACCGCACCGCTTACGGTCGTGTAGGGGTCGTTGCCGAGCGAGAAGCCCTTCGACATCTGCTGCACGATGAAGTTGTGGTTGAGCTGCCCGCTCACCGAGACCTGCGGCAGCAGGGCGCCCCACGTCTGGCGCTTGACGTAGTCGTAGCGCTCGACCTCCATCTCCGCCATGCGGATCGTGGGGTTCTCGCTCAGGGCCAGCCGGAGCGCGTCGTCGAGCGTCAGCCGCAGCTGCGCACGGGCGGCGAATGTGCCGAGCAGCAGCAGAAGAGTCAGGATCGTTCTTTTCATGACGGTGGTTGGCTGTTCATTTTGTCCTGCTGTGGGCGGGGTCGTAGCGTTTCAGGTAGTCGTCCACGAGCTCCAGTCCCCTGGCCGTCGCGATGCCGCGGAAGAAGTTGCTGACGATCTGCACGAAGGCCTCGCGTTCGGTCATCCCCTCGGGTAGCAGCAGGTCCTTGCGCGAGACGATGGCCGAGGCCGTATAGTAGAGGACCGTAATGGCGAGGTCCATGTTGAAACGGTCGATGAAGAGCCCTTCGGCGATACCCCTTTCAAGCATCTTGCCGAAATCGCTGCGCGTCTTTGCAGTCCCCTCCTTCGTGTAGCGGTCGTAGACCGCAGGGTAGAACTTCCGCAGGTTGTCGAGCATGCGGTTGGCCTCGCCGGCGGAGTCCAGCACGTCGGTCAGGACCATGAAGAGGGCCTCGAGCACGTTGCGCGCACCCTCCGTAAGCGCCTCGCGACGGCGGCGCGTGTGTTCAAAATAGCAGTTCAGCGCCAGATACAACAGCCCCTCCTTGTCGCCGAAGAGTTCGTAGAGCGTGCGTTTTGAAACGCCCAGCTGGCGGGCGATGTCATCCATGCGCACCGCCTTGATGCCCTGTGTCGCGAACATGCGCATGGCCTGTTCGACGATCCGTTCCTTCTGAGTCATGATCCTGCCTTGTTGATCCGGATACAAATATAAAAATAAAACTCAAAAAACCAAAAAAGTTTTCAAATTTGTTTCGCAATGCCCCTTTTGACGCGACGGATGCACCTGTCGGGCGTATGGCCGGGGAGGGTGAAGAGTTGCCCGGCAGCGGCAGTTTGGCGGCGGCAGTTTGGCGGCGGCAGTTTGGCGGCGGCAGTTTGGCGGCGGTAGTCCGGCAGTGGCAGTCCGGCGGCCGGGTCGGCCGGAAGGGGAGGACGGGCGAGCCGGGCGGGGCTGTTGGATCGGGCAGGGACGTTGACCCGGCGGCGTGGATCGGGCGGGGGATTGGTCGGGCAGTGAGGATCGAGGCAGGACGGGCGGCTCGGCGCGACAGCCTGGATGAGGGGCACGGCAAGCCGGATCGAATGGGCGGAGGTCCGGCTATTCGACCGGAGCTGCGGCACCGACCTTTTCCGGCAGCTCTTCCGCCTGCGTCTCCGCTCCGGGCAGGGCGGCGGACTCCGCCGGCTGCGCTTTGGATTGGGCGTGCTGCTCCTGCCACCGCTGGGGCGTCTCCCCCTTCTCCTTGGCAAAGGCCCGGTAGAAGGTCGTCGTGCTGCCGAATCCGGCGAGCAGGGCCAGCTCCTCGATCTTGTAGTTGTGGTCGGCCATCAGCCGCACGGCGTGCTCCACGCGGCAGCGGTTGATGTAGTCGCGGAACGAGAGGCCCAGCTCGTTGTTGAAGAACTGCGAGAGGTGCGTGCGGTTCGTACCGCATTCGGCCGCCATGTCGACGATCGTCAGCCCCGGATTGAGGTAGAGCCGCCGCGTGTCGATGGCCTCGGCCACCTGCGCCCGCAGGGCTTCGATCCGTTCGTTCTTCTCCGAGACGTTCTCTTCGGGCTGCTGTTCGCGTGCGGGCTGCGACCGCCAGTAGTTGAGGATGATCTTCGGGATGCGGTACTGGATGACACAGCCGTAGAGCATGCCCCAGACGGCGAGCGAGAGGGCGAAGGTGAAGACGATGTAGTTCTCCGAGGTGGTGAAGGCGATGATGCCGATGTAGGAGATCAGGTAGAAGGCCAGAATGCCGGCCATCCAGCGCATCCAGCGCAGGTGGATGCGTTCGGTGAAGGAGTAGGCCTGGGCGATCTGCTCGGTGTAGAGGAGCGAGAAGCGCACGATGCGGATGAAGGCGAAGATGCAGTATCCGGCGGCGTAGACGACATAGAGGAGCAGTGTCGCGGGCAGCAGGGCGGGCAGGTCGTCGATCACTTCGTCGAGCGACAGGTAGATCGTCCTGTCGAAGAAGAGGAGCCCGACGAGGTAGGTGCCGCCGAGCAGCGCGAACGGCGCGAGCAGCCGCAGGGCGTAGCGCAGGTTGATGCGTCCGGGCATGACCAGCTCGAAGAAGAAGAGCGAGAGCAGCGGCAGCGTGAACAGATCGGGAAAGGTGAAGGCGGGGCCGAGCACCTCGTAGTTGTAGAAGGGGATGAAGTTGCAGAAGAACTCCTTGACCTGGATCAGGGCCATCCAACCCAGGCAGATGGCAAAGAGCAGGTGGGGCCGGGAGCCGGTCCTGCGGGCGTAGAAGAACATCCGCATGCCCGCCGTGATGAAGAAGGCGAGGGAGATCCCGTTGAGGAAATAGATGAGGGCGTAGAGTATCATTCCTACAAGGTACGAAAAAAAATACGAACATACAAATATGTCCCGACAATACGACTATGACCCGACAAAACGACACCCGGATCCGTGTGTCTCCGGGTGCCGTACTGAAGGGCGGAAGGGGAGGGAATCCTCCAGGCGCAGAGGATGCCGGTCCCTGCTTCCGCCCGCGGGGGCGCTGCGTTGCCGCGGCGCCGCGACGGGTTGTATTTGATGGGTGTGTGGTCGCGGCGTGAACCGCTTCCGGGAATAAAAATAGGGCTGCGAAGCCGTTTGTACCCTTTCAAAACGTATATTTAGGCTTGCAAATGGTACAAAGCCCGCGAAAAAACTCCGCCAGACTCTCCGCAGGCCCATGCCGGATACGGCTGCGGGCCTTCCGATTGCACCCCTCCCCTCCGCGACCCCTTCCCTCTGCAACCCCTTCCCTCTGCAACCCCTTCCCTCTGCTACCCCTTCCCTCCGCACCCCCCCCCTGCCAACTGCGGGCCCTTTCGGCTGTCCCCTCTGCCCCTTTTGGCTGTGGAGGGGCGGCGGAGCCGTGAAACAACCGTCCGCTTCGCATGGGGACCGCCTGCGCCGTGCGGCAGCGGTTGGGCCTGTATGGAGAAGGGCGGCATGACGGGCGGGCGGCGGTTGCCGGGTCTGCAAGGTGGGCTGGTCGCATGGCGGACGGCGGTTGCCGGGTCTGCAAGGTGAGGCTGGTCGCATGGCGGACGGCGGTTGCCGGGGCTGCAAGGTAAGGCTGGTCGCATGGTGGACGGCGATTGCCGGGCCTGCGAGGTGGAATCCGGGTCGGGAGGCGGCCGTCGGACCCGCTTGAGGATCACCGGGCGGCACCGTGTGACGGTCCGCAGTTCGCATGGCGGGCGCCCGGGCGGCGAATCTTCCGCCACGCGGTGCGCCGTTGACATATTTTTATTAATTTTGCCGTCATGAAACTCACCTTTCTGGGAACCGGCACCTCGCAGGGCGTGCCCGTCATCGGATGCCGCTGTGCGGTCTGCACGTCGGACGACCGGCGGGACCGGCGGCTGCGCACCTCGGCCATGGTCGAGACGCGCGGCGTGCGGCTGATTATCGACGCCGGGCCCGACTTCCGCTACCAGATGCTCCGCACGGGCGTGCGGCACATCGACGGCATTCTGCTCACGCACGAGCACAAGGACCACATCGGCGGTCTGGACGACGTGCGGGCCTTCAACTTCGTCGACTACCCGCCGACGATCCACCGGGTGGACATCTACGCCGCACCGCGGACGCTGGCGTGTGTGCGCAAGGATTTCGACTACGCCTTCGAGCAGGACAAGTACCGCGGCGTGCCGGAGATCGAACTGCGCGAGATCGACGTTGCGCGCCCCTTTACGGTCTGCGGCGTGGAGATCATCCCCGTTTCGGGCCACCACTCCGAGCGTTTCACTGTGACGGGCTACCGCATCGGGCCGCTGGCCTACCTGACCGACTTCAAGACGATCGAGGATGCCGAGGTGGAGAAGCTCGCCGGGGTGGACACCCTGGTGGTCAATGCCCTGCGTTTCAAGGAGCACCCGTCGCATTTCAACGTGGCGGAGGCTCTGGCGCTCATCCGGCGCGTCGCGCCGCGTGTGGCCTACCTCACGCACATGTCGCACGAAATCGGCCGCTATGCGGAGACGGAGCCGACGCTCCCCGCGGGCGTGCATCTGGCGTGGGATGGGCTGTGCGTGGAGATCGGCGGAAAGGAGAGCGAATCGACGACGGAAAAACAACAATAACATATGAAGAAGACACTCAAGGAGAAGGTGATCGTCATCACCGGCGCCTCGTCGGGCATCGGTGAGGCGATGGCGCGGGTCTACGCCGCGCAGGGCGCCCGCGTGGTGCTGGGGGCCCGCAGCGTGCAGAAGCTCCAGCTCATCGTGGGGGAGATCCGCGCACAGGGCGGTCAGGCCGTCTACTGCAGCGTGGATGTCACGGTACCCGACCAGTGCCGCGAGCTCATCGAAACGGCCGTGCGCGAGTATGGACGCATCGACGTGCTGATCTGCAACGCCGGGCTCTCGATGCGTGCGATTTTCGACGACGTGGAGCTCTCGGTGCTCCACCGCCTCATGGATGTGAATTTCTGGGGGGCGGTCAACTGCTGCAAGTACGCGCTGCCCTACCTGCAGGCGACGAAGGGTTCGATCGTCGGCATCTCGTCGGTGGCGGGTCTGCACGGACTGCCCGGCCGCACGGGCTACTCGGCCTCGAAGTACGCCATGACGGGCTTCCTGGAGACGCTGCGCATCGAGAATCTCAAGAAGGGGCTGCACGTGATGATCGCCTGCCCGGGCTTCACGGCCTCGAACGTCCGCTTCTCGGCCCTTACGGCCAACGGGTCGCAGCAGGGCGAGACGCCGCGCGACGAGTCGAAGATGATGACTGCCGAGCAGGTGGCCCGCATCGTGGGGCGCGGCATCCTGCGCCGCAAGCGGCTCTGCCTGATGGAGATCGAGGGGCGTGCGACATATTTTGTCAAGAAGTTCGCCCCGGCCTTCCTCGACCGGATGTTCTATCTGGTGATGTCCCGGGAGCCGGATTCGCCCCTCAAGTAGCAGGGCGCAGACCGGCGGCGATGTTTCGGCTCGTCGAGCAGTGTTTCGGCTCGGCGCGGTATTTTGGCCCGTCGGGCGGTGCCGCAGCAAAATTTACGGGTCCGGTGGCGGGGCCGTTTTCGTCGGGACAGACACACAAAACAGGCGCGGGGGAATACACCAATGTATTCCCCCGCGCCTGTGTCTATGCCGGTCGGGCCGGTTACTTGAAGAAGATCGAGGAGATCTCCTTGTAGTTGTGCACGCGTTCGATGACGTCGGCGAAGATGTCGGCGACCGACAGCACCGTGAACTTGTGCAGGTCCTTGTTGGGGTTGAGCGGAATGGTGTCGGTGACGATCACCTCCTGCAGGGCGCTGTCGTTGATGCGCTCGTAGGCCGGACCCGAGAGGACGGGGTGGGTGATCGCCGCGCGCACGCTCTTCGCGCCGCGCGACATGAGCATGTCGGCAGCCATGCAGATCGTGCCGGCCGTGTCGATCATGTCGTCGACGATCAGCACGTTGCGGCCCTCGACCTCACCGATGGCGGTCATCTTGCCCACGACGTTGGCCTTGGCGCGCTCCTTGTGCGAGATGATGATCGGCGTGCCGAGCAGCTTGGCGTAGGTGTTGGCGCGCTTGGCACCGCCCATGTCGGGCGCGGCGATCGAGAGGTCCTCGATCTGCAGGCTCTGGATGTAGGGGATGAAGATGCCGCTGGCGTAGAGTGCGTCGACGGGAATGTCGAAAAATCCCTGGATCTGGTCGGCATGCAGGTCCATCGTCATGATGCGATCCACACCGGCGGCCATGAGCAGGTTGGCGACGAGCTTGGCGCCGATAGGCACGCGGGGGCGGTCCTTGCGGTCCTGCCGTGCCCAGCCGAAGTAGGGGATCACGGCCACGACCTTGTAGGCCGAGGCGCGGCGTGCGGCGTCGATCATCATCAGCAGCTCCATGAGGTTGTCCGAGGGCGGGAAGGTCGACTGGATGATGAATACCGTGCAGCCGCGGATCGACTCGTTGTAGCAGGGCTGGAACTCGCCGTCGCTGAACTTCAGCACCTCCGATTGCCCGAGCGTGGTGCCGAAGCTCGCCGCGATCTTCTCGGCCAGGTACTCGGAACCGCGGCCGGTGAAAATTTTGATTTTGTGGATTGCCATAACAGCGGGATATTATAAGATGTTGCAAAGATAGGACAATAGGATGAAAAAACAGTCTTTTCGTCGGGTGTTTTTTCAACAAAGAATCAAACTTTCAGACATTCGCCGATCAGGTCGAGGATCGCGTCGCGTCCCGAGGCGTCGGCCGACGAGCTGACCAGCATCGGCGGCAGCTCCTCCCACTCTTCGGAGAGGGCGGCGCGGTAGCGGTCGACGCTGCGCTGCGCCTGCGCACGCGAGAGCTTGTCGGCCTTGGTGAAGATCAGGCCGAAGGGCACGCCGTGCTCGCCGAGCAGGCGGATGAAGTTCAGGTCGATCACCTGGGGTTCGAGGCGGATGTCGACCAGTACGAACAGAAAGTGCATCTTCTCGCAGCGCAGGACGTAGTCGGTGATGAGCTTCGAGAACTCGCCGCGCTGCGTCTTCGAGGTGCGGGCGTAGCCGTAGCCCGGCAGGTCGACCAGGTACCAGCGGTCGTCGATGCGGAAGTGGTTGATGAGCCGCGTCTTGCCCGGGGTCGCCGAGACCTTGGCCAGCCCCTTGCGGCCGGTGAGCATGTTGATGAGCGACGACTTGCCCACGTTGCTGCGCCCGATGAAGGCGATGTCGCGCAGGTCGTCCTTCGGAACCTGCGTGATGCGCTCCGAGGAGCATTTGAATTCGGCTTTGGTGATCTGCATGGCGCTCCGTTTTGCCTGCAAAGATAATGCAACGGATCGGAGCCGCCAAATAAATCGGGCACCTTCGCCGGCGGCCTACCGCAGACGGGGCGTGCGGTTGTTGAAGCGGTATCCGATGCCGAGCATCAGGAAGTTGGGGTCGCGGAAGTTCTGCAGGCTGTAGCCGATGTGGAGGTAGGTGCTGCGCGTCGCGGCGATCTTGAGCGACACGAGCTGGTAGACGGCCGCCAAGTCGCCGCCCTTGTGCAGGACGTTGGCGCCGATGCCGATGCCGACGGTGAAGAGCGGCATGACGAACTCGGCGCGGGCCGAGAGGCCGAGGCTCAACTGCCGGTCAATGCCGGGCTTGTGGAAGGTGTAGCCGGGGTCCTCCTCGCCCCAGCCGACGATGTAGTCTTCGGTGCGGACGTTGGCGCTGCCGTCGTAGACGCCGTCGGCGGCGAGGCCCGCGCGGAATCGGTAGCCGAAGTTGTACATCGCCGCGAAGCTGATGCCCGCGACGGGGTAGGCCTCGGGCGAGGGGATCAGCCGCCCGTCGAGCCGCACGCCCTTGCGGCGCCACGAGCCGAAGAGGGTGAGGTCGTAGCTCATGTGCCGCGGAAAGGGCGGACGTGCGGCCTGCGGCTGTCGGGCGGCTTCGGCCGGTGTGCCCAGATCGCACGTCAGGCCGACCTTCGTCCCGACGGTGTTGAGCCCGGCGTTGGGGAATTTGGTGTTGCCGTTCGAGAAGTGGGTGAGTGTCGGCCCGACGACGAGCCCCACGCGCTGCGAGAGGGCCCAGCGCAGGTAGAAGTCGACGTTGAGGTAGGCGTTCAGGCGCGACCCCGTCATGCCGTTCCAGCTGTTCGTATCGGGATGGTAGGGGTGCCAGCCGAACGAGAGTCCGAAGTTCCACTCGTAATGGAGCGTGAGGCGCGGCGCCAGGCGGGCGATGCGCGCCCCCTGGAAGAGGTAGACGGCTACCGGGTCGCCGGTTTCGCTGGGACTGCCGAAGTCGTAGCAGGCGATGCCGATGCCCTGGTAGACGTCGCCGTAGATGCGCGCCGCGGCGGTTTCGGGCCGGTATTGCAGTGCGTAGCGCAGATGCAGCGACTGCGCAAAGTCGATCGGCTGCCCGGAGGCGTTGCGCCCGGCCACAAAGGGATTCGACGGGAAGATGTATTCGGGACGGTACTCGATGCCGAGCCGGTGGATAAACTTTTTGCCCGGCACGCTGCCGGCGGGATCGGCAGCGGCTGACTGCTCCGCTGTGGCAGCAGTCTGTGCCGTTCCGACAGCTGTTTGCTCCGCTCCGGCAGGCTCCTGTGCTGCGGCTCCTGTCCACACCGACGCGGCCAGCAGGGCCAGCATGCCCCGGACCATTCGTCTCCCATACCCGCTTTTCGTGCCCCTCCGTTGCTCCATTGTGTCCGTTTTATGCCCGTTTCGGGGTCGCAAGGTAGGAAATTTTGGGCTGATTCCACGCTGTCGGCCGCAAAAAAACGGGCGGAAGAGCACGCTCCGCCCGTAAATTTGCCTTGTCGTGTGGTGCGACGCGAGAGGTATCCGGTCAGTCGCCGTAGCGGTTGCCGCCGTCTATCGGCGTGATGCGGACGATCCGCCAGCGGCCGTCTATCCACTGCGCCTTCAGCGGAATCTCGATCTGTCGGGTGTCGGTGCGCCACCAGCGGTAGCGGACCATGTACCAGTCGCCGCCGAGCGGCTCGACCGTCAGCGTGGCGAGGGCATCCTCCGTGGTGTCCTGCGCGCGGAGAAGCGGATTGGCATCCGTGGCTTCCACCTCGCGGTAGAACCATTCGTAGCATTCGGGCGTCAGCATCTCCCGCAGCAGCGTATCGCCCCGATGGCCGCCGCCATGGAGCATGTCGTTCAGGTACTCCGCGTAGTAGGCCCGGATGGCTTCGGCCCCGTCGGCTGCCGGTTGTGCCTGTCCGGCCGGAGCCGGTTGCGTCGATGGTGTCGATGGTGCCGTTTGCGCCGGCGGTGCGGCCGGTGCGGTTTGCGCCGATGCGGCGGCGCTGCCGAGCAGTGCAAGTAGCAGCGGGAGAGTGGCCAGCAATTTGCGTCTCATCGTGTCGTGATCGGTTAGTCCGGACAAATGTATAAAAAATAAATAAAAAAACAGGATGGTCCGCCTCGTGCGATCCGGATTCGGATTTGCCCGGGCGGCGGGACAAACAAGGAGGAGCCCGGCATTTTGCCGGGCTCCTCTATAAAACGGTCGGAGCGGAAGTCGGGCCCCGCAGATTGGCCGAACCGCAGGCTGGCCGAACCGCAGGCTGGCCGCCCCGCAGGCGATGGCCGCCCCGCAGGCGATGGCCGCCCCGCAGGCGATGGCCGGATCGCGCCGATTGGCCGAAGCGCATCAGCTCACCCCCCCCCTCGCGGTGTCAGTAGCCGAGGATGCGGAGCATCGAACGGTAGGACTGCTCCTTGGCGAACAGGCGCGTGTAGTACTCGTTGTCGGACTTGTCGCGGTCGATGATGACGTGCTTCGGCGCGGGGATCAGGCAGTGCTGGATGCCGCCGAAGCCGCCCAGCGCCTCCTGGTAGGCGCCCGTGTGGAAGAAGCCGATGTACTGCGTGTTGCCCTTCTCGAGCTTCGGCAGGAAGATCGCGTTGGTGTGGCACTCCGAGTTGTAGAAGTCCTCGCTGTCGCATGTCAGGCCGCCGAGGAAGACCCGCTGGTACTCCTTGTCCCAATTATTGATGGCGAGCAGCGGATAACGCTGGTTGATGCCCCAGATGTCCGGCAGCGTCGTCATGAAAGAACTGTCAATCATGTACCAGCTCTCCCGGTCGTTCTGCTGCTTCTGATTGATGATGGAGAAGAGGGCGGCACCGCTCTCGCCTACCGTGAACGAACCGAACTCGGTAAAGATATTCGGCTCCTCCACCCCGTTGGCATTGCAGACATTCTTAATCTGCGCCACAATCTCCTCGGTCATATACTCGTAATCGTAGTCGAAGGCGAGCGAATTCTTTATCGGGAAACCGCCGCCTATGTTCAGCGAATCGAGTTCCGGCGCAAGTTTCTTCAGTTCGCAGTAGACCTGGATGCACTTGTGCAGCTCGTTCCAATAGTAGGCCGTATCCTTGATACCGGTATTGATGAAGAAGTGGAGCATCTTGAGCTTCACCTTCTTGTTGTTCTTTATCCGTTCCTTATAATAAGGTATGATATCGTTGTAGCGGATACCGAGGCGCGAGGTGTAGAAATCGAACTTCGGTTCCTCCTCCGCCGCGATGCGGATTCCTATCTGACACGGCTTCTCGATGATGTCCAACAGGTCGAGCTCCTGCTTATTGTCTATCACCGGAATGGTATTGGTGAAACCGCTGTTTATCAGGTTGGCGATGTTCTCCACATACTGCGGACGCTTGAACCCGTTGCATACGATGTAAATGTCCTTGTTAATCAATCCGCTCTCATAAAGCGCATTGATGATATGGATGTCGTAGGCCGACGATGTCTCGAGATTTATCTCATTCTTCAGGGCCTCTTCCAGCACGAAAGAGAAATGCGAACTTTTCGTACAGTAACAGTAATTGTAGGAACCCTTGT
>ERZ824600.3500-NODE-3500-length-14946-cov-4.384863_pt1 | contig 14946 bp, 16 predicted proteins | sample MGYA00519933_ERZ824600 | MGnify/ENA primary metagenome ERZ824600 (study PRJEB31778, sample SAMEA3449178) | human gut metagenome | biome: human gut; feature: human-associated habitat; material: faeces | place: United Kingdom | collected 2010/2012 ... | reverse complement strand
CCCGCCAGATGGCTGTAGCGGAACTTGCGGGCATCCGCACCGAAGAAGCCATCGGCCCACGGCCAGGCGAAGAACTCCATCGACATCGAGTGGACCTCGCAGGCCTCCATGCTGGGCCAGACGTAGGAGTACGGGATGCGGTCACGGTTCATGTAGGCGGCAAAGGCGTGGCCGGCCTCGTGGGTCACGACCTCGACGTCGTGCTGGGTGCCGTTGAAATTGGCAAAAATAAACGGCATTTCGTAATCACCCAGGCTCGTGCAGTAGCCACCGCCCGCCTTGCCGGGGGTGGACAGCACGTCCATGAGCTGGTCGTCCAGCATTTTGTTGAAGAACACGCCGGTCTCGGGGGAAAGCTCCTCATAGAACTTTTTGCCCTGCTTGAGGATGGCGTCGGCGTCGCCCGCCGGGCGGGGGTTGCCGCTGCGGAACATCAGGGCGTTGTCGGCTGCGTTCATCGGGTACTGCTTGCCCAGCCGCCCGGCCTGCTCGCGGTAGATGCTGTCGGCCAGCGGCACGATGTACTTGACGACGGCGGCGCGGAACTTTTCCACATCGGCCTTCGTGTAGCAGTTGCGGCCCATGCGGTAGTAGCCCAGCGTGGTGTAGCCCTCATAGCCGAGCTTTTTGCCCATGGTGTCGCGCAGGTGGACGAGCTGGTCGTAGAGGCCGTCAAACTCGGCCCCGTGCTCTTTGTACCATGCGCCCTCGGCCCTCCAGGCGGCCAGACGGCGGGCATCGTCGGGGTCGTTCTTGAAGGGGGACAGCTGGCTCAGCGTGTAGACGCCGCCCTCAAACGGGATCTGCGCCGACGCGATCAGCTTGCCGTACTCGGTGGTCAGCTTGTTTTCCTGTGCCATCTCGTCGAGAATATCGGGCGAGAACGCCTTGTCCGCGATTTCGGCGTTGACAAACATCAGGTCGCCGTACTCGGCGGTGAAGTCAGCGCGGAACGGCGAATCGAGCATCGCGCGGCTCCAGGCGTTCTGGCACTCCTGCAGCTGGGGAGTGGCCTCGTTCCAGAAGTTCATCTCCTCATCGTAGAATTTGTCGCGGGTGTCGATCGTATTGCGCACGCTGGCCAGCTGGGCGAGCGTGTCCACATGCTTGTTGAGCTTTTCCTCCTCCAGAAAAACGGCGTGGGCCTCGGCGTAGGTGGCAGCCGCCTTGAAGCGGGCCAGCAGGTCAGCAAACTGCTGCTTGACGGCGTCCAGGTCGGGGCGTGCATAGGGCATTTCCGAAAATTTCATAGTGTAGCTCCTTTACGGACAGTTTTGTCTGTATTATAGCACAGCGGCGGGCAAAAAGCAAAGAAGAGGAATTTGCATTTCTGTATAAAAATTCTGCGTTTTCATCTTGCAAATTTGGCGCATGTTGAGTATAATAAGGCTAGTAATATCATAATGAAGGGGAGAATTGAAATGCCGATCTCTGAACCTACCGCCGTTTTTTCCATCCGTGATGACCGTGATATGGAGATCAAGCAAGCGGTGCTGCAGGTGTACCGTGCGCTGGAGGAGAAGGGCTACAACCCCATCAATCAGCTCGTCGGCTACATCCTGTCGGAGGACCCGACCTACATCACGACCTACAAGAACGCCCGCGCCATCATCCGCCGCATTGACCGCGACGACCTGCTGCAGGCGCTGGTCCGTGATTTTGTGAAGCACTAAAACAGTAGAATGTAAAAAATCTCCCGCGTTTCGGTTAGGATACGCGGGAGATTTTTTTACTTCAAAGCCTTCCCCCTTGGGGCTGCGCCCGCAGGCGCGTGTCGAAGCGCAACCGCCGCAGGCGGCTCTTAGCGCGAAGACTGAAGGTGGCCCCGCAGGGCCGGATGAGGGGCGAGTTTGCCACGGTTTCCCGTTTATGGGCTATAATGGCAAACCTGCCCCTCATCAGTCAGCGGGCGGGGCCGCTGACAGCTTCCCCCGAGGGGGGAAGTCTTTTTACTCTGCGAAAAAAGCGTTCTGCACGGCGTTGAGGACGGCGGCACGGCCTGCGGTAAAGTTCACGCCGCCCTGCAGATAGCAGGTGTAGGGCGCGCGCAGGGGGCCGTCGCAGGAAATTTCAATCGTGCTGCCCTCGGTAAAGCTGCCGGACGCCATGACGACCTTGTCGGTGTAACCCGGCTCGTCGGCAGGCTCGGGGCTGGCAAAGCTGTCCACAGGGCTGTTGTGCTGGATGCCCGCGCAGAAGCCGGTCAGCGCGGCGGCACTGCCCGAGTCAAAGCATGTCACAATGTCGTTGTGGTCGGCGGTGTAGCGCGGCACGGGATTGACGCCCGCCAGCTCCAGCAGACACTGGGCATAGATGGCGGTTTTCAGCGCCTCGCAGACGACGCCCGGCGCGTAGTAGAAGCCGAGGAAGGTATCCCGCAGGCTGTCCTGCGTGCAGCCCAGGTCCCCGCCGATGCCGGGCGCAGTGAAGCGGTGGCTGCACTTTTCGACAAGGTCCTTACGGCCCGCAATGTAGCCGCCCGTAGGGGTGATGCCGCCGCCGGGGTTCTTGATGAAACTGCCCGCCATGATGTCCGCGCCGAAGGCGACGGGCTCGGCGGTCTGGGTGAACTCGCCGTAGCAGTTGTCCACGAAAATCACCGCGTTCGGGTTGGCTTTGCGTGCGGTGTCCGCGACCTTTTGAATCGTGGCAAGGTCAAACGCATTGCGCTGGGTGTAGCCGCGGCTGCGCTGGATGTGTACCACCGTGGCGGTCTTGGCCTTCTCGGCGATCAGGTCATAGTCGGGGGTGAAGTCCGGCAGCAGCGGGCACTCGTCGTAGTTCACGCCAAACTCCCGCAGCGTGCCGCAGCCCTTGCCCGCGTCTCCGATGCCGATGACGCCTTCCAGCGTGTCATAAGGGCGGCCCGTGGCGGCCAGCAGGGTGTCGCCGGTGCGCAGCAGACCGAACAGCGCGACGGTCAGTGTGTGGGTGCCGCTCATGAATTGCGGGCGCACCAGTGCGGCCTCGGCCCCCATGCAGCGGGCAAAGACCTCCTCCAGCTTGTTGCGGCTGTCGTCCCAGACGCCGTAGCCGCTGGACCCCCAGAAATGCCGTGCCTCGACGCCGCAGTCGGTGAAGGCGCGCAGCATTTTGAGCTGGTTGTAGTCGCGGATCTCCTCCACATGGGCAAACTGCGCACGGCAGAGGTCGAGGGCCTTGCGGTCCAGCGCCAGCACTTCGGGGCGCAGGTCGTAAAATTGTTCGATCATGTAGTATTCCAATCTGTAGTATAATGTTGAATTTTGCCGATTTGTAAAAATCCAAGCTGTGCATAAAAGCCGCACAGCGCCGGGAAGCAGGCGAACCGCACCGCGCGTTCGGCGGTCAGCTCATTTGCCAGCCCGACGATCAAATACCGCGCCAGCCCCCTGCCCTGCCACGCGGGGTCGGTCACGCCCGCGGCCATGTAGCTCTCGGTATCGCTCTGCTCGTAGCAGCCCACCGTGCAGACGGGTCTGCCGTTGTGCAGCAGCGCGCGGCAGGTGCCCACTCCGTGGGCCAGCGCCGTGCAGGCCGCGGAGTAGAACTCGTCGGCCTCGGCGTCGCTCTCGGCAAAGACAAGGCGGCTGACCGGCAGCATCGACGGCGCTTTGTCCGGGACAAGCTCCGCCGGGGGCGCGGGCGGCAGCGGCAGGGCACGGCCCTTTGGCAGCTCCCACAGCGTCAGCGGCGCGGCAGGCTGCCAGCCGGGCAGGGTCAGTGGGTGCTCGGTGCGCAGGGTGTCGGCGTGCAGAAAGCGGAGAAAGCCCATCAATTCCTCCCGGGCGTCCTCCCCCGCTTCCCCGCCGGGCAGCGCACCGCAGAGCACCGCCGACCCGCCGCGCAGCTCCAGCACCGCGGAGCCGGGCAGCAGGTAGAACGCCCACCCGCTGGCAGGGTGGTTGCCGAACAGGTGCAGGTGCGTGCCGAGGGTGGATTCAAAGTAGGGCTTGTGGGCGATGCGGCGGAGGTATTCGGTTTTATCTTCCGCAGTGGAGACGGATTGAATCATAGGGGGACCTTTTCCAGCGTGGGTTTCGGGCAGTGGGCAGACGGCTGAGCCCTTCAGCCGCTTACTTCAAATTCTTCACGATATTCTTATAATCCCGTCCTCTGACCTCAAAATTCGGGTACAAGTCAAACGACGCGGAGGCGGGCGAGAGACTGACTACATCGCCCGGTTTGGCGGCACCGCGCGCCAACTCGACGGCGTGCTGCATACTGTCGGCGTGCAGGATGGTCAGGCCGCTCCCGGCAAAGCCATCGCACTCGCGGACGGCCTTCTCGATGCGGGGGCCGGTAGCGCCCATCAGCACCAGCGTCTTGACGTGGGCGAGAACCTCCGGGGCCAGCGGCTCATAGGGGATCTTTTTGTCGTAGCCGCCCGCGATCAGGATGATCTTCTGGTCAAAGCTGCGCAGACCCGCAATCGTGCGCGTGGGGCTGGACGCGATGGAGTCATTGTAGTAGGTCACGCCGTCCAGCGTGCGGACCGGCTCAATGCGGTGCTCGACGCCGGTGAAGGTCGAGCCGACCTGACGCATGGCCTCGATGGGCACACGGCCCCAGACGGCGGCGCAGGCGGCCAGCAGGTTTTCCACATTGTGGAGGCCACGCAGTTGAATCTCCTTGCGGGGCAGGATCGGCGTCACAACGCCGTTCTCGGCATAGCAGAGCGTGTCGTCGCTCTCGCGCAGGAACGCGCCCCTGTCAGTCTCGTGCAGGCGGGTGAACCAGACCTGCTCGCCCTTGCAGTCCTTCTCCATGCCGCGGGTGATGTCGTTCTCAAAGCCCAGCACGGCACGGCAGGGCGGGGTCTGCCACAGCAAAATGTTGCGCTTGGCGTCGATGTACTCCTGCATATCCTTGTGGTGGTCGAGGTGGTTGGGGGTCACGTTCGTGACGACGGCCACCTTCGGGCTGCGGCGCATGCTGATGAGCTGGAAGCTGGACAGCTCGACGACGGCCACGGCGTCGGAGGTCACGTCGGCCAGCTGAGGCAGCAGCGCCGCACCGATGTTGCCGCCCAAAAAGACCTTGCGGCCCGCAGCCTCGAACATCTTGGAGATCAGCGTCGTCGTCGTCGTCTTGCCATCGGAGCCGGTCACGGCCACGATCTCGCAGGGGCAAAACTCAAAGAAAAGCTCCACCTCGCTCGTGACCATTGCACCGGCTTTCAGCGCAGCCTGCAATTCGGGCTTGTAGTACTCATAGCCCGGCGTGCGCATGATGATGTCCTGCCCGGCGAAGCCGTCGGTATAATGCTCGCCCAGACTCAAATTCACCTTCAGGCGGCGCAGCGTGTCGGCGTAGTCACCGAAGTCGTCCAGGCTCTTTTTCTGGTCGCAGAGCGTGACCTGCGCGCCCAGCTCGACAAACTGCTCAATGCAGCGCTTGTGGCTGACGCCCGCACCGATAAAGGCAACCTTTTTGCCCTGAATAAGCTCTTGCAGCTGTTGGATCGGCAGCATAAATATCTCTCCTCTGGCGTAGTTTCTACTTCTATTATATACAAAATGCCGTATTTCTGCAACAAAATTCGGCCCGCCAAGGCGGACCGAAGGAAAATCATGATTACTGCTCGCCGCCCATGGGGATGCCGTGCTTGTCCAGCAGGGTGCGGATCTTGGTCATCGGGTCGATGATGGAAGAAACGCTCTTGTCGTGGTTGATGGCCGCGATGAAGTAGGCGGTGTACTTCGAGACGTCGACGTCGTAGTACCACTCGCGCTCCAGCAGTTCCGGCTTGCGGTAGGTCAGGTTCGTGCCCAGAACGGCCTTGATGATGCCGTCGTTGTAGGCCTTGTCGAACTTCTCCAGACCGGCGGTGAACAGCGGGAAGGTGCAGCAGGTGAAGATGTTGCGGGCACCGCGCATCTTCAGCTCGTAGGCGATGTCCAGCATGGACTCGCCGGAGGCGATGATGTCGTCGGCGATAAAGACGTCCTTGCCCTCAACGCTCTCGCCCAGGTACTCATGGGCGACGATGGGGTTGCGGCCGTTGACGATGCGGCTATAGTCGCGGCGCTTGTAGAACATGCCCAGGTTGCAGCCCAGCACGCTGGAATAGTACATGTTGCGGTTCATGGCGCCCTCGTCAGGAGAGACGATCATGAAGTTATCCTTGTGGAAGGAAACGTCCGGCACATGATGCAGCAGGCACTTGAGCACCTGATAGGTGGGCATGACGTTGTCGAAGCTCATGGTGGGCACGGCGTTCATAACGCGGGGGTCATGGGCGTCAAACGTGATGATGTTCTTGACACCGACGTCGCGCAGCTGCTGCAGCGCAAAGGCGCAGTCCAGGCTCTCACGGCTGACGCGGCGATGCTGGCGGCCGCCGTACAGGCTGGGCATGATGACGCTGATGCGGTGGGCGCGGCCGGCAACGGCCTGGATCAGACGCATCAGGTTCTGGAAGTGGTCGTCCGGGGAGAGATGGTTCTCATATCCGAACAACTGATAGGTAACACTGTAGTTGCCCGGATCGACGAAGATATACAGGTCGTCGCCGCGGGTGGACGCCTTGACGAGACCCTTTGCGTCGCCGGACTGGAAACGCGGGCAGTCGGACGGGATGATGAAGGTGTCGACATCCGTGTTGCCGACCTCGCGCGCCCAGCGGACGAGGTGACTGTCAACGAGTTTGCAAAGCTCCTCTGCGCCGGGGCAGGCAATCAGACCGAGATCGGCGATTGCGTCCTCTTTGGCAAAGAAATCACGCGGGCCAAGATTCTGTTCAGCCATTACAGGTACTCCTTACTTCCATCTTGTGTTGTCAATACCACAGGGGCGCGGCGTGCCGCAATGCCCCATTTACTAGTATTGTAGCACAGCGGCGGCATAAAATCAGCCCTGCAAGGCAAGAATTTCTGCATTTTCGACATTTTCCGCGGTTTAAACATTGTAAGCCACGCAAGTAGCAAAAAATTCTGGCGGATTTTACAAAAAATTTGCAAAATGGAAGTTTTCCCCTGGTTTGCGTGGAATTTTATCGGGCGCTCACATCTTTCCTATTTTATTATGTGCCACGCTTCTTGTATACAATTTCTCCGTTCTCTTTCAAATTAAGGTCTAAGACATCCCCATCTTTTAATTTCAAAGCTTCAAGAACCCATTTAGGGATACATATTTGCCCATTACTGAATATAGTCGATGCTTCTGTTCGCAAAGAATCTTTTGTCACACCGGGGATTTTCCCTGTTATAATACTATGGTATATTGTCTGCTTCGTAAGTGAAATTTTTGAAAAGCGTGGATTTTCCTTTACTACATTTACAATTTTTTCAGGACTTAACTTTTGATTTAAAATCAATTTTGCGATATAATTCGCCAGTTCCGGATTTTCTTCCAGAACTGCTGTCGGCCCTTTTTCCGCCAATTTTTCCTGATAGGCTTCTTCCGCAGCAGTTGGGTCATAGTGTCCATTCACCGTTCCCCTATCAATTTCCCTATATATGGTGGACGTATGCACACCAATGCTCTCTGCAATCTCCTTTTTGGAATTTCCTCTCTCAAGCATTTGTTTTATGGCTAACCTCTGGTCGTACGTCAAGTGCATATAGACTCGTCCCACTGGTCGGCTCCTTTCTTCGTCAACAAACAGTTTTATACTATAAAAGCTCATACTGTTTCCAGCATGAGCTAGTGTTACCCGTGTGTCGAATATACACACTTTCGAGGACAAGAATACATTTCTTAATTAAATACATAGGGGCGGGACTCTGCTCCTACCCTACTGCGTTTCTTGACAGTTTGAATTGTTTTATATATTCTTTTACTTTTCGTTCTCGTCCTGGACCTTGCGGGGGGTCAGGCGGACCTCCTGGACGCGGCGGTTCGTGGCGCGGGTGACGGTGCCGTCAAAGTCGCCCCAGATGAACTTGTCGCCCACCTTGGGCAGACGGCTCAGCTTCTCCTGGACCAGACCGCCGATGGCGACAGCGTCAATGTCGTCGTCCTCCTTGATGCCCAGCTCGTCGGCGGTATCGTCAACACTGGCGCTGCCGGAGATCAGCCAGCTGCCGTCGGATTGCTGGCGGACGTCCTCGACCACGTCGTCGTGTTCGTCCCAAATCTCACCGACCAGCTCCTCGAGAATATCCTCCAGCGTGATGATGCCCGCCGTGCCGCCGTACTCGTCGACGACGACGGCCATGTGGTGCTTGCTCTCGCGCAGGGTGCGCAGCAGCGCGGAAATCTGGGTCACGCTCGTCGTGTAGAGTGTCGGGCCGATCAGGTCCTCCAGCTTGACATTTTTGTCATGCTTCTGCAGGGCCGCAAAACAGTCCTTCTCATGTACGACACCGATGATATTGTCAATCGTATCGTGGTAAACCGGCAGACGGGAATAGCCGCTCTCGGCAAAGCGCTCGGTGACCTCTTCCATCGGGGTGTCGTCGGCCACGGCCACAACATCCACGCGGGGGGTCAGCACATCCTGGGCCTCGACGTCGTCAAACTCGATGGCGCTGCGGATCAGCTCACTCTCGCGGTTCGTCAGCTCGCCGTCCTTCTCGGCCTCGCTGACCATGGTCACCAGCTCACCCTCGGTGATGGTGTCCTTCTCTCCGGTGTCAAACCGTTTGGCAAGGAACTTTTTCCACGCACCGAACAGGGCGTTCAGCGGTGTAAAAATCGTGACCAGCGCACTGAGCACGGGGGCAAAGCCCATGGCCAGAGTTTCGGGCATTTCCTTGGCCATGCTCTTGGGGGTGATCTCGCCAAAGGCCAAGACCAGCAGGGTCATGACAATCGTCGAGACGGTAGGGCCGTAAACGCCGCCGACAAGGCGGGTAAACAGCACGGTGGCAAGAGAGGACGCACCGATATTGACAATGTTATTGCCGATCAGAATGGTGCTGAGCAGGCTGTCGTAGCGCTCAACCAGCGCCAGCGTGTGCGCTGCTTTGGCGTCGCCGTCCTCCGCCTTGCTCCGCAGGCGGATCTCATTCAGCGAGTTATACGCTGTTTCTGCCGCCGAGAAAAATGCAGACAAACCGATCAGGATTATCAGTGCGACGATCATAAATATACTGCCATCGTCCATTGGGGAACTATCAACTCTTTCTGTATGTTATTTATGTGTAGAACTACACATTTTAGTTATTATAACATAGATATGCACGCAACGCAAAGGGTACGCCGTCAAATTTGTGTAAAAACGTGTTTTTATCTAATAATTTATAATTTCTTCGGCTCCTTCTTTGCAAAGAAGGAACAAAGGAAGCGTATGGTACGCACCCGCTTGTTCGTTGTTGCTTCGCCCGCAGGGCGCAAAAAGCCTCCCCACGCGGTGGGGAGGTGGCCGAGCGCCAGCGATGGCCGGTGGGGCTTTGCCCGTTTCCCGCAGCACGCTCGCTTACGGGTAAGCTGCGGGCCGGGCATGCCTGGCCCCTACGGGCGATGGCCCGGTGTCGAGTTGCTGCTGGGGCTGGCGGATATGGAATCCGCCCCTACGGAGGGCATAGGGCGAAAAGGCAATAATAATGAGGTTCCACGGGCGAGCAATGCTCGCCCCTACATAGTCCTGCAGTTCATCAAAACAAAAACACCGCCTGCCCTTGCGGGCAAGCGGTGTCTTTTGATCAAGTTATCTGACTAATCAGACCAGCTCGATGATAGCCATCTCGGCGGCGTCGCCGCGACGAGGGCCGGTCTTGTAGATGCGGGTGTAGCCGCCATTGCGGTCAGCGTACTTGGGGCCGATCTCATCAATGACCTTCTTGGCAACGTCCTCCTTGGTGATGTAGGAGAAGACCTGACGCTTTGCGTGCAGATCGTCCTGCTTACCGAGGGTGACCATCTTCTCGGCCATGGAACGAACTTCCTTGGCGCGGGTAACGGTGGTCTCGATCTTGCCGTTCTCAAACAGGTAGGTCACCATAGCGCGCAGCATAGCGTTGCGGCTGTCGGTGGCACGACCGAGTTTACGGGTACCGGGCATTTCGATTCACTCCTTATCAATAGAATCCGCGTGTCGCGGGGGGTTAGTTTTCGTCTTCCTTGGTCAGAGAGAAACCAAGGCTGTCCAGCTTTGCCATGACCTCTTCGAGAGACTTGCGGCCCAGGTTGCGGACCTTCATCATCTCGTCCTCGCTCTTGCCGATGAGGTCACCAACCGTGTTGATGCCGGCACGCTTGAGGCAGTTGAAGGAACGGACGCTCAGGTCCAGCTCTTCAATCGTCATCTCAAGGGCCTTTTCCTTGCCCTTTTCGTCGTTTTCGACCATGATTTCGGTCTCAGCGGCTTCATCGCACAGGTTCACAAACAGGTTCAGGTGCTCGGTCAGCACGCGTGCAGAAAGGCTCAAAGCCTCCTGTGCACTGGTGGTGCCGTCGGTCCAAACCTCAATGGTCAGCTTATCATAGTCGGTGATCTGGCCAACACGGGTGTTTTCCACCGTGTAGTTGCACTTGAGCACCGGGGTATAAATGCTGTCCACCGGCAGGGTGCTGATATCGTTTTTCTCAATCAGCGCCTGCTTGTTGCGCTCAGCGGGAACATAGCCACGGCCTTTATCAAAGGTCAGCTCCATAACCAGCTTAGCGCCATCGCCCAAGGTGGCAATGTGCCATTCCGGGTTCAGGATCTCAAGGTCATCGCCCTGCTTGATGGTGCCGGCCGTGACTTCGCACGGGCCAACAGCTTCAACGCGGACGGTCTTGGGGCCGTCGCCATAGATCTTGGCGGCAATTCCCTTGAGGTTCAGCACGATTTCAGTCACGTCCTCGCGCACGCCCTCAATAACAGAGAACTCATGCACGACACCGTCGATCTTGACGCTGGTAACTGCCACACCGGGCAGGCTGGAGAGCAGCACACGACGCAGGCTGTTGCCCAGCGTGGTGCCGAAACCGCGTTCCAGCGGCTCAACAACGAACTTACCATAACGGCCATCCGGCGAAAGGTTGGCCATCTCGATCTTGGGGCGTTCAATCTCCATCATAAAAACCCTCCTTGATCAGCCTGCGGCCAATACCTGGCGCGCAGGTTCGTAGTAAATAGCGGTAATGAAAAAAGAGAGCTTACTTGGAGTACAACTCGACGATGAGGTGTTCCTCGAACGGGAAATCAATGTCATCACGTGCGGGAAGTGCAGTGATGGTAGCCACAGCGTTGGTCTTGTCAACATCAAGCCACTTGGGAGCAACATGGGAAGCCATGCCCTCAACCAGAGCCTTGATCTTTTCGGACTTGCGGCTCTCCTCACGGATAGAAATGACATCGCCGACCTTTAAGATCATGGACGGGATGGTAGCCTTCTTGCCGTTGAGACGGAAATGACCGTGAAGAACCAGCTGACGAGCTTCCTTACGGGAGGACGCCATACCCATTTTGTAAACCACATTGTCGAAACGGCGCTCGAGCGTGCTGAGCAGGTTTTCACCGGTGACACCCTGCTTGCGGTCAGCCTGAACGAAGTAGGTCTTGAACTGACCTTCCTGAACACCGTAGTATCTCTTTGCCTTCTGCTTCTCGCGAAGCTGCATACCGTACTCGCCGATCTTCTTTCTGGCGGCGCCATGCTGACCGGGAGCTGCAGGTCTTCTGTCGAATGCGCACTTGCCGCTCAGGCAACGGTCACCCTTCAGAAACAGCTTGCATCCTTCTCTGCGGCAAAGCTTGCATACCGGTCCGATATATCTTGCCATTTGTTATTTCCTCCTAACCGAATTCGCAACGGACGATCTGCCACGGGCAGATGCCTGTGCTTTTGGATTAAACTCTTCTTCTCTTGGGGGGTCTGCAGCCGTTGTGAGGGATGGGGGTCACGTCCTTGATCATAGTGATGTCAAGACCCACGGTCTGCAGTGCACGGATAGCGGATTCTCTTCCGGAACCGGGCCCCTTCACAAAGACCTCAACGCGCTTCATGCCCTGATCCACAGCCAGCTTGCCTGCTGCCTCAGCAGCGGTCTGTGCGGCGTAGGGGGTGGACTTTCTGGAGCCCTTGAAGCCCATTTCACCTGCCGAAGCCCAGGATACGGCGTTTCCGTTGGTATCGGTGATGGTCACAATCGTATTATTAAAGGTTGCTCTGATATGCGCCGAGCCGGACTCTACGTTTCTGCGCTCGCGACGCTTCTTTACGACCTTTTTCACATTCGCTTTTGCCATGAGCCGTTCTCTCCTTTACTTCTTCTTATTAGCAATTGTCTTAGCGGGACCTTTTCTGGTTCTCGCGTTGGTTTTAGTGCGCTGACCTCTCACGGGCAGACCTTTTCTGTGGCGGATACCGCGATAGCAGTTGATTTCCACCATGCGCTTGATGTCCAGACCGACTTCACGGCGAAGGTCACCTTCGACATGATAGTTCGCTTCGATTTCATCACGCAGCTTTGCGATTTCGTCTTCGGTCAGGTCCTTGGCACGGGTATCCGGGCTGATGCCGGTCTTGGCAAGGATCTTATTGGCAGAGGTTCTGCCGATACCGTAGATATAGGTGAGAGCGATTTCAACGCGCTTCTGATTGGGAATATCTACACCTGCAATACGAGCCATTATTTTTCACTCCTTATTTGATGTGGGTGTTTCACGCCTGTGAAAACCCCGACGGACCATCAGCCCTGTCTCTGTTTATGCTTCGGATTTTCGCAGATCACCATCACAACGCCCTTGCGTCTGATGACCTTGCACTTATCGCATATTTTCTTAACGGATGGCTTAACCTTCATTATAATACCATTCCTTTCTTACTTTCCCCGCCAGGTAATGCGGCCCTTGGTCAGGTCGTAAACCGAAACCTCAACCGTCACCTTATCACCGGGCAGAATCCAAATATAGTTCATTCTTAACTTGCCGGAAATATGAGCGTTGACGATATGCCCATTCGGCAATTTGACTTTGAAGGTCGCGTTGGGAAGTGCTTCCACAACCACACCCTCAAACTCCATAACATCATCCTTTGCCAGAACAATCCCTCCGTTTCTCAAAGCAATGTGCTTCTGTACATTTGCGCAATCAATCGACCTTGGTCAGCAACTCACAGCCCTCGGAAGTGACGACCAGAGTATGCTCATAATGTGCTGCAATGCCGCCGTCTGCGGTAATCACGGTCCAACCGTCGGACAGCTCACGAACCTCGTAGCCTCCTGTACACACCATAGGCTCGACGGCAATGACCATGCCGCTCATGAGACGCAAGCCGCGCCCGGGCGTACCGTAGTTCGGCACATCGGGTGACTCATGCAGTTCATGTCCTACGCCGTGACCCACATATCTGCGGACCACGGAGAAACCGTTACTTTCCACATAGTTCTGAATCGCAGCGCCGACATCGCCCAACCGCTTTCCCGAGGCGATCTGCTTCACACCCTGATAGAAGCACTCTTTGGTGACATCGATCAGTTTTTGGTTCCGGGGACTGAGCCGTCCCACACCAAAGGTGTTTGCACTGTCGCCGTGGAAGCCGTGATAAAAGGCGCCGACGTCGATTTTTACCACGTCACCCTCCTGGAGGATTGTGGTTTTTGAGGGAATGCCGTGAATTACCTGATTATTCAGGCTGATGCAGGCGCTGGCAGGAAAGCCGCCGTATCCGAGGAAGGACGGCTTTGCGCCGCACTTCTCAATATGGTGTCGGATGATCTGATCCAGATGCCAGGTCGACACACCCTCCCGTATAGCCTCTCCTGCAAGCAGGAGCGCCTCACCGGTGATGCGTCCGGCATCCCTCATTATCGCAATTTGATCTGAATTCTTGATTTGAATCATGGGATTATTGCCTGTCGGATGAGCCGTCCCGTACTGCGGCAAGGGTCAGTGCCGACGTATCCTCGACCTTTTCCTGACCGATGACAGTGCGGAGCTTGCCTCTTTCCCGATAGAACGAGATCAGCGGTTCGGTTTTTTCGTGATACACCGAAAGACGGCTCTGTACCACCTCGGGAAGGTCGTCCTTCCGGATAGTCAGCTGGCTTCCGCATGCGTCGCACGTGACACCGTCCTTGGACGGCTTATAGTCAACATGGTAGGTGGCGCCGCACTTCTCGCAAGAACGGCGACCTCCCATGCGGGCGACGATCGCTTCGTCGGGAACCTCAATATCGATCACAAGGTCGATATTGACTCCCATATCCTCCAGAGCCTGTGCCTGGGGGACTGTACGGGGGAAACCGTCCAGAATGAAGCCCTTTTTGCAGTCGTCCTGTGCGAGCCTCTCTTTAATGATTCCGATAACCACCTGGTCCGGAACCAGGTTGCCTGCCTCGATATAGCTTTTGGCAGCCAGACCCATTTCGGTTCCGTTCTTTACGGCTTCACGGATAATTACGCCTGTGGAGATCGCAGGAATATTGAAGATCGCGGAGATCTTTTCAGCCTGCGTACCTTTGCCGGCGCCCGGAGCGCCTAAAAATATCAGATTCATATCCTTTACCCTTATTCCAGGAAGCCCTTGTAATGACGCATGGTCATCTGTGCTTCCAATTCACGAACCGTTTCAAGCGCAACGCCGACCACGATGAGCAACGAAGAACCGCCGAATGCGACACTGCCGAGGCTGGAACCGCTGACCATGTTCACGATGATCGGGAACACGGCAATAAATCCGAGGAACAGAGCGCCGATCAGGGTAATGCGTCCCAAAACCTTTGAGATGTAGTCGCTTGTTGGCTTGCCGGGACGAATGCCGGGAATAAATCCACCGTTCTTTTTCAGATTATTGGCAACCTCTACGGGATTGAAGGAAATCGCAACGTAGAAGTAGTTGAACGCAATAATCAGAAGGAAGAACAGAATCGCATACACCGGACTGTTGTAGGAGAAGAACCGCTCGACCTTATACCAGAAGGAATCCGAGGACGGGTTGAAGAAAGCGATGATGGTGGAGGGCAGACTCACAATGGACGAGGAGAAGATGATAGGCATAACGCCCGTCATGTTCAGCTTGATCGGCAATGCGGAGTTCTGACCGCCGTACATCTTTCTGCCGACGACCTTCTTGGCATACTGAACGGGGA
>ERZ824600.3493-NODE-3493-length-14957-cov-3.983626_pt1 | contig 14957 bp, 10 predicted proteins | sample MGYA00519933_ERZ824600 | MGnify/ENA primary metagenome ERZ824600 (study PRJEB31778, sample SAMEA3449178) | human gut metagenome | biome: human gut; feature: human-associated habitat; material: faeces | place: United Kingdom | collected 2010/2012 ... | reverse complement strand
GATGACACCTGTCCAGCCGTCCGCCACCGTCGTATCGGTGCAGACGCAGCTGGATTTGAGAATTCGCAAGCCCGTCACACGCGACTGCCGCACGTCGCAGGCAGTAATTGTCGCGTTCGGTTCGTTTTGCAGATAGATGCCGTCGGCGTTATCAGAAAAAGTGCAATTTCCGATGCGGTTGCCGTTCCCGACCGCGCCAAAATAGCCAAAGCCGCAGCCCTGCACATGCGAATCCTGCAAAGTGCAGTCCGTGCAGTGGGTAAAAAACACGCCTTGGTCGCAGTTCAGCGCAAGACTGTCCGTGACGACGACGTTCTGGCTGCCGCGGATGTCAATGCCGTGGTTCGTCTGCTCAACGTGAACATTGCGCAGCACCGCACCCTGCACGAAAACGAGGTATGTGCCGAAAATGCCGCAGCGGTCAGCCGAAACGTTCTCCAACGTCACATTTCTGCTCCGCGCGATTTCCAGCCCCATGCTGCTGTCAGAGACGTCGATGTCCCGCACCGTCAGATTATCGCATTCCACGGCAATCAAACCGCCCGCATCCGTCGGAACAGTCAGGTTGTCCTGTCCGACGAAGTAGTAATACGGCCTTCCGTTGATGGTGCAGTCCGCAATCTCGTGCGTCGAGAAGTATTCGGGATCTTCCCCGGCTTCACACATGCCCGTCAGCACCGTTTTGCCAGCGCTCTTGTCGCTCAGCGGGTCACCCGCGATGCAGATGCCGACCTGACGGAACGTGCAGCGGCGAATTGCGCAGTCCTTCATGCCGCGCAGCCAAATCGCCGTAGAGGATGTGCGGCATTCCTCGTCGCCCAGCACAAATTCACAGTCCTCAACCGTCATCGCCCGGCTCACATCCGCAACGATGCCCCACTTGCGCACCTGAAAGCGGATGTTCCGCAGCGTCACGCCGTCCGCCGTCACGCTGACCATCGTCTTGAAACGCGGCGAATCCAGCACAGCGCCGTCCTCGCCCTCGATGGTGACTGCATGGTCAAGGGCAATCGGGAATGTCTCCTGCTCGCCGTACACGCCCGTGCGCAAAAGAATCGTGTCGCCCGTGGAGGACGCTGCAGCTGCTTCCGTGAGCGTCTGGAAGTCCCCCGTGCCGTCTACGGCAACGACATACGTTTCCGCCTGAGCAAAGCCCGCGCAGAGTCCGAGAATCAACAGCAGTCCGATGAGCCATTTTCGCACGATGGAATCCCCCTTATGGCGATAGAAAGCAATTGGTTGCTTACGGAGTGAAAAAAAGGCGGGACGCAGTGTGCGCCCCGTCTGTACCTCATGATGAGGCTTTTTGTTCTGCTTACTCGAACACCAGATTGCCCCACAGGCTCGGATTGGTGTTGATTTCAAGCGTACCCGTCCAAGCCATCTGCGGGATGTACTCCGTGCCGGGGCAGGGATAGGAAATGTCGGTGACCGCCACGTTGAACTTCACCACGTCGCCGGACTGCGGCTTATAGACCGCAATCTTGTTGTTCGCGAAATTCGCCCACGCAATCTTGACTTCAAAGATGAAGCCCGTGGAGGTTGCCTGCGTCGCGCGCTCGTAGCCTTCGGTCAGCACATCTTCGCCGCCGTCGATACCCTTGCTGATGAAGCGCTGACGATATTCCTTGGCGACCATCGTGCGGTCAAACGCAGTATCGAAGTAGTTGTTGTCGCAGATGAGGAACAGCAGGAAGTCGTTGGTGTGGTATTCCGTGCGGTTCGGGTCATCCGTGGGATCGGTGGAGATGAAGACCTTCAGGTTGTCTTCGCCGTCCAGCGGAAGCATCTCGATAGCGCCGTAGGGCGTATCTTCGGTCACGTCGAAGGCAAGATACAGGTTCTCTTCGTCATACGCGGCGTAGACCTTCGCGGACAGATCATTCGGCCCCTGCCAGAAGCTGAGGTCGCGGATAATCTGGGACGCATCTTCCAGCACCGCCGGAGAGGACAAGTCCCAATCGCTCAAGTCGCCGTCAATCGTGATGGCGTTCGCCTTGTGCGCTGTAATGGTGGGCGTCTCTTCTTCCGCCATCGCCGCGGAGGACATCGTCACCAGTGCCATCATCATGGCCAGGAAAGCAGCTAACTTCTTCTTCACGTTCACACAACTCCTTTGTCGGTTTGGTTGACACCTGTTGCAAGCCTGTTTCAGCTTTCAATGGTATTGTACAACGATTTTTCTGCCTGTGCAATGGAATTTTCAGCATTTGAATTTGGAATATCCAGCACAAACCTATTTGCTGAACGAAAAAGTGGAGGCGAGCCGAAGCCCGCCCCCAGAGGAGGAATGAGGATGGATTACTCAGCAATGGTGATGGTACCAGACTGCGTGCCGACGGTGATGGTGTGTTCACCGGGCGTCGCGATGGTCACGGGGATTTCAACCACGCGCCAAGAACCGCCGCAGACCGTGTAGAGCTTTTCAGCCACCACTTCGTCGCCGTCCTTGACCTGAACGTAGGTCAAATCATCCGCGCCATTGTTGCGCAGCAGGCAGTAGACCATGAATTCTTCGCCAGCCTTGGCGGACACAGTACCCACAACGCTCTTGACGGTCTGGCCGCGGCTGTTGGTGGTTTCCTGTTCTGCGTACACGGACGGGAGAATCAGGCAGGAGTACTGGAAGTCGCCCTTCTGGCCATAGCGCATGGAGTAGTTGTAGACCACCAGCGGATCACCGAAGTTGTTCGGGGAAGCGTGGTTCGGGTCGTCTTCCATCATCGCCTGAACCAGCAGACGGACGTAGTTGGAAGCGCCCTGATCGCCCGCAAGATCCTTCCACTGAGCCGCGTCGCTCCAGCTGTCGCGAGCCTGTTCCTTCTGGATGATGCCTTCAGGCTGACGTTCGCCGAAGATCAGGTCAGCATAAATCCAAGGTTCGGTGCCGTAGATGAAGCCCGCTTCGCCGGAGCCATGGTCAGGCTTCTGGCTGTACGGAATGTACATCACAGCGTTCGCGTTCTTGAGTTCGTATTCCGTCACCTTGTTGACCATGGTCAGGATGATGGGCTTGCCAGCGTCCTGCGCGTCTTCCACGAACAGTTCGGTCGCGTCGTCAACAGAGTTGAAGTAGCCAATCGCAACATCCGCATCTTCGAGGTTTTCCACGACGGTGCCGAAGTTGTTCAGGTAGGTCTTATAGTGATCAAGCGTATCAGAAGCAGAGGATTCGATATAAACCTTGGTGCCCTTCGCCAGCGGCAGCAGGCCGTTGTCGTTCTTCACCAGCACAGCGGACTTCGCCTGCAGCTTTTCAGCCAGCTCGACTTCTTCCGCGGTACGCGCAGCGCGCAGGTCTTCGTTGGTGTGGATTGCAGTGCGGTTCGCGATCCATTCGGGGCTCGCGACGACAGCCAGCGCCTCGTCCATCACGCGGTAGGGATTCTCGAACAGACCCTTTTCAAACTTGAACTTCAGGATGCGCGCGGCAGAGCGGTCAACCCACTGCTTCTCCACGTCGCCTTCCTTCAAACCATTGACGATGCAGTCCGGCCAGTTCGCCATGGTGGCTTCGCTGATTTCTTCGCCATGCTTGATGCTGCCAGCGCCGAACATGTCGGTGCCGTTCTTCAGGGCTTCGTTGTAGAGCCAACGACCCGTCTGCTCAGACAGCTCCACGCCCTCGTTGGTGACGCCGGAAACCTGCTTGCCCATTCCCAACGCCCACCAGTCGGTCACGACGATGCCGTCAAAGCCGAGGGTGTCGCGCAGGTAGCTCATGGTCACGGAGTCCCACTTGACGTCGGTGGTGTTGGTGATGCCCGTGCCGCCGCAGTTGGTCATGACCCATTCGTTGCCGCCAGCCAGCGCAGCCTTCCAGCCAACCATCCAGTTGTCGAAGTTCTGCGCCACAGAGCGGGCATTGCCGAAGTTGGAGTCGCCGCCGCGGCCGATCCAGTGCTTGACGCAGGACGCGAATCCGGCGTCTTCCATGCCCTTAACTTCCTGATAAACGATGTTCGCGATGTGTTCGGGATTCTCGCCGTACTGCGCGCCGATTTCGTTTGCGTAGGGCTCGAAGGTCACATGGATACCGACCGCAACCATCGCCTTGCCGTAGATGTTGGAGAGCTTGTACGCCAGTTCGGGGTCATTGGCGGTGCCGTAAGCGATGTGCGCCTTGTCGATGTAGCCGCCCCAAGCGTTGAACTCACGGTCAGAGGTGAAAATCATCGGGACGCCCAGGCGTTCCTTTTCCGCCGCAGCCTGCAGGTTGTTCAGCGTGCTGACGACGTTGTCCGGCGTGCCGTTCAGGTTGAACAGCATACAGGTCAGGTTGAAATCCGGAATCAGGGAGCGCGCCGTTTCGAGATTCGCGCTGACGCAGAACAGCAGGCCCGCTTCTTCTTCGGGGGTCATCTGGCTGATCAGGTCATTCACGCGGGTTTCGGTGTCCAGACGCCAGTCCTCGTAGGGATCAAGCTTTCCGTTCTTGTTCATGTCCTTGAACTTGTAGCCGTCCACTTCCAGAATCGGGGTGACACCCTCGATGTAAGTCAAGCGGGGCTGTTCGCCATTGGCTTCAATCAGGGAGAACTCGCACGGCTTCGCCAGCAGTTCCGCTTCTGTCGGGCCTTGCTTCGCTTCTTCTGCCAAGCCAGCCATTGAACCCAGCATCATCGTCAATGCGACCAACAGGGATAACTTTTTCTTCATGAAAATACTCCTTTCCTTTCTAAGAAACCTTTTACGCTCTGTCGGCAAGATCCCTGCTTCCTGATTGCTACCCTCCCTCTCTTTGTCAGGGTTCCTTGCGCCGACCTCTTGATTATCATTATAATCAGAACCACAAAAAGGGTAAAGGGAAAATCCAGTCCGTTCATTTGGAATATTCAGCACAGACACGTTTCTCCCCATTTTCTACGGATTTGGTAGTTTTTCTTCCGTATTATCAATGCGGAGAAAAAGTAATTGTCCTATTTGGTTATTTGCAGGATCGTCGTCCGTTTTCCCAGCAAGCGAGGCGGATGCAAGTCAAGCAGGAAATCCAGTCTTTTTTCCTGCAATATTCAGCATACGTCAACCTTGTTCGGTCATCCGCTTCCGCAGCGTCTGGCGATCGATTTTCATGTTCGCCGTATGCGGCAGTTCTGGCAGCAGGACGATTTTGTCCGGCAGCATATAGCGCGCCAGCTTCGTTTTCAGCGCATCCATGAGCGCCTTTTCCGTCAAATTGCCCACAGCAAACGCCCACAGTACATCCTGTTCCTTGTCCAGCAGGCAGCATGCTTCCAGACAGCCGGGAATGCTCCGCAGCGCCGCTTCAACTTCTCCCAACTCCATGCGGTAGCCATGATGCTTGACCATGCTGTCCTTGCGTCCCAGCACGTTCAGCTGTCCCTGCGCGTCGAGGAAGCCGTAGTCGCCCGAACGGAACCAGACGCCCGGCTCCTGCCCCAGCGGGTCAGCAACATAGACCGCGCGGCTCCGCTCTTCGTCGCGGTAATACGCCTGCGATACCATCGGCGACGAGACGTACATCTCCCCTGCTTCGCCCGGTGCGGCAGCTTGCCCATCATCGGTCATGAAGCGGATTTTCACCGTCGGGAACGGCTTTCCGACCGGAATCAGCTGTCCCGCCTCGTAATTGCCCTCGACTTTCCCGACGGACACGCTGAACATCTCCGTGCTGCCGTAGAAATTCCACGCATGACCCTTCGGCGCGGCGTTCATCCAGACGGCCAACTGCGCCCACGGCATCACTTCGCCGGACATAATCATGTATTCAAGCTCCGGCAGGCAATTTTCCGTCAGCACGCCGCTGTTTGCCACCTGCACGAAACTCGATGGCGTCATCGTCAACTCCGTGATGCCCTTCTGCCGCAGGTAATTCACCAGCGTTTTCGGGAACGACAGCGCCGTCGCGGGAATCATGCACGCCTTGGCGCCAAGCAGCGCGGGCGGGAAAATGTCGATAATCGAATTGGCGTAGAAAAACGGCGACTGATTGCCGAAAACAGTGTTCTCGGTGAACTGATAGCGTTCAATCGTCTCTTCGGTGTACGCCATGAGCGACCCCTGCGTATGCGCGACGCCCTTCGGAATGCCCGTCGAGCCGCTGGTGTAAAGAATCGCGGCAAGGTGGTCCGGCGTCACGGTCTGCCGGATTTGTACCAGCTTATCCGCGTCCACGGGCGACTGCGCCGCGTCCGACCACAGCACGCATTCGCACCCATCCGGGCAAACAGCTTCCGCTTTCGCACGGCTTTCATCATCATAGACAATCGCCGTTGGCTGCAAATTCTGCATGATGAGCTTCAGGCGCTCCGGCGGCAACATCGGGTCGAGCGGCGCATAGAAGCACCCCGCCGCCCACACGCCGAAGAATACCTTCACACATTCGGCGCTGCGCGGGTTCATCAGCACTGCAACCGGCGTATTCCGTGCGCACCGGCTGCTCAGCGAAGATGCAATCCGCTGCGCTGCATCCCACCACTGCCCGAACGTGAACGGTGCCGAGGCATCCCATGCCAAACGCTCCGGGCAGCGCTTTGCGGTGTTCTCCAAATAGTCAAGAACGCTTCGTTTCATCGTTATTTTTCCTCCGTTTCATTGCGAATCATGTTTGCCATCTCCGGATACGCCGCTTGCCATTCCTCCAGACAGCGCTGCCAAGAATCGTACTGCGGATCGCCGCGGTGGTCTGTCAAGTCGTAATTTTCTTCCAGATATTCGCCGATTCGCAGCGACAGCTTGATGCTGCCCTTCACATTGAGGTGCTGCCAATCCGCGAAATCGCTGCTGTACCGAATGCCGAAGCGCCCCTTCGGATTGTTGAAATTCAGCAGCGGAATGCCGCGTTCCTCCGCCATCTTCCGCAGCGTGCAGATATACATATGATCATTTTCGTAATCCGGGCTTGGATACGAAATCAGGATGATTTGAATGCCCTGCGCTTCGCAGAGATCGCAGATGCGCTCGAAATATTCTGCCTCGCGCCCGTTAATTTTCTTGCCCGTCTCCGTCCAGAAGAACGTTGGCTTCGTGTGATGCTCCATCTTGTCGCATTCGATGAAGCCTTTCCAGTCGACACTGCGTCCGCCCGTCCAGCCGGGAAACGCGAAATTCTCCGCCGTCAGCGACTTCCAGTTCTCATGCACCTGCGGATAGCCCAGCAGGAAGTCCAGCGGCTGCTGACCGCCTGCGGCAATCGCGTTTGCGCGGCGAATCGGGTTCAAAATGCCGGATGTGGAGAGAATCGTCCGCCCGCGCCGGGTCGTATCGTCGGGGTACGTTGCTGCTTTTGCATCCAGCAGAAGGATTTTCGGGTGCTGTGTTGTCAGCGCCTGCTCCAAGTAGTAGTAGGTATGCCAATACTGCTGTTCCGCGCTCGCAAGATCATACACGCTGAAGCCCCAGTTCGCCCACAGTACGTTCGTATTCACTGCAGCATACGTCGTGCTTGTGCCGACCGCCAGCACGTCAATGGTGTTGCGCGGCTGAAGGGGCAGATTCATCATGCTGCCCGGCCCATAATCGTATTTCGGCATCAGCACATACAGCACAACGCACGAAATCAGCGTGAAAATCAGCACAAACGCCAGTATTCGGAGGAAAAATGCTGCATTCTCGCGTCGGCGGCTGACCGCTTCATCTGTCATTGCCTTCCCCTCCTTTTCAGAATCCCGCGTACAGGAATGCCGCACGGTCGAATCCAGCGCCGTAACAGCCGAAGATAAGCGTCAGGAACATCAGCCCCATCAGCAGCGTCCAGCGCACATACAGCGGCGAAACCGCCAGCTTCTTGCGCAAATCCGGCTGTTTTTCACAGAGGATGTCCACCAGGAGCATCAGCAGCACCGCCACAATTGCCACAACGCCGTCCTGCATTCCAAGCGGGAAATCACGCGTCATACCCGCGCCGAAATCGGTGAAGATGCGCCCCATCATGCCAAACGCCATGCCTGGCGACGTCGTGCAGGCAAAAAACTGCGCCAGCAGAACCGCTGCCATCGTCCGCAGCCAGCCGAACGCCTTCATAAGCGCCGCACCGCCCCAATGTGCCGTCACGCACTTGCGAATCTTCCGAAACTGCGGGTCAAGCAGCATTCCCGCCGCCGTCAGCAGTCCGAACCACAAGCCGTACAGCACCGCGTTCCAATAGAATCCGTGCCAGACGCCGATGAGCAGAAAAACCACCATCGACGCCGCTGCGCCCGGCATCGCGCGCCCTGCTTTTGCGCCGAACAGCCGCTTGCCGACTTTCGCCAGCCCGATTCCAGCGCGGCTCGCCACCAGCGGGTACAGCAAATAGGTACGGAACCATACGCCGAGGCTGATGTGCCAGCGTCGCCAGTAATCCGCAATGCTTGCAGCAAAGAATGGTCGGCGGAAGTTCTCCGGCAGGTCGATGCCCAGCAGCTCCGCCGCGCCGCGAATGATGTCGATGCCGCCGGAGAAGTCCGCATACAGCACGATGGCGTACATCGCCGCTGTCGCCAGCACAAGCCAGCCCGGAAGTTCCTGTGCCGCCGCCACGAGCACACTCACCGCCGGCATCAGACGGTCAGCGATGACAAGTTTCTTGAAAAAGCCCCACGCCATCAGGAACACACCGGACACGAAGCCATTCGGTGAAAGGCGGTGCGGACTGTCCAGCTGCGGCATCAGCTGCTTCCACGTCGTAATCGGGCCCTGCGTCATCTGCGGGAAAAAGCCCGCGAACAGCAGGACTTTCGCATAGTTCTCTTCCGGCGCGACCTTCCCGCGATAGACGTCGATGAGGTAGCCTACGCTCTGGAACGTGAAGTACGACAAGCCGATGGGGACAAGCAGCCCGTCCGGCAGGGCTTGCAGCTGCGATAGCGCCTTCATCAGCACCATTGCGCCGAAAACCATGACCATTCCGCCGACAAGCAGTGCGCGGCAAACGCCCCTGCGCTCCGAAAACCGCCCTATCAGGCGTGCGCAGCCCCAAATCAGCAGCGTTTCCGCCATGAGGTACGCTGCCCCCTGCCAGCCGCAGAGCAGCCAGAACGCCGCACTGCCCGCCAGCAGCGCCCACTTGCGCACGCGCATCGGCAGGACGTAGTACACCACAGCCAGCGCAGCAAGAAACCCCAGAAATTCAAAGGATACGACGCTCACAATCCCAGCTCCTGTCTGAGCCGCACGCGGTCGATTTTTCCGTTCATCGTCTGCGGAAACTGCGGCAGATGGTAATACACATCCGGCAGCATGTATTTCGGCAGCCGCCGCCTGAGTTCGCCCCGAAGCGCCTTTTCGTCGTCCTCGCCAGAATAGCAGCAGACGATTTGCTGTGTCGCAGCCTGATAGAAGCAGCAGCCCTGCGTCACCGCCTGACACGCCTTAATTGCGCACTCGATTTCGCCCAGCTCAATTCGATAACCTTGCTTCTTGATTTGGCTGTCCTTGCGCCCAAGAAACATCAGTTCGCCGCGCTCGTTGTATGCGCCGAGGTCGCCCGTTTTGTACATCCGCTCCGGAATCCCCCGCGCGTCCGGATGCTGGACAAACGCTGCCGCCGTTTTTTCCGGCGCATTGTAGTATCCGGCGGACAAACACGTCCCGGAGACGCAGATTTCGCCCTCCACCAGCGTGATGCGCGTATTTTCGCACGGAAAGCCAATCGGCAGCGGCTCGCCATCCTCAAAAGCGCGGTCAACACGATACCACGAGCAGACATCCGTGATTTCCGTCGGGCCATACATATTTACAAAATCCGCATCCGGCAGGGAGCGCCGCCAGATATTCAGCTGACGGTTCGGCATCACCTCTCCGCAGAAGAACACCCGCTTGATCCCGCGCGGACGCCCGTCCTTCACCACGCCGAGATTCGCCGGGTGCATCAGCGCCGATGGAACCCAGAACAGCGTGTTAATCTGCCGCTGCTCCAATTCGTCCATCATCCGTGCCGGGAACAGGAAGTCCTTCTGGGGCAGGAAGTAGACGTATGCGCCGCTTTTGAGCGTGCAGAAAATATCCAGCACCGAGTTGTCAAAATACAGCGGCGCCTGATTGCCGAAACGTGCGGTTTCATCGAGCCGCAGCGCAGGGACTGCCCATTCCACGAAATCCAGCACCGAGCGATGGCGAATCGCAACGCCCTTGGGATGCCCGGTCGAACCGCTGGTGAACAGCACATACTGCAAATCGGTATCAATGATGTCCCGCTGACGCGCCGCCAGCAGCGATTCGTCAATATCGCAGGACACCGCTGTTTCCGCGGAGACGCATGGCAGTTTTCCAACCGCATCCGCCAATATTGGCGCTTTGCCCTCGTCAGTCAGCAGAAGCGCCGGATGCAGCGCATCCAGAATCAGCCGGACACGCTGCTGCGGCATCTGCACATCAATGATGGTATAGAAGCACCCAGCTTCCAGCACGCCAAGCATTGCCGCGACAGTCATCGGGCTTTTGTCCATGCACAGCGCAACGGGAACGCGAGGCGGGAGCTGCCGTGCCAGATAAGTGCCGATGCGTTTCGCCGTATCGTGCAGCTGCCGCCACGTCAGGCACGTTTTTTCGCCCTCAAACGCCGCCGCATCCGGTTTTTTTGCCGCCCATCTATCCAGCCATGGCAGCACACAGCGCATCATGCCTGCTTCCGGCAGCTGTTCACCAGCGCCAGAATCGCCTCCGCGCTGTTGAAGTTCTCCGGCTCCACCTCTCCTGCGTCAATTCGCACGTCATAGGCTTCTTCCAGCGCTACGATGATTTTCATCAGCTCCAGCGAGTCAATCAGCCCGTCATCGACCATATGCCGCTCATGCGCAAAGTCGATTTCGTCGTTCACATCCTGCAAAATCGTCAGCAGACGCTCCATTTTCTCGTTCATCCTCCATCGTCCTCCTATCTTTCTGCGAAATTGTATATTTGTCTTATTTTTAAGCTAATAGCACCAGAATATACATGTGTGTTTATTATTCGACAAGCACCAGACGAATTCCTTCTCCGTCCTCTGCGCTTGCAAAGAATTTCGATTCTCCCGCAAATCTGGAAATGGTAGAAAAAAGCTGCCGCGCAAAATCAGAACTGCGCGGCAGCATGGAATGGATTTACGGATTCAGCCGTTCTTCCGTCTGGCTGTCGAAAATGTGGAATTTCCCCTTTTCAATGTTCAGCGAAATCGTCTTGCCGATGACAGTGCTGCCGCCCGCAATCTTTGCCACCAGCATCTGACCCGCCGCTTTCAGATATACGATGAAGCCATCGCCCAACGGCTCAACGCTGTCCACCGTACCCTCGATTTCGCCTTGACCTTCCGGCGCGAGCGTCAGTTCCGACGGGCGCAGACCGACGATAACCTCCTTGCCTTTGTACTGCTGCATCAGCGCGGGCAGGTCATCCGGCACGGACAGCAGCAGTTCGCCGCACTGGAACGCCAGCGAACCGCCCTTTTCCACAACCTTGCACGTCAGCTTGTTAATCTGCGGCGTGCCGACAAAGCTCGCAACGAACAGGCTGTTTGGATGCGCATAGAGGTCGTTCGGCGTCCCCTGCTGCATGATGTGACCATCCTTCATCAGCACGATGTGATCCGCCATCGTCATGGCTTCGGTCTGGTCATGCGTGACGTAGATGGTGGTAACGCCCAGCTGCGTCTGAATCTTCTTCAGCTCATAGCGCACCTGATCGCGGAGCTTCGCATCGAGGTTGCCAAGCGGCTCGTCCAGCAGGAACACCTGCGGATCGCGCACAAGCGCACGTCCCAGTGCCACACGCTGACGCTGACCGCCGGAGAGCTGCGCCGGCTTGCGGTCAAGCAGTTCATCCAGACCCAGCATCGCGGACATTGAGTTCACGCGCTTCTCGATTTCTTCCTTCGGCGCTTTCTTCGTTTCCAGCGCAAACGACATGTTCTTGCGCACGGTCATGTTCGGATACAGCGCATATTCCTGGAACACCATCGCAATGTTGCGCTCCTGCGGCGGCACGAATTTCTTTTCCTTGCCGCGCTCGTCGAGCTGGTTCATCGCTTCATTCCCGAAACAGATTTCGCCGTGAACCGGGTGGAGCAGACCTGCAATGCAGTACATTGCGGTAGACTTGCCGCAGCCGGACGGCCCCAGGAAAACACAGAATTCGCCGTCCTTGATTTCCAGATTCATGTCCTTAATGACATAGGACTTGCCCTTGTTGTAGGTCACGTCCATGTTCTTAATCGTAATCGCTGCCATGGCGGACTTCCTTTCTTTCCCTCAGTGCTTATTGACCGAATGCGGCCACTTCAATGCCGAAACCGTAATCATACAGCGGATTTTCGATGTCCTTGGGCAGGTCTTCACGCTGGAGCATCACCTGATCCATCGTCGCAGGAATCTGCCACGGCAGTTTGCCGGCAATCGCGCAGTCACCGAAGAGCGCGTGCGCCACCGCTTCCGCGCCCGCCGTCACGCCGGGACGATAGACAATCATCACCGCGTCGGACGCGGCATCCACCGGCGTCATGACATACGCGCGATTCATCAGCACGACGGATACAACGTTCACGCCGGACGCATCAAGTTTTTGCAACAAGTTCTGCTGTTCTGCGGGGAATTCCAGCGTCGCCGTACCCCACGCGGGTTCGTGCGTGCCGCTCGCTTCACCGACGACGACAATCGCGGTTGTACCCGCCGGGTAGGAATCGGCAATCAGCGTTTCGTCATCGCCGATGTAGGTCACGTTGTCCGCACCCGCCCGCTTGCAGATGGCATCGTAGATGGACTTGCCCTCCGTCTTCAAGCCTGTTTCGGAGGAAATCTTCCAGCCGCTTGACAGCGCATCAACGTTCTTCGCCAGCGCGCCCACGACCAGAATCTGCTGACCTTCCAGCGGCTGCTGGTTCTCGTACTTCACCAGCGTGACTGCCTTTTCCGCGGCTTCCATTGCCTTCTGATAATGTTCTTCGCTGCCGACAACCTGCGCGATTTCGTCCGCGTCGGTGTAGGGGTTCTCGAACACGCCCAGCCGGAACTTCGCCAGCAGCAGACGGCGGCAGCGATCCGTCAGCAGCGACGGGTCAACCTGATCCACCATGCGGGTGACGTCGCGCTGACCCATGCCGCCCATGACGTCCGCACCCGCCTGCATCGCGACGATGTGGTTCAGACCCCAGTCGGTCTGGATAATGCCGTCGTAGCCCAGACGGCCGCGCAGAACATCGTTCATGACCACAGAGGATTCATGCGCGTAATTCTCCACCGCGTCGCCGCCCAGATACGGGACGGTCGAATAGCCGTAAGGCATGATAGACGCGGGATGCACCGTCAGCGCCGCCTCAAAGATGCTCAGGTGCAGCGCGAACGTTTCGTCATCGAACACCAGCGGAGAGCCGTCCACGCCGCCAGTCTGCGGGCCGGAGCCGGGGAAATGCTTCACGCAGGACATGACGGAATCAACACCAATGCCATCCGTGCCGTTCTGCAAGCCCGTAATCGCCGCGACGACCATCGCCTTGGCGGTATTCGCGTCTTCGCCGTAAGTTTCCTGATTGCGCCCCCAACGCGGGTCAGTCGCCAAGTCCGCGTTCGGGGAGAGGCTCATGCGGACACCCAGCGCCTTCATTTCCTGCCGCTGAATGTCTGCCAGCTCCTGCACGAGTTCCGCGTCGCCCGTCGCGCCCAGCGTGATGGCGTCCGGCAGAATCGTCGTGTCGTTAATCCAGCTTGCACCAATGACCGAGTCCATGGAGAAGACGACCGGGATACCCAGTTCGCTTTCTTCGCACAGGGACTGGACGTAGTTCATCTTCTCGCCCGCCGACTCCTTGCTTTCCGCGAAGTAAGTGTACGTCAGCGCAAAGCCGATGTCCAGATCGCTGAACCAGCTTTCTTTGAGCGTGACCAGCGTCATGTGCGCCATCTGCGCCGCCTTGTTCTTGTCGCTCATGCGGCTCAGCAGGTCTTCCGTGCGCTCTTCAGGCGTCAAACGCCAGTCTTCATACGGGTCAAGCTCGCCGTTTTTGTTCAAGAACTTGTAGCCGTCCTGCTCCAGAATATCCAGTCCGGCAGTTTTCAGCACAATCTGCTTTCCTTCATATTCCTGCACGACCGTCGTCAATTCGACGACATTGCTTTCTTCCTCGTCCTCTTCCGCCAGCACACCGGGCGAAAGAAGCATCATCGCGGAAAGGGAGAGCGCCGCGACGCTTTTGAGCAGTTTTTTCATGAACCTTTCCTCCTTGTTGATTGCGCCGCGCATTACGACGCTGTGACCGCGCCTGACATCTGACCGCTGATGAGGTACTTGCCCATGAAGATGTACAGCACCAGCACCGGCAGCGCCAGAATCAGCGAGCCTGCCATCTGCACGTTAAATTCCGCCGCCATCGTGCCCGCCAGCTCGTTCAGGGCAATGGTCGCGGGTTTGGAATCGTAGCCGCCGAGCACCAGCGCGAACAGCATCTCATTCCAAATGGACGTGCACTGGAAGACAAAGACCGTAATCGTCGCGATTTTCGTGTTCGGCAGGACGATTTTGCGGTAAATCTGCCATACGCCGTTGCCGTCAATCATCGCCTGACGAATCAGCGCGTCCGGCACGTCGGCGTAATACCCGCGCATCATGACCGTACACATCGGCATACCGAAGACGGCGTGAACCAGCACAAGACCCCAGAGGTTATCGTAGAGGTCAAGGGCGTTGATGGTCTGCAAAAGCGGAATCAGGATCGCTTGGAAGGGCAAATATGTTGCCGCGACCAGCGCGATAAAGAACACGTTGTTGAACCGGAACTTCCATTTGCTCAGTGCGTAGGCACAAATCGAGCCGAGGAATACCGATCCCGCCGCACCGAAGAGCGTCACCAGCAGGCTGGTCATCAGCGGCTGCGCAAGCTCCTCCATCGCACTCTCGTAGCCCTCCATTGTCCACTCTGACGGCGGTGTGATGGGCGTGGTCGTCATCACTTCACTGTTGGACTTGAAGGACGTCATCACCGTTCCCCAGAACGGCAGCATGTAGAAGACCAGAAACGCAATCATGATGAGGTAGTACACCACATGCAGCAC
>ERZ824600.3490-NODE-3490-length-14965-cov-4.860698_pt1 | contig 14965 bp, 10 predicted proteins | sample MGYA00519933_ERZ824600 | MGnify/ENA primary metagenome ERZ824600 (study PRJEB31778, sample SAMEA3449178) | human gut metagenome | biome: human gut; feature: human-associated habitat; material: faeces | place: United Kingdom | collected 2010/2012 ... | reverse complement strand
AGATCAGAAGCCAGTGAAAAAATGACTGCTGTTTCTGATTCTAAAATTGAAAAATTTGAATATGAAATACAAGAGCCTACACCTTACGATATTATCCAGATGGCCGACGCTTACAGACGACCGGATCTCTGTAACTATTACTGCTCTCATAAGTGTGAAATCGGACATCGCTATGTTCCGGAAGTCGAAGTTACCGACTTATCCAATATAATCCTGGAAACCATTGCCAGTTTAAATGAAATCAATCCTCTGACTACACGCCTGATCCAGATTGCCCGTGACGGTAAAATCAGCGACGATGAAATCAGGGATTTTGCTTTTATCAGCAATAAGTTGGATGAGATTTCTCTGGCAATAGATTCCCTGAATCTCTGGGTTGATAAGACAGCCGGAGAACAGGGACTGAACATTGAATTGTTCCGAGAAGAAAAAGAGAAACAGAAATAAGTGCGAAAAAGCAAGGCAGCGAACCTATTTATGGTCCACTGCCTCTCTTCTTTACATACACTGCGATGACTCCACCGATGATCAGCAGTGGAAATGCAATATACATCAGTCCACCAACAACCATACCAATTAAGATAACGGGAAAGAATACTACTGTACAGAGCAATTTCAGAATTCCCCACGATGTTTTTATACCAAATATAAAGAATTTTCCAATAAACCAGATCATACAAATTGCAAATAATAATGATAACATATTCTACTCCTTTTAGCTCCTGTTCTGATTGGTGCCATTCATTTTTTCTGCCGTTTTTCTGCTATAAATTCAGATGCATTTCTCACACAAATTTTACTACTGAATTTTGGATTTTTCTCTATCTTTTCAATCATCCGAATTAACTTTATTCTCCGTGCTGTATCCATCTGCTTACCTCATTCTAACAGTTCTGCCTTTTGATATTGTCAGTATAACCAGATAACTTTTCAAAATATATACCTGATGCAAAGAATTTAACGTATGTAATTCTCAATTTTCGAGGAATTCCTTCGTTTTATTTTTTTCTCTCTTATAGTGGTTCAGTTTCATACCAGCACCTTTCACCATCTGATTTCCTTCATCGTCAAAGGATAAAAAAGACCATCTACGATTTTACGGTAAATGATCTTTTCATCGTTAATATTCAATTTATATCATTCTGTTTTCATAATCTTGTAACTCATGGAAAATATCATCCACATATACAACATCATTTTCTATTCTGTACAACATAAAGTATCTGTGCTGTTGAAAATTTATTCGACGATATCCAAGGCTCTGTAAACGTGGATTGTCGCATACATTCAAACTACTCGCTACATACTTCAACTTTTTAATAGTATCCTCAAAATCATCAAGCACATTTTTGGCTGCCTGCTTATTTTTCTTGGCAAAAAGCAGATACTGTATAAACTGGTTCAAGTCTTCTTCTGCTTCAGCTGTTACAACTACTTTATAATCCATATTTTCCTCTCATATCTGAAATCACATCATCTGCATTTCGGTAATTTCCCTTTTTTGAAGATTCTCTGGATTGTTCCAGTCTTTGAAGCATCTCATCTTCTATCATAGATGTATATGGATTATGCACTGTTCTTTTTATTTCAAATGGGAATCCGTTATATGCAACAGCCTGTGTTAAAAACATTCTTATTGCAGACGTTGTATCTGTTCCAAGATCCTTAAAAAGCTGATCTGATTTACTCTTTAAATCATCGTCTACCCTGATTTGAATTGTACTTGCCATTTTAGATACCTCCATTTCTTTTTCTTTTATTATAATGCCATATCATTGCTAATTCAATACATTTGTAACGATATTCATCAGGTGTAAGCGGTAAATTCTTCTCCGACCATTCCGAAACAAGCTCCGGGTGCAGTTTCCCCGTCCCGATTTGTAATTGACACAGCGGAAATGCTCCTGATTTCACATCATGCTTTTGGCGGCTGAGAAATGCAGTTTTGCACCGCAGTCGGGACAGTATACCAGCCCCGAAAACAGGCTCGTCCTTCCGGTCTTGGTCGGCCTGCGGCGGTGTGCGTTGCAGCATAAGTGCAGGGGCGATATGACGGGGATATAAGTCAAAGCACACAAAAAGCGAGCTGTAACTCACTTGCATAAGTACAGCCCGCCTCCTGTGTTGCTATATACCTTTTTGTCTTTTGAAAACCTCCGGAAGCATTTTTAATACCCTTTTCATTTTGATCTCCATACCATAATTGCGTTCATTTTTAATTCTTTCTCCTTCTCAATATGATTAGTAGCTCAGCCGTCTTTTTCTAACAATATTCAATGATGTAAAATCTTTGCTGATTTCCCTATCGAAATCAGTCGGAACGGCTTACTTAGAATACTTTTTCTTCTTGGAATACGCACTTGTTCCGATCAGCATTCCAGCAGATAGGAACAGCACTGCAAACCACAGCCACAGATTACTGTTATCGCCTGTCTGAGGACTGTTGGTATTTCCATTCCCATCTCCGTTAGGATTGGTCGGCTCTGTAGGCTTTGTCGTTCCTGTAGCCGGGATTTCCTCTCCCTTATTTCCATCCGGTTTTGTCGGATTGGTCGGCTTTGTTGTTCCCGAAACCGGAATCTCTTTGCCCTTTACAGTATAACCGCATACTTTGCACACTTTGTCGCCGGTGTAGCCTTTTTCCGTTGCAGTTGCATCCTTAGCGTTCTTTGTTTCCATATCGTGAGCTGCTTTGTCTGCGATGCTGCCGCAGGAGCATTCGTGCCAATGGTTGTCTGAGTCTGATTTCCACTTGCTGTTATAATCGTGCTGGTGCGTATCGTCTACCGTCACCGTGATATTCAGCCGTTCGCTGTAATCCATACCGTCCTTATATGCCGCAATACGGAATTTTGCATTTTCCGTAATGGTTATCGGATCGGTATAGATTTTCCGGTTTGCACTGTTCTGACAAGGACAGGAATCATCCACCGTGTAATAAATGGTCACGTTCTCCTCAGCCGAAATTACAAGCTGTTCTCCGCTTTTTACCGTAATATAGTTTTCCTTCGGAGAATTTTCGTCAAATTGTATTTCTCCAATTACCGCTGTAGGACGCTTCGGGCGGCTTTCCTCTAACGCCACACGAAGTGTAAGCGTCTTTTCAAGGCTTGTACGTGCTACCCGTAGCGTAATATCTGTATATCCCGGCAGTAAAGCGTTTGCCGTAAAAACAACTTTTCCATCCGCATCCGTGACTTCTGAACCGGAAATCAGTGTAGCAGTCAATGTATTTCCAAGCTCAGCCTCCACAGTAACACCTTCCATGTAGTTTCCTTCCGAATCCTTTACCCGTACTGAAATTCCCTTCTCCGTACCGGCTTTCGCCAAAATAATGCTTTCATAATTCAAAACAATTTCTGCTGGACGGGCCGAAACAGTCAGTTCCCCGCTATTATAAGAAGCAAGTGCTTTTCCGGTATAATTCTGTGCACCGTCAAGGGTAAAGGAAACCTTACTGCCTTTTTGGAAACCGCCCGCCTTTGTAATGTGCAATACCTTTGAATATCCACTGTCAACGGACTGCCACATACCGGTCATGCCTTCTGGAAGTATGATTTCTTTTTCAGTATCCATATACTGGCTAAAGATTACTTCTATATAATCCGGATACGCTCCTACCGACGAAACCACTGGATTTTCCGTTGATTTCATGGGAACTTTCAATCCCATCCTCGGCGGCGGAACCTGCATCCATTCGGTCTGCGCTGCCTCATACCCATCCTTTTCAAAGCGAACCTGCCACCAGCCGTTCGGCACATCCCATGCAAATACTCCGCTGTTGTCCGTAATCTGCGGATTTATCTGCTCATAATTCTCCGCATCCCAGACAACTGCATTGGTTCCATCAGAGTTGTCCGCATAGTAAACGGTTGCCGTCACACCAGAAAGAGTATTGGATTCCACTGCCTCGTAAACAATACCGGACGGATCCATGACCGGCTGAATCTTTTGGGTCTTCTTCATAATGCGTTCCATATCCGTATCGTTACACTTCTGCTTCCGTTCCCTCGTCAGCCTGTCCAGTTCAGCGGAAAGCCTTGTAATCTCCGCAGCACGGCGGACACCCGTAGCGTTGGAGGATCCGTCCCACAAGGCACTCAACCCGGTAGTTATCGGTGTTTTATCGGCTGCACCGACAATTGTAAAGATTGAACCTACCCAGGAATTGGCATAGTAGCGATCCTTTTCCAGCCCCATGTACAGTCTAAGATCCATTGCCACAAAGCGTTCTCTCATAATCGCATTGGAGCAAAGCGGTTTATCCTTGTAGCGTTCCTCAAACCTCTTCAGTTCGTCAATGTATCCCTGCATATCTGCCTCGCGTACTGTATAGTCCACATAGGCTTCCGTATCCTGCATTGCGCCTTCGATACCTGTTGCTGCCCCAACAAGTCCTACGGTTGTGGACATTCCCTCTGTCATATTCAGTGCCAACTGACTGTCCGTCACGCCCGGCAGATGCATTACCTGATTCAATGCCTCCGTTGCATTTCCAAAACCACCGATAAATGCATTACGGACTCCCTGATCAAAATTACCTGCAGCTTCTCCGTTATAATCAATTTAGTTTCCGTTGGCGTCTATAAAGGCGAATCCTCCGGTAATGCCGCTTACGCCGCCTTCCCGAGCCAGAGAAGTGTTCGTTGTTTTCATAAGTGCATTTGCCACCGCCCGAAGTGCCACAGGCTTGAATTCCTCCTGCACTTCTGCCGATTCTTCCGCATAATCCTTAAATGCGATAAATGTCCCGTCTGCGTTTTCGCACACCTCAAAACCATCCGCCCGGAGTTCCTCTGCTGTGCGTGTATTCTCCTTCATCGTAATGCCCAGATCCGCATAGACTTCCTCCCATGAGCTATATTCCGTGATGTTCTTTTTCAATCCCATCATCTCGGAGAAACTTTCCAGCACTTCATCAATTGCTTTCTCCGCATTGTAGAACGCCGCCTGAACCTCCGGCGTTTGTTTTGCGAACCACTCCGGCATGGTTTCCGACGCACGGTACTTTGCACCAAAAATATATTCGGACACATCGAAATTCGGGTCCTCCGTATAGGTAAGATTGTTCGTTTTCGCATATTCTTCCATATACCGATTCTTTGTTTCCGCAATAGTCTCTGCTAATTTTTCACTCTTTTTATTTCTCTCATTCGTAATCTCCGCCGCCTTTTTCTGGCTCTTTTCGGCTGTTTCTGCGTCATAAGTGAATGCCTCTCCCCGATCTACCCAATCGATGGAAAACTCTTCCGGGAGCTGTGCCTCTGTAACAACTCCGCTTTCGTCAGATGGAAGCATAATCTCTCCCGCAAAGTTAAACCGATAGCCTGCACCTTCTGTCAGTTCATCTGTTTTGAAGAGCTGCATTGGTATCGTATGTACCGTTCCGTCCAGCGTCTTCATATAAGTGATTACATTCTCCGGTGCTGATCCGCCTACAAATGCAGCACATACGGTCCATGCATTGTCTGCTTCCTCATTAAATAAATACCAATAAAATGTCGGAGGATCAAAGGACTGTGACGCTGAATACAGGTATTCTCCATTATAAGGGCTACCCAGACGGTTTGTCTGATAAAAATTCCATGATTCTAACACCGCAACTGTTTTGGCATAGGTAACATTTGCAGAAACCTGTTCGTTACCGATGATTGCCGTCAGTTCAAATGTCTGTGCCGGAAGAGCATCGTCCGGAAGATTATAGGTAAATGTCACATTTCCAAGACCATTGGTTTTTCCTTTTCCCACCGGTTTCCCGTCCAGCAGTAGCGTGACATCACGGTTTGGTGCTGCACAGACAGTCACTTTATTCCCCGTCAGACTGTTCAAGTCTCCCGCCGCCGGGCGAATCTCATAATCATAGACAGTAAACGAGGTGCTTCCGATTGGTGCCGTCGTCTTTCCCACCGTTGCACCTGCAGAAAGACTGTATGTCCCTGCCTTGCTGCAGGAAAACCCCAAATAGAACACGCCCGTCTGCTTTGTTTTATTTATCGTAACCGTATTGTCAGAAGCCGTATAATCATCTTTTCCCAACTGTTCTGTCTCTGAACAGACATATTTCAGCGTCATATTCTCAGGAAGCAGAATTGATACCGTTCCCTTCTTACCCTCTGCAAAACCATAATAAACTCTTACTGCAAAAGTCTGTCCTCTAATCACATAACTCGTCTCGGAAACAACCGAGCATTTCTCTTTATTTAGGATACCGGACACGTCTGTTTTCAGCAGGGGAACCGTAATTTCCACCGGATTCGTCTCTCCATCGGAAACCTCCGCAGTTACCTTCGCATAATCGATTCCTTCTGTCAGCCCCATACTCTCCAGAACATCCAAGGATGTTACCACCGAGAAGTTATCGTTGGCGTTATATGCGACCACGGTATAAGTTCCCGCCTTCAGTCCGTTTGTCAGATAAAAGCCATCCTTTGCGATTTTGCTCTTGCCGACCAGCTTCCCTGCCTTATCAAACACAAGAATGTGATTGTCTCCGGCGAATTTACCGCTTGCGGTAAGTTCCAGTTTACCCCATGCGGTCAGCGGAAGTTCAAACACTCCTGTTTCGCGGTCTGCGGTTACGCTTCCGCCTGTAAATCCAAGGGCGTCTGCATCTACGGTCAATGTCAGATTTTCTTCGATAACAGTATCCTCCAGCACCACACTTGGATATTGCAGGATATAATCCGTTCCTTCTTTCAGTTCCCGTTCTCCTGCCTTCAGGCTGATTTCCAGATTACGGAAACTATTTACCGCCGCCTCGCCAAAGTCCACCTCCATCACACGATTCATCGGTAATTTGTCTCCGTCTGAAAATGCAATTTCTCCCAAATCCCAGTCTCCGTCAAGCGACGCCCGGATAAAATGCTTGCTGTAATATCCGTCTTTAGAAACTTCCGCCGTCACTTTTGATCCGGCATCTGCTTTTACAGAAAACTGATTATCCGTAAGCGTCACTGTCTTTTCTTGATTATCCTGATACAGTACTATCTTCGCACCGGAAGGAATCGTTCCGGACACGGTAAATGTCTGTTCCGTCCCGTCCAGAGCTACGAAGGTATATCTTTTCTGGGCTCCATCCATGACGTCCTTCTGCGTCTCGTAAAACTGTTTCAGCATGGACGGATTCCCTTCTGAATCCGTCTCATATGCCCGGATTGTCGCTATACCGGCAAAGGGGTCTTCATAATCCACATCTCCGATAGTTACCCTCTCATAACTCGTCATTTCCGAATCATATGGCGTTAGTTTAAAATCCTGATTCGCAAACTCTACAATAATTCCTGTGTAGGTAAAGTCTTCCTCGCCTTCCGCCGGGTCATACTGCTTCGTACAGTCTGCAAAAGCACCGCCGTAAATTTTCGTTACCGTGGCAGGCACGACTACCTTCTGCTCTGCCAGTCCGCAACATCCCTCGAACGCATGCGGACCAATCGTTTTCACACCCGGCAGAATGGTAAGTGACGCCATATTTGCACATCCGGAAAAGGCACTGGCTCCTATTGTTTTAATATTCGATGGAATCGTCACATTCTGGAAAAAACACCCGTCAAACGCAGAATATCCTAATTCCGTAATGCTATCTACCGACAATGCCTTTTCCAGTTCCGCATCAGAAAGTGCCTGACAATTATCAAACCCTGTCAGAATCGTAAAATTTTCATTTTGCGGCCAGTCGATACTGGTCAGAGATTTACAGAAGGAAAACGCACCCATCCCGATCTCTGAAAGCGTATCCGGCAGGTTCAGCGATGTAATCCCCGTATATTCAAATGCCTGTACTCCGATACTCTCCACACTGCCCAGATTCAGAGACGTCAGATCTTCACAACTCCCAAATGCACCGTTTTCAATGTGCTTCACGCAGTCGGGAATGGTCAGTTCGGTAATTCCCGTGGCCGCAAATGCGCTAAGTCCTCCGATGGAAGTTAACCCCGTACAGTTAGAAAAATCCACGGACGTAAGGAACTCATCCTGAAAAAACGCATATGACTCTATCGAAGCCAGCTTCTCCGGGAATGTAACTGACTGAACTGACGTCCCCGCAAACGCCCACTCTCCAATCGTAAGAGACTGCGTACACTTAGAAAAATCTATGTTCGTTAATCCGGGAACATCATGAAAAGCATACCCGCCAATACTGGTAAGGTTCGCCGGAAATATCACAGACGTTAGCGTCTCATTGTGTCCTCCCGAATTTCCAAATGCGCTTACTTCAATTCTTGTAACCGGCTTTCCGTCAATTTCATCTGGAAAAACGATTTCCGATACGGTATCATCACCTCCGGTAATCACAATCTCCTCGCCGTCTATCCGGTAATTCACATTTCCGCCGGTAGCAGCAAAAGTACCTTCTTCTATTGCCTTACCCGCAAGGTCAGTTCCCGCCGCCAGTGCACTTATCGGCAATAGACTAAGCGTCATGCACAAAGCTAAAACCAAAGCCGTAATTCTATACTTTTTCCTCGTAAGCCTTTTTAACCTTTTCACAGTGAGTCCTCTCCTTCCGCTGTCATCGCTTATTCAGCTTTCTGCACCTGCTGTAAACGGTAACTCCTATCACACCGCTACAGGAAATGAACAATACGGCAAACCAAAGGGCAAGATTGCTGTTGTCGCCTGTCTTAGGGCTGGTGACATCTGTATTTCCATCCGGTTTTGTCGGATTGGTCGGTTTTGTTGTTCCCGAAACCGGAATCTCTTTGCCCTTTACAGTATAACCGCATACTTTGCACACTTTGTCGCCGGTGTAGCCTTTTTCCGTTGCAGTTGCATCCTTAGCGTTCTTTGTTTCCATATCGTGAGCTGCTTTGTCTGCGATGCTGCCGCAGGAGCATTCGTGCCAATGGTTGTCTGAGTCTGATTTCCAATCTGCTCCATAGCTGTGCGTGTGAGAAGAATCAAATGGCGTCATGGTCAAATCAGTTTCAAGCCACATGGTTTGCATATTGTCGTCATCACCTATCCGCTTATAATTCACATATTGACCGTTGATTTTCAGCTTGGCATCGGGTGAGAAATTGCCGTAATATGCAGTCACATACACCCCGTAATGATAGGTCTTTCCAGCTTCAAAAGTAGTAATTTTGTTTTTATAAATTCCGCTTCCCCACTCCGGCTCAGTAGAAACCAGACCAGTATCGCTGTCCAGGCTCCACCACTCACACCGAAATGCGTAGTCTTTATTATCGGGTACATTGCCAGTAAATACAGGCTTATCACCATCTTTAAAAGTTATGGTTGCATTATTGATTTCTATAACTTCAATTTCCTTTGGTTCAACCGGCTTGGTCGGTGTAATTGTTGCAATACCAGTAACATACACAGATTGTCCGTCCAGATTCATACTAATATTTTGCTGCTCAACCGTCCACCCATTTACAGTTACTGTCAGTCCCGAATCTGTTGCTGCGAAAGTCCGTCCGTTTTTCGCTTTCAGCAGAATTGAATATCTATAGGATTTCCCTTCCTCAAACGAAGTAAACCTGTCCAAGAAGAGTTCACTAGGATAATAGTGTTCATCCGAGTACCATAAAGCATGCTGCTCGTCTTCCCAACTTTCATAAGCAATCTCATAGTTTGCACCAATATCTTTAGTCACAGCAGTAGCCTTTGGTGTATCTCCCGCATCATAAGAAAGTGTAGCGCCAATCACTTCAACATCTTTTATTACGGTATCGTCTGCCCCGTCGCTTGCTATGACAGGCAGCAAAAATTCCCACGCAGTAAAGGTTTTCCCATTATCAGACACGCTTGTATTTGCCGTTTGTGCGGTATATGTTTTTCCCTCACAAATAAAAGTCACATTATCAGAAAATACATATTCCTCTTTCGCCCTTAACACAATGCTATACCAGTATTCTCCACCGGCAATCGGGTTACGGGGAGTATCTGTGCTTTTAATAACGTCTGTTATCGGGGTACTTTCACCATAAGTGGACTTCTCCCACGCTTCTTCCACGATTTCCACTTTTCCGCTGCAAGCAGAATTGTTGGGATTTACTTCCGCTGTAAACGCAACGGGCTTTGTGGAATCAAGGTTTTTCCAAACATTACCGATGTCAACTGTGGTGATAACCTCATCGGTGCTGGCGGCAGGAAGATCGATTGAGTAAGGACTGTAAATACGCAGTTCCGTACTCATCTCTCTTATTTCAAGATTCGCTTTGAAAGCCACCTTATCAAACTTATGACCGCCTGCGGAAACACTTGTATCTTCGCTGATAAAGTAGCCGCTATTTGTTTTAAGTACAATATTATAGGTATAATGGTGTCCTGCTTCAAACTGTGTAATCTGCTTGTCTGCTGCAAGAGACGCCATTTTACTCGAATCAGAATACCAATACCGTCCTGTACTTGTCCAGACACTGCCTTCTGTTTTTTGTTCTATTTCCATCCAATACTCATAGGCAACAGAACATTCTCCCTCTGTCACCGTCGCTGCTGCCTGCGGTGCATCGCCAGCTTTATAGTCCGGTTTGGTGTAGGTGACACTAATTTTGTCAATGTAGTTGACTCCTGCCGCAAACGCAGTTATCGGCACAATGGTCAGTGCCATGCAGAGTACGAGCAGGATACTCAGCAGCTTCCTGCTGTGTCTTTTTTGATTCTTCATAATGATTCCTCCATTTTCTAAGCCTTGCAAACAGACTCCTGTAATTTTGATCTTCTCAGCAAAGCATTCGCCAGCACTGTCTTATTTTCCAGATATTGTGATATCCGGTCGGCAACAGCAGTAACGGCTCGCTTCACTTGTTTCGCATAAATACCGACTTTATTATGGGAAAAAGAGGGAAAAAAGTATATAAGGGAGCTCCGCCAATCTGTCAACATGGGGTGGCGGAGTTCCGCCATTCTTCAAAATCAAGGCAAAAAGGTGATTTTTATCAAAAAAGGCATAAAAAATCCGCCCTCTGTTTCCAGAAGGCGGCTCGATGAATGCCGACATCAAAAGATCATTTGTTGTAAAGGTTGAGCAATCCCACACGGGATTTTACGCCGGTCTTTTCGTAAATGGCGGAAATATGGCGTTCCAAAGTCCGTCTGGAAACATACAATTTTTCCGCAATCATCTGAATGCTATCCTCCGTATTGACCAGACGGTTAAACACTTCGCTCTCTCTTTCTGTGAACGAAAACACTTCCGAGAATTTCCGCAGCCTTTCTTTCTCATCAACCACATCGGCGGCATTTGTAATGAGCTGCTCCATAAAAGTTTTCTTTTGAAAGGTGTATATGACCGCCACGACGCTGACTGTCACAAACAAAACCAGCACAAGAATAATAACTGCAAGATTACTGTCAGAAGATAAAAGGGTTAAAACAAAGTTAGCGATCACAGCGGCAGCGATATTATTTACCGCCCGTCCCATACCTGCCCAAAGTTCCGGGATTCTCATATGGCGGGATATTTCCATAAAACCGGAAGTAAAGAACACGGCAAAAAATCCCGCTGACAGATAGAATACAATCAGCCCCGCCATAAATGGTCCGGCAAATTTCAGTATAGCGACGCAGATGGTGGACAGCACCATTATGCAGTACATCACTATCCCCATATATTTTCGGTTTTTTATATCAAAGATAAATCCTGCCGCCAGACCGCTTAAAGCAAGCAGGATTCTCGGCCATTGCCCGATGTCCGTTGCTCCGCCGGCGTGGACAAGCGTTACCGCATTGTCAAGGGTACTGAATATACAAGTCATAAGTGCCACAAGCAGGATCATAAGAATACTAACGATATCGCCTTTTTTTATTTTCCCTGTATCTTCTTTGACTTTTTCTTCTGTCGAACCTTGTGTATTCTGTTCGTCCTGTCGGCAGTAAGCCGAATCATTTTTCATCAGCAGCCAGATAAGCAGCAGCAAAAACACGGATAAAATGACCGTTTCTGCAATTTCTGACCGAACAAGATTATTGTTCACAAATTGGAGCAGGATTCCCAGTGCATACGAAATACCCACAGTCCTCGCCAAATATCTGTCCATTTTCATCATACGCATGGAAACATAAAACACGCCGCTGCCGAGTAAGCCGAGAAGCAGGAATAATACAAGTCCGGTTGTGAAAATCGCAGTATAAGCCGTACCCACCCCAATAAAAGCTATGCCCAAGACAGATAGCAAACCGATAAAAAGAAAACATATCGTTTTCAAACGTTCCTTGCAAAAGCGGTTAAACAACGGATACAAAAGAAATCCCGCCGCACTTACGCCCAACGCATAATTCTGTGCCAGCACAGTCTTATCTTCTGATACGATACGGGAAAGCACATCCACATATAAATACTCCGCACCTAAAAACAGAAAGGTAAACAGCCCCATAAGGACAACAGCATCATAGTTACTGATCCCTGCCGCTTTTTCAAGGTCTTTTTTCTTCATATCCTTATCAATGAGCAGCTTCCATAACTTTTTATAACTTACGCTCATATCGCTTTCCCTCCTTTCTGAAATCATTCATGTAATTGCAGCGGCAACTGGCAGCAGAAAACAGCCACTGCATTTGAATCTGGTATAGTGGTATAGTGTACTATATTTTTTCGAGAAATACAAGAGTTTATAAAGCAATAGCTTTATTTTTCATAATACGCATCCACCATAAGGATTTGCATCTTTATATTGCTCGAATTTTGTGAATTCTGTCTTTATATTTCTCTGCACAAATTGTTTTCTATCTATGCTGACTCTATTATAATAAACATATCCGAACAACATCATAGATTATTATTAAAAGGGAGATTATGCTATGCGAATTGAAAACTTACAAAATGAAAACAGAAAATATGCGAAAAGTATCGGAAACTTCCATGTACTTGAATATGTACAGGATGCCAGCGTTTCACCTATGAATGCAATGAATGAGTATTTCATGAGTAAAATGAATGTCAGAAGAAGACAGGTTGTTATTGATATTGATAAAGACCATTCTGCTATTATCCAAGCCGGTGCCATGCAATGGATGGGTGGAAATGTACGAGCTACATCTGGCGTAAAAGGCATCGGAGATTTTCTTGGAAAAGCAATCAAAGGTGCCGTTACAAAAGAAACAGCAGTTAAACCGGAATATGTTGGCGAAGGCTGTCTGGTACTGGAACCAACATATAAATACATTATTCTTGCAGATGTTGGCAAGTGGGGATCAGCCGGAATGACAATTGAAGATGGCATGTTCCTTGCTTGTGATGCAAATGTAAAAAGTAACGTTGTAGCCAGAAAGAACCTTTCATCAGCCGTGCTAGGTGGCGAAGGTCTGTTTAATCTGAGTTTGCAGGGAAATGGTGTAGCTGCACTGGAGTCTAATGTTCCCGAAGATGAATTGATTGAAGTCATATTGGAAAATGATGAACTGAAAATTGACGGAAATCTTGCTGTATGTTGGTCATCAAATCTAGAATTCACCGTAGAAAGATCTACAAAAACACTTGTAGGATCTGCAGTTAGCGGAGAGGGCCTGGTAAATGTTTATCGTGGAACAGGACGAGTACTGATGTGTCCGGTCGCACCGACAACTTCCTTGTTTGAGTCCACCAACACCATGACAGCTAAAGCTGCAGCTAAATCCAGCAATACATTTGGAAAGTAAGCGTAAAACACATTATCTCGTAAACAAACGCCGGTATAGGATTATAAAAATCCTGTATCGGCGTTATTAATTGATAAGATAAGTGGCATACCTCCATAGAAAGCGTATTCATCAAATGCTTCATTTTTATCTCCACCAACCGCTGAGTAATATTCCGCAAAACTAAGTGGATGTACTCTTATTTCATCAGCTATTTCAGATAAGAATTTTTTCATATCCTCTGCTATTTCTAGACTGAGAACTTGCCTTGTATTGGCTGTGATTAACTGTGCTAATCGGAACACATCGTTTTTATGTTTCTTTATATTTTTGCTGTCAACCTGCTCTCCATTCAGCTTGCGTTCCTTTAAATCCAGCCATGCTTTCGCCTTAAATGGTATCAGACAAGTCGGACTTAATACCGGAATGCCATCAACCATCATTTGTCCTGTTTTTAGCAATTCATAATACGCTTCATTTAGAAGAATTGCCGACAAACTGGATATTTCATCATCTATAGGAAGCGGTGTAAGAACTGCATCATCTTCCAATATAATAAAATCCGGATTTCTGGAAAATATCTCTATCATATATGGATATTCTTTGCTTTTCGGAGATGTAAAACGATAAAACTGTGCATTTCCAGTGCTTTTATTCAAATGCTCATATCCTGCTTCTTTGACATACTCCCAAAACTGCCTGCCAAACTCCGCGGTTATGGATTCAACAATCAATACAATATCTACATCTTTTGTAGCACGAAACGGTAATTCTTCGTTTTCCATAATCAAATCGCAAGCTGTCCCACCGATGATGACATATTGATTTTCAACCCCCTGAAATCTTTCCTTAAATTTTGTAAATCCGTTGACCATTACCCCTGCAACCTTCTTTCCTGCAATTCATCTACTGCTTCTTCAATTCTTTCATCGTTTGTATCTCCAAGAGATAAAACAATAGAAATATCATCAGCACTGTTATCCTCTGAAAATTGTTTTGGGCTGTATGCCCATAATTCAAGTCTTACCTGCTTATCCGGGTCTATCAATTCATCAGTCAGCAAGGTTTTATCATAATCTTTCTCACTAATTGCATAGGTAACAACTCGGCTTGGATTTAGCATTGTTTTTTCAGAAAGTGCCGTTTCCCCTGCAAAGACCATATTTTCTGTAACTTGCGTCTTATCTATATATCCTGCTTTGCGGACAGGCGTCATCAAATATCCTTTTGCTTTTTCAAATAATTCATCTCGCTTATATTTTGACTCAATAAACTTGTTGACACCGTCTTTTGCTACAAGAAACAAATCCGTCGCTTCCAACTGCTTTACTGCTCTGGTCAAGGTCATTGCTGTAAATGGAAGCACTTTTCCGGCTTCTGAAATATACAATCGTTTTTTCTTACT
>ERZ824600.3489-NODE-3489-length-14969-cov-5.901100_pt1 | contig 14969 bp, 14 predicted proteins | sample MGYA00519933_ERZ824600 | MGnify/ENA primary metagenome ERZ824600 (study PRJEB31778, sample SAMEA3449178) | human gut metagenome | biome: human gut; feature: human-associated habitat; material: faeces | place: United Kingdom | collected 2010/2012 ... | reverse complement strand
CTGATGGTATTGGTGTCCCAATTCTATTTTCAATATCTTGAGGTGGGAATATTGGCAATATTGATTTTAATGCTTTTTCTTGTTCAAACATTAAAGCAACAGCCCGCATTCCCATTGCATCTAAATAACTTCTAACTTGAATTTTTCTAAGTTCTAATTCTTCTTTATTATCAGCAGTAACCATTAAATGCATTTGAAAATCAAATATTCTAGCTTGAGTTGCAGCAAGCATTTGAATAAATTGTTCCAAAGATTCATAATCTTGTCTTATTCTTTCTTGCATTGTTTGGTCTTTTTCACTTTGATATCTAACCTTTAAATCAGCTATTTCTTTATTAAGCATTTTTTGTAAAACACTAAATTGAATAGGAATATGCTTAATAGCTATTTTAACACCTTGAATATTAGTTATATCAGATAAAAATCCTGGAGCTATATTTCTTGGAAAAGCAATAACCGTAAGAATTGTAGAATATTTTCCACCCAGTACAAACTCAGTTGGTTTAAACTCCATACCTTTTGGAGCTACTTCACTTTTTAAATTTGCCATATTACATCACCGCCCCAAAATTAGTAGTTTCTCCACCATTCAAGAAATTATCTAAAACTATTCTTAAATCATTATTACTTGTTTGTGTTGATTGTAAACCAGCACTTGCTAGTCCACTTATTAAATTATGTAATTTCTTTTGAACGATTTCTAATCTTTTTTCTTTAAATAATATATAATATTCTGTATCAACTACATTATACTCACTACTTGTAAACAAATTAGCTTTATTAATATCTTGCATAATTAGTTTTCTAATTGCATTATTCGGAGCATTATTATACATTAATTGTAATTGTGATAAATACACATCTATATCAACCGGTCTATCTGCAATTAATAACCAAAATTCATAATCAATACTATTATAAAAATTTCTAAGTTGATAAATTGTATTTTGTTGTGTCCCTTGGTCCATAATAAATATATTTTTAGGAGCAACTTTAACTCCTGTTACATATGAACCATCATCAAGTTGTATCATTCCATTCATTATTTGCTTAACTGGTAGCCAATCTTCACTATAACTAACACCAGACGGAGCAGAATTATTTAGTTTCTTCATCTTTCACACACCAACCTTTCCAATAATATCTTCGTGGATTAAATATAAAAGTAACTACATTTATAATAAATTGTAATACATTATGATAATGCATAACTGGTGTTACCAAAAACCCAGTAACTAAAGCTGGCATCAAAATCATAATCATTTGCCAAGCTTTAGCATTTTGCACTATCATAAGCAACAATACTGTTATTCCACAACCAAATCCAAATAATATAATATCAGTTAGAGTAAAGAACCCTAATATCAATTGAGATTTCTTCGAATTTGCAGGTATTAAATAATTATTCATCCCCAATTCATTCCTTTCTTAAATTATGAACTTTTCTTTTTTTCTAAATAATTTTGTTTTTCACGAGCTGCATGACCAGCTTGTTTACTAGCAGCTGAAGCCATATCATCAATAAATGTTGCATAGTCGCCATCTTTAACTTCGACTTTTTCGTTTTTAGCAGGGTCAAATTTTTCAAGACCAGAGTCTCTTATTACTCTTTGTGCGGTTTCACCATATTCTTTAGTTTCAAACAAATCTGCTGCCGTAATTGTTCCAATATCTCGTCCTTCAAGAGCAGCACGTCCAATTTCAGTAATACTTTTCTTTTCAAGTTGTGTATACATAGAATCTAAATAAGATAAATCTGCTAAATCACTATCGTAACGAGCTTGAGCTACATTTTGAACTTCAGTCATTTTGCTACCATAATCTGACATTGCTTGATTATAAGCAGCTTCATTAAAGACTCTATTACCGCTACTATCAGTCATCGAGCTATAAAAATCTTCTCGATTAGGAGCATTTAGTGTCACACCTAATCTTTGACGTTCTTGATTTAAATAATAATTAAAGTCTCTATTTCTCATCTCAGCTTTTCTTTGTTCAATGCTATCCCTAATAAAAGATGCACTTCTCATATTTCCATCACTATCTCGGTATGAATTATATAATTCAAACATTCTATCGCTACCGGCACCTTTAAAGAAGTTATTAGATGCATCTGTTCCCGCATCGTAAACAATTGCTCCATCAGTTGAATGCTTATCCCATTGTTTTTTTGCAGCTCCTCTAAATGCATCATTAGCTTTATTAACATCTCCAGAAGCCGTTATAATTCTATCTAAGTCCTCTACACCTTTTCCTGTTAACCAACCAGTAAAATCATTCCATAATGCTCCAGAAACACCACCAGGTTCGTTCTTTCTTTTTGCAATATAATTTTCAACTTTATTACGATGGGCCATTTGTCCTGATAATCCTTTACTAGTTGCTGACTTTAAATCACTAAAATTTTTAGCTTTTCTTGCACCATATCCAGCACCAATTCCAGCTGCCAAACCACCAGTTAATGCACTTCCAACAGAAGAAAGGACACCTTTGCCATCTCTACGTGATTTAGCAAAATTTCTAACAGCTCCTAAGCCTAATCCTCCAGTAGCTGCTGCAGCCATTAATCCACCGCCCATTGCAAGTTTATCCATAAGTCCCAGTTTCATATCACCAGTATCTAAATGGAACATTTCGCTAATTAATTTAGGAGCTTGTCTAATAAATATTACAGTTCCCATTAAAACTAAAGCTTTTGCAATTAAACCTTGTGTATAAGATAATCTATCAACATTTAAACTAGGCCAATTTTCTATTATTAATCCAATTATAAAAATCGCCAAATATAAAATTGCTATTCTAACAAAAACATCAACAAATGTACTAATTGTCTTTTTCATCCATGTAGAAAAAACATCTTTCATTTTGCCACCAGGAATTACTCTACACACTACTGGTATTGGTGCAATTATTTGAAAAAACATTAATTTGATTACACGAACAGCCATATCGAAGCAAAAATTTGTAATAACCCATAAAACATATAAACCGCAAATTGTAGAAACTAAAATCATATAACTTAATTTACCTTCAGCAACAGCTTCACCAAATTTATTATAATTTGCAAAGTCTATATCACCAGACTTTACCCCAGAATCAACATCCTCAAAAGTTTCTTTTGTGTTTAGTAATCTCCATGGAGTATACCATTTAGCATTAGATTTATTACTATTAATATCTTGGGCACAGGTTTTCGCCATTGTTTCATCAAACTTAACAACATCACTACTAGCATCATTAGTACAATATTCTTCATTTACATGCAAAAAAGCACTAAACATATTATAAGCTAGCATCCTTCCTGAATCTGAATTATTATCTTCGTTATAAGACTCACCCATAATTAATCTTGGAATTGTATTTTGATTAAGAATAGCATTTTGAGCATTGAATGCAAAGCTAAAAACCGTTGGTAATATAGCAATTATTACTAAAGATACTGTAACATTTTTAATTAGTTTAGGAAAAGAATTTTCTCCTTTAGAAAATTCATCAGGATTTATTACAGCTTTTAATAATGAATAAGACAAAGCAAACAACATTATTAATCCCAAAATTATATATATTCTTTTCACAATTTCAGAGTAATTATCATTACTAAACAAATTAACTTTTGCCAAAAAATTAAAAACATCAAACATTGAGTCTATTAAACCATATAACATGCCATCTATAAACAAAAAGACGTTATAAATAATAGCCATTCCAAATCACCTTACCCTATACCACACGAACCATATGCCCCAAACATAGTCATAACAATTTTAATAACTATAGGCACAAAGAACAATAAAACACAATAAATAAATCTTTTTATTGCAGTTGAACCAGCTTTTTTCAAAGCATCCTTATCATTACTAGCAACAGCTTTTACAAAATCAATTGTAACTAAAACTAATAACGCTACAATCGCTATATATCTCATAATATTTAAAGCTTCTTGTAACCAATAAGCAGGATATTGAGAATTAGTTGGGTCACCTAAAGCAGGACATTTTTCTCCAACAGCTACCACAATATTTCTTGTAAAATCATTTTCTATAACACTCGCATTAACATTTAAACTAAATGAAAATAAGAATAAAAAAGTGATACTAAAAAACAACATTTTTTTAAATCTCTTTTTCACTTAAAATCACTCCTATTCCCAAGCAACACTTGATACATAAATTTTAACACAAATTGTACACAAGTGTCAATTTATTTATGGGTAAAAATTAATATTTTTATAAATACTTTTTCAGCCAGAAACTCCTCATGTTTAATAACATATTTTTCTTTACACAAATATTTGCAAATTATATCAAAACTATTTACTAACATTATAATTTTGATATAATTTACTTAGAGGTGATGTCCAAATGAAAATAGAATATCCAGATAAAAGTATACATACTGTAGATTGTTATAGATTTTGCAAAGCAAAATTAAATAATGGTGAAGAAGTATATTTTATTGAATATAAAGATTTTACCGGTAAATTGAATGGTGAATTCGTTGACTCATATGGAATAATTGAACTTGTTAACGGAAAATGGTATAAAACTGAAAGAAAAATAGATTATTATACTTTATCAACAAATGTTGTTGAAGAAATAGCACCTGAAATATTAGGAAATTATCTTCGTTTTAAAGATAATAAAATTGAACTTAATCAAAATGAAGGTTACACTATTAGTCAAAAAGATTCCGAAGAAAAAGAATTAAAACTTCAAACTCAAACTGAACCTAAAAGAGAAGAAATTCCACCTGTATATAGAAATAATAATGAAAACCAAAATAGAGATTTTCGTATTGTCAAAGATAACAGCGATGAATATGAACTACAAACTCAAACTGAACCCAAAAGAGAAGAAATTCCACCTAGAAGACCTGTTGAAAAAAATCCTTTAGTGGTTTATGTAGTATTACCTACAATAGATGGAAAAGAAGAAAAAATAGATTTTAATAAAATACAATCACAACCTTATCTTCTTTCATTTATGCCAACTAATGGAATAGTAAAAATGCAATATAATTATACGCCTTATAATTATACAGATAAATTTTTAATGTACATATCATGTGGAATTCCAGCTGAAACATCAAATCAAATAATTACTTATTTAGACCAATTATCAAAACAAAATGATTTTAGTATTGATAAAATACCAAATTTATCTATCAAAGGATTTGAATTTCAATTTATTCATTCAGACAATTACAAATATTCTTGTTGTATGACTTCTGATAAAATATATTTACCACCTAAAATGGGTCATAAAATTGATAAAAAAGATATGTTTCAAAGATTTATGAGTAACACAGCAGCTGGTACTATTCATAATATGAAAGATAATCGTTTTGAAATAATGGGACCAAGACTAAAAGACACTGTTAAAGCTGAATTATTTTCATTATTAATGACAAATAGTAGAATAAAAAGCTTAGTTGAAGACCACAAAATGAAAAATATATCAACTATTCCTAGAGATAGTTATGAACTAGATGAAGTCACAGCAGAACTAATGAAGCAAAACTTTATCATAGGATTACAAATTGATATGTCTCCAGAAGAACGTGAAAACTTTAGACAAAAAACAAAAGACATAAATAGCTTAGAAGATTTGAGAAAATTTATTTCAAATAGCGGAATAAAAATTCCTCAAGGGCTTTCAGATTATCAACCAAATAATAGCATTGAAGAAAGTCAGTCTAGAAGATAAATAAAAATGTTATGAAAGATAAAATTCATAACGTTTTTTGTTTATAATAGCAATAAATTAACTTGCTAATAATAACTATTAATTATATAATAAATTTATAATTATTAATGGAGGTTCAAATGAAACAAAGATACTTAGAAGATTTAAATTATTTCCTAAATTGTGCAAACCAAAAAAGAGGAAAAAAACTTGACAAAAAATTTCCAAATGAAACAATACATTTAGATTTTTATTTTCTTCATAGTAAAGAAGAATTAAATGATTTTATTAAAAAATATGAAAATGAACACAAGATAAATAATGATTACGATTTTTATTACTTCATGAAATGTCTTATAAAATTTATGTGTGGAAAACTAGATGCCCACACAAACATTTCCATGAAGAACAACAATAATCATTACCCTATTTCTTTTTTAACCATTGATAATAAAATTTATATCCATAAATGTAATGACCCCAAATACAATTTAAGTGAATTAAAAGAAATTAATGGGATAAAAATAGAAAAAATTATTGATGAACTTGAAAGATGTACTAATTATGGAACTTATTCCTGGTTTTTAGTAAAATTGGATTTTGGTTTAAGTGAAAAAAACACTTTATTATCTTTGCCTAGTATAAATAGTAATACTAATACTATAAAATATAAAACTTCAAAGGGAATAATTAAATATGATATAAATAAAGATTATACTCAAGATTTTTCTATATTTAATATTGATAAATTTGAACAATTAAAAATTAAAGATAATATGTTAATAATTAAATATCCTAGTTGTAGTTCTATTTATGCACCAAATATTAAAGACATAAAAAGAATACTTAATACAAACAATATTACTGATGTATTATTAGATTTACGTGGAAACACAGGTGGCAACTCAACTTTAATTAAACCACTCATAAGATTTTTAAAACATTCAAAATTAAATTTAACCACGTTAGTAGATAGATATGTATTTTCAAGTGGAAGATTTGCTGTAATAGACATGAAAAAAATTGGTAGCAAAATTGTTGGTGAAGAAATAGGAACACCTATTAACTGTTTTGGATACACATCTGGCAATGATATAACCCCTAACACTAATTTGAAATTTAATTTTGCAAAAGTATATTGGTATCAAGATATAAAAACAAACACCATGAAAGGAATATATACTAAAAAGAAATTACATACAAAATCAGATGATTTTTTTAATCCAAAATATTTAGGATTAGATTACCACATTAAATTAACTATAGATGATTTTGCAAATAAAGATTATGACGTAATGTTGGAAAAATGTTACAAATGGATTAATTCAGAAAAAAGATAGAAAAATGTGTTTTAAGTAATTTTTTCTATCTTTTTCATACATTTAAAAATTAAAACTATTTTTATGACTAAAAAAATGTTAAAATTCATTAAAATTATCTTTAATCAAAAATGTTGCATATAAAGGAACTGATTTAATTTTAGTTTTAGGGTCATACCCAAAATCTTTTGTACTTATTCTAATTGCATATTTTGCATCATATTTTTCCATATACACTTTTAAGCTTTTTGATTGTGTGTTTTCGCCAGCTTTAACTTCCACAGGAATAACTCCATCTGCAGTATAAAGCAAAAAGTCAACTTCAGCTGTTGCAGTATTTTTCCAATAAAACAAGTCAAAGCCATTACATAATAATTGGTTAGCAACAAAATTTTCTGCAATAATGCCTTTATACAAAGAAATATTATCAGTTACTATATCTCTTACACTTAATCCTAAAATAGTACATAAAATACCAACATCACTTAAGTAAAATTTAAATGTTTCATTATCCACAAAGCCTTTTAAAGGTATTTCAGGTAATGATACACATTCACATTTAATTATCATATTACTTCCCATAAGCCAATCAATAGCAGTTTCATACTCTCTATTTCTTGCATCAACATCAATAATTGAAAGTTGAAATTTTTTAGAAGCATTCATTAATTGTGAAGGAAGAGTTCTATACACTCTCTCAATTTTTAAAGCTTCTGCTTCATTTTTAACATGTTTTCTCATATCTTTATAATAAGAAGCCAAGATATTCTTTAAAATCTTAGTATCATATTTTACATAATCGAGATTAGCATCAACTATATTCTGAATTGCTTCTGGCATCCCTCCAGTAAGTAAGTAAATTCTATAATATCTAAGTAATTCTTCATGTAAAGGTGAACCTAAAAATTTATTATTATTAAAACAATCTTTTAATAAATCCACAAATTTTTCTCTATTATTTGCCACCAAAAATTCTTCAAAATCCATTGGAAACATATCTATCATCCACACTTTTCCTACAGGAAATGATTTTTTTAATCTTTTTAATTTAACACCTAATAAAGAACCAGCACAAATAATATTTACATTATTATGATTTTCACAAAAAAATTTTAATTGTGATATTAAATCTTCACTTTCCTGAATTTCATCTATAAATAAGACAGTATTTTCATCTTCTATGTCATAATTTAACATTGTTTTAAGTATATTATATTTTTCTTCAGAATTAATAGGTCTACTAAATAATTCAATTATGTCATCCCGTTCCAACAGATTTATTACACAAACATTTTCAAATTCATTCTTACAAAAATCTTTAATTACATATGTTTTTCCACATTGTCTAACACCTAAAACCATCAAAGGTTTTTTATTTTCATCATTGCTTTTCCATTCAAGCAATTTATTATAAATTTTTCTTCTCATTTTGCACTTTTCCTCCATCATTAAAAATATAGCATATTTTAGCATAAAAGTCAACTATCAATCACGAAAATCAAAGGACTTTTCAAATGAATTCACACGAAATTCAAATGACTTTTGGAATAAACTTACACGAAAATCAAAGGACTTTTAATCATCCAATATCATCCAGCATCGTCCAATATAGTCCAAAACCGCTTAAATTAAACTAAAAAAGCTCTTATTTCTTAAACTTTTTAACAAATTTATAACCTTTTAAAGCTAATTTATAACCATAATAAACTACTGGATTAATAACATAATCAAATTCCCCTATTAATTCAATTATTTCAGGATTAAATCCTTTTTTTAATTCATAAATTCCATAATAAGGACCATTCTTATCCATATTTAATGATATTCCATAGAAATTAACATACTTTAAATGTTTCTTTATTGAGTCTTCAATATGTTCTCTATAAAAAGCATACTTAGGATTAAATTCTTTATAACTTGAAGCAGTACCACTCATAAATGTAATACCTTCATCTCCTGTAAATACACTCATTAAAGCCCCAATATTAATTTCTTTATTTGTTTTTCTTAAAGCTATTGCATCATCTAATTGTTTATTTAATTTAACTATCTTACTTTCTAGTTCTTCATGATGTCTTTTTATTTTATCCCCGATATTTATTTTCTTCATTTGTGCTTCTAAAGTTTCTAATTCTTTTTTAGTATTTTCTAAAGTATTCCAAACATAATCATAATAAAGGTTAGTATCTATATAAGCAATATAAAGTGTAACATAATCACTCATTAAATCAACCATTTTTTTATAATACGAAGCTGGTCTAATAATAAAGTTTTTATTTATTGCTGTATCTTCTAATAACTTAACAAACTCATCCATTTTACTTGAATCAACAACTTTTACTCTAACACCCATATCATATGTTTTAGCAATATTTTTTTTAGTGCTTTTGCTAAATGTTTCTAATGTATCATTATATGTATCTTTAAGTTCTATTCTACATAATACTCTAGGTTGCAAATCTTCAAAATTTTGACTAAAACCTAAATGCTTAAAACCTAACTTTTTAAAATTAAAATAAGCTTCTTCTCCACACTTTTCTTTTAAATTACCTTCGCTATCTCTAGTTGCATAAATAACATTTGGATCCACTTTCAACATAAACCCATGATTTTTCTTAACATATTTTATTACTTCATCATTAAAATCTTTTAACAATTCATAATTATATACATCAATTAAATAACCTCGCGGAGAATAATATAAACTTAGGTTTAAAGGCATCCTTTTTTCAAGTAACATTGTTACCCCCACTAAATTATCATCTTTATAAATCCCTAGCAGATGTCTTACCCAACCAGTACCACTTTTTAAAGTTCCCCATTCAGGTAATTGATAAATTGAAAAATAAGGATTTTTTATAGCATATTCTCTAAATACATTTTCTTCAATAACTTTAAGCATTATTTCCTCCTTAGTTTTCTATAAACTTTTAACATTAATGGTAACATTTTATATAACAATTTATTATTAACTAAATCAAATTCCCCAATAAATTCTATATACTCATCCCCAAATTTTCTTTTAAAATCATGAAGTTTCGCTAAATTCTTATATTTAGTATTTGGGTCTCCTGGTGTTCCAAATAAATCAAAGAATAAATAACCATTATTATAAGCATCCTTAATGGCTTCATAATAACTTCTAGTAACTGCAAAAGTAAAATTAGCTAAATCATCACTACCTATATATAAACTCCATGCCCGATTTTTAGTATAAGTGCATATTAATGAACAAACACATACTTCATCTTTATTAATTCCACTAAAAATATCTTTTTCTTTTTCTAATCTAGCAATCTTATTTTTAATATCAGCTTCTTTTTTCTTATTTACTTCAAGTTCTTTATTTAATTCATCTATTTCTTTACTTATATTATCTAATAATTCTTTAGGTCTAATACTAATATTAAAATATTTCATATTATTATCTTTAGCCATTTCTTCACTAAATATTTTATAATATTCTAAACTATGTGGGTCAAAATCATCTTTACTACTATTACTTTGAATTAATCTATAAAAATCTTCTACCCTAACTTTATTATCCACAACTAAGTTATAACTATAACTTCTTTTAACACTTTTCATAAATGATTTATTAAACTTAGCTTCTACTTCTTCCCAAGGTTTCTTCAAATCAATTCTAAATGTATATCTTGGTTGATTACCTTCATATAACTTATAAAAACCAGTATGTTTATAACCTAAACTTAACATATAATTATAAAGTTCATAATTATTTTCTCCACCATCTATTTTATTTCCATCATCATCAATATCTTGATATTTAATATCTGGGTCAAATTTAATATATATAATTTTATTATCTTTCATATATTGCTTTAAATAATTAGTAAATTCATTTATAACATCTTTATTACTATAATCTAAAACAAATCCACGCGGAGCATAACCATAACTAAAACCAAATGGTGTACGTCTAAGTAATATTAAACAACTTGCTACCAAATTACCATCATTATCTTCCATTCCTACATAACATGGAATTTGACCTTTAGCATTCTTACAAAATTGTCCCCATTCATAGCTTTGCAAAAAATGTGATTTTTTATGTTTGCTTTCAAATTCTCTATATCTTTTTATATCAACATTATCTATAAATTTCATACACTTTCCTCACTATCTGTATATCATTAGTTTACCACAATCCCTTATTTTTAACAAGAAAAAACACCCATTCTTATTATAGGTGTAAACTTTAAAATTATAAATATTTTAATTATCCTTAATATAATATTTTTTTAATCATTAAATTAACATTAGAAAATTGCGCATACTTACCATTACTTTGAGGAAAACTAAAAGACAAAGCTTTTATTTTTGAACCATTTTCATCTTGTAAATAAAAGTGTCCTCTATGAGTATTATCAGCATTACTTATTAAACTAGATAAAGTTATTTCATAAATACCTGGTTTAACTAATACTTCATTTTCATTAACTACCTCAAAATAATTTGATAAGTTAGGTATTAGCCATAGAGATGATATAGTAAGCAACCATTCTGCTTTAGTATCCACAAAGCTCGTATAAAACATTTCTTCAACACTTGCAGGAAAAATAGGGCCTTCTGGTCCAACATCACCCTTGTGGTCCTGCCACTCCAGTTGGAATACTGAAATTCAAAATAACATTTGATGATGTACCAACATTTACAACACTAGCATCAGTTCCAGCTTCAGTTGTAGTTGTTGACCCAACACTTATTAAAGCTCCAGCAGTCCTGTTGGTCCAACAACAGTACAAATCAAGCCTAAATCCATCATTTCTTTTCTAAGTTTTTGTTTTTCTAAAAATTTATTACATAAATTATTCAAGAAAATCACCCAATATACTTTAATATATGCACTAAAATAAACTTGTAAACTTCCTCTAACTATATTTACTTTAATGAATACATTTGATAAAATATTAATGGTGATACTAAAATGAATTTATTTGAAATAATCCTACTTTTAATTATTATATTAGGTATTTTAGCAATCATTTATGCTACAATATATAACAATTTAGTAAGTTATAAATTAAAAATAGAAAAAGCTGAAGGCATAATTGATGAATCTTTAAGGCAAAAATATGACATTATTGCTAAACTTAATATTGCCATAAAAAAAGTTGTAACAAAAAAAGATTATTTAAAAGAATACATTGATTTAAAAGATAAAAGAATAACTAACTATGATTTAGATAGAAAATTAACTGAAGCTTACAACATAATTTTAGAAGTTAAAAATGACCATGAAGAATTAAACACAAAAGAATTTAATAAAGATTTAAAAGAAATAGATAAAATTAATGAAACATTAACTTCATGTAAAACATATTTTAACAACAACACTAGTGAATTAAATAAAATTATAAGAAAAGTTCCAACAAATATTGTTGCTAAAATACATGGATATAAAATTAAACCATTCTTTGATGGTAAAAACATGCAAGATGCAGTTATAGATGATTTTAAATTATAATAAACTAAAAGAATTAATTCAAGAAACATTCAATATTACAAAATTGAATGTTTCATTTTATTATATTCAAGCACCTTTAAATATTTATAATTGTTTTTATTTTGCAACTTTTGAATAACTTGTTACCATATGAAAATTATATATAAATTGTTAAAATATGGACGAGTATCATAAGCATGTCCATTATAATTTCATATTATATTATTGAAAGGAGTTCAAAATGAACAATAATATAAAAAAAGCAAAACAATATATCGATTGCTTTAATAAAGAAAAACCAAATATAACATATACATGTGTTGGTCCAACTGGACCCACTGGACCAGCCGGACCTGCTGGAGCAACCATAACGGTTGGTACAACTACAACTACAGCCCCAGGAACGAATGCAAGTGTAGTTAATACTGGAACACCATCTAATGCTGTATTAGAATTTAACATACCAGCTGGTGCAACTGGACCTACAGGACCTCAAGGAGCTCAAGGAATACAAGGAGAACAAGGACCTACGGGACCTACCGGACCTCAAGGAGCTCAAGGAATACAAGGGGAACAAGGACCTACGGGACCTGCCGGACCTCAAGGATTACAAGGTGAAACTGGGCCAAGCGGAGAAACTCCAACATTAGCAATTGGAACCATTACCACAGGAGCACCTGGTACAGAAGCTACAGCTTCAATAACTGGAACAGCACCTAATTATGTTTTAAACTTAACAATTCCTCAAGGCCCAACAGGACCTCAAGGATTACAAGGTGAAACAGGTCCAACTGGTCCAACCGGCCCAACCGGCCCAACTGGTCCTACTGGATAGAATAATATACAAAATAAACTTCAATATAACTATGATAACAATTGTTACCCAATGTAATTACCAATGCTTATTTAATACTTAAAATAAGCTAAGAAATAAGACTTGGTTTTTCCAAGTCTTATTTTGACCAATCAATTGGTACAAGCCCATTTTTTATTAAAAATTCATTAGTTTTAGAAAATGGCTTACTACCAAAAAATCCTGAATAAGCAGAAAATGGTGAAGGATGAGGACTCATAATAATATAATGCTGATGATTTGTTATAAGTTTAGCCTTCTCCTTAGCAAAGTTTCCCCATAAAATAAAAACTACAGGTTTATTTTTTAAATTAAGAAGTTTAATAATATAATCAGTCATAGGTTCCCAACCTAAGTTTCTATGACTTGCAGCCTTATCCTTTTCCACTGTTAATACAGCATTTAAAAGTAAAACTCCCTGCTTAGCCCATTCAGTTAAATCCCCATTATCCTTCGGAGGAATTTTCAAATCATCATTTAATTCTTTATAAATATTTTGTAAAGAAGGTGGTACTCTCACTCCTTTTTGAACTGAAAATGATAACCCATGAGCTTCCCCTTTACCATGATATGGGTCTTGTCCCACAATTACTACCTTTGTATTTTCATAACTTGTTAATTTTAAAGCATTAAATATATAATCTTTCGGAGGATAAATTTCCTTAATCTCATATTCATGCATAATTCTTTTATAAAAGTTTTTAAACCCAGGACTATCCCAGACAACTTTTAATTTTTCATCCCAATCATTTCCTATCATTTTAAAGCCTCCCGAACTGCATGCATAATACCTTCAAAAGTATCAGATGCAATTAAAAACCTTGATGTGTGACAAAACCTTAAGTACGATGGTAAATTATTTACCCATTCTAAAGGAAAATCTTTCTTTAACTTATTTGTATTACTATCTATAGTTACCCCTTGAGCAGCATAACCTCCTCTGCTTGATGGGTATACTACATATATTGCATCCGTAAATGGCAAATAATCTTTATAAAATAAAGGTTCATCTAAAACAATAATTCTTTTATCAACAGCATCTTCATAATATTTCTTTACTTTCAAAATATCAATTTCATGTAATTTTCCTTTATTTATCATATTTTCTAATATCTTTTTAGCAAATTCCATTGCTTCAAAAAAATTATCATCATTATCAGTTACATCTTTATTATTAAAAGTATCAATAGCTATAGCTAAAGCATTATAACTACCTGTATTGTCACATAAATCTAAGTCTTCAATTAATTTTTTATCAATACTTTCATAAATGTATTTTCCATATAAATCTTTAGCAAAAGCTCTCCATAGTTTTCCAAAAGCAGCATAAGATTGACCATTACTTCGACATTCATTATTAGCCATATGATGGTCAAACTCACCCATTCCTATATCAAAAACTAATCCATCAAAATCAGCTGGTACAACATTACTTCTTATAATTTTCAGCTTTGGATTTATAATTTTTAAAAAAGCAGCCCCGAAAACATCATCAGCATGAAACTTGCCAGCATGAGTTAAAGCCACTTTCATATTTCTTATTTCATTTACTTTCATACAACCTCACTTATGATACATTTCATGATTATTTATCTTACAAGCTCTATAAATTTGTTCAAGTAAAATACCACGAAATAAGCCATGAG
>ERZ824600.3486-NODE-3486-length-14979-cov-4.196730_pt1 | contig 14979 bp, 15 predicted proteins | sample MGYA00519933_ERZ824600 | MGnify/ENA primary metagenome ERZ824600 (study PRJEB31778, sample SAMEA3449178) | human gut metagenome | biome: human gut; feature: human-associated habitat; material: faeces | place: United Kingdom | collected 2010/2012 ... | reverse complement strand
TCGCTAATGCTTATTCAGGAAAAGATTCTATGTCTAAAGAACGATTAATTACATTTATTAATAAATATAATTATCCTTTAGGCGATGATATAAAAGATTATTCTTTTGAAGAAGTTATAGAATTAAAGGAAAGTGAAGAAAAAGTTCAAATGTATGACGTTGAAGTTTATGATAATGAACATCAATTTGTTGTAAATGGAATGATTTCTCATAATTCTCACAGAGTACCAGTTATCAATGGTATCGATTTGGAATGGATTGACCTCCAGAAAGGAAACCGTGATATGGAATTCAATGATTGGTTGAAATTCTTGGTTATAATGAGTTGTTCTGTCTATAGAATAGACCCTACGGAATTAGGATTCCAATTCAAAGACCAAGCTCAAATCTTTGGACAAGATGGTCAAAAAGCCAGATTGCAACATAGTAGAGAGAAAGGTTTGAAACCTATTCTTGTGTTTCTTGAAAATGTGATTACCAAATATATCGTAAGTGAACTTGATGAAGATTTTGAATTTTCATTTACTGGTATTGAAGTTGAAGATGAAGAAGCTCAAGTAAAACTTGATGCTGAGAAGCTTGAAAAAGGTATGGTTGCAATGCAAGATATATTCCAGAAGTATTCAGGAAGACCACTTGACCCAGAAAACGATATCATTATCAATCAAGTTTATCAGACTGCAAAGCAAGCTGAACAACAGCAGCAGATGTATGGAGCGTCTGTTCCTGGAGAATCAGAAGAAGCAGGAGTTCCAAATGACGAAGAATCATTCAGTGAAAACCCGTTTGATAAGTATAAATCATTTGACAATAATCCTATACTTGCAGAAGCGATAAATTATTATAAAACTAATTTATACAAGTAATGCCGCCGATTAAAAAAGTTGATGGAGTTGATATCAAACAGATGGCTAAAAAGTCGAATGTTATATATCATACAAAGGACCCTATTCGTTATCCGAAAGTCCAATGTGGATATGAAGGATTGGCACAAGTTATGTTTTCAACTCAGGTCAATAATATGATGATAGATTTGACCAAGGAAATGACTAAAATTGCAAAACAATGATTTTCACTCCTGATGAAATACAGAGGTTATTCGATATTATAGATTATCGACTTGCAAGAATTGTTGCAGATGTTCTTGGTGAGAGTAAATTATCTTCTGAAGACAAGGAGTTATTAAAAAGGTATGGTTATAAATGGAAGGATGAATTGAAGAAATTGCCTCCATATTATCAATCATACCTTTTTGGTAGATTATCAGGACAATTGACTCCAAGTCAATTAAGGACATTGGATTATACTGACCTTTTGTCTTACATAGATAAGAAGCAGTATAAAGTATTGACAACTTCAGAAATGGCAATGTATGATGCTGCAGCGACCCGAACTTATTCTTATATAAAGACAATGGGAAAAAGAATGCGAGATATTCTCTCAAATTCTATATCTGAAGAAGAGGTTAAGCTAATAGCAGAAACTCAAAGACAACTTGAATTAACCACCATTAAGAAGGAAATAATTGAAGGAACTTTGAAAAAGAAATCAATCCAATCTATTATCAGTAGTATAGGACATTCGTTGGACGATTGGAATAGAGATTGGGGCAGAATAGTCGAGACTGAAATGCAATATGTTTATCAAATAGGTGTAGCACAACAGATAATGAATGAACATGGTGCAGAAGCATTGGTATATAAACAAGTATACCCTGGTGCGTGTAAATATTGTCAACAACTCTATACAACTGGAGGTGTAGGCACGAAGCCAAGAATATTCAAGTTGATTGACCTAATAGCGAATGGTGACAATATAGGTTTAAAGTCAAAAGATTGGAAACCAACTCTTGGACCAATTCACCCATTTTGTAGGTGTAACATGCGTTATATCCCGAAATCATACGTTTGGAATGACGAAACACAATCATTTGAACCAGTCAAACATTTTGATAGAAAAGTTGAGAGAAGAAGTAAAGTTAAAATAACAGTCGGTAATAAAGAGTTTATAGTATGATAGGATACAAAGGAGATACATTAGTACAAGTCTTGAGAAAGAAGGTTGAAACTTATGAAGATGATAAACTCAAAGAAGAAAGATTTGAAGACGAATTCATCAAAATCAGTGACCTTAATAAGGATGGGATTGATTTCGTCAAGATGCTTCATATTCCTACCTTTAGTTTTAGATATATACCAGCAAGAATCAATATAGGAGATTATAATGGTAAGATATTTACTTTAACCTTCGAAAGTGAAGCTGGAGAGATTTCAATTTGTGAAGGTCAAAAATTATTTATTGGTAAATATTCTCAAAAATGTTGTTTACCTATTTTAGATGAAAAACTTTTAAGTGAGATGACTGAAGGTGAGTGTTTGAATAGAATATCAGGTTCATCTTTAAGGTCAGATAGTGAGGAACGAAAATTATCGATTGAAGAGTATGTAAAAAGTTTTGAAGATACATCTAAAAGTCATTTTGGTGTAAGAAAACTTATTGTTAAAGATATTAAAGAAACTGTATACAAAGGAACTCTTTATAATCTGATAGCACCTATAGAATATGTTATCCAAGATTTTGGTGGAGTATTAAAAACAATAATACATGAATAAATATGAAAGGTGGTTTTAATTCAAGTTTCGTCGAAGTAAGAACATTCGAAGGAACTAAATTCATCAAAGATTTAAAGATTGGTGAATTGATTATGAATAAAAATGGATTTACAAAATTAGAAGGTCTTTATAAAAGAGCTGCTCGTTTTAACGAATCTGTTTATAATGTATATTGTCATGCTGATGAAGAAGTAGTTTTAGATAGAATATCAGGAGAACAGTTACTTTATGTTATAGATTCAAATAAAAAGACTTGTTCATTTACAAAAGCTTCTAAATTAAAACCAGGAATGATACTCGAGGGTAGAAAGAATAGTTATATAGTCGACCGTATTGAAAAATTAGAAACTGTAAACAGATTCTTTTATAACATCTATATAGGTGAACATGATTTTTATTACGTTGAAGATATTCGTATCAAAAGTGATATATCATAAATAAGAATTCGTATATTTAGGACAAAAATTATAAAGCTATGAATATAAAGAAATTATTTGATTTTCGCTCAAAAGAAGAAAAAATCAATCAGTACAGAAAACTTCTTCAAAAATCTCAAAATGTTAATAAAGAGATAGATAATCTTGCAGATGAATTTGCACAACAAAATAGCATTGTTAAAAGTATCTCTACTTTGGATACGGAAGAGAAAGAAGATGCTTTGAAAAGATACGACTCTTTTTTGAAGGAACATGCAAAACACATAGCAAGTGTTCAGAAGGAAAAGGCTTCTATAGAAAAATCTATAAAATCATTAGAAGATGATACTGAAATTGCAGAAGCACTTGTAGATATGAAAGACCTCTTTGAAGCTAAAGGATTGTGTAAATCTGGTGTAATTTCAAAGTCTATTTATAATGACATTATCAAAGCGAAGATTGGTAAAGTGAAATATGCAGATGTGCTTTTATTTAGGGGTGACAAACTTCTTATCCTACAGAGAGTTGGTGATATGGGTGAAAGTACTACTGAATGGTGTATTCCTGGAGGTCATGTAGATGCAGGAGAAGAATGGCGTGAAGCAGCTCATAGAGAATTACTTGAAGAGACTGGATTCGATGTTCCTGAAGATTTGCTTTATCCAGTTGGAATCGCGACAGGTAAAGATTTTGAAATTCATTATTTTATAGGTCATATTGATAGTGAAGCTCCAGCTTCATTGTTGCTTGATAGTGAAGAAGAAATTGGTTCTGCTTGGATTAATCCGTCTACAGAGTTAGATGATTATGATTTCATTTTCGATATGAAAGATAATATCAAACGAATTTTAGGACTCGAAGTATCTGAAAATAAAGTTTTGAAGATTATGAAGGCATTTTTGAACGGCGATATTTCAGAAAAAGTTTTCGGTGATGTTTGTAAATCATGTCCAGAGGATATCAAAAAAGCAAATAATAAAACTTATTTTTCACATACAGAAAGAAAAGACCTTGCAAAGAAAGGTGAAGCAATGCCGAATGGAAAATATCCTATAAGGAATAGTCAGGACTTGAAAGATGCTATCAAATTGGTAGGAGCTTCTAATATGCCAGAATCAAAAGTGAAAGCGTGGATTAAGAAACGTGCAAAGGAACTTGGTCTTGAAAATGAACTTCCTGATGATTGGAAAGAAAAAGAGAATGTTGAAAAGACTATAGATTGTAATAGTGTTAATGCTTTATGTAAAGAAGATTTAGATAAAGAAACAAAAGAACCTGAAGGTGATGGTATAGAAAAATCTATTGAGATTGAAACTGAAGAACCAACAGGTTTTAGAATGTTAATTGACTTCAATGACCTCGACCAAGCTGATATGTTCAAATCTTTACTGAATGAGATGAAAAACGAAGGAAAACTCGATATAAACAAGATTCTTGTTTCTGATGAAGAAATAAAGAAATCTTGGGGTATAGATGATATTCGTAAAGAGATAAACAGTAACGTTTCTTTAGATGATGGTTCTGAGATTCTAAAAGCAAAAGATGAGATGTACAGAGTGTTTGCTGATTTTGCTAATTTCATTGAAGGCGTGAAGACGAAATCAAAGAATATCCATTGGAGTGAAGAAGATAATGCTAAACATCAATATCTCGATGATTTGATAGAGGAACTTTCAGATTATGAAGATAAGATAATGGAAGCAGGACAGTCAGAATTCGGACGATTCAAAGAAGGTGAGATTAATGGTGAAGAAATTGAAGTCGATGACCCGATAGGACTTATCAATCTGATTATTGATAGGACAAAAGAATTCTATTCTAAACTCGAAGACAAGCAAAATTATGCAGGTGAAAAGTCTTGGGTTGAAGATTTTATGGCAACACTCAAACAGACGAAGTATCGTTTGCAGTTACATTAAGAATTCGTTTTAACAATGGAGGGAAATTAAAAAGTCCCTCTATTGCCTATAGAATTAGATATGATTGATATAAATTCTTTTAATGAAATAACGAAAGCTCAGAGAGCTTCTGTAGGTGAAATAAGAGTATGGAGTGATGGTAAGAAGTATGTCAAAACTCCTAAAAGATACAACAAATCTAAATATTGAGCAACAATTTATGGGCGAAATTATAGAGAAAGCTAAGAAATCATCCCCTATTGGTACAGAAAAGACGTGGGGAAGTAAGGTATATGTGAAAACTGCTAATGGTTGGAGACCTAAAGGAAAAGGAAAATCTTCAAAAAAAGAAGAACAACCTGAAGCTAAAACTGCAAAAGTTGATTACTCTCAACACGCATCTAAAGCAAGTGATGAACAGTTGCAAGCTGCAATTAATGATAAAGATGCTTCTCTTGAAGTCAAGCAGGCAGCTCAAAAGGAAATTGAGAATCGTAAAGGTAAAGTGTCAGATGATAAATCTGCAAATGAGCTTGGTATTACATCAGCTCTTCAACGTATTCTCGATGCTCAAGAAAAAGGTGAACTTGATTTAGATTTGTCTGTGATTGATAAAATCAAAGAAAAGATAGCTAAGAATAAAGAGGTGAAAGAAACTAAACCTATAGACGAAAAGACACTTGATTCTAAGTTGGATAAATTGAAACAAGATATTTCTGATAGTATCGATAAGAAACTTAATGAAATGAATGGTTTCAAGAAAATCACTCAAACCTACGTTAAGGTTAATGGTCAGACGATTGTTCTCAATATGAAGGGAGAAGATAAATATAAAGCTAAGAAAGGTTCTTTCTATATGGAATCCAAACCAAACGAACCTCTCAATGAATTCAAGAAACGGGTGAAGGAGGAATTTGAAAAGACTCTTAAAAAAGAAGAATCTAAACCAGAACCTACAGCAGAATCTAAGAAAATAGAATCAACAAAAGTTGAAGAGAAGAAAGATAAAATTGATAAACCAGTAGTTAAAATGGATTCTATAAAGTCACAAGCTGGTATAATACTGTATGGTAAGATTTTACAGAAGTTAGATGAAGGTAAGGCAGTTGAATTTACTGAAAATGGTGTAGATTATAGATTTTCTCGAGACGAAGATGAGGGAGAATATGTATTAGAAGATTTGAGTAATAATAAATCTATGTCTTGGCCGAAACATCAAGGTATTTTCGCTTTGAAAGATAATCTAAAAAAATTAGATACTAAAGAAGAAAAGAACGATGTGAAGTTTGAAGCTGAGAAAGAATTCAAAGAATTCTTGAAGAAAAGGAATTCTCAAAACGATACTTTAGATAAAGAACAAAAAGAAAGATTTGGGAAAGTACTTGATTCAGTTACTATCGATGAAAATATTGAGAAAAGGTTTAAAAATTATATTGAAGATGAAGATTTTGAAGAAATCCTTAGTAAATATCCTTATTTAGAATCAACACAAAGAGCTGAAGTAAACAAAGTACTTATTGATTCAGGTTATCTTCCAGTAGCTAATGGTGTTTTATATTCAGAATGGAATGGTGTGAAGTATAAACATTTTACAGGTCATACTTTCGAAGATGAAGGTGAAATGATAGATTATTATGAAAAACAAGGTAAAAAGTTAAAAGTTACTAAGACTCAATATAAAGCTTTAAAAAGATATATGGGTACTGATTATGAAGCTATTCGAGATTATAATTACGGTAAAGGTGGTGGAACAGGAATTGCTTTAATGGCTCAATTAATTGCTGAAGCAATAGATAAAAATCCTTGCAAAGAAAATTTAGTTCTGTATAGAAGATTAGAAGCAAGAGATATGAATAGCCTAAATGAATTATTGAACGCTGAAGTTGGTTCTGTTATAGAAGATAAGAGTTTTAGTTCGTTTTCATTAAAACAACTATCTTCGTTTGGAAGTGACTTCCAAATAACACTATTGGCTAAGAAAGGAGATAAAGTTGCGAATATCAATAATACAGTTGCTGAATATGAATACTTAACACAGAGATTCAGTAAATTCAAAGTTCTTGCTAAAGGACTTAATTCAATTGTTGTCGAAATGGTGTAACTTTTTATTAGAATTGTTGGACCACATTAATAAAAGGTGTATCTTTAGATACTAAAAAGAAAAAGCTAATGGAAACAAAGAAAGTGTCAAGATGGAATGACTGCAGTACAATGAGTATTATTCATACTCCTACTGAAGAAGAGAGGAAAAAAGCAACTGATGAAATGGTTGACAATGCAATTAAGAATGCAAAGAAATTCGAGAACAATGAAAGAGAAGATAAGAAATAGTATCAGAGCCTATATCCTTGGAGATGTACTTGGTGTTCCTTTTGAATTTAGAAGTGAAGGAACATTTCTCTGTTGTGGATTCGCTTCAGGAGGAATTCATGGACAGATAGAGGGAACGTGGTCTGACGATACATCTGTTTTATTGTGTTTATTAGATGCTTTTTGTACACCTGGAGAAAATATCAAGAAGATTGATAAATTCGAAAAGAACTTAGATTTATGGTATAAAAACAAGAAATTCAATGCAGGAAGTAGATTGTTTGATATTGGAAATCAAATAGCAGAATCAATACAGCGCAAAGGATGTTCAAGAACAGATAGAATGGGCAACGGTGTATTGTTTTATTCACTTCCTATTGCAATAGCTTGTTTGAATGAATCTGATAAATATACGAAAAATCTATTTGAAGCGTTTTGTTGCTATACACACAATAATAAGAATTGTTTTGAATTCGGTAGTAAATTTTGTTGCATACTCAAAAATTTGTTAGGAGATTTGCCGATGGAAAATCTTGAGGTGAATGATTATGATAATAGAGGTGATGTAATAAACACATACAATCTCGTGATTGATAATTATTTAGCGCAAGAAAATAAGAATTCTACACTTTTTGAAGACCTTTGTTCAGTTATCAATTATGGCGAAGATACTGATACAAATGCAGCGATTTTCGGTGCAATTATGGGAACGAAGAAGAAAGTTTCTGAAAATGATTGGAAAAGAGTGAGAAGATATAAAGAAATCGACAATTTGATTGATAAATTTCTAAATTCGGTGATTATGGAACAGAAACGAAAATGTTTGAAATAGGTTCAAGATTTAACTTTTTTACAGAAGCTGACTTTGAGAAATCTTCTTTTAATCCTCTCGATTATCCAATTGGTGATGATAGGAGATACGAAAGAATGATATTCGAGGGGTTGGCTTCCGATGCATCTGAAGATGCAGAAGGTGAATCTATGGAACCTAATGGTTTTATAATTGACCGATTTTTGAAACATGGTTTAATAAATTTAGACCATTTAACTTCTCGCTCACCTATTAATAAATCTCGTTTTTGGATTGGAGCACCTATTAGTGCAAAAGTTGAAAATAATAAGTTTTATGTAAAATGTCAACTTTGGAAAAAATCTCCTGAAGCAAGAGCATTTTATGATAAAGCACTTGAGATGAAAGAATCAGGTACCAATCGTAAACCTGGTTTTAGTATAGAAGGTAAAGCTCTTGAAAGAGATAAGTCAAATCCTAAGAAAATCAAAAAAGCTCTTATTACGAATCTTGCGATGACTATGACTCCAGTGAATGCAAATACTTTTGCAGATATTGTAAAGGGAGTTCAAACTAAGGATTATGTAGATTACGAATTTGAATCTGATAAAGATTTTCGAACAACTAACATTTTACTTGAAATGGAAAAGGATGGACATATTCTTTCCATTGATAAAGATTTCCGAATTAGAATTGAACCTCTTAAAGCGAAGAATGATGAGATTCTTAAAAATCTATTCAAAAGTTATGAAGAGGGTCATATTTCTATAAATGTTCTTCAAGATTTCTTAAAAAGTCAGCGAATTTAATTTGTAAAATAAAAATTTGGTTCTATTTTTACGTAAACATAAATTTTAATTAAAATGAAAAAGGAATATTTAGACAACAAAATCGTAAAGTCACTGTTGGATGCAAACTTTAGCGAGGAATATATCGAAAAAGCAATAGCTAATGGCGATATTAAGATTGAAAAATCTGAAGATAAAGCAGCTCGTGGTGACCATGAGTCTGAAACAAAAGAAGAAGAAGATATTGACAAACTTGAAAAAGAAGCTGTCAAGAAAGAAGAGAAGGTAAAAAAGGATGAAAAGAATACTGCTGAAGATAAGAATGCAGAAGGTGAAATGATGAAATCTATGGAATCAATGATTATGAAGTCTGTAGGTTCAATTTTCACTCCTATTATCGAGCGTATGACTGAAAGTTTGGATAACCTGAGTGCTAAGATGGATAAGTTTGGTCAAGAAGCACCGAAGTTTCGTTCAGAAGGTTTGGACAACATGTCAGCTATTCAGAAGTCTATGAACTTTGAAAAGGATGACAATGGAAAGATTGAACTTAATATCATCAGTCAACGTCCGATGGTAGCTAAGATGATTGAAAAAGCTCTCACTAACGAAAGTGACGATTCAATTAGAAAATCTCTGGAAGCTGATGCATTGAATTATATGACCAATCCTTATGCTGAAACAGTAGGTGAAGAATTGGCTCGTTACATGTATACTAAGAATGGTATTAAATTTGTAAAGTAAATTCGGATTTAAATTATAAATAAAAATAAGTTATGGATTTGTATCAATACACTAATAACGGAACAGATATCGATTTGTTCGATGGACTGTCATCAAACGATATCTTGAAAGCTATGGAAGCCGGTTCTATGACCGGTATGCAATACAACAATATGATTAATAATGGTGGAGGTCTGAAAATTGAATCTCTGGATTCAGTCTTAAAGATTTTGACCAATAGATTGAATCAGTTGGTGTATTACATGGAAATGCCGAAACAGAAGATTAAACAGAATGTTCATCAGTACAACCAGTTGTATAAGTACGGTGAAGATGTAAGTATCTTCAATACTGAAGGTGAGACTCCGGAAGAAACCGATTCTCAATACAGACGTAAGTCAATCTTGACTAAGTACATGGGTGTTACTGGTCAAGTGACTCATCCTGCAATGATTGCTGAATACAACAGTATTAACAATATGTATGCTCAGGAAGTTGAGAATAAAACTATTTTGCTGCAGACATTGATTGATACAGCATTGACAAGTGCAGACTCTTCTTGTGTTGATATCGAGTTTGATGGTGTATTCCGTCAGCACATGTTGGGTGTCAACGAGATGGACGGTGGTACTGCTGAAGGCAAGACTTCTGAACAATTGCTCGATGGTTACTTCAATAGTCCGGCTGTTATCGATGCTCAGAATCAGGTTCTGAATGATAAGATGATTCAAGATGCATCTAATGTTGTAGTAAACGTTTATAACGGTTATATCGACCGTATCATTTCTAACCCGATTGTATTTAACAATTACGTACAACAGTTCCATGAAAGCAAGCGAGTTATTGTAGGTCTTGCAGCTTCTGTAACTGGTGCTACTATGGGTCAGTCTGTAAACGATGTTACAACCCAGTTCGGTAAGATTAATATTAAGAACGACCGTTACTTTGATGTTCGCAAACCTATTAGAGTAGGTAAGGGTGCTACAAGTCCGAAAGCTCCGGTTGCTCCGGTTGCTCCGACTGTTGAAACAGCAATTAAGGTTAATAATGCTGATACTAAGACTAACTTTGGTCGTCATGCAGGTGCTTATGGTTACTTGGTAACTGCTAAGAATCGTTATGGTGAATCTGCACCTTTGAATATTACATCTGCTGGTGCTCAAGCTGTTACTGCAACTCAGTCAGTTGAGTTCGGTATTACTGCTGGTGTAGGTGGTGCTTATGCAGCTTCTTCATTTGTTATTTATCGTACAAAGAAAGATGCCGTTTTGAATGATACGACAGAATACTTCCCGATTTTTGAAGTACCTGTTTCTCAGATGGCAACTGGTTATGATGGTGCTGCTGCAAATTGCGTACGTGACCGCAACCGTATCATTGCAGGTACCAAGTCTGCCTTGGTATATTACAATGATAGTCAGATTAACGAATATTTGCAGTTCTCTGATACTGTTAAGATGGACTTTGCAGTTACTGCTCCGAGTCGTCGATTCTGTATCTTGAATTACGGTACTCCGGTATTGTATCAGCCTGCTAAGATTGTACGTATCGTTAACATTGGTGACGAAGGTTTGTAATCTAATTGTAATAAATTGTTTCAAAAGGGGAGGGAGATTAAAAGAACTCCTTCTCCTTTTTATTTTTAAATTAGTGAATTATGGTAACAATTAAAAGTAGAGTTTATTCCCAACACACTCTGAAGTTCAAGAATGGGACAGTAAAATTTTGTAATGGTGTAGCAACTGTATCTGACGAATTGTATCAAGAAATTGTCGATGGTCAGTTTCCTAACATTTATAAAGAAGGTGAAGAACCGGAATATAAGACGAAAATGGAAGAGCAATTGCGCACAGAAATCAAGAAAGATAATGAAGAGTACGAAAATGAGATTCGTAGATTGAAAAATGTTATTGAATCTCAGGAAATTGAACTCTCTAAAAAAGATGGTGAAATTGAATCTTGGAAGAAATTGGTTGAAGAGTTGAAAGCTGGAAAAACTGAATCAGTAAAGACTGAAATTCAAGAAATAACCAAAGAAGAAATTGAAGACGATAATTTGTTAGCGGATTTGAAAGCAACAAAAGTCGACGACTTGAAAGCTCTTGCAATGTCGGAAGAAGGTGGTAATTATTCTGAAGAAGACTTGAAAGGCAAAAGAAAAGATGAAATTATTGAAATGATTTTGAGTAAAGCATAACATACTATTACAATGGGTCAACTAACTTTGAAAATAAAATACAGAAAGAATACTGGTTTAGCTCTTTCTGTCGCTGAAATTTGGTCTCTATATCTTTTCGGTATAAAAATCGAAGGAGGGGAAGGGACATCCTTTTCAGATGAAAATATGAGATTCTATATAGAGTCTGCACAGAGAGATGTAGAGAATTGGTTTAATCTACGTTTTATGAAGCAGTTAGTTGACCAAACTCTTTCATATTATCGTTCAGATTATTGGCAACAATTCCCTATACTTCAGACAAATTATCCTGTACGAGTTCCTTTATCTATGATTGGTATGCTGAATAAAATGGAACAAATTATATATCCACAAGGATGGTTGTTCTGTGAATACGATACAGCAATGAATCAAGGGAAAAGGAGAATTAGTGTAGTACCTACTGGTTCATCAACAACTCAAGGAAATGCCGAAATTATTTTGACTGGAATCACATCTCAGATTGGAACTCAAAGATATGAGAATATCCCTGATTATTGGAGAATCCAGTACATTACAGGATGGGATATAGATGATATGCCGATGGATTTGTTGAATATAGTCGGGATGTTGGCTACTTTCGGCCCGTTAAACATCGCAGGAGATTTGGTCCTTGGTGTTGCTGGTGTATCAAGTCAATCGTTAAGTATAGATGGTTTAAGTCAAAGTATAGGTACAACGGCAAGTGCAACATCAGCAGCATATTCAGCAAGACTTATTCAATACAAAAAGGATATTGATAGTGCAGTAGGCAGATTGAAACTTGTTTACGATGAAGTTAAATTCAGAGTATTTTAACTATGGAACAGAAGAATATCTTACAGACACCTAATCCAGGTTTAAGTAATTTTAGACCAGAATTTTATAAGGATGAGTTTGAGAAAGCTATCTTTGCTAAAGGTTACGATGTAACACTTGAAACAGCATTGAGATGTCCTTGTCATGGAAGAGATGCAGCTTTACCTGATTGTCAGAATTGTTTCGGTACTGGTTATTTCTATGTTAATCCTACAAAAACAAAAGCTCTTATAACTGGAATTAATCAGAACAACCAATATAAGAATTGGACTGAAGCTTTATTAGGAACATTTGCAGTGACAGTAATCGATAAAGACAAACCTAATTTAGGCTATTTCAATCGTATAACTTTTGAAACAGAATATTCTTACTTCAGTGAGAATTTGGAAATAAGAGAAATGAACGGGGAGTTTTTCGTTTTTACGACATATCGAGTGATTGACTTGATATCTCTTCATACTTTTATTTCATCTACTGAAAAATTAAGTAAAACGAATCAAGCTCATATAAATCCTGAAAATCCTTATTGTCTGATATTGGATTTTGAACCTCCTATGAATGGAGTAGTAAGTGTTTATTATAAGCATAAAATCGAGGGACACGTACTCGACTTACCACATGAAGTGAGAGCATCTTGGGAAACAAGTAAAATAAAAGGCTCTCTACAAAAGATACAACTTCCAGTTCAAGCAATAGTAAGAAGAAGTCATTTAATAGCAATAGAAAAACCGAATTTCGATGGTTCAGGCGTAATAATTAACGATAATATATAGATTATGAGAGCTAATTTCGAAAAAGGAACCAAGATTTGTTCGAAATGTCGAAAGGAACTTCCTTTAGATTCTTTTTACAAAAATAAAAAAACTTTTGATGGTTATGAATATCAATGTAAAGATTGTAAACCTTTATATAATAGTAAAGAAGCATCTAAAAGATATAGAGAATCTCATAAAGAAGAAATAAAGGAATATAATAAGAATAAGTATTTAAAAAATAAAAATGAGATAAGAGAGAGAAATAAAAATTACGAACAGTCTGAAAGAGGGAAAGAAGTAAGATATTTGATTAGGAAAAGGAGACATGTAAAGATTTTAGAGTATAATAAAAAATATTATCAATCTATCAATGGTAAAATTGTATTAAAAAAGATACAACAAAAAAGACGAGTAAAGTGTAATAAATATATTCAAGAAAAAAGGAAAATAGATAAAATTTTTGCTTTAAAACATAATTTAAGGTCAAGAATTCATCAAGCGATAACGAAAGGTTGGAAATCAGGTCATACTCTTGAGCTTCTCGGTTGTTCAATTGAACATTTAAAGAAACATCTTGAACTACAATTCGAGCCAGGAATGTCATGGGATAATTATGGAGAATGGCATATCGACCATATTATTCCTTGCTCCTATTTCGATTTAACAAAAGAGGAGAATCAGCGTATTTGTTTCAATTACAGAAACTTACAGCCTCTATGGGCAAGTGAAAACGATTCTAAAGGAGCAAAAGTTCCAGATGATGTCGAAGAATTGGTTGAATTTTTAAAGAAAGAAATATATGGTTCCAATTAATATAGATATTTCTTCTCTTATTGAAGAGTTTTCACTTGATGAAAATCAAACATTGATGATAGGTACTACTATTATAGATAGAGTAGCACAAGAATATTCCTATAGATGGAAAAATCTAATAGATAAAGAATTAAAAAGTTCTCGAAATGAATATTTAAGAGGTATTTTTATTGAACGAGTCAATCCTACTGAAATTATTTTTGGATTATCTAATAGAGAATCTTCGTTACCTTTATCTATAGAGGAAGGACATGGACCTTGGGATGAAAAACCATTTTTATTAGGTTCTTTAAAAGCAAAGCGAACAAAAGATGGTAAACCATTTTTGACCGTACCGTTCCGCCATGCGACACCGCAAGCGATTGCTGAAGCAGGAATATTCAGTTCAATTATGCCTCAGGATGTATATCAACTTGCTAAAAATTCACCAATGCCATTAAAAAGGTCTCAACTACCTGAAAGTCAACAAATACCTGGTGTAAGAAAAGAAATTAATGTTCCTGGATTAAAAGTTCCAGAATATATTCATAAAGCAGCTAAATACGAAGGTCTTGTACGAGTTGAAGCTTCAAGTTCAGAAAATGAGAATAGAGGTCAATATATGACATTCAGAAGAGTCAGTGATAATTCTGACCCTAATAGCTGGTTCAATGGTGGTATTATTGCTAAGAGATTAATGGATAGGGCACTCGAAATTGCTCAGATAGATAGAGTTGCTGATATGGCTATTGACGAAACATTAGAAAGGATATTAAATAACAAATGATATGATAGAAATAATCCGTGTAAAACAGCTTATTCTAAACTTATTGGAATATATACCCAAAGATTTAGAAAATCATAAAAATGACGAAGAAAATA
>ERZ824600.3485-NODE-3485-length-14981-cov-3.436286_pt1 | contig 14981 bp, 12 predicted proteins | sample MGYA00519933_ERZ824600 | MGnify/ENA primary metagenome ERZ824600 (study PRJEB31778, sample SAMEA3449178) | human gut metagenome | biome: human gut; feature: human-associated habitat; material: faeces | place: United Kingdom | collected 2010/2012 ... | reverse complement strand
CGCGGCTGAAACTCCCTCCACTCTTTCAGGAAGGTCCGTCCGAGCGCGTCCTTGTAGCTGATCGTTCCGCTGTTGATGTTCAGGATCGACATCCCCTTCGCGTATCCGAGCGGATATCCGGCAAACCGGGTTCCGCTGTCGGTCAGCAGCTGATAGATCTTCTGCAGGAGACTGTTTTCCTTCTCCTTTTCATTCAGCCATGTTTCCAGACTCGGCACTCGTCTCTTTTCCGCCTGGATCAGCGCATCCGCCATCCGGAAACGGTACTCCAGCTGGAACTCAAGCAGTTTCATCCGGATTTCGTTCCGGGTCCGGTCAAGCGACTCTCTGTGCAGAGTCTCCACGCGGCCTTGCAGACGGGCGATCTCCTTTTTCTGTCCGGCGGCGTTCTCTTCCAGCACACCGATCCGACCGTCCTTCTCCTCCAGACGGCGCTTCAGCTCTCCGTAGTTGGAATACTCTCCGACCATCCGTTCCAGCTGGGTGTTCCGCTGCGTCAGACGTTTCTTCTCCTCCTCCAGCTGCTGACTGCGCTGCGTCAGCGCACTCTTCTCCTGCTTCAGCTGCAGCGATTCATTGCGCAGGGCGTTCAGCTCCACGGAGGAGAGCAGCGTTTTCATTTTTGCCAGATTGTACTCCTGCTGTGCGCTTCCGCGGTTCGGCAGTTCTTCCAGGATCTTGCGTCCCTCCTCGAGAATGGCGGCCACATCCAGGCTTTTGTCTCCGGAGAGTTTTTCAAAATAGGAGACCTTGTCATATGTCTGAAGCTTTGTCTCTCCGCCCCCGAACACCGCGAACAGGATGAGCATCAGCACGATCACGCCGACCGCCGTGACAAATCCGGTGATCAGGCGATCCATCCACGAGGCGCGCACCACGATCTTCTCCGCCACCTTCGCCTTGAGTTCCGACGATTCGTTCTGAATCTCATAATCCAGCCGTTTGATGGAGATCGTATGCACATCCGGCACGAGACTCCTGTTCGGCGCCGTTTTCTGCCGGATCGTCCAGATCGATTTGAGCACCTCTTCCATGGATGCGTAGCGGTTTTCGGGGCGTTTTGCCATCATCCGTTTGACCAGCGCGTCGACGGCCAGCGGAACGCCGGGAACCAGATGCCGCAGCGACGGCGGCTCCTTTTCCAGATGCATCTGCGCCAGTTTCTTCACGGAGTCGCTTTCAAACGGCAGCCGTCCGGAGATCATCTGGAACAGCGTCACGCCGAGGCTGTACACATCGCTTCGCGGATCCAGCTTCTCTCCCCGGAACTGTTCCGGACTCATATACGACGGACTCCCGGAAATCTCCATATTCTCGGTCCATTCGGACTGGTTCATAGCGAGTCCGAGGTCGGTCAGTTTTACGATTCCGTCCTCCGTGATCATAATATTGTCGGGCTTCACATCCCGGTGGATCAGTCCGGCCTCGTCCCACGCGTAGTAGAGCGCCTCCGCGACCTGCTGGACGATATGCAGCGCCTCGTCGACAGGAATTCTCCCCTCCTTGCGCAGACGGGTCCGGAGATTTTCCCCGTTGACATACGTCATTGCCAGATAACAGAACCCGTCATCCTCTCCGACCGCGTACGCCTGCACCAGATTGGTATGGGAGAGTTTTGCTGCCGCGCGGGCCTCGCGCAGGAAATCGTCGATCCCCTTGGATGTCGTGTATTCCGGCGAGAGGATTTTCAGAGCGACCTGCCGGTCGAGAGAAAGCTGTGTCGCCTTATAGACCGTTCCGATGGATCCCGCTCCGAGTTTTTCGAGAATGACGAAATCGCCGATGATGCATCCGGGATCGAAGCGTCCCGGGGGGATCATCACCTCTTTTCCGCATCCTGCGCAGACGACGGGGTATCCCCGTGACGTATCGTCCACGGAGATGGTATAATAGCAGAACGGGCAGCGGAATCGCATAACAGCTGTGATCTTTCCTTCGATTTGGGACAATATACACCCGCAAATCTTCTGAAACAAGCCTTATCCCGAAATTTTTTCTTTGGAAACGCGGAACGCGGAACGCCGCGGAAATGTCCAATGACAAAGGAGTCCGAACAGTCTGTTTCCGGAAACCGGAGAGCGGAAATGCGGAACATTGCAAAAAAATTATCTAAAAAAATCGGAATCGGCGCTGGTTTTTTTGCAAAATCGTTGTATATGATAGTAACAGACTGAAGGAGTTAGGACAATGCGGAAGATACTTCACAGATTCAACATGGTGGAAATCGTACTGGCGATCGGCGTGGTGGCCTTCGGGATCACCGGCGTGATGGCCCTCCTCCCCCCCGCTCTGAACGCAAACCGGGATACGGTGAACGATGTGTTCGTGGACGAGGCGATCTCCAAAATGCGTCTGCTCTTCGAGACCTTCTTTGAACCGAATTTCGATACCTACATCAGCTCGGGAAACTATATTGCGGAAAAAGCGGACGGGGAGATCACCGATACCGAAGTGGCGAATTTCCAGTCGACCTATTCGCCCGCGACCATGGAAACGAAAAAACGGTTTTCGGATACGAACCTTCATAATCTTTTCCGGATCTTCCGGGACGGGAATGTCTATTATCTCAACTCGGTGGACGGGGAGACGGCCTCCGCAGTGCACGTCCTGCTCCACAAGGAGAAAATTCCGGGGGAAACCGTCGGAGCGGGGACGGGACAGATCAGTTTTTCGGAAGGATTCGGAGAAGGATACCGGATTTATATGACATTCAGCTGGCCGGTCACCGCGTCGTGGAACGCCCGCCAGAAACGAACTGTAATTTATGACTGCTTTCGAAACAACCACTGAGGCACCCTATGCATAAACAACAGCGCCGTATGACCGGAAGACGGTTTACTTTGATCGAAATTGCCGTTGCGATGTCCATCTTCGCCTTGCTGATGCTGATTCTGATGCAGATTTTCAGTGCGACGCAGAATGTCTGGCGGACTTCTTCGGGGAAAACCGACACCTATGAATCGACCCGGGTCGTTCTGGATCTGCTCGGGAACGGACTGGAATCCGCGATCCGCACGAACTCTTCCACGGGAGAGAAATTTTATTACAGCAAAACCAATTCGGAACTCTGGTTTCCGACCATGACCGCGACCCGTCTGGGGAACAACACGATCTCCGGAGAAGCGGAATATTATTTCAAGCTTGACATTCCCTCCGGACAGACTCTTGGGACACTGAAATTCGGCTATGCAAAAGACACGTCGGTAGACACGTCCACGAATCTGGATTTCCGGACAAACACCAACGCGCGCAGCACACTGGACACGGGAACGGGAACGACGAATCTGATTCCGATGCTGGAAAATGTTTATGAGTTCAAGATTGACGCATTTTCGAAAGACAGTGCAGGCCAGCTTCAGTATCTGAGTTCCGACACGGTCACCGAGCTGCCGTCGGCCGTGATCGTCACGCTGAAGGTTCTGGACAACGACGAGCGGACCAAGACCCGTTTCAGCAATGCCGCCTCGGATGCCGACCGCGAAGCACTTCTGCGGACGTTCCGACGGATCATCTATGTCAATGCAACAAATTAATTCCGGGAGATTTACCATGCTGGCACACAAACGAAACCAACGGGAAAAAGGGGTTGCACTTCTCTTTTCACTGGGAATTCTGGGACTGATGACCGTTCTGGCCCTGACGTTCGCCTCCGTCTCGATGACCAGTCAGCAGACTGCGAAGAATGCGACGAACAAGGCATCGGCCCGTTTTCTTGCCTCCAGCATTCCGGTTCATATTGCGTCGCTGCTGTATCAGGACGCCTATTTTACAGCGGCAAACACCCCGGCGCTGGCCCACATGCCGCTGTATTCGAAAACGCAGTCCGGGACAAAATCCTATGACTGGATCTGGAAACTGGCGATCCGGGACACGAGCTTGAAATCGGCCATTTACGGAATGGACGCTCCGAACTACGCCACTCCGGAACAGAACCCGACGTGGCAGTATATCAGCCGGAAAGAGGACGGAGAAGATAAAATTGTCGCCCGGATCGCCTACGTTGCAGTTCCGTCGGAAGCGCTCATCGACCTGAATTCAACCCTTCTGATGGAGGACGGAACCCAGCCGACAGCCTACACCCGGCGCGGGATCTCCATTTGCGGAGAACTGGAGCCGCTGGTTCTGTTCAACCAGATCCCGAAAGAATCGGGAGAAGGAGAGACGTTCAACTATTTTGGCGAAAATCTGGACAAGGCGAAAACAGGAGCATCTCAGGACCGCTTCACCTCCTATGATGACATTCAGCGGTATATCAAAGGAGACCTGGCCGCGGATGTGCTCAAGCAGTTCAACCGTCACTTCATCCGGGCCTTTGCGCCGAATTCGATCCGGTATCCGGAAGTTTTCACGCTTCCTGGAACGACCGAGGTGTATCATCGGATCGACCTGGTTCAGCTCTCGAAGAAAATTGCGGTTCTCAAGGAGAATTCCAAACGGCAGCAGGCGCTGAACTCCATTCTCTCCGATACGGGCAAGAGCATGCTGATTCCGAATCTGAAGGAATCGCCGTTTTCCGAGAACAACCGTCCGTACCGGATTTCGAACGGGGAAAGCGGAGAAGGTCCGTTTGCCTATCCGCAGATTCCGTGGTTCCGGGAGTTCAACACGACGGAACTCTCCGATTTTGCCGACAGCGAAACCAAACGCAATCAGATTGTCGCCAATTTTCTCGACTTTTTCACACCGCTCACCTCCGACGATGGAACGAAGATCGCTCCGACCTCGGACATTGACCCGAACAGCTGGAGCGTGGACGGTTCCAACACACCGAAATACACCGGTCTGAAGAAGACGCCCTACATCTGCGGCTTCGGCACAGTCCTTGCCATTGTGGCGACCTACACCCCGGTGGAGGAAGGTGCCGATGCGGATGGCAATAAGCTTTACAAATACAAAATCGACCTGACGGCGGATGTTGATCTCTGCACGGAACTGATCAATTTGTACACGGATCTTGGAGAAACGACCTCTCAGGAAATTCTGGCAGGCGGAGTCGTCAGTATTGCAGGAACGCTTTCCGGAGCGAGCCTTGCGTTCGACATCACCATTCCGAATACGGCAGTATCGGAAAAAATGGAAACGGCAGACGGCAGCACAACCCGCCAGTATTTCAAACAGAACATTGCAGACACCGCTCTGACCGGCGGGGCGGAGAGCACCGCCTATTATTATGTCCGCAATGCGGACGGAACACTGTTCACGTCGACCAGCTCCACGCTTCCGAGCGGGCAGGAAGCTGCGCTGAAGATTGATTCGATCACGCTGAAGCCGATGATCCGTCTGAAATGGAATGATGTTCCGGTCGACTTTGCCAATCTGTCGGGCTCCGATGGAGTCACGTTCACGACCGAGACCAAGCTGACCGGCGGGACCGCCTATTATATCGGAGCCGCGCGCCGGGTCTCGGATCCCCGTCACAATCTGCTTCCCACCTCCTGGAACGGCGACTGGAAATGCGCAAAGGAACTCTCCTCCGATTCACTCATTCCGGCTCAGCTTCTGAACGGGGCAGCGGCCGGGACGACCAATACCGATGCCGACCGCATCTACGCCGATTCCTATCCGACCACCGATGACCCGACCAGCGGAACCATGGCCCAGAAAATCGACATTCCGGAAGCCAACAGAGCGGCGGTTTACCTGCGTGGCACCCCGATTGGCGACAGGACCTCCTTCCAGGCGTGGGAACTCGCCTTCATCCATCGTGCGGCTCCATGGGAAAACCTCAACTTCACGAAGTATGCCGCCAACACGAACGGGGAACTTGCGAACAAAGGCGGAACCAGCTATGCGGATGGCGATCTCGGCCTTCTGGATCAGCTGAAACTGACCTGGTACACCGACTCCGCCGAGGAAACCAGCACGGAGGAAAAGGAGAAAACCGACTCTCCGAAACTCTTCTCCTACGGGAAACTGAATCTGAATGAACTGACAGACAAGAACTATTATGCCTTCAATGCTCTTCTTCAGAATGCACTTCCCGACAAGAACATCCCGCAGGCGGGAACCACCTACGGCGGAGTGACCCTCAGCAACCTGGTTTCCTACTTTCAGCAGAAGGCCAATTCTTCGACGCCGTTCAAATCCCGAGTTCAGCTTTTCCATAAACTTGATACGGGAGCGGATCTCTGGGAAGGGGTATCGGAAAGCGACAAGGCGAAAATCTTTCCCTCTCTGATCTTCCTTCTGGACGCGGAACCGACGGTACTTCCCCGCCGGGCTTATGTTCTGGGAATCGCTCAGACCGTCAAGGATGTAAAAGGGGCCTTTTCGAAAAACTGGGGAACGGATTATCAGTATCCTTCCGGCTTCCAGACTCCGGAAGGGAACAATGTGACCAATCCGCAGGTCTCGGGCGACACCACCTCCGGGACCGCCGATTTCAACCAATATGATCTTGGAGCCGACCAGATCACGGGGGAACAGAAAGTGTTCTCCGTTCTGGAAAGGGAGTATACCCTCCAGCCGTATTCAACATCGAACTACCCGAAGTGGACCATCAAAGAGGTGAAATATGCGGACTATTAAAATACTGAGTCTTCTTCCGGCTCTTGTGGTTCTGCCGCTTGCAGCGCAGAGCAGCCGGGCACCGGCGCAGACTGCCAATTCAGCGGGACAGGCAGCCGCGCGTCCTGCGGTGCAGAAACCGAAAGAGACGGCGGCTTCCATACAGAAACAGATCCGGGCTCTGATGTTGCGGGATGTCCGTCTGCCCTCGTTGTCGCCGGCCCGCCTGACGAGTATCACGGACGCCATGCAGAAAGATTTTGTCGATTTCAAGTTTCCGGATCGTCTGTCCGATCTGAAAACGTTTCCGACTCCGATGTATCTCCGGGCTCTGGCCAAACAGCTCAATGCGCTTCTGAAAGATCCGGAAGTGGAGGAGGCGACCGGTATCTCCCTCCAGTGGTACAACAAGGTGGGACAGGATTTTGTGGCGCTCTACAAACCGCTGAATGCGATCTATCAGGCACGGAAACGCATGAATTCTCTTCACTATGCCTCCGATGTCCGGGAATACCGGAAGCAGGCGGAAATCCTGGAAAAGACTCTGAAACGGCCGATCCGCATTCCGTCCTCGCAGCTGGAGCAGCTGCGGGATCGGAACATTGTCAAACGCAAGATTGCCCGCCAGAAACAGATTCAGCTTCTTGAACAGAAAAAGAGGACTTTGCAATGAAAAAATCGCATTTCACCATCATCGAGCTCCTGCTGGTCATTTCCATTGCGGGGGTGATGCTTTCCGTTGCCGTTCCGGCTTTTTCGAGAATGATCAAAGGATCGGCCTCGGGCATTGCCGTACGGGAACTGATGGGAAAGATCAATGCGGCGCGCTCCTATGCGATCTCGAACGGGACCTATGTGGCCCTCGTCTTTCCCGGGACATCGGAGACTTCGGATTTTCAGAAACGGTTCGGATACCGTTCATATCGAGTCTGCGAAGTTGCGCCGGATGGAACCGGATACCGCTTCCTCCGCTGGATTCCCGGAGAAAACTGGCAGTATTTTCCCAACGGGATTCTTTTCGGATATGGAACCGGAGCGGAATATCCGGTCAAAGCAAAGAACGATGATGAAAAAACAGCAGATGGGACCACGAATATTCATTCCGCCTCCGCCCTCTCCTGCAATATCGGAGGACGGTCCTACAGTGAATCGGGAACGCCGAAAAACATCGCCAACTATCTGGTTTTCCGTCCTGACGGCATGACCGATCAGTTTCCGAATCCGATTCTTCTGCGTCTGCGGGATGGGAAAGTGAATTCAAGCGGAAAAGCAACCGATGTCTCCAGCGGATACTATCCGCTTGTCGTCCGCTTCAACGGGAAACCGAAAGCCTACAACGAGCTGGTGGAATAACGACCGGCGCTGTTGTTATTGTTCGCGCACCTCTGCCTGGAAGTGCGGGAGACCTGCCACGGACTCCTCGACATACCAGGAACTTCCGGAAGCACAGCCGGCGATGGAAAGACGGCTGCCCGGAGCGGTTCCGGCGACAAAATTCGCCTGAATTTCCCGAATCTCGGGCAGACGGTCCAGCCGCAGTGCCAGCCAGTCGAACAGCTGCGTGATGTACCGGGCATTGTTCATGTGGCAGTTGACATCCACCATGGACTCGTGCACCTCGACCTCGATCGGAGACGAACACAGACGGCGGGAAAGTTTGTCCAGACCGGTAAAGAACCTCCCGCGCTCCCGGTTGTCGGGCAGGAGTCCGGCGAGGGCGTCGAGCACGCGGAGCGGACGCAGTTTCCCGCGATCCAGCAGAAGCCAGTAACTGGAAGCCTTTGCCACGATCTCGCTGCCGCAGGAGAGAACGAATTCGCGGGTGGCAAAGAGTTTTTCGACTCCGGAAGGCCAGCTTTCGACCGTAACGGTCTCGCCCAGGCGGGGAGTCCGCAGAACGGAAAGTTTCAGGCGGGAGAGCACCCACATCATTCCCCGGTCATTCAAGGCGGCCAGTCCGCATCCGAGATTGGTCGCATGATTTGCCGCGGTCTCCTGCATGTAGTCGAACAATGTATCAAGGCGAACCGTTTCCTCCCGCGTGACTTCCGCATAACGGATCGGAAACACCTCTTTCCAGACGGGCAAAATCTTCTCAGACATGTTTTTTTCTCCGTTCGATTTCAATCCGGATCGCATGGGCGCGGCGGGCGGCCGCCGGTTTTTCAATCGCAATCTTCGCCGATTCGATCCTCGGATCGGCATTCAGGCAGAGAGCGGCGATCCCTTCCGCCAGCGCCTCCAGAAGCTGAAAGGAGGAATGGGAGACATAGTCAATCACCCGCTCCTCCACCATGCTGTAATCGACCGCATCGGCGAGATTGTCGCTTTCCCCTGCCCGGCGGGTATCGTATTCGAACTCCAGATGGATGGTCACATTCTGCGGAAATTTCCGTTCATGTTCCAGCGTTCCGACGATCACGGGGAGCCGGAGACCGCAAATTGAAATTTTATCCATGATTGAATCAGCCACCTTTCTTCCGGATTTTTTCCGTCCCCGGCGCGGAACCGTCTGTCCCGGTCGGAGCGGAGGAAAAGCCGGAACTTATTTTCCGTTTTTTTCTTCTTCCCTTCTCTCTTCCGGCTTTTCCCGGCGGAAGAAGCGGACGAGCAGATGTTCCAGCTGTTCGAAGCGGATCTCCTTGTCCAGGATCTCGTCGGCGCAGATCCACGCGCGGGCCTCCGGATCCGACAGATCAAAATGGAACCCGGTCCGGAAGGAGACTGCGGAAATCAGCACGATCCGCAGCTCCGGGAAACGTTTCCGAAGATGCCACGCCAGAATGAATCCGCCGTCCGGTTCCTCCAGGAGAATCTCGCTGGTCACCAGATGAAAGGGGATCTTTTCCGCCAGAGCTTCCGCGTCGTTCCGGGAAAACGCGGTGCGGACCTCGAACCCGAACGACTCCAGATGCTCCTTCATGGAGCGGACAAACTCCGGATCGGGATCGACCACCAGGGCGCGAAGCCCCTGAAAAACCGGATTGTTTTCTTCCGTCATTTTCTCTCCCCGTCCTTTCAAAGGAAGACCCTGCGTCTCCGGTACTCCATATGCAGAAGAGCACGGGCTTCGGCGGATCCCGGACCGCCAAGCTGTTCATACAGTTTCTTCACATCGGGATTCATGTGAGCTGTCCTCAGATGTTCGTTCTGATCGATCGAATAGAGCGCCTGCATCCGCGCTTTGATCCGTTCCGGCGAGGAATAGAAGGGCTGTCCGCCCCCCGCAATGCAGCCGCCGGGACAGGCGCGGATTTCCAGAAGCATCGTATTTTTCCTCCCGCCGGATTTCAGCTGATCCAGCACCCGGCGGGCGTTCCCCAGTCCGCTGACCACGGTGACGCCGATCTCATAGTTTCCGATCCGGATGGAGGTCTCCTTGATTCCTTCCAGTCCCCGGACGGCTTCGATCTTCATGGATTTGAGTTCGCGTCCGGTAATCAGGCGGTGCGTGGTGCGCAGTATGGCCTCGCAGGCTCCGCCGGAGACGTCGAACAGTTTTCCCGCCGTGCTGCGGACCGAAAACGGCGGATCCGCCGGCTCCGGTGTCAGCGTGCTGAAATCGACTCCGTAGAGTTTGATCAGCCGCAGCAGTTCCCGCGACGTGAGGACCGCATCCAGATCCGGCACATCGTTCCGTTCGAGTTCCATCCGGGTGGCTTCGAACTTCCGGGCGGTGCACGACCCCGCCGCAACGCTGAAGATCCGTTCCGGCGGCACGCCCTCCAGCTCCGCAAGACGGGTTTTGATCAGCGCCGCCAGAATTCCCTGCGGACTCCGGCAGCTGGAAAAGTTGGGGATCAGTTCCGGATAAAACTCCTCGATATATTTGATGGATGCGGAGGAGCAGCTGGCGATCATCGGCAGACGGGTCCCGCTTTTCAAACGGGCCTCGAACTCCGCCGCCTGCTCCATGATGGAAACATCCGCCGCAAACGAACTGTTGAACACCTTTTTGAATCCGATCTGACGGAGAGCGGCATTGAGAAGTCCGGCCGCGTCGGCCCCGTTTTTGAGTCCGAACTCCTCCGCGACCGCCAGAACCACCGACGGCGAATGCTGAATCACCGTGAAATAGTCCGGATCTCCGATGGCCTCCGTCACCTCCTTCAGCGATGAATGCTCCACCAGCGCCCCCGTCGGGCAGACCAGCGTACACTGTCCGCAGTTCACGCAGCTGGATACGTTCATGCTCTGATGAAACGCGGGCGCCACCGCCGTGCGGATCGCCCGGCCGACGAACTCCACCGCGGAGACATTCTGGATCTCTCCGCAGACCCGCACACACCGACCGCAGAGAATGCATTTGGATGCGTCGCGAATCAGCGCCGGACTGGTCAGATCGCGCAGTTTCTCCCGAGATCGTTTCGATGCGACCCGTTCCCGGACCCCGTACTCCTCCGCCAGTTTCCGCAGCTGGCAGTCGCTGCTTTTCGGGCAGTACAGACAATCATCCGGATGATTCGCCAGCAGCAGTTCCAGCACCGTTTTCCGAGCATGAATCACCTTTCGCGAATTCGTCAGAATCCGCATACCCTCCCGGACCGGATAAGAACACGACGGCACCAGTCCGTCACCCGGCGCGCCTTCCAGCTCCACGATGCAGATCCGGCACGCTCCGGACGGCGGAAGATCCGGCAGATTGCAGAGAGTCGGAATCCGGATTCCCACCCGTGTCAGCGCCGAAAGAACGCTTTCCCCTTCCATTGCCTCGACGGCCCGGTTGTTGACCATAATTTTCAACACAATCGCTTCTCCCCTCTCTCTACTCCGCCAGCTGAATGGCGTGGAATTTGCAGGCTGTCAGACACGCTCCGCATCCGGTGCACTTCATCGGTTCGATCCGATGCGTCTGCCGGATGGATCCAACGATCGCATCGTGATGGCAGACGCGAAGGCACGCCGTGCACCCTTTGCACAGCTCCGGCACAATCCGGCACCGGACCAGTCCCTTGCAGACGCCGGCCGGACATTTCCGGTCGTACACATGCGCCTCATACTCCTCCCGGAACCAGCGGAGGGTCGACAGCACCGGATTCGGCGCGGTCTGCCCGAGTCCGCAAAGGCTGGTTGCGCGGATCACGTTGGCCAGATTCCGGAGCCGGAGCACCGATTTGAATCGGAGAAGCGCATCGTCTCCCCGTTCCGCCGAACGCGGCCGGGTGATCTGCTCCAGGATTTCCCGCATCTGCCGGGTCCCCTCCCGGCAGGGCACGCATTTCCCGCAGCTTTCGTTCTGCAGAAACTCCACAAAGAATTTTGCCACATCCACCATGCAGGTGTTTTCATCCATGGCGACGAGTCCTCCGGACCCCATGATCGTTCCGAAATCCCGCAGCGTCTCATAATCGACCGGGATGTCGATATGCGATGCCGGCACACATCCACCGGAAGGTCCTCCGATCTGAACAGCCTTGAAGCGTTTTCCGCCGGCCATCCCCCCGCCGATCTCTTCAATGATCGTGCGCAGAGGAGTTCCCATGGGCACTTCGATCATTCCGGTGCGGGCGCATTTTCCGGAGAGGGCAAACACCTTGGTTCCCGGACTGGTCGCGGTGCCGACGGAAGCGAACCAGGCGCGTCCGTTGAGAATCAGTCCGGGCACATTCGCGATGGTCTCGACATTGTTGATGACGGTCGGCTTTCCGAAGAGTCCCTTTTCCGTCGGATAGGGCGGACGCGGGCTGGGCATTCCCCGTTTTCCCTCGATGCTGCGGATCAGCGCCGTCTCCTCGCCGCAGACGAACGCGCCGGCCCCTTTCCGGATCACGATTTTCAGATCGAATCCGCTGTCGAGAATATTCTCTCCCAGCAGTCCGTACTCCCTTGCCTGTTCGATCGCCCGTTCCAGACGCCGGATCGCCAGCGGATACTCCGCCCGGATATAGATATACGCGCATCCAGCGCCGATCGCATACGAGGCGATCGCCAGTCCTTCGATCAGACGGTGCGGATCGCTCTCAATCAGCGTCCGATCCATAAACGATCCCGGATCGCCCTCATCCGCGTTGCAGACCATGTACTTCTGATCGCTTGCGCCGTTCAGAGCATACTTCCACTTGGTTCCCGCGGGGAATCCGCCTCCGCCGCGGCCGCGGAGACCGCTCCGCTCCACCTCGTCGCAGATTTCAGACGGAGTCATCGTATGCAGCGACTTTGCAAACGCGCGGTACCCTCCGCCCGCCAGATATTCCTCGATTGATCCCGGATCAATCATTCCGCAGTTCTGCAGCACGCGGCGGCACTGTTTCCGGAAGAAGGGATTCTCCTGAAGGAGCGGAACCCCCTCCCACGGGATCTGCTGCTCGAGAACCATCTGCCCGAGCAGACCGCTTTCCGGAATCTGATGCTCGATCAGCAGCGAAGTAAGAACCGGGGGAACCAGTTCCCGGACCAGACCGGAGAACAACAGCCGGGCGCGTCCCGGGAGCTGAATGGTCACCAGCGGTTCCTCGGAGCACAGACCGATGCATCCGGTTTCCAGCACCTCGCCCTCCAGATTGTGCTGACGGAGGAATTTCCGGATTGCCTCCATCGTCCGGGCGGCGCCGGCGCCGAGTCCGCAGGTGGCGGTTCCGACCATGAAGACCGGATGCGGCGGATTCCGCCGGAGGAGTTCGCCGGAAAGTTTACGAATCGGTTCGGAGACCTCCTGTTTGATTCCGTCGTGAGTGAGCGCCGAAAGAAGTTCCTGCTTCCACTCGGGATTGACCGATGAATTCATACGTCTGCCCCCTCCGCTTTTCGAATGGAATCCAGCACAGCGCGGATCCGGTCCTCATCGACGCACGCGTGGATCTCCCCGTTGATGCTCATCACGGGAGCCAGTCCGCATGCGCCGAGGCAGGAGGTGATTTCCAGACTGAACAGTCCATCCGGCGTTGTCTCCCCCGGATGAATCTGCAGACAGCGTTCCAGGAACTCCAGCGCGGCCGCGGACCCCTTCACATGACATGCGGTTCCCCGGCAGAGCATGATATGATATTTCCCCGCGTTCTCGAAACGGAACTGGTTGTAGAACGTGGCCACGCCGTAGACTTTTCCGACCGGAAGGGAGAGATGGCGGGCGATCCGCACAATCGCCTCGCGGGAGAGATGTCCCTGCGCCTCCTGCACGTCCTGCAGAATCGTGGTCAGATTTTCCCGCACGCCCGGCGGATACCGGTCGAGAATCCCGTCGATCTCCTGTTCTCTGTTCATTGCCGCAGGTCCCGGTTATTCACGCTGTTTCAGGTGATCGGCGAAATAGGCCAGTTTTTCCAGCGAGCTTGCGATGTCGATCCGGTCCGCGCAGACCGTCTCCGGCACCTTCAGCGGGACCGGTGCGAAATTGAGGACTCCCTTGATTCCGGCGGACACCATCATATCCGCCACCGCCTGCGCCTGCCCCGCCGGAACCGTGATGATCCCGACATTGATATCCAGCTCCTTGACCTTCTGTTCAAAATCGCGGATATGGTAGCACCGGCAGCCGGAGATCACCCGGTCCACCTTGCTGTCGTCCGTATCGAACGCTGCGACGATCGTCAGCCCCGGATGCCGGTAGGTGAAGTACGACAGAATCGCTCGCCCCAGATTCCCGACTCCGACCAGAGCGATCGAGCGGTCCTTGGATCCGTCCAGGATCACCGTGATCCGGGTGATGAGACTTGCTATGTCGTACCCCTTATGCGGGCTGCCCTCATGTCCGATGGTCATAATATCCCGCCGCACCTGCGCGGGCGTGTTGTGAGCCAGGGCGGCGAGCTGGTGTGAAAAAAGTGTTTTCTGACCTTTGGACAGCAGATCGGAAAGCAGTCTCTTATACAAAACCATGCGTTCAATCGTCCGGGCCGGAATGTTTTTCGTCAGTTTCATTTGCGCCGTTGCACCATCCTCTGAAAAATGTTTGTGAGATTGTTCACAGTAAATTATAATCTAAAATCCGGAAACGTCAAGGGCGGAAGCGAAAAAAGATGATCTTTTTTCAGCAGAAGAGGGAAAACGGACTGTTTTTTCTCATCCGGCGGGGGACCGGACCGGTCATCACAGGAGCTGATCCTGGATCTCCTGACGCGACTCCTGCGGAGGTTCCTCTCCCTGGGAGCGGAAGCGGAGATGGTAGTGTTCGATCATCCACCGGACCAGATTCGGAACCGGAAGAGTTGTCACAATCGAAAGAACGATGATCGCATTGAAGAAGTTGTTGTCGAGCATTCCGAGCTCCTTTCCGATCGCCGCCGCGGCGAGCGTGGCCGAAAGCTGCGGAACGGTCATGACCCCGGCGCAAAGCCCCTTCAGATGGGAGAATCCGCAAAGCCGCAGTGCCAGCCATCCCGAAAACACCTTGCTCCCCACCAGTCCGCAGACCGTCAGAAGAATGATGCTCACATTGTTCATGGATTCAAACAGCATCCGCAGATCCGTCTTCATTCCGATGGAGATGAACAGGAACGGTATCAGGAATCCGTATCCGATCCCTTCAAATTTATGAA
>ERZ824600.3477-NODE-3477-length-15021-cov-4.622478_pt1 | contig 15021 bp, 17 predicted proteins | sample MGYA00519933_ERZ824600 | MGnify/ENA primary metagenome ERZ824600 (study PRJEB31778, sample SAMEA3449178) | human gut metagenome | biome: human gut; feature: human-associated habitat; material: faeces | place: United Kingdom | collected 2010/2012 ... | reverse complement strand
CCATCCTGCGCAAGCCCATTGACCGCATCGGCTACGGCGGCTACCTGAAGCTGGCCTGCGAGTTCCCGGAGTTCCTCGACTATGTCGAGAGCGTCTGCGACGAGTTCCGTGAGTTGTATGAGAACATCAAGGGCACGACGCCCTACTGCGTCAAGACCGTGGCTGTGCTGAACAGCTGGGGGCAGCAGCGCGCGTGGGGCTGCCACATGGTCCACCATGCGCTGTACCAGAAGCAGAATTACAGCTATGCGGGCGTGATCGAAGCGTTGTCCGGCGCACCGTTCGATGTGAAGTTTATCAGTTTTGACGACATCAAGGCCGACCCGAAGGTGCTGGACGGCATTGACGTCCTTATCAACGTCGGCGACGGCGACACTGCCCACACCGGCGGCAAGGTCTGGGAGGACCCGGAAATTTCCTCTGCTGTCAAGGGCTTTGTCCATCGTGGCGGCGGCTTGATCGGCGTCGGCGAACCGGGCGGCCACCAGTATCAGGGGCGCTATTTGCAACTGTCCGCGCCGCTTGGCGTGGAGAAGGAAACGGGCTTCACCCTAAACTACGACAAGTACAACTGGGACGAGCACCGCGACCACTTTATTCTGGCCGACTGCCCCGACCATGATGTGGACTTTGGCGAGGGCAAGAAGAACATCTTTGCATGGGAAGGCACAGAAATTCTCATTCAGCGTGACAAGGAAGTCCAGATGGCTGCGCATGAGTACGGCAAGGGGCGCGGTGTGTATATCAGCGGTCTGCCGTACAGCTTTGTGAACAACCGCGTGCTGTACCGCGCCATCCTGTGGGCTGCCCACGATGAAGCCGACCTGCACAAATGGTTCAGCACGAACTACAATGTCGAGGTGCACGCCTACGTTAAGAACGGCAAATATTGTGTGGTAAACAACACCTATGAGCCGCAGGACACCACCGTCTACACCGGCGATGGAAGCAGCTTTACCCTGCACATGGACGCAAACGAGATCAAATGGTATAATCTGTAAAGCAGGAAAAAGGCGTGCCGTACTGTGCGGCACGCCTTTGACTGCAAAAACATTGATATGAGGTTTGTTATGGATAAACATCCTAATATTATCCTGCTTATGGCAGACCAGATGCGCGGCGATTGCCTTGGTATTGCCGGACACCCGGATGTAAAAACACCGTTTCTCGATGCACTGGCCGCAGAGGGCGTGCGCTATGAAAACGCCTATTCTGCCTGTCCGACCTGTGTTCCCGCACGTGCCTCTCTTTACACAGGTATGTCACAGGAACACACTGGTCGCGTCGGGTATGAGGATTTAGTGCCGTGGAACTATACCCACACGCTGGCTGGGGAACTGAGCAAGGCGGGCTATTATACGCAGTGCGTCGGTAAAATGCACGTTCACCCGCTGCGCAATAATTTGGGATTCAACGATGTACGGCTGCATGATGGCTATCTCCATGCCTACCGCCGCCCCACTACGCCCAGTTATGAAGACCAGCGTGTGGCCGATGACTATTATTGGTGGCTCAAGCAGCAGCTTGGTGTGGATGCAGACCCCGTAGATACTGGCTTGGACTGCAACAGCTGGGTGGTTCGTCCGTGGATTTACGAAGAAAAGTACCATCCCACCAACTGGGTCGCCAGTGAGTGCCGGGATTTTCTGCGCCGCCGTGACCGTTCTAAACCTTTTTTCTTGATGGCCAGCTTCGTGCGGCCACATCCGCCGCTGGACGCCCCGGAATATTATTTGAATTTGTACAAAGATAAGCCGCTGGCCGAACCTTGGCACGGAGACTGGAACGACTGCGTCCGCTGGGAGCGCGACGGTCACAGTTACCATGCCCAGACTGCACCCTCGGATGAAAGCTATATTCAGCAGCTGCGGGCGGGCTATTATGCTGCCATCACCCATATGGATCATCAAATCGGACGCTTGATTTCCGCGCTGGTGGAAGAACAGATTATGGATAACACTGTGATTTTGTTTGTCTCCGACCACGGTGAAATGCTGGGCGACCATTTGATGTTCCAGAAAGCAAAGCCATTCCAAGGCAGTATCCATGTACCACTGTTTATCTCCGGGCCGGAGCGTTACATCGGAAAGCGCGGCACGGTTCGCACGGACTTGGCTGAACTGCGGGATGTTATGCCCACGCTGTTGGAACTGGCAGGAGCCCCGATTCCCGAAACGGTGGACGGCACCAGCCTGTTGCACCCGCTAGACCGCGAATACCTGCATGGGGAACACACGCTGGGTGAAGATTCCATGCACTTTATCCTGACAAAAGAGGATAAATACATCTGGTACTCCCAGACTGGACGGGAACTGTACTTCAACCTGCGCGATGACCCGCACGAAACAAAAAATGCACTGGACGAAAACCCGGAGCGTGTAGCTGAACTGCGTGCCCTGCTGATTAACGCCTTAAAGAACCGTGAAGAACAGTACACAGACGGTCATACCTTGTTTGTGGGCAAAACGCCCCTGACCGTATTGCAGAACACCGAGGTGTTATGAAGCAGCTTCAATTTCTGATAAAACCCGCAGCCGGATTTTGCAATATGCGCTGCCACTATTGCTTTTATCGGGATGAGCAGCAAAACCGTAGCACTTCCGAAGATTGCATGATGACCTTGCAGACAGCCGAGACATTGATACGACGCTGTTTTGAGGAACTTGACCAAGGCGGCTTTGTTTCGTTTGCTTTTCAGGGCGGAGAACCAACCTTAGCAGGGCTGGATTTCTTTCTGTTCTTTACGCAGACAGTGCGAAAGTACAACCAAAAGTGTGTAACGGTGCAGTATGCCATCCAGACAAACGGCCTTGCTGTTGCCGAAGAATGGGCGAAATTTTTCCGCGAAGAAAACTTCCTTGTTGGTATCAGCTTAGACGGTACTCCAGATGTACATGATGCTTTGCGCCCAGATGTTTCCGGCGACGGAACATGGACAAGGGTCATGCAGATGATCAAACTGCTGGAGCAGTATCATATCGAGTGCAACCTTTTATGTGTTGTCACCAAGCGTCTGGCTAAAAAGGCGGAACGTGTGTATAAGTCTATGAAAGCAACGGGTGTGCGCTATCTCCAATTCATCCCTTGCTTAGACCCCTTGGGCGCGCAGCGAGGAATCGAAAATTACTCTCTTTCGCCGGAACTGTACGCGCAATTTTTGTGCGCCTTGTTTGACGCATGGTATCGTGACTGGAAAACAGGTGTCTATGTCAGTGTTCGCCTGTTTGAAGATTATATACAGCTGCTCATGGGCGCACCGACGGGAACTTGCTCCACCACCGGCGCGTGCGGTTCTTACATGGTTGTGGAGGGCAGTGGCGCTGTTTACCCGTGCGATTTTTACTGTTTGGACGAGTACAAACTCGGAACGATTCAAAATGACTCTTTACAATCGTTGCTTTTGGGGGAGAAAATGCGCATCTTTATAAAGGATGGCCGGAATGTCCCCGCAGAATGTCAGCAATGCAGATGGGTAAACCTATGTCACGGCGGCTGCAAGCGTGACCGTAATACAGCAGACAAAGCCCAACGCAGTTACTATTGCAAGGCACTGCAAAAGTTTTTTGCCTACGCTGAACCCCGAATGCGTGAAATGGCCCGTGCGGTGCAGATGTACCGCTGAAAAGGAGACAGATTCTATTGGACAAGAAAAATAAATATTGGCAGTTGTTCCTTTCTACCTTTAAACTCAGCGCGTGTACATTCGGCGGCGGGTTTGTCATTATCCCTCTCATGCGGGAGCGCTTTGTGAAAGAACTGCACTGGATTGAGGAGGAAGAAATGTTGGATCTGACGGCCATAGCCCAGTCCAGCCCCGGCTCTATCGCCATCAATGCCTCTATTCTGGTGGGTTACCATGTGGCAGGAATCCCCGGTGCATTGATTACCGTAGTTGGTTCAGCACTGCCGCCGCTGATTATCATTTCCATCATTTCTGCTTTCTACCAAGCATTTCGCTCCAACAAGTATGTGAGCATGGCTATGGCCGGTATGCTGGCCGGTGTGGCGGCAGTCATCTTTGATGTAGTCATCAATATGGCATGGCCCATTCTGAAAAAGAAGCGCCTGCTGCCCATCGCTGTGATGCTGGCGGCTTTCGTGGCGACTCGCTTTTTCTCCGTGAACATTATCCTGATTATTCTGGTCTGCGGTGTGATTGGTGCGTTGGATACGCTGTATCTGCAAAAGAAGGAGGTCGAGGAATGATCTATCTGGAACTGTTCTGGAGTTTCTTTCAAGTCGGCCTGTTCAGCATCGGCGGCGGGTATGCAGCCATGCCTTTAATTCAAGACCAAGTCGTGGATATTCACCCTTGGTTGACAATGACGGGGTTTGCCGACATTATGGCCATTGCTGAAATGACTCCCGGCCCTATCGCTCTTAACGCGGCAACCTTTGTGGGAATTCAGGTGGCTGGGCTGCCGGGAGCGCTGATTGCCACTATCGGCTGTATCTTCCCATCCTGTGTCATTGTGATGACTTTGGCTTATGTGTACTACCGCTTCCGTGGCTTGAGCATTGTGCAGGGGGTTTTGGCAGGGCTGCGCCCCGCTGTAATCGCTATGATTGCCTCTGCCGGTATCTCGTTGATGATTCTGGCACTATACGGCCAACGTACTCTTCCAGCAGATTTGAGCAGATTTGACTTGATGGCGCTGGTAATTTTCCTTGCAGGCTTTTTCGTCCTGCGCAAGTGGAAGCCCAGCCCAATCAAGGTTATGGCGGGTGCCGCCGTGGCAGGCGTTGTGTTGTACAGCATCACGGCCTGATACAAAACCGAGAGGATGTATATGAAATGAACAAGATTTTAGCCGCGTGGGCGTGGAACGGCCCGGTGTCCGAGCCAATCGCCTATGGCGAAGGGCATATCAACCAGACGTATGCTCTCACCGAACAAGCAACGCAAAAACGCTATATTCTGCAAAAAATCAATACTGATACATTCAAAGACCCGGACGGTCTGATGGAAAACATTTGCGGTGTAACGGATTTTCTGCGCGAAAAGGCCAAACAGCGCGGGGTCGACCCGGAACGTGCCACGCTTCATGTTGCGCTGACCAAAGCTGGAAAGCCCTATTATAAGGCCGCCGACGGCGGTTGTTGGCGTGTCTATGACTTCGTGGAGAACACCGTCTGCTTGCAGCAGGTGCAGTCCGCCGAAGATTTTTACCAAAGCGCCGTTGCTTTTGGCAATTTCCAACACCAGCTTGCCGACTACCCGGCAAACACCCTGCATGAGACGATTCCTCACTTCCATGATACACCAAAACGCTTCGCGGACTTCCAGCGTGCTGTGGCTGAGGACCGCATGGGACGCGCCGCACAGGTGCAGCGCGAAATTGAGTTTGTCCGCGCCCGTGAAGCGGATTATCATGTTATGGTGGACCTGCTGACAGCGGGCAAACTGCCGTTGCGCGTCACCCACAACGACACCAAGCTGAACAATATCCTGTTCGACAAAACGACTGGGGAGGGGCTGTGTGTTATCGACCTCGACACTGTCATGCCGGGGCTGGCCGCGAACGATTTTGGCGATTCAATCCGTTTTGGCGCTAACCACTGCGCCGAGGATGAATCCGACCTCTCGAAAGTGAATTTCAGCATGGAACTGTTTGAAATTTACACCAAGGGCTTCTTGCAGGCAGCAGGTGAAGCGTTCACCCCGCTGGAAAAGCAGACCCTGCCGTGGGGTGCCAAACTGATGACGATGGAATGTGGTATGCGCTTCCTCGCCGATTATCTGGAGGGCGACCACTACTTTCACATCAACTACGAGACTCAAAACCTCAACCGCGCCCGAACCCAGTTCAAACTGACCGCCGACATGGAGAAAAGCTGGGATGTTATGCAGAAAATCATTGAGAAATATTGCTGATAGATATTTGATGCTCTTTTTTCTGCGTTTTGCGTAATGCAAAATCGCGTTTTCTCCTTTTTATAACGCCCGCGCCTGAAAAGCGCGGGCGTTTTTTACTCTACGTCGAGGTCAATAAGTTGAACACCGGGATTCTGGATGCCTTGGTGAAAAAGCACAGCGCAAGCTGTACATTTTACAACAATAGTGTAGAAAGCATAGCCCCTTGCACTGGGCCACCCTTACGCACCGAAATACGATGTAAGTATAGTTACATTACGTTTCAGGCCCGACAGCCAAATTGGTTGTCGGGCCTTTTTCGTGCTTGTCTTTTTGAATATGCACGTTGAAACGATATTTTTATTGCGCTCGTGCACCTCCTTTTTGAGCTTCTATTCAATGAAACTCAAAATTTTGGAGGTAAATATGTCCAGAAAAAAGGATGCCAATAAATATTGGATTTATGGTGAGGATGCCGCACTGGCCGCGCAGTTTACCGCGTATTTGGCCACGGTGCTGAAGAACCGCAGGTTGACCTATATCCGCCATCTGAAGAAGATTCAAAAGGTGGAATGTTCCTATGAATATGCTGCCGAAACCATTGAACACGTAGATTCCATCCGGGAGGAATCCTTGGAATCTGCAGTAGAAGCCAAACTGATGTGGGAGGCTATCAAGCCCTATTTGCACAAGCTCTCCCCGAAAGAATGTGAGGTTATGATTTGCTTGTACATTGACCGGCTTTCGATTGCCGATACGGCGACGAAGCTGAAAATCAAGCCTGACACCGTGAGTACGCACAAACACAATGCAATCAATAAAATCCGCAATGCAATGGGGGAACACTGATGGGAGCATATAGAGAACTGCTGGCACAGGCCAAAAAAGCCAACCACACCGCTATCCAAAAGCTGTATGAGCGCTACTACACATTGCTGCGCAGTTACAGCTTTGTAAATGGCCGCTTTGACGAAGATCTGTTTCAAACACAGGTCATTGAATTTCTGATTGCGGTTTCCAAATTTCGTATGTGAGCAGCGCGAAAAATAATTTTAATTTTTCCCTCAAGGTTTTTATTTTTGCAGAGTATATAAGTTATAGAGGGTGTTGAAAGGCCCTCTCCCCTTGAGAGAACCTTGAAAGCAGAATAACCAGACCATTGGCTACATAAATTCGATCTTGCCGCAACCCGCGGAGCGACGGCAAGCAGACTCTAAGGCGTGTGCAGCGGTTTAGCTATGATAGGATATTCCTGTCGCTATAAACGCGCTCACAGGCGCTCAGAGGGGCGGCGTGGAACACCGCCTATGCGATGAAAGGGTCGATCATTATGATACGCACCGTTGCGATACCCTCAAGGAATCGGCGGTACTGCCAACAATGTGGTACAGGACGCGGGCGCTGCTCCAGCAGCCGGGTCAATGGTCTGCCCTATATCCGGGAAGTAGTGTCGAATAGGATATACAATTTAATTTCAGATTATGGCGGTCACTTGTTTTCCACAGGTGACCGCCATGCTTGTGGAATTAAATCCGCAATTATTTTTGAGAGGAGTTGACGATTATGGGAGAACCATTTGGAAAGCGAGAAATTTTCCGAAAATACCCCGATGTAGTGGATGTACCACAGCTTTGCGAGATGCTGGGCGGTTCGCGGCCCGTGAGTAAGAAAACGGCATATCGTATGCTGAATGCAGGGAAAATCAAGGCATTTCGCATCGGACGCAGTTACCGCATCCCCAAGGTAAACGTAATTCGCTTTTTGCAGAACGAAACACCCGAAGATTGCAACACTGTCAATGCGACAATCGACAGCGTGGAGTAAAAAGCGCATATCCGCTATCATATAGGTGTCACCATTACCGTCAGATAGTCGGAAAGGAGCAACGCAATGAAAACGAAAGTTACAGGCTATCTTACGCAAAAACACGGATTCTATTATGTCGTTCTGAATCTGCCCACAGATGAAAAAGGAAAGCGAAACCGCAAAACGCTGAGTACAGGGTTGTCCACCGACCGCAATGCAACCAAGGCCAAGGCGCTGCTCCTGACGATGATCCGCGAAGCCAATGCCGGAGAGGAAGTGCGTGGTGTAAACGAGCGTCAACCCAAAAGCCAAAACAAAACGGAAGATGAAAGATGGAATTCACCTTGGCCTGGTATGCTGTTCTCGGATTACCTTGAATTTTGGTTGCAATGGAAACGCAAAAGCTGGGAAGAAGTTACTTATTCCGGCTATTGCCAGAATGTCAGATCGTGGATTGAACCGTATTTTGCTAAACGGAAAGTACGTTTGAACGAAATCACAGTGCTGGATATTGAAATGTTCTACACACATGAAATCAACCAGCGCGGAGTAAGCGGAAACACCGTACTTCATTACCATGCCAACATCCGCAAGGCTTTATCTGACGCGGCAAAGCTCAAATTGATTCCCTATAACCCTGCTGCCGAAGTGGAGCGCCCCAAAAAAGACAACTTTGTTGCCAGCTATTATTCAGCGGATGAATTAATGGAAGTGCTGCCTATTTTTGCAAATACCAAAATGGAACTTCCTGTCATGCTTGCTGCGTTCTATGGATTGCGCCGCAGCGAGGTAATCGGTCTGCAATGGTCGGCCATCGACTTTGAACGGAAAATCGTCACGATTTCACGCACCTTTGAACGCATCAATGTGGATGGCAAAATGGTGGACGTTTCCAAGTGCCGTACAAAAAACAAGGCCAGCTTCCGCAGTTTGCCTCTGATTCCCGCAGTAGAACAGGCTTTACTGAAAGCCCAAAAACGCCAGCACCAGCAAATGAAACTTTGCGGCGGCAGCTACTGCAAGGAATATAAGGACTACATCTGCGTGGATGATATGGGTCATCTTGTGACCCCGGATTATGTGACACGGGTTTTCCGCGAAATGCTCTTAAAGAATGGTTTCCGCCCGATTCGTTATCATGACCTCCGCCACTCCTGCGCCAGTCTGCTCATCAAGAACAAAGTCACGATGAAAGAGGTACAGATGTGGCTGGGGCATTCCAGCTTTTCCACCACGGCCAATATTTACGCCCACATTGACGTGGACAGCAAGATGGAAGCCGCGAATATGATTGCCAGCAAAATCAACCTTGGCGAACTTCCCGAAAAGAAGAAATCTCCCAAACGAAAAATCGCTTAGGAGAAAAACTCCGTTGGGCGAACTTGTCCGCCAAAACCAACGGAAAATAAATCCGTTTTGTCTGTCATTTGGCACAAAAGTGGCAGACAAAATGGCAGACAAGCCGAAATCTTGTCTGCCACACAAAAAATACCTAAGCCGCTAAAAGGCTTAGGTATAAGGAATGCCGGTGATGGGGGTCGAACCCATACGGTGTCACCACCAACGGATTTTGAGTCCGTCTCGTCTGCCAATTCCAACACACCGGCTCATATGTTGCTTGTATAGTATACTACAGGCCTGTCAAAAAATCAAGATTTATTTTGCGTTGATTTTTACGCCTCAAATACGCTCAAAATCCATCCTTGACATTCCCCGCATTATTGGGCTCAGCTTTTTCTCGGCGGTGTTTTCCCTTATCACGCCGGTATTTTTCCAGGCAATCGGTGCGGCAAAGGTCAGCGTGGCAATCTTCTGTTATGCGGGAAATCATCTGCCTGATCCCCATTTTCTGGCTGTTGTCCCGTCTGGAGCTGGGGTGGACCTGGTGGGCGTTCCCGCTTTCCGAAACCATCTCCGGTGAGTTTGGTCTGGTTTTGTATCTGCGCCAGATCCACCGTTGGCCGGATGTGTAAAAAGTCAGGCTGCTGAAAAAGAATTTTGCGCGGCGGCAAAACCCCCTTGACATCCCGGTATTAATATTGCATAATGAAACCAGCAAAAGGGAGTAGCGGACGCGCAGCGCCTGCAAGTTACGTCAAGACGGCTGACAGCCCGTAATTTGTATGAAATAACGCAAGACTTTTGCCGAGCATGGGTGTAGTACCCCTGCGCGGCGGAAGTCTTTTTCTTTTTGCCGTTTGTATTAAGATTGCATTAAAACAAGGAGGGCTATGGATGCAAGAACTGTTTGGAAATCTATGGAACCTGCAATGGCAGCAGGTGGTTATGTGGGGGATCGGCGGCCTGTTGATCTGGCTGGCGATCAAAAAGGAGATGGAGCCATCCCTGCTGCTGCCAATGGGCTTTGGGGCCATTCTCGTCAACCTGCCGCTGTCCGGTGCTGTTACCCAGGTGCTGTCCACCGGCACCGAGGTCGGCCCGCTGGATGTGCTGTTTGATGCTGGCATTGCCAACGAACTGTTCCCGTTGCTGCTGTTTGTGGGCATTGGTGCAATGATTGATTTTACACCGCTGCTTTCCAACCCCAAGCTGATGATTTTTGGGGCGGCGGCGCAGTTTGGCATCTTTTTCACGCTGGGGGCTGCGACTTTGATGGGCTTTGAACTCAAAGATGCCGCTTCCATTGCCGTGATCGGTGCGGCGGACGGGCCGACCTCCATCTTTGTGGCGAACTTTCTGGAATCCAACTATCTGGGTGCCATCATTGTGGCGGCGTATTCTTACATGGCGCTGGTGCCCATCATCCAGCCGCCGGTCATCCGGCTTGTGACGACCAAAAAAGAGCGCCTGATCCGCATGCCATATGCCGAAAAGCAAGTCAGCAAAACGGCAAAAATCCTGTTCCCCATCATTATTACCATGGTGGCTGGGCTGTTTGTGCCGCGCAGTGTGGCGCTGGTTGGCTTTTTGATGTTCGGCAACCTCATCCGGGAATGTGGTGTGCTGGACAGCCTGTCCGAAACCGCACAAAAGGTACTGGCAAACCTCATTACCCTGCTGCTGGGGCTGACGGTGGCATCCAAAATGCAGGCAGAGTATTTTTTGAATCGGCAGACCCTGATGATTTTGGCGCTGGGGCTGGTGGCCTTTGTGTTCGATACCATCGGCGGCGTGCTGGTGGCCAAGGTATATAACCTGTTTGCCAAACAAAAAATCAACCCCATGATCGGTGCAGCGGGAATTTCGGCATTCCCGATGTCGGCCCGTGTGGTGAACAAGATAGGCCTGCAGGAAGACAACCAGAACTTTTTGCTGATGCACGCCGTTGGGGTGAATGTATCCGGTCAGATCGCGTCCGTGATTGCGGGCGGTATGATTCTGACATTGTTTGCCTAAGGTGTATCTGAAAACAAAAAAATGACGGATATTTTCGACTTTTCAGATACACTCTAAACAAAAGGGGAGAACAAGATGAATTTAACACTGTTTATGCAGGTGCTGCCCAAAGCGGGCCTTGGCTGGCTGGGTGTTTTTGCGGTAACAATTATCATTGTGGCGGCGGTGGAGCTGCTGGAGCATTTTACAAACCGAAAAAAGTAAAGTGTCCGATTTGCCGAACAACTCTGAAACCGTTTCCATTGGCGGAGATCTGCCGACGATGGGGGTTCTTAAAGGAAGGTAGGAGCATGGCGCAGCCACAGTGCGGCAAATCCCTCTCTTGAAGAAGGGATTATTTAACGTACAGGGCAAAATTTTATTGACAAACGCGGCGTTAAACGGTAAAATAAGAACAATCGCATTTATCCAGGGAGGAAAGTAGCCATGCCGCAGCAGATGGATGACGAGCTGCTGCAGCAGGCACAGGCTGGGGAGGAAAGCGCTATTGCCGCGCTGATCACCGCCATGATGCCTGCCATACGCAAAGGCGCCGCTGCCGTTGCAGCACCCGGCCTTGACTTTGACGATGCGGTGCAGGAAGGGCTGATTGGCCTGTTCCATGCCGTGCGCAGCTACCGGGCGGATAAAAAAGTCCCCTTTACCGCGTATGCCGCAGCCTGTATTGCCAACGCACAGCAGGATGCCCGCCGCAGTGCCACCCGCAAAAAGCATGCTCCGCTGAACAACAGTGTGCCCCTGCCGGAAAATTCTGCCGCGCCGGGGCCGGAAGAGCTTGCCATTGCCAACGAGCGCTGCGCCGCCGTGCTGGAACGCATCAACACGCAGCTTTCGCCCCTGGAACGCGGCAGTCTGCTTGCCAGTTTGGAGGGGCACACTGCCGCCCAGACAGCCCAACTGCTGCACTGCACCCCCAAAGCGGTGGAAAACGCCCTGATGCGCGCCCGCAAAAAGCTGCGCAGTGATGAAGTGCGAGAATGAATTTGGATTCAGGCGTTTTGGCCTGGACATATAAACAATGCCCCCAGTAGCTTAGCAATCAGTTCATTGGTGACCCCAAGCGTTGGTTGAAATTCTTCCGCGGGCAAGTAAACAAAGAGGAGATACCCACTATGTACGAAGACAAGACTTTGGTATGCAAAGATTGCGGCAAAGAGTTCGTTTGGACCGCCGGTGAGCAGGAGTTCTACGCAAGCCGTGGTTTCGAGAACCAGCCCCAGCGCTGCAAGGCATGCCGCGATGCCCGCAAGAACGCTACCCGTGGTGAGCGCCAGATGTTCGACGCCGTTTGCGCAAGCTGCGGCAAGACCTGCAAGGTGCCCTTCCAGCCGCGCGAAGACCGTCCGGTCTACTGCAGCGAGTGCTTCGCTAAGATGAAGCAGAACTGATTGTAACTGATTTGTTCTAAAAAGCAGCCTTTCCCGCAAGGGAGGGGCTGCTTTTTTTGTGTTTATAGAGCTTAAAGTAAATAACACTATTGACAATTATTATCCTTAATGCTATTATATACATATAATAAACGCTATGGTTGAAACAAAATAGTTAAAATGCAACAAACTGACTTAGAAAGGAGCAAGACATGACTAAAAAGACATTAAGTAGGTGTTTAACAACAATCGGCATGTTGGCTTTTGCAATTAGTATGGCGTTGCCGGCGGCTGCTCTAGAAGACAGAGCATTACCAACTTATCCATGTCCAAAATGTGGAACGACAATGACGACTTCGGTTGAAACTGGGTATGAATTTTTTACAACGCCATGTATCCATGGAAATGTAAATGCGCGAGATCAAAAATGCTTTGAGGTTAGTTATACCTATGCAGATTGCCCGGAATGCGGAACGCGTTCGATGATGAATCGTAACCAGATAAGAGATTTGGGTTGGACATGCCTGAAATAAGCAGAGGGGAGATGACAATAATGAAACGAAGATGGATAGTAATTATTTTTACTATTTGCTTTGGAATGGGAATGCTTTTGCCTGTTCATGCACAAGAAAAAGACAAAATTTGGGCCGGGACAAATAGCAAAATTGAAAAAATAGAAGAAGCACTTTATAAAGATTTTGATGATGATGTAAAAGAATATCAGAGTGGACATTCGAATGACGTAGCAGAACAAGTTGCGGGACAATGTATACAGTGCGGAAGTTTTGACATTAGGTACAAAACTCAAAACTCCTATTATGCACGTACAGCAGCATGTATGCATGGATATCATGCTGGACATGACGTAGTGAAGCAAGATATTTTGGTAAGATACGTAGAATGTCAGGTGTGTAGGTATCAGGAACATATAAGCAACACAAAGATTGGAGAACCATATATTGAATGCTATGGATTTAATTAGTATATGAGGGAATAAAGAAAGAGCATAAAATCAATGAAGAAAAGACTGTTGTTGATTTGTGGGATTCTTATACTTGTAGCAGTGATTGCTTTGGAAGCAACAAATGCAATGAACAAAGGTTCCACAAATACAGAAGAGGTCATAAGTAAACCTAATAAAATGGCAGAACCAGCACAAAGCACGGCGGAATCGGCGTTGCCGGAACCAGTGCTGCAGGGGAGAAAGGTCAATATGGATGATGCAATGTGGGAAGATGCAATCAACGAATTAGATGAATACATCGACCAACAGATTGGAGAAAATTAAAAGAATAGGATCGTGTGCCGGGTCTGGCGCGGCGCTGTTTTGTGTGCGGCGCGAACCAGAACCCGGCCTTTTGACATATTGCCCAAAAGTTGACACAAAAATACAAAAAATCCTTCTTGGTGCAACATTTCGTGTTGTGTTGACACCATTGTCCCGGCATGGTACAATAATTAAAATCATATGTGAAAGGGTGAACTGTGCCATGGTATCCATCCGCGAAGGCTTGTCCTGCTGCGATAAAACCCACGGTGCAGTGTTTCTTCCCCACGCTGTATCAGGTGCTTCTTTTTGACTTTTCCTCTTTTGGGGAAAAGTTATTTTTTTGCCTGCGCGGCTATCGCCGCGCAATCGCGCGAAGCGCGGTGCAAAAACAGCCGGAGCACAGAGCGCTGCGCCCGCAGGCGCGTTTCGGAGCGCAACCGCCGCAGGCGGCACTTGGCGCGGAGATAGGATGTTCCTCTGTTCACCCGCCGCCGAACAGGCGGCGAATGGGTGGAGGAGACAACCTGGCCCTACTGCTGGGGGAAGCAGCAAACCCCGCACCACCGCCAACAAGCTATCGCCGCGCAAAGTTGGCACTTAACGTGAGGATAGGCTGTTCCTGCCGCGCCCACAACCACCACAAATTCTCACACAGAATCTTGCAACCCCACACCAAAAGGAGGGCCAGCCATGCTGATTAAAAATGCACGGGACTACGAGGGCCGCATCTGCGATTATCTGATCGCGGACGGCAAAATTAGAGCAATCGGAACCGACCTGCCGGAAGCAGGCGAGGTGATCAATGCAAAAGGGCTGACCATTCTGCCCGCGTTTATTGATACCCACTGCCATTGGCGTACCCCCGGCTTTGAATATAAAGAGAATATTGCCACCGGCTCTGCGGCTGCAGCGGCAGGCGGATATACTTTCGTCAACCTGATGCCCAACACCAAGCCGGTCTGCTCTTCGGCAGAGATCGTGCATGAGGTGGAGGAGAAAGCGCGCGAGATTGGCCTGTGTGATGCCAACCAGACCGTTTCCATTACCAAAAACTTTGACGGCCACACCATTGACCATCTGCTGGACCTGCCGGATGATATCAAGTTTATCACCGAGGACGGCAACGGCGTGATGAATAACGCCACGATGGCTCGCGTGTTTGCTGTGGCAGCCGAGCGCGGTCTGACCGTGATGTCCCACGCAGAGGACCGTGAGATCAGCCCGTGGGATTACCGCCTGGCCGAAAACATTGAGACGGTGCGCAACTGCCACCTGGCCGAATATTACGGCACCCGCCTGCATATGTGCCATGTTTCCACCAAAGAATCTGTGGATATGGTGCGCCAGAGCCGCCGCCGCGGTGCAAT
>ERZ824600.3472-NODE-3472-length-15041-cov-3.080542_pt1 | contig 15041 bp, 9 predicted proteins | sample MGYA00519933_ERZ824600 | MGnify/ENA primary metagenome ERZ824600 (study PRJEB31778, sample SAMEA3449178) | human gut metagenome | biome: human gut; feature: human-associated habitat; material: faeces | place: United Kingdom | collected 2010/2012 ... | reverse complement strand
GTGAACGGCTGGCCCGGAATGTATTTGACCGGATTCAGGTAGAAGCTGCCGCACACGGAGGGGTGGCCTTCGATGCGGAACGAATGGCGTCCGGAATGGAAGACTTTGTCGTCGATGGCAAAATTCCGTCCGAATGTCACGATCCGTCCGTCGTAGCGGATGTACTGGCCGTTGACCGCCTGTGCGTGAAAATCGTCGATATAGGTGCCGTACCAGCCGCGCTCGGCTCCGCCGTTGACGATCTGATTGCGGTTGGCGGGACGAACCGTCTCCGTGACGGCGGTCATCCCGGCGTTCCGGATCGTATAGACTGCGGGAGCCCGGAGGTCGAAGCGGAGTGTGAGTCTTTCCACGCCTTCCGGGATCCGCCGGGAAAAGACCTGGGTCTGGAAGCTCGTTCCGACGGGAACTATTTTCCCCGCATGGTAGTGTTTCCCGTTCCGGCTGCCTTCGATCAGAAGGGGCCCGGAGGCGCTCCGATCCGCCTTCACGGTCACGGTCGAATTCAGTTTCCGTCCGAGAAACACGTCTTTCTGCTGATCCTGTTTCGGAGGATAGAGGCGGATGAGGAAGTTCTTCTTTTTCGAAAGATCCGCGCCCGTTGCATCAATGACGAGTCCTTCTTCCGTTGCACGCACCTGGATGGATGGAAAGGCTTTCCGGTCCATTGTTCCGTAAAATCCGTTGGCGGTCCGGAAGGAAATCCGCTGGTTCTTCTCCTCTTTCACGGTTGTTTTCCCGTCGAACTCCGCCTGAAAGTCCGCGGAGAGCGTAAAGACGGCAAACAGTAGAAAAAGAATCGTTCCACTTGTTCGAATCTGCATCGCTGAATCCTTTCTTTGTTTTCTGAATCTTTGAAAATAAAATGATGATGCTTCTGACTGGTTGGTTTATTCGGTGAAGTTCCGGACGGTTGTTTCCGAGTCTCCTCCCCAGTAAGCGGTCGTGTCCCGGTTCTTCCAGTGAACCCGGGAAGCGGTGTGTCCGTCCAGAAAGAGAATGTTGGCGCTGTTCAGGTGGTTCGGACCGACCTGGCGGGAATTCGAAAGGATGATATTCCCGGTCGCGGAGGAATACCCGCAGCGTGATTTTGAGAACTTCCCTTCCGATTCCCCCAGATAGTTGTTGTAATCCACTTCCGCAAGGAAATAGATCGCGGAGGGGGTCCGGTACATGGAATTGGTTGCCCGGGGAGCCGTGTCGATGTAGATCCAGTGGTATGGAACGGCATAGCTTCGCGGCGCCGGTGCCGCATCCGTCAGATGGGATGGACAGTGCATGATCTTCCACGCATCCCCGACCGGCCAGCCGGAAGGCGATGTGCTGCCGTTCATGTAGGCCTTGACAAAGTAATAGTCCCAGTGGTAGCAGGATCCATAAAGGTGTCCCGGTTTGGCTGCTTCGGCATCCCTCCAGTACTGCGGAGCCACATAGTCGTCAAAATCGCTCCGGTACATTGCCGCCGCCACGCCGATCTGTTTGGTGTTGCCGGAACAGGTCGCCTTCCGGGCGTTTTCCCGCGCCTTGTTCAGCGCCGGGAGAAGCATCCCCGCAAGGATGGCGATGATCGCAATGGTGATGAGAAGTTCTATCAGAGTGAAAAATCTTTTCTTCGAGGACCGGGTGCTTCCTCTGAAAAGTTCCGAAACGCTCCATCCTGTCCGTCTCATAGTTTCCCTTCCTTTTCTGGAACCGACCGTTTCCGAGGGGGCTGAGGATGGTAAACGAACCTCTGCCCTGTGAACTCCGCGGCTTTTTCCTGATATAAATTATAACTGAAAAGAAGAGAAAAGACAAGAAGGGAAAATCGGTATAGTTATGTCTTTTTTCTTGAATATTATGTTGTTTTTCTGTTTTTGATTTCTTCCCGGAACTTCATCGGGCTTTTTCCTGTTTTTTTCCGGAAAATGCGGGAGAAATTCATCTGGTCCGGATAGCCGAGCTGGTGCGCGATCAGCTTGACGGAGAGATCGGTTTGGCTCAGAAGCTGTTTTGCCTTCTCCATTCTCAAATTGAGAAAGTATTCCTTGGGGGAGTTGCGGAAGCGTTTCAGGAAGAGCTGCTCCAGCTTGGACTGGCTGATGTTCAACTCTTCGGCGATCTGCCGGATGGTCAGTTTCCGTCCGAGATTGACGGTCATCAGTTCCATGGCCCGCGCCAGCGGCGAGGGATATTTGCTGTTCAGGGAGCGCGCCAGTTCCATGAGCAGGGAGTAGCAGAGAATGGAAATATCCCTCGTGTTGTCGGGAGTCTTTTCCTCAATTCTCAGAATCTTTTCGACCGCCGAGATCAGACGGTAGAGTTCATCCGGATCCGCCAGCTTGAGTTTTGTGGAATGAAGCAGACCAGTGTCCATCAGGATCGACGGAAGCGAATTGCCCGAGAGCCCGATCGAGATCTTCCGGCAGAATCCGGCCGGTCCGCAGTTCAGACGGCTGTTTTCCCCCTGATGGATCAGATACGCCTCTCCGGGTTTTACAACCGTGTTCTCATCTCTCTGATGGAAACGCATGTCTCCTTCCAGCGGCACTTCCACAACGGTATAGATGCAGTTTGTGTGATCCACCCAGGAATCCGGCTGGAAATTCGTTCTGTTGACAAAATTCGGCCATACGGGGAGCGTGGATTTGATGCTTTCCTCAAAATTCCATGCGGTATGCGTCTGGCTCCTGGTGTGTCCGTGGTCGTAGGAGAAGCTGTTGTGATAGAATTCTGTGGAATTTTTCCGCTGTTGTTTCATTGGCCGCACGCCGGATATCCTCCTGTTTCGATTCCTCGTCTAAAAGAGGTCTCCGGGAGGGATTCTCCTTCCGGTGTACTATAACAGTCCGTTCGCTTTTTTACAAGCGAACCGGGATTTTGGGGTCGGTTCTTTCGTTTGTCCTGCATTCGGACGCCGGGGAAAAACCGGCAGGGAAATTTTCCATTCCGGAATCGCCGCTCCTTTCTTTTGGTCAAGGAGAGTTCTACGGATGAAGGCGTTTGCGGAAAACTCCCGGAGAGATGCCGGTGATCTGCGTGAAAATCCGGGAGAAATGGCTGCGGTCGGAAAAGCCGGATTCCTCCGCCACATCGTCGATAGTCCGATCGCCGGAGCGCAGAAGTTCACAGGCCTTCTCGATGCACTTCTTCCGGTGATACCGCTGCGGAGTCTCTCCGGTCTCCCGGTGGAAAAGCCGGATGAAACTGTTGCGAGACATGTGCAGAAGCGCGGCCAGTTCGGCATTGCTCCGCTTGCCCCCCTCCGGTTCCTCCAGAAGCCGGCAGATTTTCGCAATGCGGGGATCCGGACAGCGCTCCAGACGAAACATCTCTTCCGGAAGACGGAGAAGTACTTCCGACAGAATCGCATGAACCAGCAAAGTCCGCATCTGCAGATTCTCCCACTCTCCGCTGTCGGCAATGAAGCGGCGGATCCTGCTTACGGTTTCCGGATCCGTCGGAAGGCGGAAGATCCGGTCGATTCCCGGTCGTTTCACGGAAAGGTTGAAATGCACGAAGAACTGGTCGAAGGGAGCTCGCGCAAAGGTCGAAAAACGCAGAAAGGGAGGAATCAGATAAAAGAATTCCGGTTCCAGTGGAATCTCCTGTTTTCCGATTCGGAGAACTCCGCCCGGAGTCGGATTCCAGTAGAAGCGCCAGTGCCCCGGGCAGAGATCATGCTGAATCCACGGCCAGATGCCCCGGCGGAAACGGCAGAGGTGCAGACGGAACAATGTGTCGAGTATTTCCGGACTGCGAATGCTGTTTTGCCGGGCGTGTTCTGATTCTGTTTTCATCTCTTTTGAAAATCGGATGTTGTTCTGTTGCTGGACTCGCAATTCAGAGGGAAATATAAAACCGGGTCGGGAAAAATACAAATCCATGTGACAATCCGTCATAAAAGAGGGGCCTTCCGGCATGGATTTTCAGATTCCTTCCTGTTATATTATTCCCGGAAGGCGGAGAAGTGTTTTGCTCCATCGTGCAGAAGAAAGTGTGAGGAATGATGACAGGCTGAGAGGAGGAAAATGAAAAAACGAATCAAATTTACTATGATAGAATTGCTTGTCGTAATTTCAATCCTTGCGATTCTAATGTCTCTTCTGCTTCCTGCTCTGAAGAGTGCGCAAGGTCGGGCTCATACGGTGACGTGCGTGAACAATTTAAAGCAGATCGGTCTGGCCCTTTCCCAGTATGCCAATGATTCCGTATTTTATCCGTGGCCTCAGGATGAGTCGCAGATTCTTCCCGGAACTGCGGAGAAGGGACGGTGGTGGCAGCTCCTGACCGGAATCGCCGCATCCAAAGTGAATTTCGGCTATTCCTACCTTCCGATTGATCCATCCCATGGAGGAAACGGCAGTTATCTCGGATTGAGATGTGCCGCCCATGCGGCTCAGCAGACAGAACTCGGAGGCAGTCTGCCCAGTCATTACATCGCGGTCGGAACATCCACGTTTGTCAATGGAAAGCCATGGTATGCGGAAGGCTCTGTCGGGATAACCGGACCGCTGGAGGGAGGGGCGGAGGCGGCGGTGCGGCCGGAACGGGTCCGGAGTCCGTCTGCAAAAATCGGAGTGATGGAGTATCAGGCGGAGAGAAATGTCGCCGGAGTCGGATATCTGCTGGATGGACGGTATCTTTTCAACTCCTCCAGCAGTGCGTCGATCGGTCCTGTTCACGGACGCTCGGCAGGTGTCCTCTTCTTCGACGGACATGCCGGTGGAATGGATGTCCTGACCCATTTCAACGCCGAGGGCGGAACCCGGGGGCCGGAAATCTGGAAACAATATTTCGCTTCAAATAAAAATTGAACAGGGATACGGATGCAAAAAAAACTTCCTGAAGAGTTTGAAAAGGAGTGTGTCATGGAATGGTCTTGTCAGAACCCGGCGGTTTTCTGGTTCTGGAACACGGATCTGTCGGAAACGGGGATCGCAGGACAGCTGAAGGAGATCCGCAATGCCGGATTCCGATCCGTCTGCATTCATCCGATGCCGGAAGCGTTTGACGAGTCGCACTTTTTCCGGAAGGGAATGCGGATGAAGTATCTCGGCACAGGCTATTTTTCCCGTTTCCGCTTTGCGGTCCGCGAATGCCGCCGGCTCGGACTTTCTCTGACCCTTTATGATGAAGGCGGATGGCCGAGTGGCAGCGCCTGCGGCGCCGTCATCCGGAAGAATCCCGACTTGGCCGCATGGGTCCTGGTTCGGACGGAGAAGGGAAAATTTCTCCCGCAGCAGACCTCGCTTCCCAACCGGATCGATCTGATGAATCCGGAAGCCGCCCGGCTCTTCCTGAAGCTGACTCATGAAAAGTACCGGAAGGCGGCAGGACGGCAGTTCGGGCGGACGATCCGGGGAATCTTCACAGATGAGGCCCGATGGTGCGGACGGGTGGGAAGCGGCGAGATTCCATGGTCGCCTCGTCTCCCGGAGGAGTTTTTCCGCCGGAACGGATTTCCGGTCGAAGAGATTTATGAGATGCTTTTTCCTCTGCCGGAGATCACGGAGGAGATCCGCCGGATGCGTCGACTCTATCTGGAGTGCTGTACGGCTCTGACGGTCCGGAACTTTTTCAGCATTCTGGAGCGCTGGTGCCGGAAGCACGGGATCGCTCTGGAAGGACATCTGTCCGGAGAAGACGAATTCCGGAATCATGCGGGGGCGTTCGGAAATGCGCTTGCCGTGCTGGACTGTATGGAGAGCCCCGGTGTGGATGCCATCTGGCGGCAGATCTGGCCCGGAGGGGAAGACGGGACTTTTGCAAAGATCGCGGCATCCTCCGCCATTCGCCGGAAAAGAAAGACGGTCCTGAGTGAAAGTTTCAACGTCTACGGCTACGATCTGACCTCGTCTTCGATGAACTGGATTGCCAATGCGCAGTTCATTCGCGGCGTCAACCGTCTGATGGTGATGCCGTTCCTTGCCGGAATTCGCGGCGGCCGTCAGTGGGGATGCTGTACCGATTTTTCTCCCCGGAATCCGCTGTGGCGTCTGTTCCCCGCTCTTACCGCCCACTGGGAGTGGATCGGCGCGTTTGATGCCGGTGCGCTGGAGGCCCCGGTCCGGATCCTGTATGATCCGCAGCTCCCGGCTTCCGAAGAAGAGGGGCGGAGAATGGAGGTCGAGTGGAAAGCTCTTGCCCGCGCTCTGGATGAGGACCGCGTCTTCTGGCGTTTTGCCGGAAAAGAGGAACTTCAGGATCCGAAAATGACTCTTGATCCCCGATCGGTTTCGAAGGCGGACAGAAGAAAATGGAAAGAGTTTTCCGTCCTGCCGGTCCTTCCGTCGGAGGGCGTGTTTCAGGTTCTTCCCTGCCGCCGGATGGACGGGGACGAGGCGGTGATGGTGTTCTGCAAGGGGCCGGGGGAGGGGGTTTTCCGCTTCCGTGCGTCGGAAAATGAGTTCTGGAAAGAGATTCCGCCGCCCGACTCCCTGCCGTCCGAAGTGGAAGCTCTGAACCGGATTGCGAACGGATATGAAATCCGGTTCGCTCCGGGGGAGATGCGGACCATCCGCCGTTCCGATTCGAGGATGCCGGAAGTTGCTCCCGTTCATCGGATCTGCCGGGTTTTGGAGTGGAAAGTGGAGAGTCTGGAGGCGTATTCGATCGGCTCATCCCGTCCCCGGAGAGTCCGGATCGGAGAGAAGCTGCCGCCCGACGGGGACTGGCGGAGTTCCGGATCAAAACTTTCGTGCTGCATCTTTCCGCGGAAGTCGAATTCAGGGAAACGGAGGTGCTGCCGTTCTGCATCGCTTTCCGGTGGGTCGGTTGCGGAGCGATTCTTTCTGTGAACGGGAAAAAGACGGGGATCCGGGCGTTTCCCCCGTGGGTGTTTCCGCTGGATGGAATCCGGAACGGGGTGAATCATTTTCAGCTGGAGGTGGTCGGAACGCTGGCCGAAGAGTGGAAGCGTGTCGAGGAAAGTGAATCGGAGCGTCGGGCATTCGGGAATCCGTACAGTTGCAGAATCGCCGCATTTCCTCCCGATGATCGTCGTTTCGGCGTCTCGCCGGAAGTCGAATTCCTCGTTCGGGGAAAAAAGAAAGAAGATAAAATTATTTAAGAAAATAAATTTTTAATTTTTTTTCTTTTCAGGGGGTTGACTTTTTTCCGCTTTTGTGGTATAATGTTTCCGGAGACAGGAAAAAGAGAAGAATCTGAACTGGCAACAATAACAAAAAAAGGAGCTTTCCGATCGTTCTTGATGATTCTGTCTCACAGGAAGACTGATGCGGGAGTAGGTGATCCGCTCAGCCGGAAACTCTGACTCAATGGCGGGAATCGCCAGATGCTGCGGAAGGCAGTGGAAAAAAGAGATTAACATCCGGTTGGAGAACTGAAGCTCAGTCGGGAAGATGCGGTGTGGAGGTCGTTGGAAAATCCATACGTACCCCATCGACAACAGGTTCCATGCCGCGGGAAACGCCGCACCGAAGGAGAAACGGGCGTATGCCGGGTTTCGGATGGCGGCAGTTTTTAAGAAGCGGTGTGATACTTCAAAACGAACGTCGAAGTATCACACCGCGTTTTATTTGTTCCGGAGTGGAGAAATGGAAAACCCGGTCTTCCGAAGTGATCTGGAAAGACCGGGTTTTCTGGTATCCGGCGGACCGAAGTCCGCGGGAAGGCATCAGAGGCAGAAGTAACGAATCGTCACATAGAGCGAGGATGCCAGAAGAGCACAGGCGGTCACCGGTACGCCGTACGCGGCGAAGATCCGGAAGTTGACCTTGTGGCCCGACTGCTGGGCAAGTCCTGCCGTGACGAGGTTTGCCGCGGCTCCGTAGAGCGTGAAGTTTCCGCCGAGGCAGAGTGCCAGAGCCACTCCCCACCAGAGCAGGTGCTGCAGCGGCACATTGCCCTGAAACACCGGAACGGTCTTCAGGAATCCGAGAATGATCGTCACCGCAACCGCCGTGAAGGAGACGTTGTTGATCACTGCGACCGCCAGTCCGCAGATCCACATCAGCGTCAGAATGATCGCCAGCGGATGCCAGTCCGCCGTGAACTGCAGATAGCTTCCGACCTTTGCCATGACGCCCGCATAGTCCGCGCCCGCCACGATGATGAACAGGCCGAGGAAGAAGAAGAGCGTTCCCCACTCAATCTTTTCCAGCATCTGGTCGACGTTCACGCGGCAGACCGCAAGGCAGACCGCCGCACCGGTCATCGCCACCACACAGGGCTGAATTCCGAAAACTCCGTGAACCAGGAATCCGAGAATGGTCAGCAGCATGATCGTTCCGGCCTTCTTCAGCGTTCCGGGATCGGTGATCGACTGACTTTCATCCATTTCCATGATCCGCGCCCGCTGTTCCACGGTGACGCTCATCTTCCGTCCATAGTAGAAGTAGAGCACCGCGCAGTAGATCAGCAGGATCAGCAGAATGAACGGCGCAAGGTTGACCAGAAACGCCATGAAGTTCAGTCCCACCGTGGATCCGATGATCAGGTTCGGCGGATCGCCGATCAGGGTTGCCGTTCCGCCGATGTTGGATGCAAGGGTCTCCGCCATGATGAACGGAACCGGCGAAACTTTCATCTGAGAGGCCACGATAAAGGTCACCGGAACCACCAGAAGCACGGTCGTCACATTGTCGAGGAACGCCGAGAGAGTCGCCGTTGCCATCACCAGCAGGATCATGGTCCGGGCCGGATAGCCGCGCGCCAGTTTGACGGCCTTGATCGCAATGTACTGGAAGAGTCCGGTCTTGCTCAGAATGTTGACCAGCAGCATCATGCCGGCCAGCGTGAAGATCACGTCGAAGTTCACATATTTGGAGTAGTTGTCCAGCGCGTTGTACTTTTCCGCCGCTTCCAGAATCTCCGGAGCGGCTTTCGGGGGCGCGGGCGCCTGAAATCCCGGAACGCTCACTTTCCCGGACGCCGTGACCTGCTTTTCGATGGCGGGAAGAGGTTTCTGCTCATCCGGAGTCTGCGCCTCGTGGCCCGCGGGGAGCACGAAGAGAAGCATCAGGGCGGAACCGACCAGCACGCAGGCCGTCTTATGGATTTTTTCCGTCGCAATGACGGCAAACGTAATGACAAAAATCGCCGCAGCCGCCCAGAACTTGAACGCCGAAGGCGCTTCCGCCGCCATTGCCAGCAGCGGACTGAAGGTATAGAGAGTCAGCATATGCGTTTATCCTCGAAGTACGTTGGTTACCAGTTCAATGTAGGTGATGACACCAAGCAGTTTCCGGTCCTTTCCGACCACCATGAGGGAGGGGAGGGAGTTCTTGACCATGTTGACGGTCAGCTGAAACAGCGGCGTCTCCGGCGGGACAGTGTATTTCGGTTCGGTCATGACATTCCGGACCTGCAGCTTCCGTTCCTCTTTCAGAAGATTTTCAAACGGTTCAAACTGGTTGAGGAAGGAGAGATTGTCGAGCATCATGATGTACTCCGGAATCGCCCGGCGGATGATGTCCTCGCAGGAGATCACGCCCTGAATGACGCCCTCCGAATCCACAACCGGAATCTCGCGCCGTTTTTCCTCGGAAAGAATATCCAGTGCGGTGCTGAGCGGATCTTCCAGTTTCACCACGCGCGGATTCTTCAGCATGACATCCTCCGCCGTCAGTGTGCGCTTGACTTCCACACGGTCCTCGTTCAGCGTGTTGATGAATCCCTGCGGGGTCTGGGAGGCGACCAGCTTGTTGATGGCCTCCGGATCCAGAAGAAGATATTTGGAAAAGGCCGCCAGCGCTTTCAGGTAGATGACCGAGGTCGTTTCCGAAATCATGCAGCAGAGAATGACCCGTGTGTCCGCCTTGTCGTGTTCCCGGAGTCTGACCGGGGTTCTCAGAATACCGATCCCGATGTCAAGATCCTGCAGCTCCGGATGGCGCATGTGGGGAAACGCCAGACCGGAATCATATGAGATCCCGCACGCATCTTCCCGTTCGATCATCTCCTTTGCCGCAACAGCCGGTGGAAGAGGAAGCTTGACAACCTTCGACATCTTCGTCAGAAGGTTCGTGTAGAGCTCGGAACGGGTGGTTCCTTCAAGATTGAAAAAGATCAGGCTTTGATCCAAAAGCGATGACAGTTTCATCTTCCTTACTCCTAATAGTTGATGTTCCTGATAAAATCCGCCCGCGCGGACGGATGAATTCCATGCTCAGCTCCCGGATCTTCTGAATTCCTCTTGCGAATTCCCGATTCCCGATGGAAAACTTCTCGGAAAACGGATCGGATTCGGGAGCGTCTTCTTTTCTCTTTTTATCGCAGTCCGACACGCTTCCGGACGATGTCCATGGTCCGGACGGCCTCCGCTCTGGCCCGTTCTCCTCCTGATTTCAGAATCGCATGCACATAATCCATGTTCGCCATCAGCTCCTCCCGCCGCTTGCGCATCGGTGCGAAATAGTCCAGATACGCTTCGTAGAGGGCCTGTTTGGCGTGTCCATATCCGTAACCGCCGGCAAGATACTTCCGGCGCATCTCTTCCACCTGGTCCGGCATCGCAAAGAGGCGGTAGAGCTGGAAAATCGAGCTCGTATCCGGATCCTTCACTTCCTCCACCGATTTCGAATCGGTTTTGATGGACATGAATTTCTTCCGCATCGCCTTCTCTTCCCCGAAGATTTCGATCGTGTTGTTGTAGCTCTTGGACATCTTCTGTCCGTCGAGTCCCGGGATCACCGAGACGCTTTCGCTGATCTTCTCATCCGGAATGACAAAGGTCTCTCCATAGGTCTGGTTGAACTTGATCGCAATGTCGCGCGTCATCTCCAGGTGCTGTTTCTGGTCCTTGCCGACCGGAACCAGGTCTGACCGGTAGATGAGAATATCCGACGCCATCAGAACCGGATACGAAAACAGACCGTTGTTCGGCTGGAATCCCTTCGCGATCTTGTCCTTGTAGCTGTGGGCCCGTTCCAGAAGACCGAGTCCCGTGATGCAGTTGAGAATCCAGGTGAGTTCGCAAACCTCCGGAACATCCGACTGACGGAAAAACACCGTCTTTTCCGGATCGATTCCGCAGGCCAGAAAATCAACCGCAAGACGTTCGATCCGCTGCTTCAGATCCTCCGGTTTCGGATTCGTGGTCATCGAGTGATAATCGGCAATAAACAGGAAACACTCCCCCTCGTTCCCGTTTTGAAGATCAATGCACTGCTTCATCGCTCCGAAGTAGTTGCCGATATGCGGGATTCCTGAAGGCTGAATACCTGTTAAAATGCGTTTCATGGGAGTGCCTCTTTTGTTATTTTGCAAGATCGATTTTTGTCAGATGCCCGTTCAGATCCTCTTCCGCGCTCCGAAGTGCGGCGGGATCGTCGCCTTCCGCGATGGAGGTCGCAAGCGTTTCGCCCGAGATGTAGTCGGTGAAGTGTTCCACCGCTTCGCGGACGATGGCGTCCGCGCTCCGGTAGTGCAGGCGGATCCGGTCGGAAACTTCCAGACCGGCCTCCTTGCGGAGATTCTGAACCCGGCTGACAAACTCACGGGCGATTCCTTCCAGAATCAGCTCATGGGTCAGTTCCGTGTCCAGCGCCAGGGTGATGCCGTGATCGGTTGCCACTGTGACTCCCGGTTTCTCCGCCCGGTTGATGCTCAGGTCGGACGCCGTGAGCGTCACTGTGGTTCCGTCGCCCAGATCCAGTTCATACGAGCCGCCTTTTTCCAGTTCCCGGATCTGTCCCGCGGAAAGTCCGGCAATTCGTGCGGCGGCTGATTTCATCTTCGGACCCAGTTTCGGTCCCAGAAGCTTGAAGTTCGCTTTTGCGGAGAGTTCGACAAGGCCGTCGTCCGATTCCTGAACAAGAATCTGTTTGACGTTCAGTTCTTCCGAGATGATGTCGGCGGTTTCGGAAAGCATCTGCCGCACCTCCGGATCGGATGCGACCAGAATCGCTTTCGAGAGCGGCTGACGGATCTTCAGATTCCGCTGCGTCCGCAGGAAACGTCCGAGCGTGACCGCGTTCATCGTGCTCTCCATCTGGCGTTCCAGACGCGGATCCCGGACTGTCGTCGCTTCCGGGAAGTCGCACAGATGCACCGATTCCGGCATCTCTTCCGTGCGGAGCGCCCGGTAGATCTCCTCGGTCAGGAAGGGGATGAACGGCGCCGCGCATTTCGCGAAGGTCAGAAGAACATAATAGAGTGTGGAGTAGGCGTCGAGCTTGTCGGAGTCGTTCTGGCTTTTCCAGAAGCGGCGGCGGCTCCGGCGGATGTACCAGTTCGTCAGGTCTTCCGCGAATTTCTCAAACCGGTTCGCTGCTTTCTGAAGGTGGTAGGTGTCCATCGCGTCGCGAATCTCCGACACCATGTCCGCCAGCGAGGAGAGAATCCACCGGTCCAGCGGATTGGACGGATTTTCCGGCGCCTTGACTTCTCCTTTCGGCGGTTCCCAGTGATCGACATTGGCATACGTCGTAAAGAAACTGTAAGCGTTCCAGACCGGAAGCATCACGCCGCGCAGAACCTCTTTGATTCCCTCTTCGGAAAATTTGAGGTCCTCCGCGCGCACCACCGGCGAGCCGAGAAGAAACAGCCGCAGCGCATCCGCTCCGTATGTGTTGATCACATACGCCGGATCCGGATAGTTCTTCTTGCGCTTGGACATCTTCTGACCGTCCTCCGCAAGAATCAGCCCGTTGACAATCACGTTTTTCGCCGGCGGTTCTCCGAACAGGGCGGACGAGAGCACCACGAGCGTATAGAACCATCCGCGGGTCTGATCGAGTCCTTCTGCAATGAAGTCCGCGGGGAAGTGCTCTTCGAAGTGTTCCTTGTTTTCAAAGGGGTAGTGCTTCTGTGCGTAGGGCATGGAGCCGCTTTCGAACCAGCAGTCGAGAACTTCCGGAACGCGGGTCAGCACGGCGCCCGATTTCGAGCGGATCGTGAGTTTGTCGACAAAGTGTTTGTGAATATCGTCGATCTTCTGTCCGGTCAACTCCTCCAGCTCGGCGACGGAGCCGACGCAGATCGCTTCTCCCGTTTCCTTGTTCCTCCAGATCGGCAGCGGGCAGCCCCAGTAGCGGTTCCGGCTGATCGCCCAGTCGCGCGCGTTTTCGAGCCATTTCCCGAACCGTCCTTCTTTGATGTGTTCGGGAACCCACGACATCTGGGCATTCGAGCGGAGCATCTTCTCCTTGATCCGGTCGATCCGGACAAACCAGGTGGAGATCGCCTTGTAGATCAGCGGCGAGTCGTCGCGCCAGCAGTGGGGGTAGTTGTGTTTGATGGTGCCGCGATGGACCAGTTTGCCTTCCTCTTTCAGACGCTGGATGATCGCTTTGTCGGCATCTTTGACGTAGATTCCGGCATAGTCGGGGACCTCTTTGGTGAACTTGCATTCGTCGTCCAGCGGACAGACTTCGGGAATGCCGTTGGCCTTTCCCGCGATGGCGTCGTCCTCTCCGAATCCCGGAGCGATGTGGACGATGCCGGTTCCGTCCTCGGTGCTGACGTAGTCCGCATTGATCATCCGGAAGGCGCCTTCCGCCTTCTTGTCCGCAAAGTAGGAGAAGAGCGGTTCGTAGGTCATTCCGGCAAGATCGCGTCCCTTGAAGCGGCCGACGATCGGGGGAACGTCTTTCTTGTAGTAGGCGCTCAGGCGGGATTCCGCAAGAATGTAGAATGTGCCGTTGTCATTGACTTTGACGTAATCGATCTCCGGTCCGGATGCGAGCGCCATGTTGGACGGCAGCGTCCACGGCGTTGTGGTCCATGCGAGGAAGTAGGTGTTTTCCTCCCCGTCCACTTTGAAGCGGATTGTGATGGCGGGGTCGTCCACCTCCTGATATCCCTGGTTGGCCTCGAAATTGGAGAGCGGCGTGGCGCAGCGGGCGCAGTAGGGGAGGATCTTGTGCCCTTCGTAGATCAGTCCCTGATCCCAGAGCTGTTTGAAGACCCACCAGATGGATTCCATGTAGTTGCGGTCCATCGTGCGGTATCCGTTTTTGAAGTCCACCCAGCGGCCCATGCGTTTGACGATCTGTTCCCATTCGCTGGTGTAGCGGAGGACGATGCCGCGGCACGCCTCGTTGAATTTGTCGATTCCGTACGTTTCGATTTCCCGTTTGCCGGAGAGATGGAGCATCTTTTCCATTTCGTATTCGACGGGCAGTCCGTGGCAGTCCCATCCGAATCCGCGTTCGCAGTATTTCCCGCGCATGGTCTGGTAGCGCGGGACCACGTCTTTGATGGTCCCTGCGAGGAGGTGCCCGTAGTGGGGAAGGCCGGTGGCGAACGGAGGGCCGTCATAGAAAATGAATTCCGGGGAGCCGATGCGGTTCTCCTTGGATTTTTCGAAGGTCTTGTTCTCTTCCCAGAAGGCCAGTGTGTCCTGCTCCATCTGCGGAAAGTTTGCTTGTCCGGCCGGTTTAAACATGGTCCATTCCTTACGTTACTGTTGAAAATTCGTTTTTCATGCGGTACTATACACCCTTTTTCCCTTTTTTTACAGTACTCTTTCCGGAAAATGGCGAAAATAATTCCTTGTTTTCTCCGGAAGGACGTGGTATACTTCCCGGGAGCGGGGGAAAGGAGGTCTTGCGGTGAGGTGTTTGTGGAAGGTGTTTTGCTGGATTCTGGTCTTTCTGCCGCTGCTGCTGACGGCGGCGGAACGCTGCGCGGTCTGTCGCAGATCCCTTTCCGGGGAGGTGCTGAAGTACAAGGGGGAGCTCTACTGTTCAATCCGCTGCCTGAAACGGGTGCTGCCGAAGTGCGCGGTCTGCGGAGAGCCGATCACGGGAAAGTACGCGGTCTTCACATCGGTGGAGGGGAGGAAACGCAGACTCTGCCGCCACTGCTCCCGGCTGACGCGCTGTTTCGCCTGCGAACTGCCCGGCCGGACTCAGCGGCTTCCGGATGGACGGTATGTCTGTTCCGACTGTGAACGGGAGGCAATCCGATCGACGGAGGAGGCGGAGCTCCTGTTGAAAAAGGTCCGGAAAACGCTGGAAGCCCTGCTCGGAGAGCCGGTGGAGAACAGCTTCCGCTTTCGGATGGTCTCCTACCCCGAACTGCTGAAGGTTGCCGATCTGCGGGTGAACGACACGGCGATCGAACTGGGGCTCTGTCATGCCAGTTTCTCGGAA
>ERZ824600.3462-NODE-3462-length-15075-cov-2.908389_pt1 | contig 15075 bp, 15 predicted proteins | sample MGYA00519933_ERZ824600 | MGnify/ENA primary metagenome ERZ824600 (study PRJEB31778, sample SAMEA3449178) | human gut metagenome | biome: human gut; feature: human-associated habitat; material: faeces | place: United Kingdom | collected 2010/2012 ... | reverse complement strand
AATTCTCCAGCATCTCGTGGCCGTACTCGGTCAGCACCGCCTCGGGGTGGAACTGCACACCATACATCGGAAGCGTCCGGTGCGAGAGCGCCATCACTGTGCCGTCATCTGCAACGCAGTCCACCTGATAGTCTGCGGGAAGGGTATCCTCGCGCACCACGAGCGAATGGTAGCGCGTCACGTTGAATTCCTCCGGCAGGCCCGCGAAAAGCCCCGTGCCACGGTGATGCACCCTCGTCACCTTGCCGTGCATAGGACGAGCGCCCTTTTCCACCGTGGCGCCCGCGCAGTGGCCCAGCACCTGATGGCCCAGGCACACGCCGAGCAGCGGCACCCTGCCCTGAAAGCGCTTCACCGTTTCTACGCACAGTGCCGCGTCCCACGGGCGCTTCGGCCCCGGGGAGAGAATGATGCCCTGCGGGGCCATCGCCTCGATCTCTTCGATCGTGATCTCATCCGACCGGCGCACCACAATGTCCCGGCCCAACTCTTCCAAATATGCCTTCAGGTTATACACAAATGAGTCGTAGTTGTCGATCATCAAATACATGTTGCTTTTCCTCCTATGGTTCGGAGCATAAAAAAAGATAACGACTGTGCCTTTGAGCACAGTCGTTATCCCTTTCGGTCCGTAACCTGTTTCCGTGGCAGAATATCACAGGATCTATTCAAAGTCAAGCATAATTGCTGCCATTTTCTGCCTTTTTGTCATAAAAAGCACGATTTGAGCACGTCCTGTCGCGCAAATTGTAAAGCTTTTTCAAATTTTTTTACAAGAATGATTGCCTTTTTCGCACTTTTGCTCTATGATAAGCTCCGTGTCAATATTTCGGCAAATTTCGCAAGCGATTTTTCTTTTTGAAAAAGCCTTCAGCAGGAGAACAATTTATGAAACTAAAAACTGACGATACTTCCCTTATAACAGCGCAGCAGCCCGACGCCCCCACACCCGAAACGCCCGACGCCGCGCAGTCCCCGCGCCGCAGCCTTTGGAAAACGTGGATCGCCGATCTGCTGCTGTTCTGCTTCACCGGCATCTATGTGGAGCTGTGCCTGCACCTGTGCGTTTACCACAAGCTGGACAGGCACACCATCTACCTCATTCTGTTTGCGCTGCAAGCCGGTGTCTTTTTCTCGCTTCTCACCTCATTCCTGCCCAAGATCCTTCGCCAGACCGTTGGCGTGCTGCTTGTAGCGGTGCAGGTGCTGTTTGCCGAGGTACAGCTGGTCTATCAGTGCATCTTCGGCAACTTCATGCCCATCAGCCAGGTCAGCATGGGCGAGAACGTGATCACAAACTTCAACTCTCAGCTCTTCTACGCGATTTTCAAAAACCTGCCGCGCATCATTTTGCTGCTGTTGCCGCTGATCGCAGTAATCGCATGCCTTGCACTGCGAAAGGTCCCGACGCTGAAGCTCCGTCTGCGCTGGAAGCAGGCGCAGGCATCCTTTGCGCTGCTGCTCGTACTGGTTTTGGTGACGGTAGGGCTCCTGTTCGTCGGACGCAACAAGCCCTTTTCCGTCTATAAGACCCTCTCCAATGTAAATACCTCCACCGACAGCAGTTATAAAAAGGTCGGCATGATCGCCACCACCGTGCAGGAGCTTCACTATATGATCGCCGGAGATGACGGCGACATCACCTTTTTTACGCCCTCCACTCTGGAAGTCAGCAGCGATCAGCAGCCGTATAGCAGCAACTCCTTCAACGTGATCGAGAGCATCGACTTCACGAAGCTGGCGGGCAGCACCGACAGCGCCATTCTCAAGGCAACGGACGAATACCTCGCCAAGATAACGCCCAGCCGCAAGAGCAACTACACAGGGCTTTTGAAGGACTATAACCTCATCACCATCTGCGCCGAGAGCTTTTGCCCATGGTTCATCAGCGAGGAACTGACGCCCGCCCTCTATAAAATGACCCACACGGGCATCATTTTTGAAAACTACTACGGCTCGTTCCAGTCCGTCACCACCAATGGCGAATACACCATGTGCATGGGTCTCTACCCGGATATGTCCCGCACCAAGACGGATTCGAGCTTCAATGTGGCAGGCACCAACTATCTTCCCTTCTGCCTCGGCAACGCGCTGAACGGAATGGGCTACAAGTCCTACGGCTATCACGACTACATCGGTGATTTCTACAACCGCAACATCACCCACGCCAACATGGGCTACGACTTTAAGGCAGCGGATTCCGGCCTGAACGTGAAGATCGACTGGCCGTCCTCGGATCTTGAGATGATTGAGGCCTCCGTGAACGACTACATCAACAGCAAAGAGCCATTCCATGCCTACTACATGACCTTCAGCGGTCATTACCAGTACAACTGAGACAACGCCATGAGCGCCAAGAACAAAGCCGCGGTGGAAGATCTCCCCTACTCCGAGCCGGTCAAGGCATATATTGCCTGCAATTTAGAGCTTGAGTACGCGCTGCAATACCTGATGCAGCAGCTGGAGGCCGCCGGCATTGCCGACAAGACCTGCATCGTCCTCACGAACGACCACTATCCCTACGGTCTCACGGAGGAGGAATACAACGAGCTTGCCGGGCAGACGCTGGACACCAAGTTTGAGAAATACCGTAACAGCTTCATCTGCTATGTTCCCGGCCTTTCGGAGAACATTGTGGTGGACGAATACTGTTCCACGGCGGACATCCTGCCGACGCTCCTCAACCTCTTCGGCGTGGAGTATGATTCCCGTCTGCTGGCCGGCACGGACGTGCTCTCGAGCGGCGTTCATATCGCCATGCTGTCGAACCGTTCGTTCCTAACGAAAACCTTCCGCTACGACGCCGATACGGAAACGGTCATTCCCGCCGACGACAGCATCGTCATCTCCGACGAGCTGCTGCACGCCTACTGCCTGTATGTGGACAACAAGTTCAAGGTTTCCAGCAACATCGTCAACAGCGATTACTACGCTCACGTCTTCAACAAAGAGCCGAGCGGCGGCAGTCTCAAGGATACGGTGGTGTTTACGGACATCAAGAGCATCTTCAACCAGGCAAGCGTCCTCTATATGTATCGCAACGGCTATGTGGATCCGGAATCCCCGGACAACTTCGGTGGTCAGTCCGCTGCAAAGCTGGGTGAGTTTGTCGATGTGCTCTACCGCATCGCCGGACGCCCCGAAACAGACAACTCCGCCCTGCCGCCCGATTACGAGAGCCGCTCCTTCAACGCCTCCTATCCTTACTACGATGCCGTATGCTGGGCCTATCAGACAAGGATCCTGCGCCAGAGCGACCTGCTGTACACCGGTTACGACGAGAAAATGGATTATCGCGGCGCCTGCATGCTGATCTACCGCTTTGCTGCTCTTGCCGGGATCAACACCAATGTGGATCAGTCCCAGCTCCTGCAGGTGATGAGCGACAACTCGAACCTCACAAGAGAAGCCGCCAAGGCCATGCTCTGGTGCAACCAGAAGGACATCACCTCGCGCGACAGCAACCTCGACGAGCTGCTTGACGCTTACAACACGCGCATCAGCCGCTATCAGATGACGTCGTTCCTCTTCTATCTCTGCACCTACGAGCTGAATCTGGGAAGCTGAATGTCAGGCAACTGAACACAAAACGTGCAGCAGCGGATATCCGCTGCTGCACGTTCTTTTTGAATGATGCGCCCAATGATTTTTATTTACAGGCCCATTTCTTTCTTCACTTCACCGAAGCACTTGACCGCGAAATCGAGGTCTTCCTTCGTGTGGCCCGCGGAGATCTGCGTACGCACGCGGTCGCGTCCCTTGGGCACGACCGGATAGCAGAAGCCGACGACGTACACGCCCTTTTCGAGCATTCTGCGGGCGAACTCATTCGCCACCTTCGGGTCGTAGAGCATGACGGGCACGATCGGGTGCTCGCCGGGCAGGAGATCGAAACCGAGCTTCTCCATCTCCGCGCGGAAGTAGCGCGCGTTCTCATGCACCTTGTCGCGCAGCGCGGTGGACTCGGTCAGCATATCGATCGTTGCGATCGTTGCCGCGCAGATGGCCGGGGCGAGGGAGTTTGAGAAGAGGTAGGGGCGGCTGCGCTGACGCAGCAGGTCGACGATCTCGCGCTTGGCGGCGGTGTAGCCGCCGGAGGCGCCGCCCATGGCCTTGCCGAAGGTACCGGTCAAGATGTCGACACGGTCCATCACGCCGCAGAATTCGGGCGTACCGCGGCCGTGCTCGCCCATAAAGCCGACGGCATGGCTGTCATCGACCATCACGAGCGCGTCGAACTCATCGGCGAGGTCGCAGATGCCCTTGAGGTTGGCGATGTAGCCGTCCATGGAGAAAACGCCGTCGGTCGCAATGATGATTTTCTTGCAGCCCGCCTCGCGCGCGCTCATGAGCTGGGCGCGCAGATCGTCCATATTGCTGTTTTTATAGCGGTAGCGGTGCGCCTTGCAGAGGCGCACGCCGTCGATGATGCTCGCATGGTTCAGCTCATCGGAGATCACGGCATCGTCCGCGCCGAGCAGCGTTTCAAAAAGGCCGCCGTTGGCATCAAAGCAGGAAGAATAGAGAATCGCGTCCTCCATGCCGACAAAGTCGGCGATCTTGCGCTCAAGCGTCTTGTGGATCTCCTGCGTGCCGCAGATGAAGCGCACGGAGGAAAGGCCGAAGCCCCAGTCGTCATAGCTCTTCTTCGCCGCCTCGATCAGGCGCGGGTGGTTGGAAAGGCCCAGGTAGTTGTTCGCGCACATGTTCACAACACCGTGCGCGGCGGTGGTGTCGATGCGGCTTTTCTGCGGGGTGGTAATGATGCGCTCATCCTTGTAGGTGCCCGCCTCACGGATGGCGGCGAGCTCTGCGCGGTAGCTCTCGTATGCGGTCTTCATTCTGCTTCGTCCTCCTTTTTCGTCGTCCAGTCGAGAATGACCTTGCCGCTCATGCCGCTGTGCATGGCTTCAAAGCCCTTTTCAAACTCGGTGTAGTGGAAGCGGTGGGTGATGGCAGGGGTGAGATCCAGCCCACCCTGTACCATGTAGCTCATCTGGTGCCAGTTGTCCATCTTGCGGCCGTAGATACCCTGCAGCGTCAGGCCCTTGCCGATGACAAGGTTCATATCCATCTGGACAGGGCCGTTGCCAAGGCCGAGCAGGCTGATCTTGCCGCCGTTGCGCATCACGCCAATCATCTGATGCAGCGCAGCGCCGGAGCCGGACATTTCAAAGCCGACGTCGAAGCCCTCGACGAGTCCCTGCTCCTTCATGGCGAGCGTGAGATCCTGCTTGGCAGAGTTAATGGCCGCGTCCGCGCCCATCTTGAGCGCAAGGCCGAGGCGGTAGTCGTTGAGATCCGTGACGACCACGCGGCGCGCGCCGGCATACTTGGCGATGGCGACAGCGAGGATACCGACAGGGCCCGCGCCCGTGATGAGCACGTCCTCGCCGACGAGGTTGAACATCAGCGCCGTGTGCGTCGCGTTGCCGACCGCGTCGAACATGGCGACCACGTCCTCATCAAGCGAGGGGTCGATGAGCACAACGTTGCGTGCAGGAATGCAGACATACTCGGCAAACGCGCCGTCGCGGTCCACGCCGACGCTTGTGGTGTTCTTGCACCACTGGATGTTGCCCGTGTGGCAGTTGCGGCAATGACCGCAGGTAATGTGCCCCTCGCCGGAAACGCGCTGACCGACGGTAAGCCCCGTCACGCCTGCGCCGAGCTCGGCGATCTCACCGACGTATTCATGTCCGATGACCATCGGCGGCTTCACGTGCTGGGCCGACCACTCGTTCCAGTCGTAGATATGTACGTCCGTGCCGCAGATTGCGGTCTTGTGTACCTTAATGAGCACTTCCCCCGCGCCGGGGGTGGGGACAGGAACCTGGCGCAGTTCCAATCCGGGAGCTGCTGCGGGCTTGACGATCGCGTCCATCATACGCATGTGTTTGTCCTCCGTGCATATTCATATTACGAGGAAGTGTTCTTCTCTCAGCGACATGGTATAACACGACTTCGCTCTTGTCAAGCAGAAATCGCAAAAATATCAAAATATCAACAGGCGGCAAAGGGGCTCTGCGCCGATGCAAGGAGCATTCCAAAACCATTTACCACGTGTTCGACGGTCTCTCCCGCGACCGTCTGGAGCGGTACATTTTCTCGCTGACGGACGACGCCTTCTCCCGCGTGGTACATCAGGCGGCGGAGGGACGCGATATTTCCGAGGAAAATCTGCGCAGCATCGCCTCCTTCTGCCGTTACGCCTTCATCGGCTTTGTGATGCAGTTTTTCTGGAACGGCATGGAAAACGATATTGATGAAAGTGTCGACCGGTTGGGCACGCTGTTCGACAGTTTCCTGCACGGCGCGCTCCAAACCGCCGAGTAGATAATCGCCATATTATGAAAAAGAGCTGTCTCCCGCACGGGAGACAGCTCTTTTTGCGTAAAACGACAGTTCTGCGCAAATTTGCGCATTGCCGATGCTTCTGCATAAAACCATACGCTTCGACTTTTTCGTCCATAGTTTTCGTATATAGATTTCGTTAAGATAATAATACTCAAAGCAATACAAAACAGAAAGGAACTGTTGTTATGAACGCCTCCGAAGTGTTAAAGGGCTTTGCCATGAAGCAGGTCTACAGCTATCTGGACAAGGATCCGGAAGCCAATCTTCCCAACCTGCTCGATATGCTGGAAAAATATGACAAAAACGGTCAGGCCGTCACCACGCAGGTCGAGGGGATCCGTGCCGCGCTTTCAGACCCGAACAACAACTGCTCGAAGCTGGTGAAGAGCCTGTGGACGGACATTGACGACGAACAGCGCAAAAAACTGGTGGAGACCGTTGTCATCAACGGCACGCTGATCGGCACGCCCGCCACCATGAAAATGCAGGATAAGTACCAGTGCAACGTCCCCTGGGCGATCCTGATGGATCCGACCTCTGCCTGCAATCTCCGCTGCACCGGCTGCTGGGCGGCGGAATACGGCAACAAACTGAACCTCAGCTATGAACAGCTGGACAGCATCATCTGCCAGGGCAAAGAGCTGGGAACCTACGTTTACATCTACTCCGGCGGTGAGCCGCTGGTACGCAAGGCCGATTTGATTCGCCTGTGTGAAAAGCACGACGACTGCGCCTTCCTCACCTTCACCAACGGCACGCTGATCGACGATGCCTTTGCCGACGAAATGCTGCGCGTGAAGAACCTCGTCCCCGCCATCAGCATCGAGGGTTTTGAGGAAGCGACCGACTTCCGCCGCGGCGAGGGCACCTATCGCAAGGTCATCGAGGCCATGACGCGCCTGAAGGAGCGCAAGCTGCTCTTTGGCATTTCCTGCTGCTACACCAGCAAGAATGTCGAGGTCATCGGCAGCGAGGAATATTTCGATTCCATGATCGACATGGGTGCGAAATTCGCATGGCTGTTCACCTATATGCCCATCGGCGCGGCAGCCGTGCCGGAGCTGATCGCCACTGCGGAGCAGCGCAAGTTCATGTATGAGCAGATCCACAAGTTCCGCAAGACCAAGCCCCTCTTTACGATGGACTTCTGGAACGACGGCGACGCGGTCGGCGGCTGCATTGCCGGCGGACGCGGCTACTGCCACATCAATGCCAACGGCGACATGGAGCCTTGCGCATTCATTCACTACTCCGATTCCAACATCAAGGAAAAAACGCTGCTTGAGTGCTATCAGTCCCCGCTCTTTATGGCCTATCGCCGCAGCCAGCCCTTCAACGAAAACATGCTGCGCCCCTGCCCCGTACTGGATAACCCCGGCCGTCTGACGCAGATCGTGGAGGAATCCGGTGCCCGTTCCACGGATCTTGAAAGCCCCGAGCGCGCCTGCGATTACTGCAACCGCTGCGTCCCCGCCGCTGAAAAGTGGGCGTCGGTTGCCGATGAGCTGTGGAATTCTCTTCCCAAGAAAAAAGGCGTTCAGCTCACCGGAAAGATGGCGAAAAAATCCTGACAGGAAGCGATCAGTGTGGAGAAGCTGCTGGTACAGGATCCCTATTCCCGCGTCGCCTGCGAGGTGACCTGCGTGGAAAACCAGATGCACATTTTCGGAGAGAGCACCTCAAATCTTCCGTGGCGGGCTATCTTCTCGGAACGGTATACTGCCTCGCATCCAGCGGCAGCCAGACCGAGCTGTTCATGTACCTTTCCTACGTCATTTGCGGCGTGCTGATCGCGCTGTCCTCCTATGTCTTTCATATCAAGAGCAGCGAGCACGCCGCGGGTGTCGTCGAACCCGTTATGATCCTGACACTGCGAGTTTCAGCGCGCAATGCTTTTGACACGCAGCGTCTGCCCGTCATACGTGCAGGCAAGGCACTCTCCGTTTCCGATATGATAGGCGTAAAAGTCGCGCTTTGGGTACGCAAAGAACTCCAGAACCGCCATGATGACGCCGCCGTGCACGACAAATGCCGCACACATGCCGTCCGGCACGGCCGCGATCGTTTCTGCAAAGGCCTTGCAGCAGCGCTTTTTGAAGTCCGCTGCCGCTTCCCCGCCCGGAATGGGAGTCAGGCACATCGCGTCCACCCACGCCTGATAGGCGGGATCTGAGGAAAGCTCGTCCGCGTTCTTCCCCTCGAAGCGGCCAAAGTCCGTTTCACGCAGCCCTTCCACAAGTGCGTAGGGCATCTTCGGAAATACGATCTCCGCCGTCTGCCGCGCGCGTAGCAGCGGACTGACGAAAAGGCAGTCCGCGGATGGGTTCCGCCCCCTCAGGCGCTCCGCCTGCGCAATGCCCGCCGCGCACAGCGGCTCATCGGTGCGGCCGATGTAACGCCGGTGGAGATTTCCTTCCGTTGCACCGTGACGGATGAAAAGAATGTCGATCACAGCAGCCCTCCGACCCAGGCGCCGACCAATCCGCACAGCTCGCAGAGCTGCAAGAAGAAGCCGGAGGTGTCGCCTGTCACGCCGCCGAACTGCGCCATGGCGAACCTGCGGTACACCAGCGCGGAGAGGACGGCAAACACCGCCGCTGTTCCGCCGGCAGCAGGCGAAAGGCAGATCATGCCCGCTGCCGCTGCAAATCCGGTGAGCGCAAGCGCCGCCGTCGCCGTGCGGCGCCGGGCAAGGCTCGTAAAGGCGCAGAGCATGCCCGTCTTTCTCGCGTTCGGCAGATTCACCGCGCACAGACCCGACAGCGCGCGGGAGAGCACAAACAGCGGGCAGAGCAGCAGGATCTTCCCCGCAAGATACACCTCGCAGGCAAAGCCTGCGTAAGCAAGCAGATACACGCCGGAATAGATGACCGCAAACGCGCCGCAGCTCGGATCTTTCATGATCTCGAGCTTTTTTTCGCGCGTCTGATGCGATGCGAGCGCGTCCACCGTGTCAAGATAGCCGTCCATGTGGATACCGCCGGTGACAAGGATCGGCAAACTCGCTGCAACTGATGCGAACAGAACGCCGCTCATGCCCGTCGCCTGTGCAATGACCGCCCACAGCCAGAGTGCCGCGCCGCAGAAAAGCCCCACCGCCGGAAAAAAACAGATCGCATAGCGCATGTTTTTTTCGTTCCAGTCGAACTGCGGAACGGGGATCGCGCTGTATGTCGACAGCGCGATAAGAAGCGGTTCAAATAATTTCATTCAACTCTCCCTTTTCGGCAAACGGCTGTCCGTCTTTCATTGTCAACGCTGCCGCGGCACGGGCAAGCAGCCTTTGATTCAAGCCGTTCAGCGCACGGATATAGGCCGCCGTTTCGCCGTCGTAGCCGTCCTCGCACAGCCCCGTGATCGTTACCGCGACAAGAACACGGCAGCGCGACAGCAGCGTCTCAATATCCCTGTATACGCTCTCTTCGTTCCCGCCGCACTCGAACATCACGTTCGCCAGCAGGTTCGACACGTCCTCAAGCAGCACGATGCTTCCGTTTTCAACTGCCGCCGCGCCGACCCGATGCGGCAGCTCAAGCGTTGTAAAACGCAAGTCCTTGCGCTGCCGGCGGTGCTTTTCCACGCGCCGCAGATTTTCCTCCGAGCAGGGCTGCATGGTGGCGATATAGTAGCGCCTGCCTGTCGTTTGCGCAACGATGTTCTCCGCGCAGCGGCTCTTGCCGCTGCCATTCTCGCCCGCAACCAAAATCAGCGTTCCCATGTGCCCTCCTTTCTCTCAGGGCGTGAACTGGTCGCCCTGCCGAATTTCGTCCAGATAGTCGTCGTTGATGCCCGCCTCGTCAAAGCTCGCCATGTTGTTCATGACGGCGCAGGCGGCGTCGAGCACCTGAAAGGCGAGCGGACAGCCACTGCCCTCGCCCAGCCGCATGTCAAGATCAAACAGCGGCCGCAGCGCCAGTTCCTCCATCGCAAGGCGATAGCCGATCTCGAACGAGGCGTGGCTCGGGATCAGATAGCCGCGCACGAGCGGACAGAGCCTGACGGCGCACAGCGCCGCCGCGGCGGAAACCGATATCATGGTATGCGCCGAGGGGAACGAGAAGTCCTTAGGCACCGATACCAGGAGCTGTAAAAAATCCGGGTCTATCCAACAGGGGCGGTCCCTGGCGACGAGGTTTTTCAGCAGGAGATTCCCCACCAGCAGCGACAGAAGTATCGCGCCGCACATCGCAGCGCCGCCCTGCCGGAACTTCCTGAAAAACAGGAACACCACCGCCGCGCCGATAAACAGGTAGCAAAGCAGCGTGAGCTTCGGGAACACGGCGTCGAGGAATCCGCAGGAGATACCCTTGTGTATTGCATGGAGTATATTCAAGTCAAACTGCGTTATTGCGTCCATAATTACCTCTTTGTGCGTCAAAAAAATACCGCCCATTTCTGGGCGGCCCAGGTCTGTCCGTCATGCTCTGACATTGAGCACAGTACCCTTTCCGTCAGGTGAAGGCATGCTGTCCAGCATATCGGTGATGGTCTCCATGGTCTGCTGGGTGGACTCCATCGTTTTCTTCATCATGCCGATGGAAACGCCCTGCTGAAGGTTAGCCGCTGCCATATTCATGGACAGAGCAGCAATATCAAGCTCCATGAAACAGCCCTCCTTTCGCAGACTTAATATCTGCAACTACAATATACCACAAAACGCCGCATTTGTCAAGTGCAGGACTGCTTTTCCTCCATCTTTTTCAGGCTTAGCTGAGAACGCACTATAATGAAAACCGCCGTTGCCAGCTCCAGGAGGCACACCGTAAGCCCCACCGCAGTGTTCATGATACGGCGGAAATCCACGTCCGTGCTGAACCGGGAGGTCATCGCGTTTTCAAGGTTGAAAACCGACATCAGCGCCCCCGCGAAATTCAGCGCCTTTGAAGCGGAAAGCACCGGGCTGTTCAGCCGCCGGAACTTCACCAGATTCACGATCGAAAGGGTCAGTAGGTAGAACGAGTACGCCGCCGTAATGTAAATTACCGAGCCGGGGTAGACGATGATATGCTCCTCGGTAATAAGCTGAACCGCCATTCCCATCATTCCGGAATGCACCGCCAGCATGAGCCAGCCGCACTGCCTGCTTCCGCGAAGCTCCCGGGCGCGGCGGCCGTCCTCGCTCTCCAGCTTCTGCGAGGCGCGCCAGCTCCGGACAAGCAGCAGCCTGGTAACTCCGAAGCTTATGTAATACACCGCCACGGCTCCGAGCCACGCCGAGCGGTACAGCACCGCGGTGACTCCCTTGAAAACCGCGAACAGCGTGCTGACCGCAAGTCCCTGATACAGTGAAAGCTCCCCGCGAAACCGGAAGTCGCTGATGAACAGCCGGGCAATCGTGTTGCTCTGCGTCCATCGGTAAACCCGGCTCCCATGGAGCAGCCGCGCCGCTGCCTCGGTAATGCTCCCGAGACCCGCCACCAGCACCGCCAGCGCGTACGCCGAGGCAAGGTAGATGAGCATTTCAAGCACCGGGTGCTTTCCCTGGGTATTCAGCGCCGCGATGCACAGCACCATCGTCGTAGGAACCAGCACCGCTATCACCTTCGGGGGCAGCAAAAACGCCCGCTTCAGTCCGGGCTGAGCGCGGTTCCACAGCTTATGCAGGAATTTCAGCAGGCGTTCCATACGATCCCCCTTACCATAAATAAAAAGACCCGGAGTTTTACCCCCGGGCCTCCAGCCTATGTACCGGCTGAATTACGTCAGAACTAAACTGTCATGGAGAAAGCTCCCCCATTAGCAGCCGTAGCCGCCGCAGATTGCTCTGAGCATCTCGCAGAGCTGGTCAAAGCTGCATGCCTTAAAGAAATTGAACATGATTTTTACCTCCTGATGAATTTCCCCTCGGGGGATATTAAAATTATACCCCATCAGGCGGTATATTTCAATGCAAAGATTCTGGCACTGCGGGAAGGTCTTTCCGGGGTAATTTACCTGTTCTCCAGAATGTATCGTTCCGCGTCGTCAAGGCTGCCCTGGCGGTATCCGCTGTAGTCCCGGCTGTCGGGATTCTCAACGAACTCGTTTGCAAGGAACACGTCCATACCGAGCGTTCCGGCTGACATGTCCTCGGAAACGCTGTTGCCGACCATTATGCACTCCTCCGGAGCCGCTCCTATCTTGCCAAGTATCTCCTGATAGTACTTCGGATTCGGCTTGCAGAACGTGCTGTTGTCGTACCATGTCACAAGCCCGAAATCCTCCGGAGCGAGGTTCACCCACGCCATGCGGGTGCGCACGCCGTCCAGCGGAAATATGGGGTTCGTGGCGAGGACTACCCGCAGCCCTGCGGATTTCAGGCGCTCTATCATCGGTCTGTGGTCGGGTATGTATTTAAGGCTCGCCTTTGCCTTTTCGAACTCGTGCGTGTAGAACTCGTCGCAGGCGGGACGTGCGTCCGGAAGCCCGGGATTCATCGCGTTGAATGTCTCCCAGAACGCCTCGGAATTGAGACGGCTGCCGTCGTTCATAACCATCGCCTTAGTTCCGCCCCACACTGATTTCACAGTGTGCTGCGGCTCGTATCCCATCGGAGCCAGCTTCCTGCAAATCTCGCTGAAATATATCTTCACGAAATCGTCCTGCTCGAACGGGAGCAGGGTGCCATCAAGGTCAAACAGTACCGTTGTTATCATGTGCGTTCTCCTTTGCGGACTTTTCAGCCGCCTTGCGGCGCTCTATAGCAGCATGCTGCTTTTCAATCTTCTTGATGTAGTTCTCCTTCGCCTCGTCGTCTGAACGGTACACCGAGCGGACCACAGTCCAGCGGTCCGCAGCGGCGCGCTTGCAGACCACCTTCACGAGGTACTCCCCGTGCTCCGGGCAGGTGCAGATGTTATTCTTGCGCACCGCCCCCAGCGAGAGCCACTCGCCGTTGGAGAGCGTCCTGCCGCACTCCGGGCAGGGAACGGAAGTTATCTTCCCGTCGGAGGTCACACGGCGGATATCGCTGATATCGCGGAACATCTCCCGCGCGATGACCGGCCGCTGACCCGGCGACATATTTGCGTACTCCGCGAGTCCCTTCTTCATGTCCAGCCTGCGGCAGACCTCATAGGTGAACCATGCGTCGTTCATTGCGTCGTGAGCCTGCGCGTCCATCGGAATGCCGAGCTTCTCAACCGCGTCGGAGAGCGAACACTGAACGTGCTCGCCGTCAACCTGATTCTTGTATATAAGCTGTAGATTGACGTAATCGCTGCCGTACTGCGGGTCGAACCCGTGCAGCTCGAGGTTGTCGGCGAGCATGGCGATATCGTCGAATCCCCAGGTTATGAACCGGAACTCCGGCGTACACCATTCACGCAGCTTCGCGAAAGCCTCCGGAAATTTCTCGCCCTTTGCGAGCATGGCGTTTGTTATCCCGGTGATCTTTTCAACGTGTCGGTTCATTTTTTTGTAGTACTTCGGCGCTACGTTGATTTTCAGGCGGTCGACAAGGTTAAAATCCTCATCGCACTTCACCGCGCCTATCTGGATTATCTCGCCCCGGAGCAGCACCGGCTTTTCCACCGTATGAGCGCGGTCGAGAGCCTGGTTCCACTCCATGTCAAGTATGATATAGTACATTCACGCGCTCCCTTAAAGCATGAGCTTTCCGCCGACGTTCTCATGGCGCCATGCAACGAAGTCGTCGTACGTGCCCTGGCGGTCGAGGCAGCCGTTTTCGGTTATCTCGATTATGCGGTTAGCCGCGGTCTCGAGTATCTCGTGGTCGTGGGAAGCGAACAGCAGGTTGCCCTTGAACTCGGACAGGCCGTTGTTTACCGCGGTGATGCTCTCGAGGTCGAGGTGGTTGGTCGGACGGTCGAGGATAAGCACGTTGCTCTGGAACAGCATCATTCTTGAGAACATGCAGCGTACCTTCTCGCCGCCGGAGAGCACGTTCACCTGCTTGAAAACATCGTCGCCGCTGAACAGCATGCGTCCGAGGAAGCCGCGCAGGTAGCTCTCGGTCTCGTCCTTGGAGTACTGGCGCATCCAGTCGATTATGGAAAGCTGGCAGTTATCAAAGAACGCGCTGTTGTCGTTCGGGAAGTAGCTCACCGAAGTGGTCGAGCCCCACTTGAACGTGCCCTCGTCCGGCTCCATCTCCTCCATAAGGATCTTGAACAGCGTAGTTACCGCGATCTCGTTGTTGCCCACGAACGCGATCTTGTCGCCCTTGCCTACTGTGAAGCTTACGTTATTGAGCGCCTTCACGCCGTCGACGGTCTTGGAAAGCCCTGTGACCTGGAGTATATCCTTGCCGACCTCGCGCTCCATATCGAACGCGATGTAGGGGTACTTTCTGGAGGAAGCGGGAAGCTCCTCGACGGTCAGCTTGTCGATGAGCTTGCGGCGGGAGGTCGCCTGCTTGGACTTCGACTTGTTCGCGGAGAACCGCGCGATGAAGTTCTGGAGTTCCTTTATCTTCTCCTCGGCGCGCTTGTTCTGCTGCTTTATCATACGCTGAATGAGCTGTGAGGATTCGTACCAGAACTCGTAGTTGCCGACGTACATCTTGATCTTTCCGTAGTCGATATCCACGATGTGGGTGCACACATTATTAAGGAAGTGACGGTCGTGGGATACAACGATGACCGTGCCGAAGTACTCCGCGAGGAAGTCCTCCAGCCAGGATACCGCCTCAACGTCGAGGTGGTTGGTCGGCTCGTCCATGAGGATTATGTCGGGGTTTCCGAACAGGCACTGCGCAAGCAGAACCTTGACCTTCTC
>ERZ824600.3458-NODE-3458-length-15082-cov-3.375790_pt1 | contig 15082 bp, 13 predicted proteins | sample MGYA00519933_ERZ824600 | MGnify/ENA primary metagenome ERZ824600 (study PRJEB31778, sample SAMEA3449178) | human gut metagenome | biome: human gut; feature: human-associated habitat; material: faeces | place: United Kingdom | collected 2010/2012 ... | reverse complement strand
ACCAACTCCGTCATTAATCTTATTTGTAGCCATCTTTTCCTCATTGAATAATTAATTATCATTAAACAAGTTAATTATAGTAAAGACATGTGAAATTTTCAAGAAAAACATAAGAAATTCGGTCATTTGGTTTAAATATATTAACTTGCTACTAATACACGTTTATGATAGCATCAGGTTGTAAGTGAGGGATATTATGGAAACTATCGAAATAAGTAATTTTACAGATTTACCGTACGGAGAAAATATTCATCAATCAGCAGCAATTGCAAAAATTGATGAAGAAATTGATTATGAAATATTAAGTGAAAATAAAAATCTTGAATATATTGATTTTTTAAACTTAACAGAAGCAGTAAAAATACTTGGTGAATTTTTTGATGTAAATACCGCTGTTATAACCAAAGAATCTTATATATGTTCTGTTGCTCTCGGAAGCTCTATTGAAACAGCTTATGAAAAAGCTATCGACTGCGACCCTCTTGCGATTTTTGAGGGTACTGTTGGATTTAGTAAAACTGTAACCTCTACAGTTGCAAAACAAATAAAAGCAATGAAAATAAAAAATATTATTGCGCCGAAATTTGAGCAGGAAGCTTTAACAATATTACTAAAAAACAACGAAATAAATATAATTAAAGTAAATACTCCTCTTCAGGAACTACTGGGATTCAATGCAAAAGACATAAAAATAACTCCGTTTGGAGCATTAATTCAGGAACAAAATCAAAGCAAACTAACCAAAAATTCATTTAAAGTTGTCTCAAAAGCAAGACCTACACAACAACAAGCTGAAGACGCCATTTTTGCCTGGAAAGTTTCAAAACACTTAAAAAGCAAATCAGCAGTTATTGCAAAAGATTTATCAACAAAAGCAATAGTCCAAAGCAAAACTAACGACATTATCTGCACAGAACTTGCGATGGATTATGCATGTGAATCTTCAAAAGAAGCAGTGCTGGCTATTGATGGCGCTATAGAAAATATAGAAACCATCAATGCTGCAATTCAAGGACGTATAGGTCTGATAATAGAATCCGGAAACGGGGCTAAATCAAACGAAATATGTAAACTTGCAGACAAATACGAACTATCAATGATAGCAACAAACATTAGAAATCTAAAATACTAAAAGATTGAGGTATAAAAATGGAAATAAAACCATGGGATGAATATTTTTTGGATCTTGCAAAAACTTGCGCAAGCCGCTCAAACTGCATACGAGCTCAAGTTGGAGCAGTAATAGTCGGAGAAGACAAAAAGATTAAAGCCACAGGCTATAATGGAACACCTTCAAAAGTAGAATCGTGCGCAGAAAGAGGAGAATGTTACAGAATAAAAAACAACATTCCATCCGGCACCAGATATGAAACTTGCCGTTCTATACACGCAGAACAAAACGCAATTATTCAAGCTGGACAGGATAGGTGCAAAGGGGCAACAATATACATATGGGGACACAATTTTATATGTATACTTTGCAAAAGATTTATTGTTCAATCCGGAATAACACATTGCGTTCTAAAAAAAGATGAAAACTCTCCAATTATAAGAGTTTCTGTAGATGATATAAGAAAAGAATTAAATGAACAAAGATAGGTAAGAATGGCTATTTATGCCATTCTTATCACATATTATAAATAAAATAAAACTATAATTCTGATTATAGGGGAGAAAATAATGAATCAAAAACAGATTATAACAGGCTTGTTATTATTAACTTTACTGCTAAATTTGCCAACAAATAAAGGCTATGCACAATCAAACATCACAGAGCAATTAGAACAGGAAGAAATACAGACTCTTTCTGGTACTACAACCCAAAGACAGAAATATCTTCCTGTAATATCCAGCAAACTCGAAAAAGAATTAAAAGCCGACATTTCTAAAATTTATGGACAAGATAAAACTGATGAAATATATAATCATATTGTAGAAATCGCAGAAACAGCAAAAAAAAATCGCCCGCAAAATTTACTAGAACAAGATTTATCAAGAGAAAACGACTGGTATAAAGATGAAATTATATACATGTTCTACGTAGACCAATTTGGTACCGTAACCCCTGAAAAACCTAATCAATTTAAAGACACTACAAAAATGCTGGATTACCTCAAAACGTTAGGTGTCACTACAATATATATGCTGCCATTCGCAGACTCACCAATGGAAGATTCAGGATTTGACGTAAAAAACCCTCAAAATGTAAGAAAAGATTTAGGCGGAAAACCTCAATTTGAGGCATTTATAAAAGAAGCAAAGACAAAAGGCTTTAACATAAAAGCTGATTTAGTTTTGAACCATTTTTCAGATCAACATGAATGGTTTCAACAGGCTCTAAAAGGAGATTTAGAGAAACTAAACAGATTTGTTGTTCGTGAAGACATGCCACAATATACTAAATACATAGATCCAAAACTTGGAACCGTAATTGAATATAAAGAAAATGATGGCAAAATAAGCAAAAGAAGATTAATCTTTCCTGAAATAACAGAAAATAACTATAGAAAAGTGACTATTAACGGTAAAGACTATTATGTATACCATACATTCTATCCTTTCCAGCTGGATATAAACTGGAAGAATCCTGAAGTGCTTTATTACAATCTTGAAACAATGAATTACTGGGCTAATCTGGGTGTTGATATATTCAGACTTGATGCAATTCCTTATTTAGACAAAGAACCAGGTACCAATGCGGAGAATCTACCTACAACGCACGCAATTATAAGAATTCTTAGCAACTACCTGCAAGCAGTAGCTCCGAGAACAGTACTTCAAGCTGAAGCTTGCCAGCAGCCAAAAGATGTAATACCCTATTTTGGCACAGAAAGGAAAACAGAAACAAACATTAATGGTGAAGTAAAGGAATTAAAAAGAACAGATGAGGTTCAAATTGCCTATAACTTCCCATACATGCCAGCACTCTGGGCAAGCTTTATCACAGAAGACAGCAAATATTTTCAAGAAGCAGTAAAACAAACTCCAAATATTCCTGAAAGTGCAAGCTGGGCAACATTCTTACGCGTACATGATGAATTAACTCTTGAAATGGTAACCCCAGAAATGCGAGAATTAATTTATGATGCTTTAGAACCAAAGGGAGCTCCTTTCAGAAAAGGATTTGGAGTATCCGGAAGAATGGCAAACTTCCTTGACCAAGATCACGATCATATAGAAATGGCATTTTCTGTGTTACTGTCAATGCCTGGAATTCCTATAATATACTACGGAGACGAAATCGGCGCGAAAAACAATTTTGATAATGCAAAAAAATCTGCAGATTTAAGAAAGAAAAAACAGGCAAAAAGTAAAATTAAATTATTATCATTCTTTGACAGCAGAGACATTAACAGAGGTTCTTTAACTCAAAAAGACTTTTACGATGCCTCACAAACAACAAAAACTTACAGCGGAAAAATATTCCATCAGGTTCAAAAAATGATTTCTCTAAGAAAATCAATACCTGCATTAAGTAGAGGCGGATTAACAATATTAAAAACTAAAAAGCCATACATATTTGCATATATCAGACACTATAAAGGCGAAAAATACTTAATTGTTAATAATCTTTCAGATAAAAGAAGTACTGCCGAAATAGAATTACCTGCAGATGTTTTACTAAAATCTCTAAAAAATGATAATTATGTTTACTTAACTAATATACTTACCGACGAAGAATACAAAGTAAAAATTTCTTTAACAGACAAAAAAACAAGATTACTTATGTATCCTTACGCGGTAGTCTGGTTGAAACTTCCATAACAAACTTTTGATAAATATACTTTTGAAACTTTGCAAAATAAGTAGTAATAAGCATTACAACAACAAAGTATAAATATGTAGTCTGAACGGGGTCAAATATAGAATATATTTTATCCCCTTTTTCAGTTAACGGAGTTCCTGTAAATTTAAACAAAACTACTGTAATCATGTACATTACAAACAAATGATTCGCCATAATATGATATGTACAATTGCCCATATCCTGTAATAACTTAATATCTTTAAAATATGGATACAACAATTTTACGACAAATAATGAGACCCAGATTCCAGTCAATGAAGTCAAAACAGGAACTATAATTTGGTCATCAAATCTTCCCCATACTAAAACATAACTCAATCCAATTCCATGGACAGGATCAAAATCTCTGTTAAACAGCCACAAGACGGCTTGTACTGCAATAATACCCCCAAGCCACTTTGGAGTAAAAATATTATAATTATCTTTAATATATTTCACATAAAAATATCCTAAATATACAAAAAATAAAGAAAAAGCAGTTCTCATCACAATTAATGCCAGAGGAGTATGCAAAACAGTTTTCCAGAATGGAATCGCGCCAAAACCTAATAACGCAAATATGGCAAATGTCAAATACCCATTATTAATCTTTTGAAAAATTCTCATCAAAAATAAAAATACAATCATCGTCATAAATAATTGAGGCACAAACCACAGAGGAGAACATATTAAAAGCTGATGCCCATTCAAAAATGGAGTAATAAAAAAGGATTTTAAAGAAATTGGATCCCCCAAGAATTCACCTACAATCGGAACAAGAGCCAACGTCACCAGCAAATAAAAGATTTCGTAAGAAAAATACGGAACGAGCAGTGACTTTATCCTTCTTTTAAAATAAGTTGCAACATCATCTAAATACTTATCCTTAAATAACATCCCCGAAATAAAGAAAAACAACGCTAATTGAAAAGAATATGGCGGAAACATACCAAATATTGAAAACTCTAAATGACCGGAAACAACAAGCAGAATCGCTAATGCTTTCAATAAAGTTACTTCACCTGAAAAGATTTTATCCATATCCCCTCCAATATTATGTCAAAATTATTATATAAAAAAAATAACAAATTAAAACCAGTAAATTTAGACAATTAGATACAAGCTTAACAAAATATACCAAAAGAAACAATCTTATGCTCGAGCTCTGCATTTCAGCATTTACTTTACAAAGTATGCCACAGAGGCTAGTTCAGGATGACAAATCGGTAAGCGTAACATGATTACGTGCGTAGCACCCTTGCGGAGCTGAATTTGCTGGTGTTGTGAGTAAATAATTGGTAGCACACCTACGTGCATAGCACCCTTGCGGAGCTGAATAATTGATATTAAATCTGCTAATATTAGTAACATGATTACGTGCGTAGCACCCTTGATTTTTGTAAAAATATTATTAAATATGAAGTATCAAAATATAGACTATAGAAGCCTTATACTACTTTTGATTGATTTTTTGTATAAAAGTTGATAAAAAGCTGCTAAATAAGGTATTATAAAATAGAGAGGTAGTATATATGCACAGTAACTTTCCACAATATAACTTAGCATCAAGAATCCAACATACAAAATTCGATTCAGGTATTGGACGAAATATGCCAAGCATGAGAATGGATAGAGTAGAAAAACCAGAAACTCAAGATTTCAAACAGGTAATGAGCGGACTTGTTGAAAATCTAAATGCAGAAATGGAAGCGCCTGACAATTTACTGAAAGACGTTATGTCAGGAAACCAGAATGTTGATATTCACGATGTAATGACGGCAATGTCAAAATCAGAAATAAGCGTTAACATTGCAACACAAATGGTTGGTAAAGTTATTAATGCATACGACAGAGTAATGCAAATATCTGTTTAAACCTTATTAGTAAATAAAAAATATTATCAGACAGCGGGACGGAAATGGATTTTAGTAAATTATTAGAAAATAAACCTTTACTATATGGAACAATTGGAGGAATTGTTCTTGTTATTGCAGTAATAATTATAGGAATATCAATTGCTGCAAATAACGGAGGAAGTAATAATAATGTTGTTGGGGGTGAACCTTTAAAATCTAATGTGGATTTACTAACAACAGATAATATAGGAAAAGCTCTAGAAATTCAGGCTCTTCTAGCTAAGCAGGGGATAACTGTTGAAAGACAAATGGATGGTACTAAATCAAAACTAGTCCTGAATGCTAAAAATTGTTCATCATTAACAAAAAAATGCACAATTACAGACAGAGATAATGCAATTATCACAATTGTGCAAAGCGGACTTGTGGATCAAAATGTAGGATTAGAAATTTTTGATAAAGGTGATTTTACATCAACCAAGGAAGATAAGAGAATAAGACTTGCAAGAGCAATGAATGGCGAATTAGCCAGACTTATAAAACAAATAAAACCAATCCAGAATGCAACAGTATTTATATCTATTCCTGAAAACAGCACGATGTTTGAAGATCAAAAGCCTAAGACAGCAACTGTTCAGCTGGTAATGCCAATAGATGAAAAACTTGACCAGCTAAAAGTAAAAGCAATAACAAACTTGCTTTTGGGCAGTGTTTCAGGATTAACCGCTGAAAATATAGCAATAACAGACACAAATGGAAATGTTTACCATAGTGTAATGAATGCTGAAGATGAAATGCTTCAAAAACTTGAAGAGAATGATAAATACATGCAACAAAAAATATCTAAACAATTAGATAGATTAGTTGGTCCTGGAAATTATGTAGCAACAGTAAGTACGTTTTTAAGACAAGCTCCTGTTGAAAAATTTTCAATAGAATATGACCCAAATAAAAAAGCATCTGTATCTGAACAATCTTTTACTGAAGGCTTGGGTGACAGAACTCAAGACCAGAGCAAAGGTATCAATGCAGTAAGCACATATCTTCCAAATGGTCTGCCAACCGGAGGTACTGATTCAAGCCAGAACAGAAATTACTCAAGAAGAGCAACTGAAACTCAATACGGCGTAACAAAAACTCAAACCAGTGAATATATAAAACCTGGTGTGGTAGAAGATGTTTCAATAGCTGTTACTTTAGATAGAAATAACTTACCGAGCGACACTACTATCGAAGAATTAAAAGAATTAATTGCCCGCGCTGCAAGTCCTAAAGTTACAGCAGAAAATGTATCTATAGCATTCACAAACTCAAATGATCCATATTTAACACCGGACAAACAGCAAAATTTACCAAAAGTTGATGAAACCGGTAATCCTTGGTGGCTGGCTTTAATATTGTCTGGATTAGGATTAATAATTATATTTAAAGCAATCTCTTCAAAAGTAAAACGAATTAGAGAAGAAAACGAAATTGAAGTAGAAGCACTGCGCCAGAAAGCACTGGAACAAGAAAGACAATTAAATGATATAAATTCAAGAGCTAGCCAGTTGACACAAAGACAATCTGAACTTGCTCAAGATTTGATAAATCAACAACAGCAAAGGGTTCAACAGCTTCCGCAATTTGACGAAAGCCTGTTGTTAGATTCTCTGGATAATATTTCCAATGAAATAACTGAAGATGCTGCTGACAATATAAAAAGCTGGATTGAAGAAGGTTCAACAAAGGAAGGTTAAAAAAGAAGAATGGCAACTAAGAATTTTGATTACGAAGGATTTGCCCAAAATCTTGCAGCACAAGCTCAAGATTTAGTTCCGCAAGATTTTAACGATGTGCAGAAACAATACGTAATTAATACTCTTGGAAATTTTTCATTATTATCAGGAAAAGCCCTTGCAGAAGACCCAAATTTGAATTTTAATGAAGATCAGGCAATAACAATAACCCAAATTATTGCAGAATGGTCATTTCACAAATCAGTTGACGTAATACGTTCCGGAATTCCACAGCAATACTGGGACGCTGTTATGCAAAAAATTGCATATACAATTTTTGAAATTGCAAAACAAACATTTTCACAAGGATTGCCGCATGATAAAATTCTTGAACTCATAGAGCACCACGTAAAAAAGAGCTATCTTGAAGCTATTACTGAATTAAAAAATAAAGGTGTTATTGATGAAGGCTTGATGGAATATGCAGCTTCTCAGTCAAACATGGATAAAATGGCTCAAGAAATGCAACAACAGCAAACTCAAGCAGCTGCACAAGATGAACTAACACAGGATTATCAATCTACAGAAAACAATCAACCTGCGGATTTTCCAAAAGTAGACTCAAAAGTCTTAAAGCTTGCAACTGTAGCCATGCTGTTCAAAAAGATGAATCAGGATAAAGTCCAGACAATATTAAATAAATTTGATCCGGATGATGCTCAGGCTGTCATAAAATATATGAGAATTCCGGATTTACAGGATAGAATCGGTGCTCACAATGCTCTAAGATGCTTGCAAGAAATAAAAACATCACTGCCAAAACCTACAGATTTGAGCCCGAATAGAATTGTTTTAAAATTGAAAAAATTCACATCAAAATATTCAAGTAAAGAAATAGATACAATATTGATTAGAGAGCGAGTTGGGGTCAAACGCCTTGTATTTAACGCAATAGAGGGGAAATATTATGACAAAATGCCCCCTAAAGTTGCAAGCATTGTTGCCTCACACTTGCAAAATAGTGTATAATAATGTTGTATCATGATTATAAAAAAGAAACGAAAAATATCAATTGATGAGGGAGTAGAACAAGTAGTTCCAAATCAAAACAGGGAAGAAGTCGAGTCTAATCAAAATGAAAAAGATATCGACTTATTTGACCTTGATAATATAGACTTTAAACAACGCCAAGAACGTAGAAAGGGCGACAGACGCAGAGGGTTTCGCAGAATTGACGATAGGAATTTGATTTCACGTGCAAAAGAAGAAGCCAATTCAATTAGAGAAGCTGCTGCTAAAGAAGGCTATCAACAAGGTTTACAAGATGCAGCAGAGGACATACAAAGAGTTAGAGAATCTTTAGAGTCTTTTTTAAATGCAAAACAGGAAGTTTACGAAACCATTGCTCCGGATGTTCTTGAAATAAGTCTTGATATAGCCAAAAAAATCATTAAAAAAGAAATGTCTGAAAATCAAGAAATACTGCTTGATAATATAAAAGATATCTTAAAAAGTTTATCTAAAGAAGAAACAAAGATAATGCTGAAAGTCAATCCATCTCAAACAGCAATGCTGAAGCAAGAAATTCCTGAAATAATGAACTTTGCAGGACTGGAAGCTAAGGTTATCATTGTACCTGATGAAAACACAATGGAAGGTGGCTGCATGCTTACAACCTCAAACGGAGTAATTGATGCAACCATAGAAACACAGTTAGAAATAATAAGTGAAGCATTGAAGGGAATTTAATGGCAGCACCAGAGGGAAATGCAAATCCAATAAGTGAAATATTTATGGCAGTCTTTGTACTGTTCCTTTTGATTATCCTACTTGTAGAACTGCCGAACTGGGTAATCAACACTTGTATTTGCTTGAATATAACTCTTGGAATTGTATTACTAATGTTTGCATTATATGTCCAAAAAACACTTGAATTATCCTCATTTCCATCAATTATTTTGATTGGTACAATGTTCAGACTTGTATTATCAATAGCTTCAACCCGTCTAATTCTTGCAAAAGGAGAAGCCGGAGAGGTTATACACGCTTTCGGGACTTTCGTAACAGGCGGAAATATGATTGTCGGCGGGGTAATCTTCCTTATTATTACAGTTGTACAGTTTATGGTAATTACCAAAGGTGCAGAACGTATCGCAGAAGTATCCGCACGTTTTGCTCTTGATGCAATGCCGGGTAAACAAATGACAATTGATGCTGACTTTAACGCAGGCCTGATATCTCCGGAAGAAGCCACAAAAAAACGTGAAGACCTATCCAGAGAATCCAGTTTAATGGGTTCCATGGATGGTGCCATGAAATTCGTAAAAGGGGATACCATCGCGGGTATTATTATTGTTATTATAAATATTGTTGGCGGACTATGCGTTGGTTGCTTAATGAACCAGATGGCTATAGGGGACGCAGTTTCAAAATATACAGTATTAACAATAGGTGACGGTCTTGCCTCACAGGTGCCATCACTATTGATGTCAATTGCTGCAGGTATTTTTATGACCCGTGCATCAGCAGCCAGCCCTTCATTAGGTTCGGACGTTACAGCTCAAATCACAAGCAAACCTTATGCGTTGTTTTTTGCAGCTGCATTTTTATTACTTCTGGCATTTACAGGTCATACATGGTTCTGGCAGGGAACAGGTCTTCCGCCCTTACCATTTTTGATAATGGCAATAGCTATATTTATTGCGGGTTTCCAGGTATTAATCAATGCGGATGTTCAATCCCAATTAGGCCAATTGGAAAATGTACGCCAAAATATGCAGGATCTTGTTAACCCTAACAGAATGTATGAACGTTTAGGGGTTGATATTTTAAGCTTGCAAGTAGGTTCTAATTTGTTAGTTATTGCAGACCCTGATCAAGAAGGTCAATTACTTGCCAAAATAGCAGCTCTGCGTCAAAGAGTAACTGATGAACTTGGATATATTCTGCCAAACATAAGAATTATGGACTCATCAGCTCTCGATGCTAATGAATATATGATTTCAATTCGTGGTAACACAGTAGCTACAGGTTATGTATACCCGGGTAAGTTCATGGTAATTGCGGATCAATGGGACTCAATGAAAAAAGAGGTTCCAGAGGATGCAATTATTGGTATTGACCCAACATATCAAACTCAAGCTTACTGGATTAATCAGGAAGATGCAAAATCTGCAAGATTAGTTACCGCAGTTGATGCAACAGATGTTATTGTTACACACTTACAGGAATGTGTAAGAAAACACGTAGATGACGTTATGACAAAAACAGATGTTCTTAAACTTATGGAACTTGTTCGCTCTCAAGATCCGACACTTGTTAATGACCTCGTACCTACAATTATTTCTACAAGTGACTTACGTAAAATTTTTGTTAACCTGATACGAGAAAAAGTTTCCATAAAAGATATTATGTTTGTATTTGAAAGACTTTGTGATTATGCAAGATTTTCCAAAGAACCGGATATCTTATCAGAAAGATTAAGAGCAGCTCTGGGTAGGCAAATTTGTCTATCAAACGTTCAGGATGACAAAGTATTGTATGCTCTAACCCTATCTCCTGAATGGGAAAAAACACTTGATGACAGCTGCCAAAGAACAGAGCTTGGAACAATGTTTTTACTTAATCCGGTTCAAGTACAAGAACTTATCGAAACAACAGCAACAACCCTTATGAGAGCACACCAGACCTGCGGCAAACAACCTGTAGTGCTATGTTCTCCTAGAATAAGACTTCCGCTGTATCAACTTTTAGAACGCCATATTCCTACAATTGTTGTAATTTCATATTCTGAACTAATTACAGATATCAAGGTTGAGGCAATCGATACAATCGGCGATGCTTACTTAACTGACTAAGCTTATTAAAATAAAAGAAGAAAATATTTATGAAACAAATATTATTATTATTAATAAAAATTTATCAATGGTTTTCAAAATTCACACCATCAGTATGCAGATTTACACCAACCTGCTCTGAATACACAAAACAAGCAATAATAAAATATGGAGTATTAAAAGGCTGCTGGTTAGGCTTAAAAAGAATTTGCCGCTGCCATCCCGGACATCCCGGAGGGTACGACCCTGTGCCTTAGAAAGAGAGGAATATGAACAAAGTTACAATTGAAGAATTTAAACAGTTTTATAATAATGAAATATTACCATTTATAAAACCTTACGAAACCAAAAGAGAAGTGTTCAACAAAAAATCAGCACCGTTAAAAAATATGGTAATTACAATTTTTGTAATATTGTTAGCAGGATTTATAATAACAATACTTTCAACAGTGCTGAAAACTTTTTCATATATAATGAATCCTCAAGCAAATCCTACAGATCTTTTTCAATCAGCATTTGTCCCGGGTATTGCTCCGGTATTTATAATTGGTGCAATCATAACAATGGCAATATTTGGACTTTTAACAAACTGCAAACATAAAAATATCAAAAAAGAACTAAAACACGGATTGCTTAGTAAAATATTTAGCTATTGTAATTCAAAAATCAGTACGACAAATTCTGAACAAATAACTCTACAGGAACTAAAACAAACAAGTTTACCAATTTATACCAAAACAGATGATGATACAATCTGCGGATCTTATAAAGGTGTAAAATTTGTTATAAATGAAGCTTATGTTCAACTGCCAATAAAAGCAAAAACGCCTACCGCTTTATTTAGAGTACTTATCCTCAAACTTGAAATGAACAAAAAATTTTCAGGGCAAACTATAGTAGTTCCAAACTACATAAATTATAACCACAAAAACAATAATGAAGTTTTTTTAGAAGACATTAATTTTATGAAATTAAACAATATATACGCCACAGACCAAATAGAAGCACGCTATCTATTAACTCCTACATTTATGGAAAGAATAAAATCATTAGGTAAAATATTTGCACAAAAGGCTCTCGCATCTCCAACAATGCCAGTTCAATACAAATACTTTATTCAAAAAAATCCAACCTGCATAACAGCTTTTAGTAATAATTATGTTTATATATTAGCAAATACCACCATTGATAACTTTGATATTCCACTTGAGAAAAATCTGTACGATATTAACATATATTATAATATCTATTTGCAATTAGTCGAACTGCTAAGCACGATAGATTCTTTAAAACTAAATGAAAAAACAGGCTTATAATATAAAAAAACTAAATATTACAAATAAAATCAACAACCTCTTTTAAAGAATAAATGTTTTGCTGGACAAAGAAATTCTTTCCTGAGTGCTCTTTTACATAAGAAAGAGTATTTCCATCAAGAAAATCTTCACTATAAGGTCGTAACATAATAGAAGGAATTACAACAATGTCACAATCGACATTTTTTACAGTATTAATCAAGTCTTCGGTTGTGATAAGTCCGGCAACAGTAATATCTTGTCCCCAATAGTTAGATTTTACAGGGTGTATTTCTACTGTAAGATTTTTTATTTTATTTAATGCAGCCGCAACTTCATTGAGCATATCTTTAGCAGCATAAGAACACGCAAAAACAAGCTTGAAAGGTCTGGAGATTTTCTCAGGAAGCTGCTGTTCATAAAAATCATCCAAAGTTAAACGCAATGCGCCAACCCCATCATCCAATTGAGAAAAGTTACCATAATATTGAGCAGGCGGAATTTGTTTATCTGCAAGTAAAAAGAACTCATCAGAACAGCAAACTCTTTCATACTTAGATGCGATTTTTAAAGTTTCCTCTGCACATTTATTATCAACACGAGTTAATTCCCCATCTGGTCTGAATTGAGTTATTCCAACAGGAACAATTGCAGTAGATAATACGGAATCTCCTAATTTTGCTAAATCTGACAAGGTTCTATCTAATTCGCTACCATCATTCAGCCCCGGACACAGAACAATTTGAGCGTGAAACGGTATTTCATTTTGTTTAAACCATTCTAAATTTTCCAAAGCTTTACCAGCATTAGGATTTCGCAGCATCTTCACTCTTAAATCAGGATTTGTAGTATGTACAGATACATAAAAAGGTCCAAGATGCATACGTTTTATACGATCTTTATCCTCTTCTTTAAGATTTGTCAGAGTAATATAAGTTCCCTGTAAGTAAGACAGTCTGTAATCATCGTCTTTTATGTATAAAGTATCCCTTAAACCCTTTGGCTGCTGGTCTACAAAACAAAAAATACAATGGTTTAAACAGGGTTTAATTCTGTCAAAAACTGCACTTTCAAAAACAATTCCTAAATCTTCATCGAAATCTTTTTCGATTTCAATTTCTTCAATTTCGCCATTAGCTTTTTTTATCTCAATAGTAACAAGTTCTGATTTCATATAAAAATTATAATCAATCATATCTTGCATCTTATTACCATCAACTGATAATAACTCGTCACCTTTTTGAATTTCTAACTCTTCAGCTATTGAATTTTGTAAAACACTATCAACTATTGCCGGCATTACCTTTTTCAAACCCTTCTATCATCGAAATAAAATTATTATATTCACATATTGTATTATCCAAAACAATTCTTTGATAGAAATCTACAGGATTATATTCATCAGCAATTATCCTCTCGGCATTTAATTTATGCAATAGAGCATTTGCCTTTATTTCTTCAAATAATTCAACTGATTCATCTTTACTCAAAAAAGAAGCACAACATATTTTTATTTTGGCATCAGATAAAAACTGCAAAGCATTATTTGAAAAAGGTTTTAATAGTAGGACTTTCAACTGCTTCAATCCATCTTTGGTAACGGAATAAAAAACAGAAAGCTTACCGCCCTCAGACATGATTTTTGTAGATTTTATATAACCATCTTTTTCCAACCTGACAAGTGCAGGTTTTAAAGCTCCAAAGCTAGGATTCGTAAATGGTAAAAAATATTCACGAATACGCTTCTGTACAGCATACATCGTTAAATCTCGCTTTAATAATACAAATAATATCAGTAATTCAATCATACCTAAAGAATAGCATTAATAAATTTAATTCACAAACATTAAAATAATAGCAAAAAATTTTATGTTTAAGATTTAGTAGTGTCATTATGATAAATAAAATACTTCCAAATGTAAAACTCGCTTATAAATACTCAAAAGGTTCTATTCCTGTCAGACAGCAAAAAGCGGATAAACTTGTAAAAAATTTAATTAACAATATTGGGGGAAGCTTAAAAAAAGGTAAATTAACAATCCCTCAACTTCAAGAACAAATTACACATATTCTTCCTCAAAAAATACAAATACAAGTTCTAGAGACACAGGATAAAAGTTATGTAGCGTATAGCGATATTTTATACTCGGCAAAAAGTAAAAAAATCAAAGGGTTAACAATAGAACTACCTACTAAAAATAATATTGTAGATGAAAAACAACTAACCAATATAGCACATGAATTTCAACATATTGCAGACCAACTTTATCATCCGAAAATTCTTGCCAGAAACCAATATATGGAAACAAATGGTTTGTACACTAAACAATACAATGAACTATATGATAAATACTTATACAACCAAGAATTTACTGACGGCAAACGAGATAGAAAAGATGTAATAAAAAAACTTGAACAGAAAATCAAACACTTTTTTAGAGGAATGAAAGCTGAAGACAAAATAAATTACCTGCAAGATGCAAGGTACGGCTTAATCTTGGAAAATAATGCTTACTTTACTCAATATAAATATGCTAAAAAATTAAAGAAAAAACACAGCACAAATATTAATCGGGAAGATTTAATAAAA
>ERZ824600.3449-NODE-3449-length-15117-cov-11.899084_pt1 | contig 15117 bp, 16 predicted proteins | sample MGYA00519933_ERZ824600 | MGnify/ENA primary metagenome ERZ824600 (study PRJEB31778, sample SAMEA3449178) | human gut metagenome | biome: human gut; feature: human-associated habitat; material: faeces | place: United Kingdom | collected 2010/2012 ... | reverse complement strand
GCGATGAATAATTTTGATGTAATAATTAATTATAATAATAACTACGATTCTAATGAATTTTATGTAGTTGACTTAAAAACAAGACAATATGATATATTTGGAAGTAATAATACAATAAAATATGATGCATATATTCAAGGAAATATCGAAAATTCAGTATATTTATTTGATAAAGATAGTAAAATTCAATACCAATTAGATTTAAAAGAAAAAACAATAACAAGAATAGGAAATATAAGTTCTGGAATAAAATATTATGATGGAAAATGGCAAAATATAAATGCATATGATGCTGTTAATAAAGAAATAAAATTTAAAGAATATGAAACTACTGATGAATTTGTAATGATTAAAAAAATAAGAGGAAATAATTATGGTGCAACCATATACGTTAAAGAAAAGAACGATAAATTTGAAGTGTATAAAACGATAAGAAATGATAAAAATTTGATATATTTATTTGCAACAACAGATTATAAAACAATGAATTTTATAGGAGATTATATTTTCTATAAAGATGGAATATACATAAAAATGTATTCTGATTTTACTGGAATAAAAACAATTATGAATTCAAATGAAATAACAAATAAAACAGTAAGTTTCTATGTAGGAGAAAATAAATGAAAGCATTAGTATTATCAGGTGGGGGTCTAAAAGGATCATATCAAATAGGTGCATATAAAGCATTAAAAAAATTAAGGTATAATTTTGATATTGTAACAGGAACATCAATAGGTGCTATAAATGGAGCATTTATAACAGCAAAAGAAGAAAAAAAAGCAATAGAATTATGGAAAAATGTAAAAATAAATTTTTTATTTACTGAAAAAGTAAATGAAGATTTTATTGTTTTAGAATATTTAAGAAATATAATAAAAAATAAAGGAATGGATGTATCAGCATTAGAAAATAATATAAATAAATATTTAAATAAAAATAAATTTTTTAAATCAAATATTAATTTTGGTTTAGTTACTGTAAATAAAAAAACGAAGCAACCTAAATATTTAGAAAAAAAAGATTTAACAAAAGAAAATTTATCTGATTATTTAATGGCATCTGCATGCTTTTACCCCATATTTCAAAGTAAAAAAATAGCAAATGAGGAATATTTAGATGGTGGATATCATGATAATATGCCAATAGATTTTGCAATACAATTAGGCGCTGATGACATAATAGCAATTGATTTAGCAGCAATAGGAATAAGAAAAAAAATATCAGGGAAAGCTAAAATAAAATATATAAGACCAAACAATCAATTAGGTGCAGAAATGATCGTAAGCAATAAACAAATTAGAAAAAATTTAAGTTATGGTTATAATGATACAATGAAAGCATTTAATCAACTAGAAGGAAAAAAATATACATTTAAAAAAGGTGAATTAGAAAAATATTGTATGCGATATAAAGAAAAATATGAAGAACTTGCTCATAAAAAGAAAGAAGACTATGAACTAACTGCTGATGAATTAAGAAGAATAATAGAAAACTTATGCACAATATTAAAAATAGATGATACCAAAATTTATACTATAAAAAAAATAAACAATATTATTAAAAAAGAATTATTAAATAAAAATTTATTTAATGAAGAAAAAAGTAAAATAGAAAAAAAATCCTTAACATTCCCAATCAACGATAAAATAGCGATTTATCTATCAATAATCTAAAAATAATGTCGAATTTTGATGATTTAAAAAGATTGAAAATTATACTCCTGGAATAGTAAAATATAATTGTAAGCGATTTACTTAGAAGGGAGATTTATATGATAAGAGGAAAAGTAAAATGGTTTAACAATGAAAAAGGATTTGGCTTTATAGAATATAATGAAAAAGAGGACATATTTGTTCACTATTCAGCAATATTATCAGAAGGATATAAAACATTAGTTGAAGGACAATATGTGGAATTTGATATGGTCAGAACAGATAAAGGATTACAAGCTAAAAACGTTGTTGAATTAAAAAATCTTGTAGAAATGAATACTTTGTAGTCATTTCTTTTTAATAATTTTTAATAATTTGTTTGCTTGAAAAAGATAATAATTTAAGTTATAATTAGTATGTAAGAAAACTTACAAAAGGAGGCAAAAAAATGAAATATATAATAAGAGGAGAAAAAGTAGAAGTAACCGAAGCAATTAAGAATTACATCACTGAAAAAATAGGCAAACTAGATAAATATTTTCAAAAGCCTGAAGAAATAAAAGCAAATGTTCTAATAAAAATTAGGGGATTAGAACAAATAGTTGAAGTAACTATTCCTATAAAAAAAATAGTGTTAAGATGTGAAGAAAGAAACGAAGATTTATATAAAGCAATAGATTTAGCATCTGATAAATTGGAAAGACAACTAAGAAAAAACAAAACTAAAATGATGAAACAAAAAAAAGATATAACTAAAGAAATGAAATTTGAAGAATTAGAATCTATTGAAGAAAAAGAAGAAATAGTAAAAAGAAAAAAAATTGAAATGAAACCAATGAGCGAAGAAGAAGCAATAATGCAAATGGATTTAGTAGATCATGATTTCTTTGTATATAAAGATATAGATACAAAAAAAACAAATGTTATCTATAAAAGAAAAGAAGGAACTTACGGAATAATTGAAACAGACTAGAAATATTTCTAGTTTTTTCTATAAATAATAGACTTTAAAGTTATAATTTGATAAAATACTAGATAGGAGATGACATAAATGAATTTTTTAAAAAAATTATTCGATCATGAATATAAAGAATTAACACGTTTTGGTGCCATTGCAGATAATGTAATTGCACTAGAAGAAGAATATAGTAAATTAACAGATGAAGAATTAAAATCTAAAACAATAGAATTTAAAAAAAGATTAGCAGATGGTGAAACACTTGAAGATATTAAAGTAGAAGCATTAGCAACAGTAAGGGAGGCATCATATAGAGTAATTGGCGAAAAACCATTTAAAACACAGATACTATGTGCCTTAACACTACACTATGGAAATATAGCGGAAATGAAAACTGGTGAAGGAAAAACATTAGCAGGGGCTCAAGCTGCTTATCTTAATGCTCTAGAAGGAAAAGGTGTTCATATAATAACGGTAAATGAATATCTAGCAGGTCGTGATGCTGAATGGATGGGTGGAATTCATAAATTTTTAGGTTTAACAGTAGGTGTTAATTATAGAGATTTGAGTCCAAAAGAAAAACAGGAAGTATATAATTGCGATATTATGTATTCAACAAATAATGAAATTGGATTTGATTATTTAAGAGATAATATGGTAATTAAAAAAGAAAATAGAGTACAAAGAGGACTTAATTTTGTAATAATAGATGAAGCTGACTCGGTATTAATAGATGAAGCACGTACACCATTAATAATATCTGGAGGTGTGATGCAATCGGCTAATTTATATAAAGATGCGGATAGATTCGCAAAAACATTAAAAGAAAATGATGGATATATATATGATGAAAAAACAAAAGCAGTAATGCTAGATGATAAAGGTTGTGAAATGGCTGAAAAAATGTTTGGTCTATCAAATCTATATGATATTAAAAATGCTAATCTTTTACATTTTATTAATCAAGCTTTAAAAGCAAATTTTGCAATGAAAAAGGATTTTGATTATGTTGTAAGCAACGGTGAAGTTTTAATAGTTGACCAATTTACAGGTAGATTAATGAAAGGTCGTCAATTTTCAGAAGGATTACACCAAGCTATAGAAGCTAAAGAAGGTGTAAGAATTAATGAAGAAACAAAAACATTAGCAACTATTACATTCCAAAATTTATTTAGAATGTATAATAAATTATCTGGTATGACGGGAACTGCAAAAACAGAAGAAGAAGAATTTAGAGAAATATATAATATGTATGTTATATGTATTCCTACAAATAAACCTGTTATAAGGATTGATTGTGGTGATTTATTATACGCAACAAAAAATGGTAAATATAAAGCAATTGTTGAAGAAATAAAACAAAGACATTTAAAAGGACAACCAGTATTAGTGGGAACAATTGCAGTTGAAACAAGTGAATTAATAAGTGAAATGTTAAAAAAAGCAAAGATTCCTCATGAAGTATTAAATGCTAAAAACCATGAAAGAGAAGCAGAAATAATTGCAAAAGCAGGAGAAAAAGGAGCTGTTACAATTGCAACTAATATGGCTGGTCGTGGTACTGATATTAAATTAGGTGAAGGTGTAAAAGAGCTTGGTGGATTATTTGTTTTAGGAACTGAAAGACACGAATCAAGAAGAATAGATAATCAGTTAAGAGGACGTTCTGGAAGACAAGGGGATCCAGGAGAATCTCAATTTTGTGTTTCGTTTGAAGATGATTTAATGGTAAGATTTGGTACTGATAGAGCTAAAGTAATGCTTCAAAATATGGGATTTGATGATGATATGTCTATTAGAAATAAGATGTTATCTAATACTATTGAATCCGCTCAAAAGAGAGTAGAAGGAAATAACTTTGATGTAAGAAAAAATTTATTACAATATGATGATGTAATAAGTGGTCAAAGAAAAATAATATATGATAAAAGAAATGAGATATTAGATAGTGATTCTATTCATGAAATAGTTTTAGATACATTTCATGAATATGCGAGAGAACTTGTAGAAAATCATACATCTATGGATGGACACATTAGTAAAGAAGCAGAAAGTGAACTTATTGAATCAGTAAATGAATTGTTAAAAAGAAAAATAACAGAATTGCCAAAAACAAAGGATGAGATTATTGAGTATATTACAGATTGCTTTAAAAAAGAGTATAATGAAAAATTAAAAGATATTCCTGTAGAAATAACAAATGAATTTGAAAAAGCTATTACATTAAGAGTAATAGATACTCATTGGATGGATCATATTAATACTATGGCACATTTAGAAGAAGGAATTGGTTTAAGGGGTTATGCTCAAGAAAATCCAATACGAGCATATACTCAAGAAGGTTTTGAATTATTTGATAATATGTTAGATATAATTGATAAAGAAGTTACAACTTATTTATTAAAAGCTGAAATAAGACAAAACATTGAAAGAAAAGAAGTTGTAAAAGGTCATGCAGTAGATGGAAAAGAAAGTGCATCTAAACCTAAAAAAGTTGAAAAAGTAGGAAGAAATGATCCATGTCCTTGTGGGTCTGGTAAGAAATACAAGAACTGTTGTGGCAAATAGCCCATAAAATAAGGGCTTGTGAGATTTTGAAAAGTTCAAAAAAGTGCTAAAAATAGCAAAATGTTTGCAATTTGTTTGCAAACAAAAAAATTTGAAAACAAAATCGTCGAAAAGCCTTGTAAAATAAGGAAATCTCTATGCAAACATTTTTGCAAACAATATAAAGTTGGCATTCGTGCCAACTTTTTCATTTACTCAAATGTAAATGGAGGAGAGATTATTATGGCTGATGTAACAGTTCAAAAAAGAGGAGAAGTATATCAATATAAATTTGAAATTGCTTCAATCGATGGCAAAAGAAAATTTAAAAATAAATCAGGGTTCGCGACAAAAAGCGAAGCAAAACAAGCAGGTATTATTGCATACAATGAATATTTGAATACGGGACATAGTTTTAAATTCTTGCCTCAGTCGATTTTTGATAATATGGCATTTAATAAAAAGGATACTTTCATTTTAGAAAAATCAATGAAGAAACTAGATTTTAGTAATAAAGTACAAAAAATTAAATGTCCTACTCTTATAGTGTGTGGAGAGAAAGAAAGTGCCAATATTAAATCAGCATATTATTTATCCGAAAATATAAAAAAAGCAAAATTAAAAATTATTGAAAATACAGGACACGTTGTAAATGAAGAAAAACCACAAATATTAGCAAAAGTTTTAGAGCAATTTTATAAAGAATTTTAAAGTATAAAATACGAAAAGTTTATTTTTAAAATAATATATGTTAAAATATATCTAAATAAGATTTATCTAAAAAATGTTATTCAATATATTTTGTTAAGTTTTGTATGGTATAATTAGTATGTATTGTTAATTTAAAACTTGTGGAAGGGAGAGGAAAATGAATAAAATTTTAGTTGTAGATGATGAAAAGGAAATAGCAGATTTAGTTGAATTATATTTGAAAAATGAAAATTATACAGTTTATAAATATTATTCTGCTAAAGAAGTGCTTGATAATATTGATAATTTAGATGTAGATTTAGCAATTTTAGATGTTATGATGCCTGAAATTGATGGATTTATGCTATGCAATAAAATTAGAGAAAAATATACTTTCCCGATTATTTTTGCAACTGCAAAAGTAGAAGAAATTGATAAAATAAATGGCTTGATGATAGGAGCAGATGACTATGTAACAAAGCCTTTTCAACCTTTGGAATTGATTGCAAGAGTAAAAGCACAGTTAAGAAGAAGTCAAAAGTATAATAATTCAAATCAAAAAGAAAATGTAATTGATTTTAGAGGGATACTTATAAATAAAGATACTCACGAATTTTATTTCAACGAAAAAAAGGTCGAACTAACAAAAATAGAATTTGAAATATTATGGCTATTATGCGAAAACAGAGGAAAAGTAATTAAAACAGATGAATTATTTTCTAAGGTATGGGGAAGTAAATATTTTGAAAAAGATAACAATACTGTAATGGTACATATTAGACATTTAAGAGAAAAAATGAATGATATTGGAAAGAAGCCAAAATATATAAAAACAGTTTATGGAGTGGGGTATAAAATTGAGAAGTAAAAAAAATAAATTATTGAAAAAAACATTTATAAATTTTGTAATAAAAATATTGGTATGGTCTATATGTATGCCATTGGGTATTTTCCTTTTGGCGGTACTAATTGATAGGCTAAGTTTTCAATGGCTATATGATATTTCACCAGAAGTTTACAACAATTTTAGAGAATTTTTTTACAGCATAACAGACCTTAGAACTCTTATAATTCCTATACTAATAATTTGGGTAATTGGAATATTAGTGCTACTATATAGATTATTAAAGAAAGTTTTTGGATATATTGATGAAGTTGGAAAGGCAACTGAAGATTTAGTAAATAAAGATGTTGAATATATTGAATTACCAGATGAATTAGAAGAAATCCAAAAGCGTATGAATCACTTAAAAAGAGAATCAGAGAAAAATGAAAAATTAGCTAAAGAAAATGAAGAAAAGAAAGATGAGTTAATAGTTTATTTAGCACACGATATTAAGACACCTTTAACATCAATGATAGGTTATTTATCAATTTTGGATGAAATAGATGATATGCCAAAAAAGAAACAAAAAAATTATATTTCTATTGCATTAGATAAATCATATAGATTAGAAGATTTAATCAATGAGTTATTTGATGTGGCTAGATTTAATTCTGAAAAAATTGTTTTAGAAAAAGAGGAATTGAATCTTAATTTGATGTTGGAACAAATCATTGACGATTTCTATCCTACTTTACGAGAATTAAATAAGAGTATTAAATTGAATTATAATGAGTCAATCAGTATAAATGGTGATCCAGATAAATTAAGTAGAGTATTTAATAATCTTATAAAAAATGCTATTAGTTATAGTAAAGAAGAAAGTGAAATTGTAATCAATTTGAAAAAAGATAATAATAATGCAATTGTTGAAGTAATAAACAAAGGGAAACAAATATCAAAAGAAAAATTAAGTAAAATATTTGAGAAGTTTTATAGACTAGACTCTGCAAGAACATCAAGAACAGGTGGAAGTGGATTAGGTCTTGCCATTGCAAAAGACATAGTTGAATTACATAACGGAACAATAATTGCCGAAAGTAATGAGGAAGAAACAACTTTCCAAGTTACATTACCATTAAAATAAATTTAAGAAGAATTTAAGATTTATTTAAGATAGAATTAAAGAACAATCATTCATAAATCAGTATAATTTAATTGTATTGATTTGAATGATTGTTTTTTTGTTGATTGGAGGTGCTGCAAATGGCAAGAAAAAGGTTAACACAATTATTTCCATTTTTATTACCATTACGAATATGGCAAAGGAACTTATTTTATCAAATTGGAATGAAGTTTGACGGAAATAAGTATTCTAAAAGTTTTGGAGAAAAATTAAAATATGAAGTTTGTAAGACTAAAACATTGATGATAAACGAAAATAGTGGATACGATATTATTTATCAAAAAAACAAAGTCGAAAACTTAAAAATAGCAAGTAAAACTATGAATCATATTTTAATATATCCTAATGAAACATTTTCCTTTTGTTATTTAGTTAGAAACAGTAAAAAGTACGGAAAATATAAAGATGGTTTGATATTGGTAGACGGAAAAATAGTAGCAAAAAAAGGTGGAGGGCTTTGTCATTTAAGTAATTTGTTACATTATCTATTTTTAATGAGTCCACTTACAGTTACTGAAAGGCACGGACATAAAGTAAAATCTTTTCCTAATCCAGATAAATCTTCTTTAGAAGGAATTGACGCAACAATTAGTAGTGGTTGGTTAGATTTAAAAGTAAAAAATGAAACTAACAATATATATCAAATAGACATTTCATTTGATGAAGATTATATGTATGGGAAAATATTATCAAATAGTGAATCAAATGTTGATTATAAAATAGTAAATGGAAATTTAAAGTATGTCAAAGAAAACGAAAATATTTATGAATGCGTTGAAGTTATAAGAGTTGAAATAGACAAGAAAACAAGAAAAGAAATCAGAAAAGAGAAATTATATGATGAGAAAGTTCTTATTGAATATGAATTGCCAAGTGATGTTAAAGTAGAGGAGATGTGATTTTTATGAAAAAAACAGTAGCAATTTTATTTGGAGGGTGTTCAAGTGAATATGATGTATCACTTGTATCTGCAACTTCCGTAATTAAAAATATCAAAAAAGATAAGTACAATTTATTGATGATTGGAATTACAAGAGATGGGGATTTTTATTTATATAATGGTGATGTAAATAATATTGAAAAAGATGAATGGTTAAATGAAAAAGATACCAAACGAATTACAATTTCAACAAATAGAAGTGATCACGGAATTATAGTTTTAGAAACAAATGAAATTATTCAAATTGATGTTGCTTTTCCAGTATTGCACGGTCAAAACGGAGAAGATGGAAGATTACAAGGACTATTGGAACTTGCAGGAATAAAATATGTTGGGTGTGATATGACTTCATCTGCGATATGTATGGACAAGTATTTAGCCCACGAAATTGTTTCTTCAAATGGTTATTTATCACCTATATCTTATTTATTTAATGAAAAAGATAGTTACGAGATGATAGAAAATAAAATTCGTAACTTACATTTTCCATTGTTTGTAAAACCTTTGAAAGCAGGATCATCTTTTGGTATTACAAAAATAAAAACAATAAGCGAATTAAAAGAAGCATTAAAAGAAGCATTTAAGTATGATAATAAAGTGATTATAGAAGAAAATGTAGATGGATTTGAAGTTGGATGTGCTGTATTAGGAACAGATAAATTAATAATTGGTGAAGTGGATGAAATAGAGTTAGAAGATGGCTTCTTTGATTATTTTGAAAAATACAATTTGAAAACAAGTAAAATACATTTACCTGCAAGAATTAGTAAAGAAGAAAGAGAAAGAATTAAAGATACTGCTCTTGCTATTTACAAAATATTAGGTTGTAGTGGTTTTGCCAGAGTTGATATGTTTTACACAAAAGATAAAAAAATCGTTTTCAATGAAGTAAATACTATTCCGGGCTGCACATCACATTCAAGATACCCTAGTATGTTAAAAGAAATTGGTATTCCTTTTGAAGAAGTTATTGAACGTTTAATTGAATTGGGGTTGGAAAAATGAAAAATATAACTTTAAAAAAAGAAGATATTGGAAAAGGAGAATTAGTCCTTATTAATCCAGATTATACATTGAAAAGTACAATAAATAATCTAGTATCCTTTGATGAAGAATACAACAATATCAAATTAAATAATATTGCAAATTATTCTTTACACTTAATACTGAATAATATAAATGCTGAAAATAAAATAGTCCCTGTAAGCGGGTATAGAACACTTGAAGAACAAAAAGATATATATAATACATCTTTAAAAGAGAATGGCAGAGAATATACACAAAAATATGTTGCACTACCTAATGCTAGTGAACATCAAACAGGTTTGGCGATAGATTTAGCATTAAATGAGGGAAATATTGATTTTATTTGTCCTAAGTTTCCTTATTATGGTATATGCCAAAATTTTAGAAATATTGCTCCAAAATATGGCTTTATTGAGAGATATAAAGACGAAAAGAAAGCAATCACGAAAATATCAAAAGAAGAGTGGCATTTTCGATATGTTGGTTATCCACATTCAAAAATAATAACAGAAAAAGATATTTGTTTAGAAGAATATATAGATTTTTTGAAAGATTTTATATATCCAAATAAGCCTTTAATTTATGAAGAATATAAGATATTTTTCATTCCTTATAAAGAAGAAAGTATTAGTTTAGAGGTGGAGGAAAATTATAATATTTCTGGAAACAATGTTGATGGATTTATTTTAACTATCAAAAGAGAAAAATAATGAGTAAAAAAATAAATATTGATATATGGAGATTTATAGTATCGTTCTTGATTGTTGCTATACATATTTCACCATTTGCCAAAATTAGTCCTGAATTTGATTTCTTCTTTACAAGAATATTAGGAAGAATAGCAGTTCCTTTATTTCTAATGATAACTGGATATTATATATTAGACAGGGCTTTAAAAGATAAACAAGTTTTAGTTGACTATACAAAGAAAATACTAAAAATTTATCTTCTTTGCATATTACTTTATTTACCAATAAATATTTATATGGGTAGTTTTAAGAACATTGATATTATTACAATATTAAAAGATTTTTTTATAAATGGAACATTATATCATTTATGGTATTTTCCAGCACTTATTGTTGGAGTGTGGATTACATATTATTTAGTTAAAAAATTAGGACGAAAAAAGACTTTAATTGCAACGATATTATTATACATAATAGGTGTGTTTGGAGATAGTTATTATGGCATAACTATTATGAATCAGATTACAAAAAATATATATGAATTAATTTTTAATATTTTTGATTATACGAGAAATGGTTTATTCTATGTACCAATATTTATATGTTTAGGACATATTATAAAGGCAGGCACAAGAAAAACCACAAAGTTTGATTTATTGTATGCTTTATTATTCTTTATTCTTATGAGTGTGGAAGGAAGTATTTTACATTATTATAATTTACAAAGACACGATAGTATGTATTTATTTTTACTTCCGCTTATGTACTTCTTGTTTTGCTATTTAATGGATCATAGTAAAACATCAAATAAGAAAATAAGAAATATTGCAACATATATTTATATTTTCCACCCACTTTTTATTGTAGGAATTAGGTTTGTTTCTGGCATTATTGGAATGGATAAAATATTTGTTGAAAATAATTTAATACTTTATCTGTTGGTTTGTATAACAACAACAATATTTGCCTTTTTAATAGAAAAAATAAAGGAAGTAGTAAAAAATGAAAGAAAATAATTTGTTAAAAGACAGAGCGTGGATTGAAATTGATTTAGATAATTTAGTAAATAATATAAGTGAAATAAAAAAAATAATTTCTCCAAAGACAAAGATAATGGCAGTTGTAAAAGCAAACGCTTATGGACACGGAGCATTATTGATAGCAAGAAAATTATCAGAAATTGGTATAACTGATTTTGCGGTAGCCACATTAGAAGAAGGTATATATTTAAGAAAAAATAATATACAAGGAAATATTTTGATATTAGGTTTTACTAATTTTAATGATTTAGAATATGTTATAAAATATGATTTAATTCAAACTATTATAGATTATGATTATTCTGAAAGGATAAAAGAATTAAATCTTGATGAAAAGTTAAAATGCCATATAAAAATAAATGCTGGTATGAATAGATTAGGAGAAAAATATAATCATTTAGATAAATTATATAAGATTTACGAAAATGAAAAATTAAATATTTTAGGAACATTTAGTCATTTATGCGTTGCAGATTCTAACACAAAAGAAGATATTGATTTTACTAACCGACAAATAGAATTATTTAATGAAACTATAAAAAGAATTAAAACAAAAGGATATGATACTGGAAAAGTGCATTTACAGAGTAGTTATGGTGTAATAAATTATACTGGATTAGACTATGATTATGTGCGAGTTGGTATTCTTATGTATGGAATAAATAGTTCATACGAGTCATATCAATTAATACATTTGAACTTAAAACCTGTTTTGTCATTGAAAGCCAGAATTACAAGTGTAAAAGAAATAAATAAAAACGATTCTGTTAGTTATGGAAGAACATATATTGCAACAGAAAATAGAAAAATTGCCTCTGTATCAATAGGATATGCAGATGGAATACCGAGAAATTTATCTAACAAAAATATGCAAGTCAAAATAAATGAAAGTTATGGCACTGTAATAGGTAGAATTTGTATGGATCAATTACTAATTGATATTTCTGATATATCAAATGTAAAAGTTGGAGATATTATAACAATTATAGGAGAAGATAATAATATTACTGCTGAACAAGTCGCTGATAAAGCAGATACTATTACAAATGAATTGCTATGTAGACTTGGAGATAGACTAGCAAGAATTATTGTCTGATTTTTTGGAAAGAATTTATAATTATTGTATAATAATAGAGAGGAGGGGTATGTTATGCACAGAATAGAAGCATATATAAGATTAGGTTTAATTTTTGTTGTTATCATAAGTATTTTATATTTACCAATATTATTTAAGTTGAAGAAAAAAGGGATAAGTCCAACAAGACAAGTGAGTTATATAGGTCTAGTTTGTTCTATATTTCTCATAGTATTTGCAACAATGTTATTTATGCTGATTTCATTTAATTCGACACATACATTAAATATTATTCCTTTTAATTGGAATGAAATTGGACTATATCAGTTTGTTGTTGAGAAAATTCCAAATATCCTATTATTTATTCCGTTTGGCTTTTTTGTTCCAGCAGTTTATAAAAGTAAACGAAATATATGGAAGACTATGATTATTGTATTTTTAACAACTTTTGGAATAGAGTTTTTACAGTATTTTATGGGTAGATCGGCAGATATAGATGATGTTATTACTAACTTTCTAGGAGGTCTTATAGGATATATTTTATTCTTGGCTTTTAATAAACTTCTTAAAAATACAAATTTCTGGAAAAAATTTATTAAAAATGAGATATAAATACGAATGTATAAATAAGATATTAACAAATGGAATTGAGATAAGAGATGTTGCTGATATACTTGGACATAGAAATGTAGAAACAACAGAAAATTATTATATTTCAAGTACAGAAAAATCTAAACGATTAGCAACTGATGTTTTTGATAAGATAACAAAATCTGAAATTATAGAAGAAATTATTAAATATAAATAATTAAATATAAATAATTGGATAGATCCATTGATAAAAATGAATATTTATAGTATAATAAATGTGCAAAAATACAAAACGCACATTGGTAAATATATGATATAGATAGTATAATGACTGGAGTAAATGAATGCAAACATTGTTTGCGATTTGTTTGCAAGAGAGAAATATTTATAATAACAAAAATACTATAAATATTATTAGTATTATAAATATGGGAGTTTCTACAACATGTGGCTCAGGTAAGAAATATAAACAATGCTGTGGCAAATAAACTCGCAAATCCTGATAAATCAAAGGGAAAACGCGAGTTTTTCTTTTTATCAAAAAATAGACCAAAATAGGGGCTGGAGCCATTTTGATTTAAATATTGGACTATACAAGTAAAATCTATTATGGTTTCATGGTATAATTATGTATGAAAGTTGGTGATTAAATTGAATTATGAAATAATTGATGTAAAACAAGATGAAAAAGAAAAGCTATATAAATTATTACAGTATGCTTTATATGATAGTTCGCAATACATTGATAATGACATAAATGAAGATTGTATATTTGAATATAGATGGTTTAATAATTATTTTACCGATAATGATCGAAATTCATATTTTATTAAAAGTGGAAATGCCTATGTAGGAATGGTTATGGTAAACGAGAATTTGAAATTTAACAAAGACGGTAAATGCATTGCCGAGTTCCTAATAATGCCAAGATTCAGAAGAAATCATATTGGTAAAAAGGTTGCATATGAAATATTTGAAAAATTTAAGGGCAATTGGGAAGTTCAACCGATGGAGAATAATCCTATTGCATATTCATTTTGGAAGAATATTATATCAGAATATACAAATGGTAATTATATAACTAAAAATGATGGAATAGAGGATGTATTCATTTTTAATAATAAATAGAGGTGTTAATTTATGCAAATAGTAGAATATGAAAATAAGTATTTAGAAGATGTTAAAGAATTATTAGTTGAACTTGAAGAGTATATTGTATCAATAGATAAAGATCATTTGGATCAAGTTCATCCTGAATATAGAGAAAAAATGGCAGTTTTAGATTTAGAAGAAGTTAATAAGAACAACGGTAAATGTTATTTGGCAGTAGAAAACAATAAAGCAGTTGGCTTAATCATGGGTTGCATATTTCCATATGATGAATATGATTATCTAGATTATAAATGTCCTAAAAGAGGAGAAATTACAGAATTAATCGTTACAAATAAAATTAGAAGTAAAGGTATAGGGCAAGAATTAATAAATAAAATGGAAGAACACTTTAAATCCGTCGGATGTGAATATGTAATAGTTGATGTGTTCGCTTACAATGATATTGGTAAGAATTTTTATAATAAAAAAGATTATCATACAAGAATGGAAACAATGATAAAGAAAATATATTGAAAGGAAATAAACAATATGAAACATGAAATGAAATTAAACAATTGACCATTTGAACGAATAAAAAATGGAACAAAGACTATAGAGTTAAGATTAAATGGTGAAAAAAATAAATTTTTTCAGATGATATTAAAATATTATGCAAAACGAAGCTATTTCAAAAACAAAGAATCTTTTAGATGATACTTCCTTTTATTCAAGTTGTAATTAAAAATTTATTAATACTATATAGTAAGTAGACAACTCTACTTATTTTTTATATAATTTAATTATA
>ERZ824600.3447-NODE-3447-length-15125-cov-3.400464_pt1 | contig 15125 bp, 11 predicted proteins | sample MGYA00519933_ERZ824600 | MGnify/ENA primary metagenome ERZ824600 (study PRJEB31778, sample SAMEA3449178) | human gut metagenome | biome: human gut; feature: human-associated habitat; material: faeces | place: United Kingdom | collected 2010/2012 ... | reverse complement strand
CATTTTATAAAGCAAAATGCTATTACCCTAATGCATATTGGAACAATTTTCATAAAGAATTGTTTATATGTTTTTAAAGTTGATTTGTTTATAATGTTCTCTATATCTTCTTTTTCTGTTTTATTTATATTTTCTAATAAAATATGAGTAAATAAATAATTTAATAATAGAACTGTTATAATTCCAAAGATTGATTCTAATGAAATTATTACATTTGTATAACGTACTAATAGCATATAAATAGCTGTTAACCCAACATAAGCTATACCAGCAAAAATTCCTCTTACTCTATATTTTACTATAAGTGCTATTATTCCTACTAATATTACTATAGCTACTGCTATTTCAATTTTTACTAAATCTTCTTTTTCTATATCTGATAATATATATTGATTTTTTTCTATATCATATTTAATTACTAAATTTCCACTATCTAATACAGTTGCAATATTTTTTGCTTGTGTTGCATATTGTTGAATAGTTTCTGAAGATGTTGATGCTTTTCCAACAGATAATTGAATTTTTCCAGTTGTTATTGGTTCATCAAAACTTGTAGTCATTATAGTTTCATTATCAATTTTCATTGTTATTTGTTTTTGTGTTCCTGATGTTTCTGTTGTATTATTTGTTGTATTATTTGTTGTTCCGTTTGTTGATTCATTAGTTACATTTGTATCTCCTGTTGTGTTTGCTGTTGTATTGTTTTCTTGTTTTACATATGTTTTACTAATTTCTTCTAATTTTTCTTTTCCTTCTTTGTTAAATGCAATTTCTAAATAAATTGTTGTTCCACTTGATGTTGTGTTATATAAAACATCAGAAGATTTTATATTATCATTATTTAATAGTACTTCATTAGTGTCATTGTCTATTATTTCAAATTTTCCTATTGTAGTTAAATTACTAACTACTGTATCTGTTGTAGTATCTTCTGGTATTTCTATTGTAATTTCTCCATTATTTTCATTTACTGCAATATTATATTCTTGTATATTTAATTTTTTTAGTCTTTTTTCTATTACTTCTTTTACTTTTTTATAATTTTCCGTATTTAAGATATCCTCACTATTATTAGGAACATTTTCTTTTGTATATCCATTTTTTTCTATTTCTTCATCTGTTGCACTATCTATAGTTTTTCCATCTTTATCTTTTATTACTTCTTTTGTGTCTGTGTTTACTTTTAGTTTTATTGTTCTTGCTCCATTGATATCCATTGCGTATTGATAATCTTTTACACTATTGCTAACTTTATTTTTGTTTTGTGTATAGATTCCAAAAAAGCTAATTATTGATATTAATATAATTGCTAAAATAATTGTAATTATTTTTATTGTTTTCATTTTATTTTTCTTATTTGTTTTTTTCATTTTTATTTTCCTTTCTCTTCGCTTCGCTTCGTTCATCATCAGTCAAATTTTTTTCAAAATTTGTCTGACGAATCGTTCGGGCTTCGCTTCGTTCATCATCAGTCAAAATTTTTTCTAAACTTTGACTAAAGAATTATAATAATTTTGTATCATTTATAATTAGTTCAAACCAAATCTTCAAATATTTTGCTGCATATTTACTCATCATTGTTCTATCCATAAAAATTTCAAAATAGTCTAAAACTGGGCATATTTGTGTGTCAATTTTTAGTTTTAATATTATTTTTCTTTCTTCTGCATTTATGTCTAATTCAGCATTTGTTACTGCATAATTTACTCTATCATGAATATCAAATGTAGATAAATTGGTATTTACTACCCTATCTCTGTGTACATCAGATTTATCTGCTAATATTAATGCTGCAGATATATCACTAATTGCATTTCCTGTTTTTTCATCATGATTTCCGATTGCCATCATGATTTCTGTTCTTTCTTCTACTGGCATTCCCATATCTTTTAATATGTTATATGCCAAAATTGCTCCACTATGTGCATGATCTACACGGTTCACGCAATTTCCAATGTCATGCATATATCCTGCTATTCTTGTCAGTTCAACTGTCCTTTCTGGATATCCTAATTTTTCTAATATATCTCCTGCCCTTTTTGAAACTATTGAAATATGTCTATGTCCATGTTCAGTATATCCTAATGCATTTAATTGTTTTTGAGAACCTCGTATTAAGGCATCAATTTCTGGATTTTCTTTAATATCTTTTAAGGTTATCATTTGTTTCCTCCTTTTGTCTTTTAAATTTTATATTAAATGCATAAAAATATCAACTGTTTTTTATGAATTTTTATTGTTTTTTATTATAAATATAGTTTTATGCATTTTTTAAATTTACTCATTTTACTATTTTTTATCTACATTTCTTTTTTGATGTCCTTTAATGTTTCTTTTAATACTTCAAACTTTCCATGTATATCTGATATGATTGCTATTTTCATGTTTATTTTCTCCTTTCGAATTTGAGTGCTTTGTTAAACTTTTTGTATTGTACTATAAATGAAAAAAAAAGTCTATATCGAAATCTGAAAAATTAAAGTTTTATTTTTCAACAAAAATGAAAAAAAGTATATGAATTTTGAGTTTTATGATATAATGAAATTAATTGATTTATTTAAAAATAAAAGGGGGAAAAAATATGGCACTTTATATATTAATAGGTATAATTTTTTTGTTATTAGTTTATTTTTTGGTAACTTATAATAGTTTAGTGAAATCTAATAATATTGTAAAAGAAGCATTTTCAACAATGGATGTTTATTTGAAGAAGAGATGGGACTTAATTCCAAATTTGGTAGAAATTGTAAAGGAATATACGAAGTATGAACAGAGTACACTTATGCAAATAACAAATTTGAGAACAGATGCTTATGAAAATATGACAATGAATAAAAAAATAAATATTAATGAACAATTAACACAGGAAGTTTCAAAAATAATGTTAATTTCGGAAAATTATCCTGAATTGAAGGCTAGTGAAAATTTTTTACAATTAAGTCGTGATTTAACTTATGTAGAAGATGAAATTGCTAATAGCAGAAAATATTACAATGGTTCAGTTAGAATTTTAAATACAAAAATTCAGGTGTTTCCAAGTAATATAGTAGCAAGAATGTTTGGTTTTAAACCAGCAAATATGTTTATAGCTAATGCAGAAGAAAAAAATAATGTAAAGGTGGATTTATGATATGAAAAAATATTTAAAAAATATTTGTACTTTGTTTTTTTTACTAGTATTTGCATTTTCTAATAAAGCTTCTGCAGTGTCATCTTCTAGTGATTATACAATTCAAAGTTATGATATTGATATTGTTGTTAATGAAGATAATACATTTGATATAACAGAAAATATAACAGCATATTTTAATGTTTCAAAACATGGAATATATAGAAAAATTCCATTAAAGAATTCTGTTATAAGAAATGACGGAACTAAATCTAATAATAGGGCAATAGTTTCTAATGTATCTGTTAGCGAAGACTATAAAACATCAAAAGAAAATGGATATTTAGTTATTAAAATAGGAAGTAGTGACCAAACGTATATAGGTACTCATTCTTATACTATAAAGTATAAATATAATATAGGAAAAGATCCATTGAAGGATGCTGATGAATTATATTTTAATTTAATAGGAAGTGAATGGGATACAAGTATAGAAAGTGTAAAATTTAGAGTTACAATGCCTAAATCATTTGATAAATCATTGTTAGGATTTTCAAGTGGAAATGTTGGTTCTACAGATAGTTCAAATATTTTTTATAATGTGAATGGAAATGTTATTACAGGTAGTTTACAAAAAGTGTTATCATCTGGACAAGCACTAACAATAAGACTTACATTGCCAGAGGGTTATTTTGTAGGAGCAAGTTCAAATATAGATATGTATTATATTATTGTTATTGCAATTTGCTTAATATGTGTATTAATGGCATATGTGTTATGGGCTAAGTATGGAAAGGATGATGAAATGATTGAAACAGTGGAGTTTTATCCACCAGAAGGATATAATTCCGCAGAAGTGGGATTTTTATATGAAGGTTCAGCTAATACAGAGAGTGTAGTTTCATTATTAATATATTTAGCTAATAAAGGCTATTTGAAAATTGAAGAAACAGAAAATTATGGATTATTTAGAAAATCTAAAGGATTCAAAATTACTAAAATAAAAGAATATGATGGTAATAATGAAGGTGAAAAGATTTTTTTTGATGGATTGTTTAGAGAAAAGAAACATTCAATTGATATGAATAAAACTAAAGAGATAATGCAGGTAGCAAAGAAAAATGATGGAAAAATCAGTTTTCAAGAAGCAATTGGAATGTCTGTAAATAATGGAAGTATAAAAACTTCTGTGACTGAAGAGGATTTATATGATAGTTTTTATTTGACATTAAATGAAATAAAATCAAAACTTAATTCTAAAGAAAATAAAGAAAAAATATTCGAATCATCAGCTAGTAAAAAAATAAAATGGTTGATTTTTATGATTATAGGAATATTTATTATGATAACTGTTAAACCAATAATAGAATGTGGTGAGATTGAAACATTACCTTTTGTTTTGATATTTCCAGGAATAGGATTTTCAATTTTAATTGGTTCATTAATTGGAACTATTAAAATACCTAAATTATTTGGAGTAATTTGGGGACTAGGTTTTGGTGGTGTGCCATGGGCATTTATGATGTTACCAATTTTAGTACAAAATATTATGTACATTGTAATGTATGTTATTGGCATAATTAGTATAGCTATTATTGTATTCTTTATTAAAATAATGCCTAAAAGAACACAATATGGAAATGAGATATTAGGTAAATTAAGAGGATTTAAAAGATTTCTTGAAACAGCAGAAAAGCCACAATTAGAAAGTTTGGTATTTCAAAATCCAGAATATTTTTATGACATATTACCATATACGTATGCTTTAGGAGTATCAGATGTTTGGATTAATCAGTTTGAGACAATAGCACTTCAAGCTCCTAACTGGTATGATTCTAGAGATGAATTTAATATACATTCTTTTGGAACATTTATAAATACAACAATGCAGTCAGCTACAACAGTAATGTCGTCAAGTCCTTCAAGTGATAGTGGAGGAAGCTCATCAGGAGGCGGCTCATCAGGAGGCGGCTCAGGAGGTGGAGGAGGAGGTTCTTGGTAATCTTCTCCTAAGAATTAATAAATTTAATTTTCATATTATCTTCAAGTATATTATTTTCTAATTCTTTATCATTAAATTTCTTTATGTCCCCATCATTAACTTGATACTTAACATTAAAACCATCAATATTCAATTCTTTAATATTAAAATTTAATTTGATTGGTAAATTTTTAATTGTTATTGATTCATTATGTTTAAGTTTAAATGTAGCAACACCATCTACAAATGTTATTTTCTCTTCATTAGAGTCTTTTCCATTTGTAGTTCTAACAGCTTGATAAGTTCTATTTAATTTCTCATCTTTATACATTGCATTTATTTCAAAATCAAATGATTCATCAGTAGTCGTATTTTTTACTTCTTTAAATATTATTAAATCTTTAGTATTAATATCATTTATAACGGTACTATTTTCGATATTATGTATTGTTTTACCATAACTAACTTTTACATCATAAATTGTTTCATTTAAGGTATGATAATCATCTGTTTTTACTTCCTTTAATTTATATGTATGACCAGATGGAATGTTGTTAAATGTTACCTTACCATTAGAATTTGAAGTGCTAGTTAATTTAAAGTTAGCATTCATATGTTTTCTTTCATTCATACATTCACATTTGTCTGAATGTTCTAATTCAAAAGTTGTTCCTCCTAATGGTGAATTATTATAACCAGTTAATTTATTAAAAGTTAATGTTCCTAAATACCCCTTAACTTCAGGAACTTTGAATTGTAAAGTTTTAAGTTTTGGTGCTTTACCAGTTTCCTTAACAACATAAGAAAGCGTTGTTTTGCCATTCGTTTTTAAAATGGCTTCACTTTTAAAATTATTAGCTTCTGTTTTTAATCTTACTCTATATTTGATTTCATAATTATAGTAAGTTTTATTTCCACTTATTGTTTTAATATATTTTGATTCTTTTAAATTCCAATTTATTCTATCAGTAGTTTTATTATATGATGCAGTATTATTAGATGTATTATTAGAAACACTACTATTATATTTAACACTATCATAAAGATTTCCTTTATTATCATAAATTCCAACAAACTCGATTACATCTTTAATAGCAGCATTATCAGAATTCATAGGATCTTCGGCAACCCATGATGCTTCAGTTAGTTTTTTAATATTTTCAAATATGGTTGAAAAAGCTGTTTTCATTTCAGTACTATTTTTGACAACGTCAAAGTAATGTCCACTACCATATCCAGACCCAATGCCATCACCAATTACTGTAGTAGTAGTACTATCTTTTCCACCTAGCCATTGTCTAAAATTTTGTAGGTCTTCTTGTTTTCTTGCTACTTCCGTAGAAGCAGTAGATGGCACACCAACTGCGTAATTCGTACGATTATATCTATCTATTGTTGAAAAACTTTGACTCATTTTCTTTTCATATTCAGGAATAGTCATAAAATTGTTATCAATACCTGTACCTATTGAATAGATGATTGTTCCTTTATTTCTTAGTTCTTTGGCCTTTTCTTCTGCTTTTCTTGCACTTCTTTCACTATAATTAGTTCCATATGTCATAGTTCTGTTTAATAAATCATCATGTAAAATACCTGTATCTGTTCTTACCGTAGCATGTCCTTCATAACCACGCCAAATATATGTTGTGGGATAACCATCTGATAAAAAGATTACATATTTATTTTGAATATTTTTTATTTCATTATCATTATAAAGTAAATCATTTGCTACTTGAAGACCTGCTTGAATATTAGTAAAACGTGTTGGATCATTTGTATAAATAGGGTTTGCTTCATAGTTATTATCATTTGAATTTGAATGAGTTATCTTCTTTGCTTTAGTTGCAATTGTTGACGCAATACTGATACCATCATTAACATTTCTACAATCAGTCATATTTTGTAAGATATGTCCATTGCTATTAAATGCTACAACACCTATTTTTCTTTTTGCATTTACTCCTTCTGAATTTTTTCCAAATGTCTCTAAGAAAGTTTGACTTGCATCTAAAGCAGCTTTTAATCTTGTTTTATTTTCATTTGCAAGCTTATATTGAAGCATCGTGTTAGAAATATCCATAACAATTACTACTGCAACATCTTGCTCTTTAGCAATTTCTTGAGTTTGTACCTTAAGTGTTATATCAAAATAATTTTCAAGTTCACTAGGTGCAATTGTTTTACTAATTTCAACATTATCACCCTTAGTGGTTCCACCACTACTTACAATCTGTTCACTATTATTAGATGCCCAAACACTTAGAATCGGATTAAATGCTATTATGAAAGTTAAAATCAATCCTAAAAGTCTTTTTAATATTTTTTTCATAAAACCTCCCTGATAAAATATTATATGAATTTAATATTATTAATTGGATAAATTTTCAAAATAACTTTTCCAATTATATCACTTTCTTTAACCGAACCAATCTCTTCTATTCTTGAATCAAAAATATTATCTCTTACATCACTTAGCACAAATATTGAATTAGCTGGAACTTGTAAAGGAAAACTAACATTTGAATTTCCTTTTTTTAATTCTTTAACATAATCTTCTTGTATTAAAGAACCATTAATATAAACGTTCCCACTAACATCTATGTTTACATAATCCCCACTTATTCCAATAACTCTTTTTATTAATATCTTATTACCATGATAAAACGCTACTACATCTCCTTGTTTAAATTTATTTGTTTTATAGGTTAAAACAATGTCTCCATCATTTATTAAAGGAATCATACTTGAATTAGTAACTTCAACTACAGGCATAAATAGTGTTGTAATAATTGAGCCTATAGCTAATATTATAATCAATACAAATAATGTATTTATAAGTATTTTACTAAAACTATTCTTATACTTTTCTTTATTTAATTCTTTTTTTATATCATCAATAGATAAATCATTATAATTAATATCTTTTTTATTTTTCATTTTAATTTACCTTTTTTAATTGATGAATTTTTAATTGTAACCTTCACTTTTTTTCTATTATTACTCTTTGATAATTCAGTACACTTATTTTTTGTTTCCTTAATCATTTCTTCACATCTATCCTTAACATTACTAACATAATCGTCAATAGATTTTTGGGCATCTTCAAATATATTATTCAATTTAAGTGCAGCTTCGGCAATGGATCCTGATTCTTTAATATTTATTTTTTTAGATTCCAATTCTTTATTAATTTCTATTATTTCATCTTCTAGTTCTTTAATCCTAGTTGCTTGTTTTAATAAAAGTTCTAATAAATCTTTTCTTTTAAATTTTCGCAAATCTTGTTTTTCCATAACCACAACCTCCCACCAATTTTTAGCAAACATTTCTTGTTAGTTATTTATACTAAAGAAAAATTATGAATTTGTCAATTGAATTTTCGCAAATTTTTTAATAAATTTATATTTATAGATACTTCTTATAAATATTAGTTATTTATTAAAAAAATATGCATAAAAAAATCAATGAAGAATTCTCCACTGATTAATTATTTTTCTTTGTGTTTCTTTACAATTTCATTTAATTTTCTAAAATGATGATTTATACCTGATTTAGTTATCGATTTATCAGTTTCCAACGATACTATCTTAGCAAGTTCGTCCATAGAAGTATCAGGATATTTTAATTTATACTCTAATATTTCTTTAGTACGATCATCTAAAAGAACCATTAAATCATTTTCTTTTAAATAATTTATATTATTAACAATTATAGTACTATTTTTTAAACTTTTTTCTAAATTAGCTTGTTCACAATTATTTAATCTATTAACCATATTTTTATGATCTTTATATATTCTTATATCCTCAAAGTAAAATAAAGCATTAATAGCATTTAAATATTTAATAAAATCACTTATTTGTTCACTCTTCTTAATGTAAACCATATATTCATGTTCTCTTTTGATTATTTTACTATCAAATTTTAAATAATGAAGTAATTTGTTTATTAGTTTAGCCATAGTCTCTTCTTTAACCAAAAATTCTAAATGATAAACATTCCTTTTAGGATCATTAATACTTCCACTAGATAAAAATACACCCTTTAAAAAAGCAACTTTTTCTTCTTTACTACCATTTGTAATATTATTTATTGTATTATCAATATCATTAACAATAGTATCTATTTTATTTTTTATTTCTAATATATATATATTTCTTTTCTTAAATCTTTTAATAGTTCTTGATGTTAAATGAATATCAACATTATAAAATTGTTTTAAAAGTTTAAATATCCATCTAGCAGTAGAAGCATTTTCAGTATATATAGTTATACTATTATCAGTTATTTCACTATTTAATTTTAAATAAATACATAATGAGATTAATGCATCTGGTGAAGCATAATTATCTTTTGTAATTTCATCTTTGATTTGAGTAGTAAAGGTCATTTAAATCACTTCTTTTCTATTTTTTATTTATTAATAAAGTTACTAATAACTTAGGATCACCATTATTAACAATTATTTTATATATTACATCAATTATTGGCATTTTAATTTTTTTCTTCTTAACTAATTTATAAATACTTTTTAATGTATATAGTCCTTCAATTGTATTATTTTTTATATAATCCTCTTTATCTTCTCTTTTACCTATTATATGTCCAAATGTAAAATTGCGACTTTTATATGATGTACATGTTAATAATAAATCACCAAATCCAGCATAAGAAAGAATTGTTTTTTTACTTCCTCCTAATGCTTTAATTAGATTTTTTATATCATGTAATGATTCTGTAATAAACATAGCTTCCGTTGATTCAGGATATCCTAAACCATTTAATATTCCTGATGCAATCGCGATTACATTTTTAATTGAACCACATATTTCTATTCCAATTACATCTCTTGTTTCTCTTAATTTTATGTTTGTATTTTCCAATGCTTTTTTAATTATATTGATTGTTTTTTTACTTTTACTTGCTACAGATAATCCTATGGGAATATTTGTTATTATATCTGCTGCAAATGATGGCCCTGATATAAGGGCAATATTAGTTGATTTATTATATTTTTTAAATACATCAATTGGAAAAAGACATGTTTCTTGTTCAATTCCTTTAGTTGCTATACAAATATATTGTTTTTTTATTAAACCTTTTAATTCTTTAGAAATACTATCTACAAATTTTGCTGGTACGGCTATTAATAGTAAATCCACTTGGGCAACTTCTTTTAAATCAAGTGTTATTTTTATATTGTCATCTAATTTAAAATTAGGTAAAACTTTTTTATTTGTTCTTTCTTCTTTTAATTCTTGATAATTATAAATTTCACCATTAAAAACTGTTACAACAGAACCATCTTCATTAAACATTGGTTGATCCCCGGTAGATAAGTCAATAATTGAAAGACGACGATGACCTAAAGCAACATCACCATCTATAAAATATCCATCTCCATCTGGACCACGATGTTTTATTCTATCACTCATTAATTTAATTGTATTTTCTTTTTCTTTTTTGGTAACTAAACCTACTATTCCACACATTATTTATCACCTAAAACTTTCTTATAATAATCATTTGTTAATATATTTTTACTCATATTCATTCTGCCACCAACTAAACTATTCATATATGTTATATAGTTATTACTTACTGTTTCATTATTTTTAGAAACAAATTTACCTGACTGAGCAAAATAAGTACCTTTATCACTAACCCAACTTCTATTTCCAAATATAGCAAGACCTGGTTCTGTACTCAATATATCTTTACCAATAATTAGTCTTGAATCATATTTTACCCCAAATAGATTATATATGGTTGGTAAAACATCTATTTGGCTGCCAACTTTATCTACATTTATAGTTTCCATTTCACTATTCCACAGTATAAAATTACTCTTATTTACTTCAACTACACTATCCTTTTTATAACTTGCTATTTCATTTACTTCATCTATACTTAAGTAATATGGATAGTGATCACCTACTAAGGCAATAACAGTATTATCAAGTTTTCCCGCTTCTTTTAACTTATTTATCAAAGTTTCTAAGGCTCTATCAAGTTCTATTTGAGCCGCCAAATAAGCAAGAGGTTTCTCACTAAAGTCTAAACCTGCCACATCACTTTGATGTTTTTTAGCCATTGCACTTTGTGTAAATGTATAACCACCATGACCACTGACAGTTGCATAATATGTAAAGAATGGTTTATCACTATTTATATAATCATCAAATGTAGCATTAATCATTTCCACATCGGATTCAGGCCATTGCTTACAATTTATACTTTTTTCAAGGCCATTAAAGCAGCCTTTAAAATTATCAAAACCTAATGCTTTTAAATATTTATACCTATCTTGAAAATATATGCTATGATCATGATAAGCAAATGTATTATAGCCAAGCTCTTTAAAGCTTGTTGCTACTCCGAATGGAAAATAATTGTTTCCACTTTTCCATGGGCTTACAAAACCTGAAGCAGCTACTAAACCAGTAAGTTCTTGAAATTCTCCTCCAATCGTACTTGATATCGTCGGAGTGTAAAAATTATTAAATTTAAATCCACTATTTACTAGTTTATATAAGGTCGGAGTTAAGTCTTTTCTTACAGCTATTTCATTAAAACTTTCGGCCATAAACAAAATTAAATTCTTTTCTTCAAAATATTTTGTATATTCATTTTGTTTAGTTCCACTTTCATTTTTGAAATATTCATGCATATTTTTAATTGTTTTATTACTTTCATTACTTATTAAGGCATCAAAATCAATGTCTAAATTATTATATTCATAAATGATTTCTTCTGGATTATCTTCTTTTATATTATTATCTTTATTATCTTTGATAATAATATCTATTTTTTCATCAAAACCAAATATTAATCTATAAGTATCTATAACAAATGTATTTAATACTCCGAATGTTCTAATATTTAAATCAACATTATTTACATTATAATATAGTTTATATGCTGAATTAATTTTTTCTTTACCAATTTGTAAAAACAAATAAAATGAACCAATGCTAATTAAACATAAACCACTTTTAATAAATAAAGATTTTTTATTTTCTCTTTCAATTACTATAATGTTATTAAAAATAGTAAGTAATATAAATGGCATAAATAAGAGAATAACTCCGATGATGTTTCTAATAACTAAATCTACACCATCACCTGCAAAAGATACCACTTGTCCTGATGCTCCGAGTAAGCCAAAATCAAAATAAAAGCTAAACATTTTAAAGACACATAACTGAATACTATAAAGTAAACTTAGTAAAAATAAATTTATAAGAAATATTATTTTATTTGTTTTTCTATTAAATATTCTACCAAAGCAATCAAAAAATAAACCAATAATTAAATTGAATATTAAAACATAAATAATATTTTTATTAAATATCACATTACCTGTTAGTAACTTAAATGTTACTTCCATATATAATAATATTATAAAGGTTATTATCCCTAAATAAAACTTTCTTAACCTAAACTTTTTCATAGACTACCTCTATATCAATTATTATACCACTAATTATTACTTTTATATATTAGATTATACATAAGTTGACACTTTCAAAGTAAATAATTAATAAATGAAAATTTTCATCAAAAAACTAGATATAAAATCTAGCTAACTTTTTTAATTCCCACTATAGCTTGGGTACTCTTACTTTTAATGTCACTTTTGAACTGGATGTGAGAACCACTATAATGGACAACAATGTTTCCATATATTTAATGAGAAATATCTCATGAATACATAACTAATATATCACATCACTTGCGTGTTTGTAAAGCTTTTTTATTTACTTTCCACTTTCTTTAAAGTATCTCCATCTAACACAAATAAATCATTTATATAACTTTTTACTAATGGATATTTCATATTATCATCTTTACTATAAAGGTATCCAACACTTGATATCATTGGTAATTCTAATGTTTTAAATTCTTCATTTATATTATTTAAGTCTTTATAATATAAAACATCATTTGCACTCTCATTTGTAATTATAATTAAATATTTATCAATAACAACTACTCTATCTACATTATCTATGTCAAATGTTATATTTGTTACTCCGATATTATCTTCAAGTACTGCCTTATTATCTTTTTTATAAATATGATAAATTGTACCATCTTCTAGAGTATAATTAAAATCATCATAACTATAATAATGAGTTTCAACTTGAGAAAATTCTTTTACATCATAACTTGTACATACATAATAATCTTCTGTACTTGCTCCAAATAAACCAAATAAAATATTTGATATAAAGAAAAGAGCTATAAGAATAAATATACCATTATTATATATCTTTGTTTTCTTTTCTTCAAAAATAGATGCTGAGTAAAGCAAATAAATTAAGCTTAGTATTATTGATGCAACCATACTTGCTGCTGTTATGCTAATTGGGACATTACTTACATAACCACAATCTGTTACTAGATTAACTTCACTAAGAAGTACTGAAAAGTCATAGAAACTGTGAAGAAAAATCATTGCCCATATATTACGAGTTTTATAATACACTGTACCAAATAAAATACCTATCGCTGTTGTTTGCACAAATTGCATCATTGTTGTAAGTAAATCTTGACCTGCAAATAAATTAGTTAAATGTACAGCACCAAATACTACTCCACTAATAATAATTGATATAAGTATTTCTTTTTTATTACTGCTATATTTTTCTAAAAGCTCATTTTCAATTATGCCTCTAAAGAATATTTCTTCAAATAAACCAATTAAAACAACATATATAATTAAACTTATTAAATTGTTAACATTTACATCTGTACCAATTAATTCAGTGGCGTTTGCAAGTGCTATAATAACTGATAAAACTAAAATTGGTAAACATAGCTTAACAGATTCTCCAAAATTAATTTTCTTTTCTTTAAATATATACCATTTTTTTCTAATTATTAGTAAAACTATAGCAAAAACAAATACTACAAATTCACTAACAGCATATATAATATACTTACCATTTAGTAAACTAGAATATAGTTTTGACGCTATTAAGCCCCCGAAAACTTTTGTAAATGCTTCAAAAACTAAAAATATTAATGCTACTTTAGCTATAAGAAACCAAATATTATTCTTCTTTTCTTCCATATTAACCTATATTAGATACATTTGTATATATTTGTGAAACATCTTCAATATCCTCTAGAATATTATAAAGTCTATCAAATATTTCTTTATCTTCACCTTCTAAAGTAATTTTATCTTTAGCATACATACCAACTTCATCTATTTCATAATCAACATTGGGAATTATTTTTTCTATTTCATCTTTAGCACTATTCATATCACTTGGATTTAAACTAACAGTTACATAGCCATCTTCTTTTTCAATATCAACTATTTCAATACCTGCATTAAGTAGCACTTCAAGTATTTCATCATCATTTTCATATTTAAATGAAATAATACCTAAATGATCATAATTATATGATACAGAATTAGTAACTCCTAAAGATTTGTTAACTTTATTAAAGGCTGCTCTAACCATACCAACTGTTCTATTAACATTATCTGTTAAACATTTAATAATTAAAGTACTTGCACCAGGTCCAAAACCTTCATAAACTACTTCATGATATTCATCTTGTCCTACACCTTTAGCTTTATCTATTGCTCTTGTAATAATATCTGATGGCACTTGATTTTTCTTAGCTTTATCAATTAATCTTTTTAAAGTTACATTTGCTTCTGGATTTGGACTTCCTTTCTTTGCAGCTAAATATATTTCTTTAGCAAATGTTGTATATACTTTTCCCTTTGCTGCTCCTGTTTTTTGTATACTTGCTTTTCTTACTTCATAAGCTCTTCCCATAAATAAATTCCTCCCTTAAACATTCATATTTTTTACAAACTTATAAACTCCATAATTTTTATCTACATATCTTATTCTCTTTATTACATCTTTTGCTTTATAAATATTAAAATATGTAAAGTTTTCTTTTTTCATCACAAATTCTAGTGCTTTAATAACAAGTCTTTTAGTATTTTTAGTACCAAAAAACTTCATCATTTCCTCTTTATCCTTAGTATTTACACTTTTAAGT
>ERZ824600.3441-NODE-3441-length-15147-cov-4.859992_pt1 | contig 15147 bp, 18 predicted proteins | sample MGYA00519933_ERZ824600 | MGnify/ENA primary metagenome ERZ824600 (study PRJEB31778, sample SAMEA3449178) | human gut metagenome | biome: human gut; feature: human-associated habitat; material: faeces | place: United Kingdom | collected 2010/2012 ... | reverse complement strand
CCATATCTATCAGAAAAAGCCCAGCTCCAGCCAGACTTTTTCGACAGACTGAAGCGCAGACCCGAGCGGGTCTGCGCTTTTTGTGCCTTCGTTCATTTTTCCAGCAGCGCACGAAGCTCGCTTGCATCGGCGGCCAGCTCGGTCGCTTTCGCTTCCACAAGCTGCTCCCGGTCGCGGAAGCCCCATGTCACCGAGATGCAGGGGATGCCCGCGTTCCGCGCCGTCTCGATGTCCACCTCGCTGTCGCCGACGTAGACCGCGCGGGACTTGTCCGCGCCGAGCGCCGCGAGCGCGTCGTTCACCATGTCGGGCGCGGGCTTGCGGCGGCGCTGCGCCGTCTCGCCCATGGCGATGTCGGCAAGCGCACCGAAGTGCTGCGCGACCAGCGGACGCACCGCCTCGTCCGGCTTGTTGGACACCACCGCAAGGCGGAAGCCCTCCGCCTTGAGCGCTGCCATCAGCTCCAAAACGCCCGCGTAGGGCTTCGTCTTGATCTGGCAATGCGCGGCATAGTAGGGCTTGTAAAGCGCGAGCGCCTTCGCGACGGCCTCCTCGTCCGCGTCCGCGCCGAGGGCGCGGCGCATCTGCATCTCCGCGCCGTTGCCGACGAAGCGCCGCATCTCCGCGAGCGTCCGCTCGGGATAGCCCAGTTCCCGCAGCGTGTGGTTCGCCGCACCGCAGATGTCCTCAAGCGTGTCGAGCAGCGTCCCGTCAAGGTCAAATAGGACGGTATCAAATCTCCGCATGGTTCGTCAGCCCCTTTCTCCGGCCTGCACCCGCCGCGCGACCTCCTGCGTGAAGCGCGCGGTCGCCGCGCTCGGCGGCACGTCGCGCAGCGTACACATATCGACGGAGCGCGGCGGGATCTCAAAGTCGGTTTTCAGCTCGCGGATCGCGCCGCTCTCCAGCTCCGCGGTCACGAACTCCCGCGTCACGCCCGCCACGCCGAAGCCGATGCGGGCGAGGTCCACGAGCAGGCTCCTTGCGCCCAGTTCGATCTCCGGCGAAAGGGAAACGCCGTGCGCGAGGAAGTATTTTTCCAGATACACGCGCGAGCTGGCCTTGCGCTCGAGCAGAATGAGCGGCAGCGCCGCAAGCTCCTGCATCGAATAGGCGCGCTCAAAGTCGCAGGGATAGTCCGCTGCGGCGACAAAGCACGAGTGCGTCGCAAAGCACGGCACGCAGCTCAGTCCCTCGTCCTCGCTCGGCGACGAGGCGAACGCCACGTCCACCTTGCCCGAGCGCAGCAGGCCGAGCACCTTGTGGCTGCGGCCGCTGATGATCTGAATATGGATGTTCGGGTACTTCTTGTGGAACGAGTCGAGGTGCGGCAGCAGAAATTGGCTCGTCACCGTGTCGCTCGCGCCGATGACGAGCTTGCCCATCTGCAGGGCGCGCGTCTGCGCGAGCTTTTCCTCGCCCGTTTCCAAAAGGCCCATCGCGCTGCGGACGTGCTCAAAGAGCATCTGCCCGTCGTCCGTGAGCGTCACGCCGCGCGGGGAGCGGATGAACAGCCGCGTCTGTAAGGCGCCCTCGAGCTGCTTGACGCTCTGGCTCACCGCGGACTGCGAAATGTAAAGGTTCTGCGCCGCGGCGGAAATATTGCCCGTCTCCGCGACCTCGCGGAATACGCGGTACAGCTCTAACTTTGCCGTCATAGCTCTGTCCTCCTCAAATCTCGCGCCGTCCCTCGAGCGCGCGCATGAGCGTCGCGTCGTCGGCAAATTCCAGATGTCCGCCCACGGGGATGCCGTAGGCGAGACGGGTGACTTTCACGCCAAAGGGGCGCAGCAGCCGCGCAAGATACATCGCCGTGGCCTCGCCCTCCGTGTCGGGATTGGTCGCCATGATGACCTCGTCGATGCCACCGGCGGCGACGCGCTCGACGAGAGACTTGATCTCCAGATCGTCGGGGCCGACGTGGTTCATCGGCGAAATGACGCCGTGGAGCACATGGTAGCGCCCGCTGTACTCGCGCGAGCGCTCAAGGGCCGCCACATCGCGGGCGTCCGCCACCACGCAGATCACGCGCTCGTCGCGCTTGGGCGAGGCGCAGATGGGGCAGAGCCCCCCGTCCGTCAGGTTGCGGCAGATGGGGCAGCACGTTACCTTTTTCTTCGCCTCCACGATGGCGTCGGCGAACTCCTGCGCCTCCGCGTCCGTCAGGCTCAGCACATGGAACGCCAGCCGCTGCGCACTCTTGCCGCCGATGCCCGGCAGCCGCGCGAACTGCTCGACCAGCTTTTCCAGCGCTGCGGGAAAATACTCCATACCTTGTTAACCCTCTCTCAAAGCCTTGATCTTCGCGGGGATGTCCGCCGCCTTGTAGACCGCGCTGCCCGCGACCAGCACGTTCGCGCCCGCATTCACGCAGGCGTCGCGCGTGGCGGTGTCCACGCCGCCGTCCACCTCCAGCTCGCAGTCCGGGTTGACCTCGTCGAGCATCGCGCGCAGCTGCGCGACCTTGGGCATCATGTCCGCCATGAACTTCTGCCCGCCAAAGCCCGGCTCGACCGTCATCACCAGCACGATGTCGCACTCCTTGAGGTACGGCAGCGCCGCCTCGGCGCGGGTGTTGGGCTTGAGCACAATGCCCGCGCGCTTGCCCTTCGCGTGGATCTTCTCCAACGCGGCGTGGATGTTCTCGGGGAAGTCGGACTCGACGTGGATGGTCACGAGGTCCGCGCCCGCGTCGCAGAACTGCTCAACGTAGCGCACGGGCTTGGTGATCATCAGATGCACGTCCAGCGGCAGCCCGGTCACGGGCCGGATGGCCTTGACCACCGGGATGCCGATGGAGATATTCGGCACGAACTCGCCGTCCATGATGTCCACATGGACGTAGTCAGCCGTGTCGATCTTCCGAATGTCCCGCTCGAGGTTGGCGAAGTCGGCGGAGAGAATGGACGGTGCGATCTTGATGTTCATGGCGGCAGCCTCCTGTGAAAAAACAGATTCAATTTATTGTAGCAAAGGCCGCGCCTAAAATCAATCGCAAAATAAAAATGTAAAAGATACTTGACATTTTGCCGGTGAGGTGTTATGCTCATGAATGTAAAGTAAGCTTGACTTTCTAAGAACGGAGCACAGCATGAAAAATATCATTGAACAAAAGCGGAAGGAGCGGGGCATGACGCAGCAGCAGCTTGCCGCGGCGCTCGGTGTCTCGCGCCAGACCATCATCTCATTGGAAAACGGGAAGTATAATCCCTCCATCCTGCTCGCCCACGCCATCGCAAGGCTGTTCGGCACGCAGATCGAGGACATCTTTCTTTTTGAGGAGGAAGAAGCATGAAATTGAAGGAACAGAAAAAATTCGGCATTTTGTGGCTTAGCATCGGCGCGGCGCTCTTTCTTGCGGGGCTGCTGCTGGGGGAGACGGAATACGGCAGCTATATCAGCGGCTTCGGCGGCGGACTGACGGCTGTCGGCCTTGTTCGCCTGCTGCGGGTGCGCCGCCTGAACCGCGACCCGGAGAAGGCGGCGGACTACGATGCCTCGCTCAAGGACGAGCGCACGGCGTATGTTGCCAACAAGGCGCGCAGCATGACCTTCTTCATTTGCGTTTACGTTCAGCTCGCCGCGGCGCTGCTGGCGATCCTGGTGTTCGATCAGACACTTGTCGGGCAGGTGCTCTGCAGCCTGACCTGCTTGCAGGGGCTGCTCTACACCGTTTTCTACTGGCACTATGACAAGGTCTATTGAGAAAGAGAAAGAAAGCATGAACGCATTGGAGGTAACGGGGCTTTCCAAGTCCTTTGGGGACTTCCGGCTGCAAAACGCCGGCTCCCCGGGCAATCGGTTCGCGAGCTGAAATCTTAAAAAAGTGTTAAACGGAAACGCGGCGCTTGTCAACGCCGCGTTTTTATGCTATCCTAACGTGTGGTCAAGGTGGAAAGGGCCTTCCCTTTCCGCCCCGGCCGCCGCGTTTCTCCCGAGAAAGATACAAAAGGAGACCCTGCGCATGAAGCTCGATCATCACCGCACGATCCTCGTCGGCCTCGCCTTTTTGTCCATCTGCTCGTTCTGGCAGATGTACGACAGCGTCATCCCCAAGATCCTGACCGAAACGTTCCATTTGAATGAGACGCTCTCCGGCGCGATCATGGCGCTGGACAACATTCTGGCGCTTTTTCTGCTGCCGCTGTTCGGCGCGCTCTCCGACCGCACGAGTACCAAAATCGGCCGCCGGATGCCCTTCATCCTCCTCGGCACGGCCTGCGCCGCCGTGCTGATGAACCTGCTGCCGGTGCTGGATAACCGCTACGCCGCAGCTCCCTCGACCGGGAAGCTCGTCGGCTTCGCCGCCGTGCTGGGCCTGCTGCTCGTGGCGATGGGCACCTACCGCTCGCCCGCCGTCGCCCTCATGCCGGACGTGACGCCCAACCCCCTGCGCTCACGCGCGAACGCCATCATCAACCTCATGGGCGCCATCGGCGGCATCATCTATCTGGCTGTCGCGGCGGTGATGTACCCGAACGCCAAGATCGCGGGCCTCGCCCACGTCAACTATCAGCCGCTTTTCCTCGTCGTTTCCGCCGTCATGCTCGTGAGCGTCGCGGTGCTGTTCCTGACGGTGAAGGAGCCGAAGCTCGCCGCGGAGACGCGCGCGCTCGAGGCGCAGCATCCTGAGTGGGACCTCACCGAGGACGACGGCAGCGGCAATGAGGTGCTGCCTAAGCCCGTCAAGCGGAGCCTTGTCTTTCTGCTTGTGTCCATCGCGCTGTGGTACATCGGCTACAACGGTGTAACGACATGGTGGTCCACCTACGTCGGCGCGGTCATGGGACAGGGGCTCGGCGGCGCGTCCACCTGTCTGCTCATTGCCACCGCCGGCGCGGTCGTCAGCTACATTCCCATCGGTCAGCTCGCCTCGCGCATCGGCCGCAAAAAGACCATTCTTTTCGGCTGCGCCCTGCTCGCCGCGATGTTCCTGACCTTCTACTTCCTCACCACGCTCTACTCGACCATTCATCCCGTCATGTTCGTCTGCTTTGCCCTCGTGGGCTTTGCCTGGGCGGCCATCAACGTCAACTCGCTCCCGATGGTGCTGGAGATGTGCCGCGGCAGCGACATCGGCAAATTCACCGGCTATTACTATACCTTCTCCATGGCGGCGCAGGTCGTCACGCCGGTGCTTGCCGGCACGCTGATGCGTCATATCAGCTACCGCGTGCTCTTCCCCTACGCGGCGCTCTTCGTCGGTGCGTCCTTTGTCACGATGTGCTTCGTGCGCCACGGCGATTCCAGAGCCGAGGCCAAGAGCGGCCTGGCTGCCTTTGAGGATATGGACGACTGAATTCGGCAATTTCCGATAACAAGAAGTGATATTTCGTGCAGACTCTACAATTCGTTATTCTTTTCGCGCTTTTTCTGCTCACCGTCTGGCTCTTTTTTCTCAACAGCCGTGCCAACCATCCGAGCTGGGCGGCGCTGGAGCATCGGCGCTACGCCCACCGCGGGCTGCATTGCAGCGCCGACAGCGTGCCGGAAAACTCCCTTGCGGCCTTTCGCCGCGCCATCCGGCACGGATACGGCGCGGAGCTGGATGTGCATCTGCTGCGCGACGGCACGCTCGCCGTTTTTCACGACAGCGACCTAAAGCGCATGACCGGCGTGACCGGCGTGCTTGAGGACTGCACGGCGCAGGACCTTGCCGCGCTCCATCTTGCCGGTACGCCGGAAACGATCCCACAGCTGTGTGAGGTCCTTTCCCTTTACGAGGGCACGGGCCTGCCGCTCGTCGTGGAGCTCAAGAGCTATCGCGGCAACCACCGCGCGCTTGCCGAGCGCACGGCGAAGGAGCTGGACAAATATCAGATCCCCTATTGTATGGAGAGCTTTGACCCGCGCTGCCTGATGTGGCTGCGCGCCTTCCGGCCCGAGATCATCCGCGGCCAGCTCTCCGAAAATTTCCGCAAGGACGCGCGGGGCTGGGAGCATTTCGTGGGATTCCTGCTCTCGAACCTCCTGTTCAACGCCTTCACCGCGCCCGACTTCATCGCTTATAAATTTGAGGACCGCCGGCGCTTCGCGCCGCGCATCTGCCGCGCGTTCTACGGCGCGCATATGTTTTATTGGACCGTCCGCACCTATGAGGACCTGAAGGCCGCCGAGCGCGAGGGCGCGCAGGCGATCTTCGAGGGCTTCGACCCGGACGGGGCAGAGAGAAAATCAGAAAGAAAAGAGGACACTCCATGAGCGAGACTCCGAAGAGACGCCGGGGCGACCGCAGGGATGCGGCGCTCCTGCGCGAGACCGACGCCCTGCACTTTATCATGGGCATCATCTACCCCCACCGCGCCGACAACGAGGCCTACATCGCCGAGCGCATCGATCTGGAGCCCATCAAGGCCTACCTTGCGAAAAAGAACGTCGAGGGCATCGAGTTCAAGTACACCTTCTTCCACGTCATCGTGGCAGCGCTGGTCAAGACCATCACCCTGCGCCCCAAGCTCAACCGCTTCTACGCGAACGAGAATTATTACCAGCGCAACAAGGTCACGGCGGGCTTTATCATCAAGAAGGAATTTTCCGACGGCAGCGAGGAGGCGGTCGCCCTGCTCGACGCCGCACCGACCGACACCGTGGACACCGTTCACGAGGAGATCCGCCGCCGCGTCTACGCCACGCGCCATGAGCAGAAGCTGAACACCACGGACAACAGCATGGATATTCTCAACAAGCTGCCGCGCTTTCTCTCCAAGGCGGCGATCCGCTTCATCCGCTGGCTCGACCGTCACGGCTGGTGTCCGGACGTTCTCATCGGGGACGATCCGAACTACGCCTCGGTGTTCCTCTCCAACCTCGGCTCCATCCGCCTGCGCAGCGGCTACCACCATCTTACGAACTGGGGCACCTGCTCGTTCTTCTGCGTCATCGGCGAAAAGAAGTGGACGCCGCTTTACGATCAGAACGGCCTCGTCGCCATGCGCGAGACGGTCGACCTCGGTTTTACGGTCGACGAGCGCATTGCCGACGGCTATTACTATTCCAAGAGCATCCGGCTCTTCAAGCACCTGCTCGCGCACCCCGAGCTGCTCGAGCTGCCATTTGAACAGGAGGTCGATTATGACTGAGATCACTGCCAAGACCCCGTGGGCGGGTCACACCGGCGACGTGCCGCTGCATCTGGACTATTTTGACGGTTCGATGTTTGAGGCGCTCGAGCTGGTCGCCAAGAAGTACCCAAGGAACATCGCGTTCGACTTCATGGGCAAGCCCACCACCTATCCCCAGATGATCGAGGAGATCAAGAAGTGCGCCCGCTCCCTCAAGACCATCGGCGTGCGCGCGGGCGACAAGGTCACCATCGCCATGCCCAACTGCCCGCAGGCCATCTATATGTTCTACGCCGTCAACCTCGTCGGCGGCATCGCAAACATGATCCATCCCCTTTCGGCGGAGAAGGAGATCGAGTTCTATCTCAATGAGTCTGAGAGCGTCACCGCCATCACGCTCGACCAGTTCTACAACAAGTTCGAGAGCATCCGCCAGAACACAAAGGTCGTCAACATCATCATCGCGAGCGTCAAGGATGAGCTGAGCAAGCCCGTCCGCGCGGGCTATATGCTCACCGAGGGCCGCAAGATCGCCAAGATTCCGAAGGACGCGCCGGTCATCCGCTGGAAGGAATTCATGAACATGGGCAAGGCCTGCTTCTGGAATTACTCCGTCAAGCGCACCGGCGACGACCCCGCCGTCATTCTCTACTCCGGCGGTACGACCGGCACGACCAAGGGCATCGTGCTGACGAACAAGAACTTCAATGCGCTCGGCCAGCAGGTCATCGCGGCGAACCCGATGTTCAACCCCGGCGACAAGATGCTCGCCGCCATGCCGCTCTTCCACGGCTTCGGCCTCGGCGTGTGCATCCACACCATGCTCTCGCAGGGCGGGCGCTGCATCCTCGTGCCGCGCTTTACCGCCAAGAGCTATGCAAAGCTCATCACCAAGTATCACTGCAACTTCATCGCGGGCGTGCCCACGCTCTACGAGGCGCTGCTGCGCCTGCCGAGCATGGAGAACGCGGACCTCAGCTCGCTCAAGGGCGTGTTCTCCGGCGGCGACAGCCTGTCGATCGAGCTGAAGAAGAAGCTGGATAAATTCCTCTACGCCCACGGCGCGCCCGTGCAGGTGCGCGAGGGCTACGGCACCACCGAGACCGTCACGGCCTGCTGCCTGACGCCGCCGCATATGTTCAAGGAGGGCTCGATCGGCGTGCCCTTCCCCGACACCTACATCAAGATCGTTGAGCCGGGCACCGATCAGGAGGTCCCCTACGGCACCGAGGGCGAGATCCTGCTCGCCGGTCCCACCGTGATGAAGGAATACATGAAGCACCCCGACGAGACCGCGCAGACCCTGCGCCGTCACGCCGACGGCCTCACTTGGGTCTACACCGGCGACCTCGGCACGATGGACTTGGAGGGCTTCGTTTACTTCCGCGGCCGCGCCAAGCGCATGATCGTCTCGTCCGGCTACAACGTCTATCCCGGTCAGATCGAAAACATCCTTGACGCGAATGAGATGGTGCAGATGAGCTGCGTTATCGGCATCCCCGACGCCTACCGGATGCAGAAGGTCAAGGCCTTCGTCAAGCTCGCCGCCGGCATCCCTGCGAACGACGCGACCCGTCAGGCGCTGATGAGCTACTGCTCCAAGCACATCGCGAAGTACGCCATGCCCTGCGACATCGAGTTCCGCGACGAGCTGCCAAAGACGCTCGTCGGCAAGGTCGCCTACCGCGTCCTGGAAGAGGAGGAGCTGGCCAAGCACGCCGCCGAGGCGCCCGCCGCGCCCGCCGAGGAGGGGAAAAAGTAAGCAAAAAGCGAGCCGCTCTGTGAGCGGCTCACTTTCTTTTTGCATGAGATCGTTCGGCGGCGCGGCGGTCAGAGGTCATCCTCTCCGGTGTCGCGGTCGAAGCCAAGCAGATGGCCGGGCAGACGGCACCACGGCTTGCAAAGCGTATCGTTGTAGTGCGCGACGGCCTGCCGGTAGATGCTCTCGCTGCGCGCGAGGATCTGGGCGAGCTCGGGATCGTAGCGCACGCCGGCGGCCTGACGGCGGCAGGCGGAGAGCTGCGCGGCGGCGCTTTCCACCACGCTGCGGCGGCTGCGCAGAACGCGCCGCACCTCCCAGAACCAGAGGACGAGAAAGGCGGTGGTGCTCACGGCGGCGATCAGCCAGGCGACCCACGACGGCATCGGCTTCAACTCCTTTTTCTGCAGATTTCATCATTGGAACCAAGCATAGCAATTTTTTCCAAAAATTGGGAAACAAGGGCATGAGATGTATGCTTTTTCGACACGAAATGCAGGGAAAGACGAATTTTGCGAAAAAATGAAAAAAGAAGTGACAGCTGTCCGCCGGCTGTGGTAAGATAGAAAAACAACGATCCCGGGAGGTCAGGATATGAGCTATGCCGATCAGGTTTTTCGCCGGAACTGCGAGGACATTTTGAAAAACGGCGTGTGGGACACGGAACTTGCCGTGCGTCCGCGCTGGGAGGACGGGACCCCGGCGCACACGGTCAAGAAATTCGGCATCGTCAACCGCTACGACCTGCAAAGGGAATTCCCCATCCTCACGCTGCGCCGCACCTATTGGAAGAGCGCGGTGGACGAGCTTTTGTGGATCTGGCAGAAAAAGAGCAACAACGTCCACGACCTCTCCTCCCACATCTGGGACGCGTGGGCGGACGAGAGCGGCAGCATCGGCAAGGCCTACGGCTACCAGCTCGGCGTGAAGCACCAATATAAAGAGGGGATGTTCGATCAGGTGGACCGCGTGCTCTATGACCTCAAGCATGATCCTGCCTCGCGGCGCATCCTGACGAACCTCTACAATTTTGCCGACCTGCATGAGATGGCGCTTTACCCCTGCGCCTACTCCATGACCTTCAATGTGTCGGGCGATACGCTCAACGCCATTTTGAACCAGCGCAGTCAGGATATGCTGGCGGCGAACAACTGGAACGTGGTGCAGTACGCGGTGCTGGTCCACATGATGGCGCAGGTCAGCGGGCTCAAGGCCGGCGAGCTGGTGCACGTCATTGCGGACGCGCACATCTACGACCGCCATGTGCCCATCATCGAGCAGATGCTTTCGGAGCCGGAGAAGCCCGCGCCGGCGTTTTTCATCGACCCGAGCGTGACGGATTTCTATGCCTTCACAAAGGACAGCTTCCGGCTCGAGGGCTATGAACCCTGCCCGTTCGAGGCAAAAATCCCCATCGCGGTGTAAAGGAGAACGCTATGACCGCCATCGTCTGCGTGGACAAGAACTGGGCCATCGGCCGGGACAACGCATTGCTGTTTCATATTTCCGCTGACCTCAAGCGCTTCAAAGCGCTCACGACGGGAAAGACCGTCGTGATGGGGAAGAATACCCTGCTTTCGCTGCCGGGCGGCAGACCGCTGCCGAACCGGCGGAACCTCGTGGTGAGCACGACGATGGCGCCGCGCGAGGGTGTGGAGATCGCGCGCAGCGTCGGGGAGGCCGCGGCGCTGGCGGGAGAGGACGCCGTGCTCATGGGCGGCGCGCAGCTTTACCGCGCGCTGCTGCCGCGCTGCGAGCGCGTGCTGGTGACGCAGGTGGACGCCGCGGCGGAGGGGGCGGACGCCTTCTTTCCGAATCTCGACGCCGCGCCCGATTGGACGGCGGAGACGGTGGGGGAATGGCAGGAGGAGAACGGCCTGCGCTTCCGCTATGTCGATTACGTCCGAAGAACGTAAGGGAACAGGGGCTTTCCGCAAGAGCGGAAAGCCCTTTTCAAATGCGGAGAAAACGAGTATAATGAAGGAAGATTTTCTGAGAGGAGGCGAGGGCCGTGGCGGAGCTGAATACCGATGTGCGCTTTGTCAGGGGTGTGGGCGAGGCGCGGGCGAAGAGCCTTGCGAAGCTCGGCATCACAGACCTGAAAAGCCTCATCTCCTATTTCCCGCGCGCCTACGAGGATCGGCGGGAGAGCCGCCGCATCGCGGAGCTGCAGGTCGGTGAGCGCACCTGCGTGACGGCGATGGTGGCGTCGGAGCCGAAGCTCTCGCGCATCCGAAAGGGATTGGAGCTCGTCAAGCTGCGCGTGGTGGATGAGAGCGCCGCGCTGGAGCTGACGTACTTCAACCAGTCGTACCTGAAAAACACGTTCCACGTGGGCGAGAGCTACACGTTCTACGGCACGGTCGAGGGGACGCTGCTGCGGCGGACGATGACGAATCCCGTCTTTGAGTGGGAGGGGCTGCACGCCGTCACCGGCTGCATCGTGCCGGTCTATCCGCTGACGGCGGGCGTGGGGCAGAGCCTGCTCCACCGCGCCATCCGGCAGGGGCTGGACGAGGGAGCGGACCGGCTGCCCGACCTGCTCCCCGCGGAGCTGCGGCGGCAGCATGGGCTGTGCGATGTGCGGTATGCCTACGAGAATATCCATTTCCCCGCGGACGACGCGGCGCTGGCCGCGGCGCGGCGGCTGCATCGCAATACGGTCCGGATCCCCGCTTCCTGTCTGGCCGGGAAGCCGCAGGACGGACAATTGGCACCCTATCATATCGACGGCTGCCTGCTGGTGGGGGAGGGCGCCCTAGTGGCGCCGTCCCTCAGGCCCGGCAGGGCGCTGTACTGGGATGAAGACCTGGGAGTCGTCATCCGCAAGGAGGAACGATGAATCTTGTCGATGATCCGTGGATCCCCTGCATCCGGCGGGACGGCATGGTCCGCCCGGCGTCCTTGCGGGACTGTTTCACCTGTGACGATATCGTCGATCTTGCCGTGCGTCCGCATGAGCGGGTGGCGCTCATGCGTCTGCTGCTCTGTGTGAGCTACGCGGCCGCAGGCATACCGGAGGATTACGATGGCTGGGAAGACCTGCGGGAAAGGCTGCCTTCCGCTGTTTCTGCGTATCTGGATCAGTGGCGGGATGCCTTTGAGCTTTTCCATCCGCAAAAGCCGTTTTTGCAGGTGGTCGGGCTGCGCAGCGCTTCTGCCTCCGGGGACCTGACGCCGTGCAGCAAGCTGGATTTTTCTCTGGCGACAGGGAGCAACAGCACACTTTTCGACCATGCAGCCCTGATGGAACGCGCGTTCACGCCGGAATGGCTGGCCCTGAACCTGCTGACCTACCAGATGTTCAGCCTCGGTGGCCTGATCGGCTCCGTGTGCTGGGGGGAGAAGACCACGGGGCGCTCGTCCTGTGATGGTCCCTGCGCGCCCGGTTCCATGCTGCATACCTTCCTGCGCCGGGACGTCTTGCTGGACAGCATCCATGTCAACCTTTTGTCTGAAGAAGAGCTGCATGACTACCAGCAGCTTGGAGAAGGCTGGCAGGGCAGGCCCTTGTGGGAAAGGTTCCCCCATGGCCTGGATGACGCTCCGGCCATCCGCAACGCGACAGAGACGTTCCTGGGGCGGATGGTCCCGCTCACGCGGGCCGTCCTGCTCTCGCGTGACGGAGCAGGGATGGTGCTGGGCGACGGACTGGCCTTTCCTTCATATACCAGTCCCCAGCGTCCCTTCCCGCCGGAAGTGACGGCTACGGTCATCGCCGGCGGCAAGAAAGACGTACGCTTCCTGCTCGGAGCCCAGCCGGACAAGGCCATCTGGCGTCAGTTGGCGGCCCTGACGGTCAAGCGGCAGGGAGATGGTATCGGGGGCTGTGCGGCCCTGATCCATGGTCATGAAGAACAGGGGACAGACCTTGTGGTCTGCGGCCTTTCCCGGGGTCAGGCTGATGTGGTCGATGTCCTGGAGTCCGTGTTCCATGTGCCTGGTGCCATGTTCCAGACAGCGGGACATGCGCTTTATGAAGGCGAGGTCGCCAGAGCGGAAAATATCGCCGGGGGGCTGGGCGACGCAGTGGAGCGGTACCGGCGTCTTGTGGACGGCGGCTGGGAAGCACGGCTGAAGCTGGCCGGTCCCAAGAAGGGGGGAGAGCTGGCCCGCCTGAAGGCGCAGGCCTTCCGCTGTTACTGGACATCTGTAGAGACGGGGGTGTCCCTGTTGTGGGACATGGTGCGGACCTGCGGTAGTGAGGCCTTTGTGCCAGTACAGCGGGCCTGGTGGGCACATCTGGAAAAAAGCGCCCGAGCAGCCTATGCCGCTGCCTGCGGCAAGGATACGGAGCGGCAGATGCGTGCCTATGTCACGGGCAGACGCATCCTTGCTGGTCGTCTCCGCAAGTATCTGGAACATGACGGGAAGAAGGAGGAGGCATGAGCGCCCTGATGGAATTTTTGTTACGCAACGCGGACAACAAAAGGGTGATGGCCACACTGCGTTGCGGGCTGGTGGAAAGTACCGAGATGCGGGCATGGCCGCTGCTGGCGCATCTGGACGGTATCGGCAGCAGTCAGCGTGCCCGTGCCGTGCGCACGGTAGCGGGTTTGTTCGCCCTTCATCCCCGGGATTGCTCTTCCGGCAATATGGGGACCGTGTGTCGTCAGCTTTGCGGCAGCGATGAGACCCCCTGGGCCAGCGGTCCGGGGGCGGACGACAGTCCGGGCCCCATGGGGCGCCGTTTTCTCTATCTGCTCAATGCCGACAGGGAAGAGATCTGCGGACGAGTCTGCCGCCTCGTGCGCTATGCGGGCAGCAGGGACATCCCCGTCAATTACACAGCGCTGGAAAAAGATCTTTCGGAATGGCCACGGGCCCGGGAGGCCTGGGCCGCAGCCTTCTGGGCCCTCGTAGCTGATGAGACGGCGGAAAACGGGGGAGAAGCGTCATGAGCTGGCTCGTACGCATGCTTTTGGACAGGCAGGCCCTGGCGCGCTGCCGTTTTCGGGACAGCTATGCCTGGCATCAGGCCCTGTGGGAGTGCTTTCCCGGTATGCCGGATGCCGGACGGGATTTTTTGGACTGTTCCCGTAAAGCGATAGAGGAGGTGGCGTATGGCATACAGCATTTGAAGGAAATGCAGCATGTCTATACGGGAAAGATAAAAATAGGAGTAATATACAGCCTCTTCCCTTTGCTGAATATCTGCGTGTTGAAGTTTACGAAGGCTTTCCCTAAAGCGGAATTGTCGATTGTGTATTCCCATTCCGTATTGGAACTGGTGGAGCTGATTAATTCCAACAAACTTGATTTTGCGTTGAGTTACAATCCGCAGGATGTCTCTGCGCTTACGGAGTCCACGGAATACGCTTGCATGCCTTTATGCGTCATTGTCCACGAAAATCACCCGGTGGCCATCCGGAAACATTTCTCTTTATCGGACTTGAATGAGTTCCCCGTCATCTTCTTGGACAAAGAGCTGTACACCCGGAAGGTCATAGACCGCATGCTGGCCCAATACAAGGTGAAGGTAAAGCCGCAGATAGAAGTCAATAGTACGCCTTTATTGCTTGACATGCTGCGCACGGGGCATTGGATTTCCATTCTGCCGCAAGACATGACGGTGAGCAGTCCGGATTTGAAGGCCGTGCCGATTAAGGAGAAAACGGAGATGATGCACATCAGCCTTCTTTCTCTTAAAGGTAAAAGGCACTCTTTGCTGACGGAGAAATTTCTGGAGGTGTTGAGGCAGGAGACGCAAGAAATAGAAGAGCATCGGGTTGCCGGAGGAAAAGATTCGGATTTGTTCGAAGGGAAACCCACCGGAGGAGGAGCATGATGCGGAATGTGTATATAAAGAATAGGTGAAATGCCGGATAGGATTGGATTTTGTTTTAGACTTTATACTGAATAAAATAGGATATGAGAAAAAATATTTGGATTATCGTGAGCGGGTTGGTCTGCTTTTCGGCTTGCAGGTCTGTGCAGGCTCCCCAACTTATCGGGGGAAATAAGGATGAACATGGTTGTCTTACGGCGGCCGGTTATACGTGGAGTGAACTCCGCGGGGACTGTATCCGCATTTTTGAAGACGGTGTGCGGGTGGACGACCCGTCTTTGCAACCCTCTTTAGCGTCGTACGCCGTGTTTGCGGCAGACAGCGGCCGGGTGGAGGTTTTCCGTCCGTCTCCGTTCCGGAACGAGATACTTGACCGTAAGGGAGGCGTTTGGCAGGGCAAGACCTGCAAGTTGTATCGGACAGGAGACCGGTGGGAACTTCGCGAAAAGTGAAATCAAACAAAATGACTTTGTATGGAACGAATTATCAATCATTTTTAATAAGATGGGGATAGATACGAAGTCTGTTTTGGAGGCTGC
>ERZ824600.3433-NODE-3433-length-15181-cov-2.340606_pt1 | contig 15181 bp, 3 predicted proteins | sample MGYA00519933_ERZ824600 | MGnify/ENA primary metagenome ERZ824600 (study PRJEB31778, sample SAMEA3449178) | human gut metagenome | biome: human gut; feature: human-associated habitat; material: faeces | place: United Kingdom | collected 2010/2012 ... | reverse complement strand
ATAATTCCTATTCTCTCAGCAATCTTTGCAACCTATCAGGAACCGACAGTTGGTGCCTCAGCAATAGTCTTATCTATGGTAGGCATTATTACAGCCGGCATTGAACGACGTTATATGCCGAAAATCATTCTCCTACTTGCATTTTCATTTCTAACCACGGGCTTATTCGCTCCACATATCAATACGCTTATCCACGTATATAGCTTTCTAATATCATTTGCGGTAAGCCTCTTATCCAGGAGGTTTATATATGACCGTAAATGAAATAATACAGAAGAACAGAGAACGGCTTGCGATCATACGAAGTCCATATAATCCGATAACCGGCGAAGGATCAACATCTATTCCCCGGAAAAAGGTCTATATAAAAGACTGTCCTATTGAAGATATGTATCTTCCGGAACAATTCGCGGAAACCGGTTTTGTGAAAAAGCTCATTGAGATTGGATTTAATGGATATATCAAGTTCATCCTCAAACAGGGTATATCGGATAAGATAAGGAATGAGCTTTGGACATCTTTTTGCCAGGAACGAATAAATTATGACTTTGAATACTGGGCCTATTCATGTATTCAGATATCGGCGAAAGGAAAAGGAAAGGACATAGCATTTTTACTTAACCGGGCACAAAGATACTATTTAAAAGAACTGGAAAAGCTTCGCATAGCTGATGTCCCTATTGACATTATTCTGTGTAAGGCCCGGCAATGGGGTGGTTCCACACTTACTCAGCTTTATATGTTGTGGATACAGCTTATACACCGTTCCAATTGGAACTCTGCTATCTGTGGACACATTGAATCCGCAGCCCGGAATGTATCTGGTATGCTTCAAAAAGCTGTCGACAATATGCCTGTATGGGCAACGGGCAGTATTCGCCTAAAAACGAATCCTTATCAAGGCTCACAGAAGACGCGTTCCATCAATACAACGAATAGCCGATATTCTATAGGTTCGGCAGAGAAACCGGAAAGTCTTCGTTCAGAAGATATTTCAATGGCCCATTTGACAGAAGTGGGTTTATGGAAAGAAACTAAGGGAAAGAAACCGGAAGACCTTGTACAATCCATATTCGGTTCTATACTCAGCGGACCCTATACTATCAAGGTTTTGGAATCCACCGCCAAAGGAGTAGGCAACTATTTTCATCGTACATGGTTGGATGCAGTCGAAGGACGTAATAATTTCACTCCGGTATTCATTCCCTGGTTCATGATTGATATATATTCAAAACGTATCGATCCCAAAACATACAACGCGTTTATTGCCACCATGACCGAATATGAATACTGGCTGTTTGAGCTTGGTGCAACTTTAGAAGCTATTGCTTGGTACAGAGATAAATCGCTGGAATTTAAAGATAAATGGCGCATGTGTTCTGAATATCCGTCTACGGCCGCTGAAGCATTCCAAAGCACGGGCCGGAGAATATTCCCACAAAAATACGTCGAACAAGTTCGGACAACCACTCTCCCACCTTGTTTTTATGGAGAATTTGTAGCAAACGATATTAAGGGTAAGAATGCACTATCTAATATTCGTTTTGAGCACATAGAACCTACAAAGGACCTGAATAACATCCTGTGGGTATGGGCTCTTCCCGACTATACAGAGAAGTACTATGACCGATACGTGGTTAGTGTCGACATTGGCGGTACATCATCAGCAGCAGATTTCTCATGTATTAAAGTAGCTGACCGACTCCCAATGCTAGAAGAAGGCGGACTACCGGAAATTGTCGCCGAATGGCATGGGCATATCGAACACGATTTATTAATATGGAAAGCCGTACAGATAGCGGCTGCATACGGAAATGCTGTACTTGTTATTGAAAGTAACACACTTGAAACAGAAGGAACAGAAGGTGACAACTTCGATTATGTATTGGATGAAGTGGTGGAATATTACGACAACCTTTATTCGCGTACATCACCAGAACAAATTAAACAAGGACTACCGGTTAAATATGGTTTCCATACGAATCCCAAAACTAAGCCTACTATTATCAACTTCCTTAAATCCGCAATGCGTGACTTTCTATATATTGAGAGAAGTAAGCCAACCACATTCGAGATGGATACGTATGAACTAAAGGAAAATGGCAAGGAGATGGGTGCCGCTGAAGGCTGTCATGACGACTACCTGATGGCGACAGCCATCCTTGTATATGTTTGCTATAAATGGCAACTCCCGCGAATTATGCGGGAGTTTAGGAAGTCTAAGAAAACAAAGATTGTCAGCGAAGCTTCTATTTAAGCAGCAGTTTTCACGATACCATCTTCTGGAGTGGCGAATTGGTCATTATTCACTTTCTGCATAAGATTGTTATTACCTGGCATTACATCTTGCGGAATGCCCCCCATTGCCTGCTGATTCATCAAAGCCTGCTCGTTTCGTTTAATAGCTTCGAGTATCTTTGTTGCAAACGGATAAGAGCAATTCTCTAACAAAATCTTGACATCAATTGCATTTTTTTCAAAGAGTTGCATCAAGAAGTCATTCTGTAACATCTGAAATGACGGGGTATTAGTACCCTCAGTGATTTTCAGGTCAATCTGTGCATTCTGAACTTTATCCGGATCATAGTACTTTGCTTCTTCCGAATAATCTCTCCCAGACAAGTCAATGTGTCTGGCTGAAGTATAATATTGCTGGATAGTTTGCATAACCATATAATCCCTTCTTTTACGGAATGAGTTGAATGACTCAAACATTCCTTTCAAATTCAATGAAGAGTTCTGAACTTGTTGCGCATACAGACTGGCAGCTGTACCAGCACTAGGTTGTTTACCTTGCATCGCACTATTCACGCCGGAAATATCATTGATAAGCTTCAACTGCAAATTCAATAGCTCATAATCACCGGCAACAGCTGCCTGACCATTATATTGCTGAACGACATTACTAAGATTCTGACCGTTTTTCAGGTTACAGAACAGAACTCCATTATACCGCACATATTCGTCGATTATTTCTTCGCGAGTCATGCTTTCAAAAGCCGATTCATCAACAATCAATACACCTTTGGAAGACGAACTACGAATGAAATCAATCAATGTCATTGTTCGGTTGATAGCACGTTGCTGGTCTATGAAATCCTCTACATAATTAAAGACCTTTCCCTGTATCATCGGGTACACATGGAAAGCATAGTTATGCGAACCATGCCAATAAGGGCTCCGGCCTTCTTGAAGAATGTCTCCCCAAGGGGACATGTACCGATAATACCAATACTGTTCATTGCCATACTCATATTCGATCAACAATATATCCTCCGGCAAAACACCATGAGCAAGCGCCTCATTCGTTCGCTGTTGATTCTCCCAATCAACTTCCTTCTTTTCGTTCAATCCTATATAGTAGAATGTACCTTTCAGTGTATCATGACAGAAGTATGCCTCCCGGCTCTCCAACCTCCACCCAAAGATAACCCGGCACAAATCAGGACGAGATGGGGTGTAGAAATCTAAATCTTTCGTTTCCCTCCCCTGCAAACCATCATAAGTAAGATATGTGTCGCTCACACGATATATGTTCTCAATCCACTCTTTATCAGCCCGGCTTTTAGCAAATAGGGAAACAACCTTATCGAGTGGCATATCATACACTTCACCGATACAATTCAAGTCCCAGGTACGGACATCCTCAATATTCGTATTGAAAAACATACGCGCTGGATTACAGCCATAAACCCAAACATCATTCATCCGTTTAGCCGGGTTCCAGCCATATTCCACACGCTGGCCTACATAGCCCCCGCATAGCATTAATCTAAGACTGTCAGAATCTAATTCTCGAATTTCATTCAGATCATGCACATATTCAACTGCGATACTCATCATCTCTCCGATTTTAGCCTCTTTCTGATCCCGGACCGTACAAATAGACTGGGTTACATTATTACGAAACTGTCCGTCAATATTTTTTAGTATGGGACTAATCATATTATTTTTCAATGGTACTTTACCATTCTTTTTGATTAAGTCCGCCTCTCTGATCATCAGATCTGTTTCCGGGTCCTTTATATAATCCCCCCATTGATCCTCGTAAGCATACATGACGCTTCGGCGCATTTTCCTCCGGGCCTCATCCAATGATGCCCAATACTTACTAAACTCATCCAAAATATCCAGATGCTTCTCGTTGCGTCTTTGCACACGAGAAACATTTGTCTTACGTACTGGTTTTACACTTCTATTTAAGAACTTATTCATAAGCCGACATTTTTCACAAAAGTATGTTAGTTATTTTTTTTAATGTTGTGTATTTACTATAAAAGCTACTCAACACTTCGAAGTTGTTCTACAATCTCTGTTTTGAGAAGATTAAGGCCAGTTTCAAACTCTTTTCGAGTCTCCCTATCCGTTTCCTCCTTTATCAAATCCTGATATGATTTTACTCGTTTTTGATATTTCTTTAATACCGAGTAGCGTTTATATTCAGAAGAGTTCTCCAATTCTTTCAACTTCTCCATATAAAGAGCATTACCTGATTTCATTTCTTTTTTGTAACCACGAAGTTTATTCTCTACGATTTTAAACTCATCCAAATAATTGTAATACGCTTCGTTTACTCGACTGACCACCACTCAGGAACCGGTTCAATACAGGAACGCTTCTCCACATTCTTTCATCTTCATCCCATATCATTGAGATGGTTTTCCCTGTTTGATTTATAGTCTTCCCTAATCCACCAAAATAGCTTTCAAAAAAATGCTCCAGGACGGCTGGATTGATATTTAATGCTCCCCGCTCGTACTTATCCCCACCAGTAACCTCATTCAAAAACTTAGTAGAAGATACAAGCGCTTTAGATGTTCCGGCATACGCCTTAGTCCATTCCGGCATAAGTTCGTTGAAACTATCTTTATAAATAGGTTTTCCAAAGAAATCTTTGTTCTGGACTACTTGATAAATAGGTTTTCCGGCATCGGGCATAAGATTGCCGGCAATAGTACCGACAATGTTCTTCGTTGGGGTACCTTTGGGAATATTCCACTCTCCACCGCCAAAGGGATTTATCGGAAGCAACTCAGTAAATTGCCCCATCAATTCCATACCAATGTTACGATTATCTCCTTTACCTTCTGCATAAGAGCGAAATAATTCGCCAGCTCCATAGAAAGCACGCAATTCAATTGGTATAGGAATAGTCAGGAACTTATCACCACCTAACCAGAAACAAAAGTTATTCTTCCGAACCCATTCCGGCAGGTTCTCATATGCATCCTTATCATCATCTCCACCAAACATACTGATAAGTAGGTTATTCATAATCGGTAGCAACATTCCGGCGGCAGTGTATCCGCCTATTACAGCAGAGAAGCGTTTAGGATTGGACTTCGCTAAATTCGTGAAATTGGCTAAACTCTGAACAGCAGCATTAAAGAACAGGAATAGCGATTTGAGGGAAGTAGCCCATAGACCACCTGCCCCTTTCTTATTGAAGTTTACAGTCACTTCTTTTGCATCACTGATACTTCTTGAAATACTTCTCCCCTGCTGACGACTCGTTAAATAAGTAGTGAAGCGACTTACATCTTCAGCACATCTGTTCCCGAATTCAGTCCATTTAGCAACACACTGGAAAGCAGGTACAATACCCAAAGTTGTTGGAGTAGTTACTTTGCCAGGTTTTAAACCAAAAACTCGTCCTAAATCAACAAGTCCCTTAGCATCCATAATGGAACGCTCTATCAATTTTCTATGCTCTTCTACACTATGTAATGCTGTATATCCCGTTTCTCCACCATTCTTAAGAAACTCATAAAAATAACGTTCCAATTCATTATTCATGTCAAGAGAGTTCTTCTCAAATTTGTACAACATCTCTCCGAGCTTTAGTCCAAACCAGTTCCTAACTAAATTGCGTTTAAAACAACTTATATATTCATGATCCTCCTTTATAGATATTGCAGAAGTAGAAAAAATCATATCTCTTGCCAAGTTACTAATCACAAAGGCTGGATTTCTGGTAGTGAAGTTAGCAGCCATTTGACGATTAATCCTCTTCACAGTATTTAAAAATGTACTTTTACTTGCATCCGGATTAGTCAGACCATTCATAGCCTGTGCTGCTCTTGGATTACCATTGATATAAACAGTATATTCGAGGCCATCCTTCTTTACTATGACCATGTGCTGCCTTTGTTCCCTGGGTAATGCCTTATATGGAACCTCTAAACGACCTTTACGAGCTAATCCCTGAGCAGCAAGTTCAACCATTCTTCTTTCAAACTGCTCAACTAAAGCTGTTACTTCATCCCCTGTTGCATCTTCCGGTATTTCAGGAAGGGCCTGTTGCCATTCATCCCGGATTTCATCATAAGTATACCACATTTGCTTTACTGTAGCAAGACTTGTAGGATGGTTTATAACCATTGCCAGGAATCGTTGTTTCATAAGATTTCGATTCCCTTGCATAATGGCACTCTCGGCCATATTAGCTATAGTTGCTAATGGATCATCAGCCTCAGACATACGTCCTTCCATTTTCTTCACGGGTGCATTGAATATCGAACGCTCTTCCATGATATAATCATAAACATCCGCTGCCGTATCCTCTTTCCAGCCTCGTAGTGGAATATAATACTTGAACATGGTATTAACCTTCTGATAAGCATCTTTTGTCATTAAGTCACACTCATAAGTCTTTTTGATACTTTCTTTTGTTGCAGCATTAATCTTTTCCCAAAGAGCAGCAGTATCATTAGCATCTTCAAAAGCGGAAACTATCTTCTCTGCCTTAGTAGTGAAATTCTCTTCTTCACCAGTAAGTGAAGACAAGCCGGAGAAGTCTTTTCCACGAGCTTCAATATACGCATCTTCGGCTGCTTCCTCCATCTCTGACTTTAAGTTATCTCGTTCTTCATCGAAAGTCAAACCATCAATACCACCTTGGGCCAAAAGATTTTCCAGATCTTCAAGCTTTTCAATGAATGGTTCTTTAGCTTTTTCTGCAGCACGTTTGGCAAATTCTTCATTTCTTTCAAGACCATGTTTAGCTTTCAGGTAATCCAAGATATCATCATATTCAACTCCATTCTTTATCAGCTGATTTACCTCTGACATAATTGGATCAAAATAGTTCATCTTATAATACTCCTGCTCAAATGAGTTCCTACTGCTTAATTGATTTTCGGCCATGTATGCATTCTCATGATCTGCAATCGGTTTTTCAGTTTCCTTTTCAAGAGCTTCTTGAAGAACTTTCAAACCAAGCATACTATCTTGGTACGCTTCATGGTATTTATACATTCTATCTAAAGTACGAGCCTCATACAAACGCTTAGCTACATCTTTTGCGGCTGTTGCATTATCACTCCTGTATTTTCTCCGAACCGGCGTCTCTCGATAATTACCAACCTTCAGTTTATATCGCATGGACATATCTTTAGCGAGAGAATCTGCCGAGCGCTCTTCAGTCTTCAATTGATAGGTTCTCCAAAGCATATATCGTAAATCACCATCATTCAACCTGAAACCAAGTTTGATTTTTGCATGGTGTAACATATCAGAGAACAAAGACTTAATTGTTTGCAGAAAACCTTTTTCACGTTCAAATCCTTTTTCTGCCAATTCAGCCATATATTCCTCAGTTGCCAGATGGAAGTCATATCCGCGTTTCATTCCTAATTCTACAATTTTTCTTCTTGTTCCCGGAACTGAATTCTCAAAGACTTTATCAATAAAATCATCATACTGCTCACCAAATACATCATGCAACCCGCGATGGCCCACGACTTCATGCAATACAGTGGCCTGAACATCCTCTATATTGGCCACATTTGGAAGGTAAACAGAAATTTCCCCGGTATTCATATCAGACCACCCCTTTACCATATTGCCTGAAGAACGGACATCATCAGGCAAGTCTTCAAAGCTTCTAACAATACGTACTGGAGTATGAAGCGCATCGGCCAATGCTTCAATCTCAGAAATATATTTCTTCTCTTTTCCTTTGCGAATAAGATTTTCCACATGATCCGAAGTACGATAGCGTTTATTGCTATCATTGTCCGATTTAGCCTTCTCTTCCAATTTCTTTCTCAGGTCTTCAACCTCTTTTTCAGCTTCTTTCAATTCTTCTTCGCGTCCCCAAGGAGTATTCATTGCCTCTGTTAACCCCTGGACCCTCTTTTCATAGGAAGCTATCTTCTCATCAATATCAGACAAGTTTTTCTCCACGGCCTTCAACTGGTGCTCAATACTTGACATCAAACCTTTACCACCATTGAATTGGCGTCCTTCAACAATATGCTCATTGCCAGCATACAGTTCATACACCATCCTACCCTCATTGAAATGAACAATGACTTCCGCCTTGCTATTATTCAACATTATTTTTAGAGGCGCTGTCCCACGATTAAGGCTATATGCATCTTCATAAGAGGCAATAACCGGCTCTAATGCAGGTCCAAATTTCTCCGTATAAGTTTTACCGTCAACTGTAACGCTCTCAACGCCGTCAGGGAAATACTCACTTATAGTTTCATAGGCACGTTCATATACTTTCTTCTGACCTTTATCATGGATAATTCGATTTCTGGCATACTCAATACTCTCAGCCATACCACTCTTACTGTTTGCATCACTTCGTTTTAAATTACGTAGTTTCTTTAATAAATTCTCAGCAACAAATAGGAGTTGAGCCGTCTTATCACCGGACAATGTAGCTGCCATCTGGTTAAATGTCATTCCGCTGGGGTCCTCATCATCCTGTTCTTCCATAATACGGCCAGAAACATTACCTTTCATCATTTGATTAATGAAGTTCTGTTTTATTCTCAGGCGGTCATAAGCTGTAGCATCCAAAGTTCCCTGAACACCATAGGTCACTACATTTACAGGTTTGCCCCACAGAGCATAATTATTGCCTTGCCGAAGGATTCTACCATTCCTTTGTTCAAAGTCCATAGGACGTACCGGAGCATCAATATGATGCAAACCATATAAGCGATCCTGAACATTAACGCCTACTCCCATTTTCTCAGTACTGCCAAGTAATATACGAACATCACCAGAGCGTACTTTCTCAAACAAACCTTTCCGACGTTCACCATCATAGTTATTAATGATAGCAATTTCTTTGGCAGGTATTCCCTGGGCTATCAGTTTTTGTTTTATGTCCTCATAAAGATTGAAACGAGGAGTATTCGGATCATAGTCAAACAAATCCATTTTGGGCTGTTCCCCGGGAGACTGATAACTGTCACAGAAAATAAGTTGTGCCCCTTTATCCGCGTTACTTTCATTATAGAGTTTTACGACATTTGATACAACCTGATTAGTCTTGCTATTGGGATTATCTGCAAATGAAGGATTAAGTAATCGGAGATCAATCGCAGCTTGTTTTGCTTTAGTAAAAACAACAAGAGGAAGTGCGCTCATTCTTCTTTTCTCTTTACCGCTCATTTTGCTGAATCTTTCCAACTCACTTATGAGAATCTGCATTACGTCTTCCAGATCTTCGTTTTTATCAATGACAATATTGGTCATCGCTCCATCCCGGAGTTTTGGAATACTACTACTTTCCTGAAACTCTTCTACATCTTCCGTCAAAACAACATCGGCATGACTACGGAAAGCTTTCACCAACTCCGGTACATTGACATAACTCTTAAAGCGGTCCGCAATTTTGAAGTTCCCGGTAGCCGTAAATTCAAGAGAAGGTTCCACCGTACCGAATGTTGTTGCAAATTCATCAAAAGTCTGAATGTTATAAGCTTCAAGAATATCAGGGGCAACAAAATTCATCATAGTCCAGACTTCTGCCATCGTATTCGTTATAGGAGTACCGGTAGCAAGTATTACATTACGGCCGTTATTCTTCTCCTGTACCCATTTGGCCTTTAGTAGCAAGCTGTTTGCACGTTGGGATGCAGTAGTATCAATACCTTTAACATTGCTCATCTTACTAACAAACCCAATCTTCTTATAGTTATGAGCCTCATCAATAAACAATGCATCTATGCCCATTTGCTCAAAAGTCAATACATCGTCGGTTCTCCGATCAAGCTGGCGTTCCATTTTAGTTTTGATACGATTCTCAGTCTTGGCCCTATCTTTTACTGATCGTTTTTTAGGTTTCTCAACTCCTTCAAATTGATTTTGAAGGTCAGCTACTTCCTTTTCTAATCTACGCCTCAAAGAGTCATTCTCAGTAGCCTCAATAACTCTCTCATACTCCTCAATCTTTTGTTGAATGAGTTTCTTCTTTCGCCCCTCATCATCCGGTATAAATTGCATAAATGATTGAGGTATGATAATCGCATCAAAATCCCCCGTTGCAATCAGATTAAATAAACGTTTACGATTATCTGCACTTCGTTCGTCTTTCCCAGGAGCCAAGACATTAGCACCTGGATATAGTTTATAGAAGTCTTTTACAAAATCTTCCAATGTGGCATTTTGAACAACAATCATAGGTTTTCTGGCGATTCCCAAACGCCGCATTTCCATCGCGGTGGTAATCATCGTGAATGTTTTGCCTGTACCTACTTGATGAGCATACAAAGTGCTTTCCCCTAAACTACGCTGTACAGCTCTCATTTGATGGATACGTAATGTTATTTGGGAATTAGAATTTGGATAATGTTCAAAAGCTGGCAGGTCATATTCCTTCAGGCGGAAGTTATTATACTTGTCATTGTAAATCCGTTCTAACTCTTTATGAAACGCTTTCTGCCCGTCGATGTATTCAATGAATTTATCAGAGATTTCCATTACCTTCTCAGCAGCGGCTTGTGTCTCCACCTCATTGACGACACGTATCTTTTGTTCCCCGTTTTTAATCTCATCATAAACTTTCGGTTTCCGTTGATTTAATGCAGCCTCGAATAAATTAATCGTTCCAAGCCGGTCAGTTTTATATATGCCGGCTTTTGCATAATCTGCTACACTAATAGATTTGCCTGTGACATATTCATTTAATACTGAAACAAAATTCAATCCAGTATCCGAAAGCCCTAAGACATCCTCCGCAAACTTATCAATGAATTCAGTAGGTATCCAGGGGGTACCAAGACGATAGCTTATATCACCAAAGCGTATCATTTCAGGTTGGACATTGATAAGTTCTTCCACATTCTTTTCAAAGGCCGGGTCACGTTCCGCTGCAGATCTTGCCTCTTCCAGTTTTTCTTTAACATTACCGGAAAGATATGTACCCCTATCTATTAAGTCACCAGTCAAAGGGTCACTATATGCCACCCCATCACGCAACATATCATCAATAACTTCCTCCTCACTCTTCGCTATTAGTTGAGAAATATATGGGATATCTATAGCGCCACGATAGGAGCGACTGATGTTTACAGCATCCTGCAAATTATCCGCTTTTGATGGTTCTTTCACAGGATAACTAACTCGTTTATCCAAAATGCCTTTACCTTTGGTTATTTGGTAAACCGATGATTTACCTGTGGCAGATGGCACTTTGGTAACGTCTTCTAATGATAGAGGAAGGTAACGTTCAAAGTCTTCTACGAGAACATTATCTAATGCTTTGTTACGATTGAGTGTACCGTATTTTTTTGCAAAAGCATCATACTGCTTATTTAGCTCTTTCCTTATAGGTTCAGGGTCTATATCTAAGCTCTGTTCCGCAGCAATAAGTTTCTTTAGTGTGGATTTAAGATCATTGTAACTCTGTACAGCATCTACCGTTTTCTGCAATTTACCGTTGTAGGTAAACGTTTCTTTTACGGGAACAGGTTCTAAAGCCCCACTCATGGCAACATATATCTTTCCATCTTTAACGGTCAATGTTCCATCTCTCTGGGTGGTTTGTTCTTTATCCTTAATCACGGCACTATTCTCTACCTTTCCCAAAATATTTTCCGGTAACTTTCCGATAGCTTCACTAATCGCTTGAGATAAGTCCAGACCAGACCGAGCCTTTAATGTCTGCGAAGCTCCACTATATAAGCCACCACTACCAGCATCAAATGCCGTCATCATTTCTCCCAGCATCATTTCAGGACGGGCAGCAAAATATTCATTAATCATTATGGGTTTCGTCCGCTTCTCGCCTTTTTCTTCATAGGTACCCTCTCCCACAGGAGTAGTGGAAATATAATTCACGCCATTAGCCACCTCACCTGCTTTTCTCTTACGGAATACTAGAATATCAGCCGTAACACTCGTACCTGCATTTTTTTGGAAAGCATCATTGGGCAAGCGTATAGCTCCAACCATATCAAAACCATTACCGGCAACAAATTCACGGAACCGGCTGTCAGCACCATCCATAGTTGCAGACGACGTAATAAATACTCCTAAACCATTTTCTTTCAGTTCAAGTAATCCCTTTGCTATAAAATAATTATGAAGATTGTATGCCCCACCAAGCTTTTTCCTAAGCAACTTATCCAAGAACTTATCATAAGGAGCATCTTTACCAAAAGGCACATTGGTAATAACAAGATCCTTACTTTGTGGAGCAAACTCCGTCTCATAGCCCTGTACCTTTGTATTAGCATCTGGATATAATGCTTTACTTATCCTCCCAGATAAACTGTCAATCTCAAAACCGCTGATTTGAGAATTTTCGGCAATACCTTTAGGCATCAAACCAAGAATATGCCCCACTCCCATGGCTGGTTCACTTATCATTCCACCGGTAAACCCTACGCGTGTAGCAATGTTCCAAAGATTTCGGATTATAGGTTCGGGAGTATAATGCGACGTAGTAGTTGATTGGACCGCACTTCTAAATTCTTCAGGAGAGAGTAATTCTTTTAGTTGCTTGTAGTAAGGGAGGTACTTCGCGTTCCAGTTGGCATCGGCAATCCAAGAACGTTCACTGGCTTTAAATTTATTTTCATCTAATGCGTTAGCCAATCCTCCCCAGCCTACATAACGGGCTAACTTTGCTTTTTGCTGTTCCGTAGCCGGCTTTCCGCTATTCTCCACTTCTCTAAGTGTACGGATGGCATCAATGTTTGCCTTTAATTTGGCAACATCACCGGCAGGAACATCAATGTGGTTCTCACCGAAATTATAGTTATTTCGATTTCGTTGAACTTTTACAGGAGAGACGACGCGGCCTGTTGACTCAGGTATTCTTCCGCTTCTGTCCGTGTCAGGCACATTATGTCCATGCATGCCTGTATCGTTTCTTCGCCGTTCAGTTCTGACAGCTTCTTCCCGTGTTTTTCCTCCCATGCTTCTATCCGTATCCGGATTTCGCTCTTCGGAGTTTCTCTGTTCGCCATGATCTTCTAAATTTTGATTAAACAAATCCTGCATCTCGGCAGGCTTATTACTTTCACTCTTTTGCGAAGATACCGTATTCTCAGATGATTTCCTATTATTTGACTTACTTTCTTTGGCAGGCAATGTAGCTTTATCTATGGACTCTACAGCCTTATCAAATGATTCAGTATCAAAGTCCTTCACTGCATGGTATTCATCCATGTCCTTCTGAAAGTCTTCCATACCCGGGAACTGGCGTGCACCCTCATAGAAAGATTTCAAATATGGACGAACGGCATCGCCAACATCTTCAATCATTCTTTGAGCAAAATCTCCGAATTTCCTGGCACCAGCTTCAATATGATATGCCGCCATCTCCGCTCCGATGGAAAACAATTCAGGGTCAAAACCAATATTCATTTGTCCAAGCTTTCCACGAAGTTTATTCTTCAATTCTTCGTATCTATCCTTAGACACCAATTTATTGGAAACCCCATATTCCACCGTGTCGGCTTGTAATACGTCTTCTGACTGTATTTCTGCGATATTATCAGCAGTTTCTTTTGCAATCTTGTATTCAGCAAAAGGTTTCGTCTTACGTTTTGAAGATTTCACCCACTCATTGAACACCTCTTTTGATACTTCTGTAGTCTTTCCTAAACCTTTCCAACCTGGAGAATAGTTCTTCATGTAAGCCCTCTTTGCTGCCAAAGCAGAATTGAAGCCATACATTACCTTGTGTTCATCAAAGGAACCGTCTTCATTCATCTGGTCAATGACATATACTTTGCCACCGGCCGGATTATCCGACAAGAATACGTCAATATGATCACCGTCCACTCCTTCCGTACCACGGATATAACCATAAGTGTTGTTCATGGTAACACTCCACGGTTGGCCATTAGTATCTACCCCCGAACGCTCACTACCTTTCGGGTTCTCAATAGTAATGTCGTACCCATCAATCTTAATATGCCCTTTCTTATAGTTACCGGCTGACTTCTGTGCCTCAGTTGGATTAGTATCTACTTCCTGTTCAGCATCAAATAGACGCTTAGACTCTAATATTCTATTGGTATAATCCAATATATCTTCCCCAGGTTCCAATTGGGGAGAAACAAATTGTGCTGGATTGTTTTCTTTCGGGGTAGGAATATTACGTTTGAAATCAGCGTCAATGACATAAACATCACCTTCTGCATCTTTCAATACATTACGTGGGCGCAGATCTGATATGGTAACGTCTCCATTTGAATATTCAGCTTCACCTGTTTTATTGAAGCCAAGAGCCTGCATATAGTTACCAATCTCTTCTGGAGTGGCAAACTCTGCATTATCTATATATTCTTGTTTATATATTGGATAAATGGCACCGCCATTACCGAAACCTGTAAAACCAACTAATTCATACTTTGTCTGCGGAAAAAGCTCATTGTGAAGGTCAATGCGTTTGAATAATTCTGGAAGATTCTTACTGTTTACCAAGTTATTCATCTTGTAAACAGCATCGTTTTCTCGATCTAAATAAGTATCATTTTCATTTCCGCTAAGGAATGGTGTACCGAGGTTGGAAAGATTCTGTATGGGAGTCCACAAGCCGCTTTCATTGGCCTGTGCCTCGATCATTTGATTTACTTCTTGCTGGTGGCCTCTGCCTCTTTCGCTTTCCGATGCATTTCTTGATGCCTCTTCAATTCTTCGTCGTAATTGATAGACCGGTTCTTCCTGTTCGCCAGATATTTCAGGCAACGTTCCGTGCTCTCCTTGTGGAATTGATTCAGATACTTCGTCATTTTCGTTAACTTTTTGATTTTCACCCTGCAAATTTACAGAATAGTCCTCAGAGTTCAAAGCATTGTTACCATTTTCCTGAGTCGAGGAAGATGGTTCTACAACAGATAAATCATTTACAGTAAGTTGTTCTATATTTACTGGCTTCTGCTCTTTTATAACTTCGAATTGTTCATTGGGGACAATTCCGTTA
>ERZ824600.3425-NODE-3425-length-15208-cov-4.656570_pt1 | contig 15208 bp, 13 predicted proteins | sample MGYA00519933_ERZ824600 | MGnify/ENA primary metagenome ERZ824600 (study PRJEB31778, sample SAMEA3449178) | human gut metagenome | biome: human gut; feature: human-associated habitat; material: faeces | place: United Kingdom | collected 2010/2012 ... | reverse complement strand
TCTCCTCTTGTCAATACCCTTTCTTAAAGTTTTTTGGGGTTTTTTCGGTTTTTTGTGCTTTCTTGAATTTTTTTGGCTGTGAAAGCTTTTTCTGTTTTTTCTTTTGTGAGTTTCTTTTTCAAAGAAAAAAGCGGCACCGAAAAACCCGTTTTGAGTTTTTTGGTGTCGCTTTGATTTTTTAAAGCTCTTCCACGGTTTTGACACCTGATATTTCCGAGATAACCGTCATAAGCGGCTCATGCGGGGTTCTCTTATTGAATGAGAGAGAAAATATCGCGCTCATATACGGTCCCTCCGCCGCTTTCGACTTTGTTATTTCGACATCCACTATGCCCGCGCCGTATTTCTTTATTTCCTCGACGACCTGTGTAAGTCCCTCGGTTTCAAGGACCTCGACATAAATATTCATCGAACGTGCATTATCAAGGACAAACCATTCAAGTCTTGAGAATACGAGCTCGGCTACAAGGATAAGGAATGTCGCATAGACAGCTACCTCGTAAAATCCGACGCCTATGGCAAGTCCCATGATTGCAGAAGCCCAAAGTCCCGCCGCCGTGGTAAGTCCGCGTACCTGACGGCGCTTTGTTACTATGATGGTACCGGCGCCTATAAATCCCATTCCGGCGATGACCTGTGCGCCGAGACGCGCGGGATCGCACACGAAGTTATCAGAACTCATATCCTTGAGAGTAAGCAGATATTGGCTTGTCATGACTGTAAGAGCCGCACCTATGCACACAAGTGTGTGAGTTCTGAAGCCTGCGGGGCGATGCTTATGCTCACGCTCCATACCGACAAGTCCGCCGCAAATTATTGCAAGCACCAAGCGCAGGGTTATTGACACCTCGTTGAACTCGCGCAGATCCAAATTTTTAAAGTAATCGCCTACCGACGCAAAAAATTCCTGCATTGCCATCCTCCTTTCAGACTTCTTCGACAGAAACGACCGACGGTATTTCGCCTATCGAAGCCATAACAGCCGAGTGATCGCCTTTTTTCGGAAGCCTTATCGAGAATATAGCGCCTGGGTTAAGCCCGTCAGACGCGCGCATTCTTGTTATTTCGACGTCGTGTATTTTTATATTCATGCTCTTTACTTTTTCGATTATCATACCGATGTTCTGAGCCTCGTTAAATTCTATGTAGATGTTCATATTTCTTGAGGTTGCCATCATCCATCTTTCAAGCTTACTGAAAGCCGTTATAGACATAATTATAAAGAAGCAGCCGAGCAAAGCACCAAAATAGAATCCCGCTCCGATAGCAAGTCCCATACACGCAGATGCCCAAAGCCCCGCCGCAGTGGTAAGCCCCTTGACCTGCTGACGCCCCGTAACAATTATTGTACCGGCACCGAGAAAGCCTATGCCGTTTATAACCTGTGCGCCGAGACGTGAAAGATCGGTCGTCTGACCTCTCATCCAAAGGTATTGGCTTATGACCATTGTCATAGCCGCGCCCATGCAAACAAGCATATGGGTTCTGAAGCCCGCAGGGCGGCGTTTTCTTCCGCGTTCGATTCCGATAATTCCTCCGCAAAGCATTGCAAGTGTCATTCTCACAAGCGCCGACAGAACCGACGGCTCCTTAAGCGCTTTAATTAATTCCGACATTTCCGTTTTGCTCCTCCGTTAATGAGTAATAATTGTCCGCGTGACGTTCCTGCTATCTCGTTGTCGTCGCGCTTTCAAGACATAAAATAATGTTATATTGTACATTATATTATTGCTTTTTTCAATATGTATTTTAAATAAAATTAAATCCTTATTGTAACATTTTTAATTTCGAAAGGCGCGGCTGCATGGTTTATTTATATGAGCGGCGCTTCCGGCATAAAAAATTTGCCGGTAAAAATTCAAAACGAGTTTTTCCCGGCAAATTATCATATTGAGAATTTAAGGTTGCAGACTTTCCGTGACGGCAAAGCTGTCGTCAGGTTGGTCATTGTTTTTTCCGTTGCCGGTCAGAACCGCCGCGATTATGCAAAAGACAAATGCAAGCGCCACTATTGTCGTATATATTACAACATCGATTCTGTGTGATCTTTTTGCACGTTTTTTTCTGTCTGCTATTTGACTGTCAAAATCCCATCTGAACGCATAAGTGCTTTCGTCGCGGGTGTTATTCTCTATCTGTGATTTCTGTGATTTCTGTGATTCCTGTGATTTCTGTGCTTTATGAAGAATTTCATCAGCTTCGCGGTCCTTTTCACTCCGAGCAGCTTCAGTGACAGCTTCGCCGCCGCAAGCTTTATTCTGTTTTTTGTTTTCATTCGCCGTTCCTTTTTCCGTATTATCCGTATCGGGGCGCCTGTCAAGGTCTCCCGAATCGGACGGCATACCGTTTTTATTGTTATCAATATTATTAAGTTCGGGATTATCCATTGCTATATTTCCTCATTAAATCATCATTCATATTATTCACATAAAAATTCCGCTTGAAACGTCGGACGCCGCAATATTTATGTCCCTGCTTCGGCGGCAGGAATCACAAAGCTTATCTTACACCATTCCCCCGCCACGCTTTCGGCAAATATCTCTCCGCCGTGAGCGTCGATTATCAGCTTAGCAATATAAAGCCCGAGTCCCGTTCCCCTCACGGAGGCGGTAACGGTCTTATCGGATCTGTAAAAGCGTTCGAAAACATGAGCAAGATCCTTTTCGTGGATACCGTCGCCCTGATTGAAAACGGATACTTTAATTCTGCTCTCGGCTGCGTCCGTATATCCTATCTCTATCCGATATTTTCCCCCGGGTCTTGAAAATTTAACGGCGTTATCGCAGATATTGTACAGCACGCGATGTATGGCATCGCTGTCGCCGTATGCCGACATATTATGGCTGTCGCACGAAAATTCAACGTCAAGCTTTTTTTCTTCGATCCTTTGCTCAAATCCGATAAGTATCGTCCTCGCCTTTTCGCATATATCAAACGCCTTCATAACAAACTTACGGTCTCCCGCCTGCATACGCGATATATCCAAAAGCTCGGTAACAAGCCCGGACAGTCTCATACATTCATCTCTTACTATATTAAGATATTTTTCTTCATCGTTTTTTTCTATTGCACCGTCAAGGATACCATCGATGAAGCCTATTATTGACGTCATCGGAGAGCGAAGATCATGTGCGACACCCGAAAGAAAATCGTTTTTATCGTTATTCCTTTTTTCAAGCTTTTCGGCCATTTCATTGAAGGCTCTGTCAAGCTCGGGATTTATCATATTACCTTCGGCATCCGGTCTTATACGTTCGGAATAGTTGCCGTCGCCGAGTCTTTGCATGGAATCAAGAAGTTCCTTTACGCTGACGTTGCAGCCAACGGTCTGTGAAGCCTCCGAAAGCGCATCATTTTCCGATACGGAAAGTACGGGAGAGTTATGTTGCGTCATATCGCACCCCTCTAAAAAAGTAAAGTTTAAAAATCATTATAAAAATTTACGCCGCTGTGCAAAAGCTGCAGGCGGCGTAAACAAAATATAAATTCAGTTAAGCATATGCGTCCGATCGTATTTGTGCGGCATTTTGTGAATTTTCGGATATCAGTATTAAAATAATACCCGAAGTTCAAAAAGGATCCGCTCATCGGTCTGCTCATTACGGATCAACCGATAAGCTCAAATTTATATCCTACGCCCCAAACGGTCTTAAGTGACCATTTATCCGACACGCCGTCAAGCTTTTCGCGCAAGCGTTTAACATGAACATCGACAGTTCTTGAGTCGCCGAGATAATCAAACCCCCAAACCTTGTCAAGAAGCATATCGCGGGTAAACACGATATTGCAGTGTGAAGCAAGGAAATAAAGCAGTTCGAGTTCCTTGGGGGGAATATCGACGGGCTTGCCGCGGAGCTTAAGCTCGTATTTCTGGAGGCTTATTTCTATGTTTTCGAATTTGATAACTTCCTCGTCGCTCTGATTGACGTGTGACTGGCAGCGGCGGAGAAGCGCCTTGATTCTTGCGATAAGTACCTTCATATCTACCGGCTTCTGAACAAAATCGTCGGCTCCGAGCTCAAGTGCGAGCACCTGGTCGAAGGTCTCGCCCTTTGCGGTAACCATTATTATCGGTTTTCCGGGCGACATCTCGCGTATCTCTCTGCATACGGCATATCCGTCTTTCTTGGGAAGCATTATGTCAAGCAGTACGAGATCGGGTTCATATACTTTAAAAAAGCTTATTCCCTCGATACCGTCCGCTGCTGTTTTTACAACGTAGCCCTCTTTTTCAAGATGCAGCTTAAGCATATCGCTTATATTCGGGTCGTCATCGACCACGAGAATTTTAGTATCCAACATAATCTGTTGTTCTCCTTTTTGCAATATTCAGATTACAATTTTTCATATATTCGAAATCAATCAAAAGAATTGAATAATCAGACAAATACTGATTTCAGTATACAGCCATACGACTGCATAGTACACTTTTACTCTATCATTGTAATCCATACACAGGCGCAAATGGTTAACCAAATATTAATCAAATAAAAATTTTTATTAAAATATTGATATTATGGGCAAAACAATTTCACTATTTATCAACCAAATATACTTATATTAATTTTTTGTACAATAATTTTAGTGTATAATACCAACGTAAAATAAACAGATTTTGCAATTTATTTATTGAATTATTCATTTTCGCTGAAATATTAAAAGTCCTTGAACCCAAAGATTTTGATTATTTTTCGTTTCATATCTTGAAATCCGCAGTTTTTTATAATATAATAGTATGGTAAAAATAAATCTTTAAAATTCGGCTTGAGCTTTTCAGCCGAGAAAGGCACGGTCACAAATATGAAATTAGGTATTGTCGGTTTACCGAATGTAGGAAAAAGCACGCTCTTCAATGCCATAACAAATGCGGGAGCCGTTTCCGCAAATTTTCCGTTCTGTACGATCGAACCGAACGTCGGAGTTGTTGCGGTTCCGGACAAGCGTCTTGACGTACTTGCGGAAATGTACAATCCGAAAAAATACACGCCTGCGTCAATTGAATTTGTTGATATTGCGGGACTTGTCAAGGGAGCTTCAAAAGGCGAGGGACTCGGAAACAAGTTCCTTTCAAACATAAGAGAATGTGACGCTATCGTTCACGTCGTACGTTGCTTTCTTGATGACAACGTTATCCATGTCGACGGAGCGCCGAATCCCACGCGCGATGCCGAGACTATCAATCTCGAACTTATCTTTGCCGACATCGAAATGATAGATCGCAGGATCGAACGTACGGCAAAAGCCATGAAATCCGACAAATCGCTTTCTGCCGCTCTTGATCTTTTCAACCGCATCAAAGCGCATCTTGAAGAAGGCTTGCCCGCGCGCTCGCTTGAATATACACCGGAGGAAAAGGCAATGCTTTTCGACACGCCGCTGCTTACGCTGAAACCGGTCATTTACGTTGCAAACATCGGTGAGGACGATATTGCCGACAATGCCGCAGGCAACCCTATGGTTGCCGAGCTCTCAAAGCTTGCCGAGCTTGAAGGAGCGGGCATAATACCGATATGTGCCGGCATCGAAGCCGACATTGCCGAGCTTGAAGGCGAAGAAAAGAAACTGTTTCTTGAGGATCTCGGTATTGCGGAAAGCGGTCTTGACCGTCTGATACATGAATCCTATGCCCTGCTCGGGCTTATCAGCTATCTTACTGCCGGCTCAGACGAGGTCCGTGCATGGACAATAACAAAAGGTACAAAGGCGCCGCAGGCAGCCGGGAAGATACACAGTGACTTTGAACGCGGATTTATCCGCGCCGAGGTCGTTGCATTCGATGATCTCATAAAATGCGGCAATATGGTAGCTGCAAAAGAAGCAGGGCTTGTCCGCAGCGAAGGAAAAGAATATGTTGTAAACGACGGCGACATCATACTGTTCAAATTCAACGTATAATCAGCTGAATCAAGTTTTATCACACACCTACACCTTCAGAAAAGAGAAAAGCACATGAGAATGCGAAGAAAAAAGCACGGGGCTGAAAGAATAGCCGCCTGTGCCGAAATGCTTATAGCCTCCCCGGAAGATCTGCTCGGAAATCCGTCGGCACCGTTCGGCGATAGGCGCGGAACACCGCGCGAAGCACTGCCGCTCTGTCTTGAAATAGGATGCGGAAAAGGCAGCTTTGCCTGCGGACTGACAGCAAAGGAGCCGGATATCAACCTTATTGCCATGGAGCGGGTTGCCGATGTTGCCTGTCTTGCCTTGGAAAAAGCGCGCGACAGTGCGGATACGCGCCCGAACAATCTCCGATTTATAATCGGCGACGCACGGAATCTTGCTGATTACTTTCCGGAAAGCTCGCTTGACAGAATATATATAAACTTCTGTGACCCTTGGACAAAGAAGGGCTACACAAAGCGCAGGCTTACATATCGGGCTTTCCTTGAAATATACCGCCGCATACTGAAAGACGGCGGAAGGCTCATATTCAAGACAGATAATGAAGCACTTTTTGATTTCAGCGTTGATGAATTCCGCGCGGCGGGACTTGAATTTGTATTTACAAGCCGCGACCTTCATTCATCGGAAAGAGCGGAAAACAATGTTGTTACGGAATATGAAGCAAGCTTTTCCTCGCAGGGAATGCCGATTTACTGTGCGGAAGTAATTTTTGACAAGAGAGTGCCTGCGTATATGGCAGAGCTTGAAAGCGACAAAAAGAAAAGTGAAAACATCATAAACAGTGAAATGCCGGATAAATCCGAATCACATGAGGAGCAGCTATAAAATGGAAAAAGCCTTAAAAGATCTTGTTATAAAAAACAGAAGCTACCGTTCATTCAAGCCGGGTGTAAAGATTGCGCCCGAGACTCTGAAGGAATTTGTAGACCTTGCGAGATTTGCTCCGTCAAGTGTGAATCTTCAGCCGCTCAAATATAAAATATGCGTAAGCAACGACGATTGTCTCACAGTTGCATCCAACGTAAAATATGCCAAAGCGCTTAAAGGCGCGGCGCTTCCGCCGAAAGGTCACGAGCCGACGGCTTATATACTCATATTCCTTGACACGGCAATATCCGACAGTCTTCTGACCTTCCGGCGCGACATAGGTATAGCGGCACAGACCATCATGCTTGCCGCTGTCGAAAAGGGCTACGGCGGATGTATGATAGGTAATTTTTGTTCGGAAAATATCTGCAAAAAGCTTTTGATACCCGAGAGGTACTCGCTTCAGCTTATACTTGCGCTCGGAGCTCCCGATGAAGAAATTATTCTCGAAGCTGCGGAAAACGGCAAGGTAGGATACTATCGTGACGAAAATTTCGTCCATCACGTACCCAAGCGTCCGCTCGACGAAATGCTGCTCTGATATCGGACAGATAACAAAAGACGGATATTTTTGTAAAATAATCGGTAAAACAATAAGAAAGGCGGTCTTTATCGCTTTGCATAAAGACCGGTTTTTATATGTATGGGTAATATTACAAAGTCGGAGCCTTCCGGCGTACTTATAGTCAAAAAGCACGCAGGAGTTACGTCGCATGATATTGTCGGAATGATACGCCGACTTTACGGTACAAGAAAGGTCGGACACGCGGGAACTCTCGATCCGATGGCGACAGGTGTACTTGTCGTTCTCATCGGCAGAGCCGCAAAAGCTGCCGAGTATCTTCAGAAGGACAGAAAAATATACCGTGCCGTGTTGCGTCTCGGCATTGAAACCGACACGGAGGATATAACCGGCAAGCCGCTTTCCTCGGTTTCTCCCGAAAGCATACCGGACGCCGACACGGTATCGGAGGTCTGCCGCAGATTTGTCGGTGAGACCGAGCAGATTCCTCCGATGTACAGTGCGCTCAAGGTCGGCGGACGCAAGCTTGTTGATCTTGCAAGAGAGGGCAAGACCGTTGAACGCGCCGCAAGAAGGATTACTGTTTACTCACTCGATGTATCTCCTCTCGCGCTTCCCTTCGATTATACACTTACCGTAGAATGCTCAGGCGGCACATACATCAGAACGCTTTGCGCCGATATCGGGCGTATGCTCGGTTGCGGTGGCGTCATGGCTGCGCTTGAACGCATTTGCGCCTGCGGATATAATATCGGCATGGCTCACACAATTGACGACATTTCAGCCACGAACGAAGAGAAACGTCTTTCCCTGCTTTTACCCGTCGAATCGCTTTTCGACGATCTGCCTGCGGTCTGCCTGCCGCCGTTTTATGAGCGGCTCTGCCGCACTGGATGTGTAATATATCAGAAAAAGCTCGGGACATCCTTTAATGCCGGCGTGCGTGTGCGCATATGCAACAAAGAGGGACATTTTTTTGCGCTCGGCGAGGTCGGAGAGCATGAGGAAGGCTCGGCGATCAAGGCTGTAAAACAATTTGAATTACTTTAAAAATACCGGATCCGACCAATATTTTTAAGGGGCTGTTAAAAACCCGATGCTTTTAACAGCCCTTTTTTATATTCATTCGCCTATTTCAAAATATTTATTGTAATCGAAATCATATTCGAATTCAACGTAATCCAGGTCGTCAAAGGTTCCGCCGGCGATGCCTATATTTTTCCACTGTTCTTCGCTGCCGTAATAACCGATAATTGAGATCGAATAGCAATCGTTGAATGCTGCCTGATCGATCTTTTCAAGCGCAACCGGGAAAACCAGGATACTTCCCTCATAAGAACGGAATGCGTCCGCATTTATGACCTTAAGCGCCGAATTTTCGGAAAAGATTACATTTGCCGATGACGAGAAAAAGCAGTCTATGCCCACCGATACTACACTGTCGGGGATTTTTAAATTATACCCTTTGTAATTTGCAAAGGCTCCGTAGCCAAGCTCCATGAGAGCCGACCCGTCAGAGAAATTAATCGTACATGAGATTCCGGAAAAAGCGCTGTCTCCGATCTCGGTCACGCTTGCGGGGATCGTTATCGTCGGACCGATATAATCGGCAAATGCGTGCTTTCCGATCGTTGTCAGCGAAGTTCCGGCAGAAAAGTCCACCTCGGCGCGACTGCCTGAAAAAGCGTATTCACAGATCTTTCGGACAGATGCCGGAATGCTTATGATCGAACCGCCGTAATCGGCAAAAGCTCTTTCTCCGATCTCCTCAAGAGCCGCAGAGCCTGACATATCAGCCCAGATTATGCTTGCGCGGCAATGCGAAAACGCATCGTGGCCTATCCTTTCAAGGCTTGACGGGAGTGTTATTGCCGTAAGTGCTCCGGAGGTGTCTGCAAAAGCGCCGGAAGCTATTGAGACAGTGCCTTCCTGAACGACCGCAGTCGAGCCGGTAGTTATTTCACCCTTGAAGCCGAAGAGGGTCTTTCCGAAATATATCATGCCGTCTTCCTGCATATTATACCATGCGGTATTTTCAAACGCGCCGCTACCTATCTCGTAAAGCTTTGACGGCTCATTAAAGGTCGAAAGAGCAAGACATCCGAAGAAAGCGTTTTCGCCGACATATTCGAGCGTATCGGGAAATCTGAGCGAGGTAAGACCTATACATCCGTAAAAGGCAGAATTTTCTATTCTTTCAAGCGCCTTCGGAAATTCGATCGAGGTAAGATTGCCGAGTCCCGAAGCCATATAGCTTCCGATAGTCTTCACATTATCGGAAAATATGATCTTTTCAATCGACTTGCAATCATGAAAAGCGGGCTTTTCCTTTGAACCGAATTTGAGGCAGGCGTCGGAATCGATAGTCAAAGCATTAAGCTCAACGCACCCCGAAAATGCCGCGGCACCGATCTCCTCAAGTGCGCGATCGGTAACCACGCTGCGAAGCTTTATGCAATTTGAAAACGCGCCCTCCCCCACATATTTCAGTCCGTCGGGGAATTCAAGATAGCTTATTTTTTTGCAGGAAGCAAACGCAAAATCGCCTATGCTTTTAAGTGCCCCCGCGTCGTCAAACGAAATCGACTCAACCGATGTGCAGTTTCTGAATGCCGACGAGCCTATTTCTTCAACCCCGGAAGGGATTATTATTTTTTTAATAGCAGAACAGGAAAAGAACGCCATTTTATCGATCCTTCTGACCGTTGCCGGGATCGAAAGGCTTTTTATTGTTTTTACGGAATTGAACGCAAGAACGCCTATGCCGGTAACCGGTCTGCCCGACACGTTATCGGGAATGACCACATTTTCGTCCCTTCCGGAATATCTTATAAGGGTCAGTTCTTCCTTTTGATTTATTTCGTATGTAAAGCTGCCGTCGGTCAATGTCCGGACCGTATCGCCCGTTTCGGTGCCGTTGTCGTCCTTATCGGCTTTGACCTTTTTTGTAAAGCGTCCGATATCAAACGCCACCACGGCTAACGCAACGACAATAATAATAATTGAGATTATCTTTTTTAACATTATTTTTCAGCTCCTTCCGGCAGAATACCGACTGTTGCGGCAAGAATGCAGTGATCGGAATGGTGTGTATTCACCATTTCTTTTGAGAGGAAGCCAAGGGTGTCGGATATAACGATATTATCTATTGCCATTCCGCTCTTTCCGCCTTTTTCCCGGGTTTCTGTGACCGGCAACGGAAATGTTTCAAATCTTTCGGCGTCGTTATTGGCAAGTCTTTTGTCCTTTATTACGTCAAATTCCGAAAAGTTCTCCGTGTTGAAATCACCTGTCAGGATATACCGTTCCGAAGAATTCAGTATTGATGCAAGCTGTGCGAATTGGATGGCGCGCTGGTGCGCCGATTTATACTCAAGATGTGTATTAAAAAAGCAAAGCGGCTCGCCGTCGATATCAATTATCGCAAGTCCTGCAGCTCTCGGCTCATATCTGTCGGAGGTCAGCGGAAAAACGCCGAATTCATTTATCGGATAGCGGCTTATTATCGCCGTTCCGTATTCCCCGCCCCGATAATTCATCGCATGAATGAATCTGAAATATTTGTACGGCGATTTTTCGCACAGTGCGCGGAGCGAATCAACGCCGCCGACGCGTTCGGTACAGATATCGATCTCCTGAATTCCCGCAATGTCAACATCAAGAGCGAAAAGATCTTCCGCAAGCACGGAAAAATCAAATCCGGCGTCAGCTCCGTGGCGGATATTATATGTGGCAATTTTCAATGGTTTCATTTTTATAGGCATGGCATTTACTTTTTTGTTTTGCTTTCTCATATTTGATACTTGTTGATTTTATGTAATGATTTTATCACACAAGACGTATTTTGTCAATACGGAAGTCCCGGCAGTGATATCATAAAGTGGATTTCGGGTATTGACACCATACCAATGCAATGATAAAATAAGCTTACAAAAATAAAAATACGGAAAGACCTGGAGAGACGCACATGGACAAATACATACAATTCAAAAATGCCAAACCGATCCGGACAGATAAAAGCTGTAATCAGACGCAAAAGGATGCCGGCAAAATTCACGAGACAAGCGGAATTGCGGAATATGATGAATTTGCGGAATTTCATACTGCTTTTGAGATCAAAGCCACTCCGGGTACGGACGTCAAGCCCGAGCAAAAGCTTATAATTTCATGCGATTCCGACTATATCGCAAAGATTAACGGCTCGGTTGTTTCCTTCGGGCAATATCAAGGATATCCACCGGAATATTCGGTTGACATCATAGATATTTCCGGATATCTGACCGTCGGAGAAAATACAGTCGACATAACCGTGTGGCACTATGGGATTGATTCGCAGACGCACATAAAAGGCGCTGCGTTTTTGTGCTTTGAAATATGCCGCGGCGAAGAGGTCCTCTGCTCATCCGACTGCAATGTGTTGTCAAGGAAAGCCGCCGGATATTTATCCGGTTTAGGCGAAAAGATCACGGTACAGCTCGGGCTCAACTATCATTACGACATGACCGACGAAGGCGGAGAATACCGTCCGTCTTTGATTGCCGATATTGAAGGGCTCAAGTTTTATGAGCGCCCGGTCAAAAAGCTTATCAACGCCGGATGTGCCGAGGGAAAACAAATCATCGAAGGAAGCTTTGCGGGCACAGATGAAAATAAGCTTTGCCAAAAAAAGCAGTATGAATTTCCCACTGTCCAAAGCTCCGAAAAATCGTCCGAAACGTCTGAAAACAGAATATGCGCCTCTGTTTTTATGCAGAACGCCGTGCTATATCCGGACACCGCACCGGATGTACATCGTTGCGGAAAATATTACATATTTGATCTCGGATGCGAATGTGTCGGCGTTCTTGATTTTGATATTGATGTTGAATCGCAAGCCGGCTTCACCGATGTCTGCATCGGGTGGAGCGAGCATATCGACGACGAAAAATGCCGCACAAGGATCGGGAACCGCAATTTTGCGCTTGATTTCAGGCTCAAGCCGGGCAAAAATGTATTCACCGGATATTTTCGCAGGCTCGGCGGCAGATATATTCAGGTCTTTATTCCGGACGGTCTGAACAGCAGGCTGAAGATAAACCGTATAGGTCTTATACAGACAAAATATCCGTTAAAGCGTTTGGAATGTCGCTTTGACAAGGATACCGACGGGCTTCAGAAAAAAATATACAATGCGGCCATGCGGACACTTGAATGCTGTATGCACGAGCATTACGAGGACTGCCCCTGGCGTGAGCAGGCGCTGTACACGCTTGACAGCCGCAATCAAATGCTTTGCGGATATTATGCTTTTGAAGACGGTAACATAGATTTTGCAAGGGCAAATCTTTTACTTATAGCAAAAGGGCTGCGCGAGGACGGACTGCTGTCGTTATGCTACCCCGCCGGGCTCGATCTGCCCATACCGTCATTTTCGCTTATATACATCATTCAGGTAATTGAATATGTATTTCATTCACACGATATGTCGCTTGTGCGTGAGGTATTGCCGGTGCTTGAGAGTATCCTTGCAACGTTTGAAGGCAAAATACGCGAAAACGGCTTGTGCGAAAATTTCCACGGCACAGACAGCCGCAGCGGACGCTATTGGAATTTCTACGAATGGTCGCCGACCATGTCGGGCAATTCAAAGCCTGCCGAGCCTGCGTTTGAGGCTCCGCTCAACGCATATCTTTCGCTTGCATATCTTAATATGGCACGGATGTATATATTCCTTTCCGATCCTCTTCTCGGCAACGAGGAGGAATGTCGCAAGAAGAAAGAGAGTTGCTATGAGCATTGGGAAATGCTAAATGATTCTATAAGGGAACACTTTTTTGTCAAGGAGGACGGTCTTTTCAAAAGCTTTGACAATCGGGACGAGGACAAATACAGTGTCCTTACAAATGCGCTTTGCGTGATCTGCGGCGCAAACAGATATTTTGATCCTGAGGACGGACAGTCGAATATCGAAAAGATACTCAGGGCAAACGGCAAGGGAGATGCTATACTCGCGGAGGGTAAATCGGTCATTCCATGCACTCTTTCTATGAATTGCTTCAGATATGACGCTCTTTTAAGTGAAGGCGGAAACGGTGATTTTGTATTCTCGGATATCAGAGAGGTCTGTGGGCGTATGCTTGAGCGGGGTGCAACGACCTTTTGGGAAACCGCAAAAGGCGCCGAAGATTTCGGCGGTGCCGGAAGCCTTTGCCACGGATGGTCGGCAATGCCGCTGTACTATTATTTCCGGTATTTTGAAAGATCCGGGATAAATCCTTTGTTTATAGATTACAGCGTTGTTTAACGCATCGGAATATAAGAAAACACCCTGCGCAAAGCTTTGGCTTTCGTGCAGGGTATTTTTAAATAGTCTGTTTTGTTTTTTGCTTATTTGTTTGAAAATGATTCAAGCAAAATATCAAGCTCCTGATTTGTGAGCGTTACGCCTTTTCCCATTCTGGTGTGGTCGGGTGACCATTCGCGGATATCGACCTTTGCTTCGCCGCCGTTCCAGCTTACAAGGTTGACCTCCTTTGTCCAGCCTGTTTTTCCGGTAGAAAGTGTTGCAATATGCTCTACTACCTCATACGTTACTTCTGCCATGGCTTATTCCTTTCATAAAACATAAAATTGAAATTGCTTATATATTTATTCATTGATTCTGCTATCGGTTATATTATAATATATATAATATATTTTGTGTTATTTATGATTTTTTGTTGTGTCGTTATGGCTAAATATATATCAAAGGCCGATGTGTTGATTCTTATTTGTGCGCTATCTGTATTTTCTGCTTATTTTGATATCTATTCAATTTATAATAGTAAATTTTATTATAAAGTTGAGACAGATAAAAGAGTATACTTAGGAAAAATATGCTTATATTTATCTGATGGGATATTTTTAAAAACAGAAACTGGTTTAATATATTTAAAGAATAGAATTATTAGAAATATTTCTGATGGAACAAACATATCTAGTATTTAACAGTTATAACTAGTAAGATACATACGAGTTGACGAGGTCCTCTATGATACAGCTCACCCCTGAAGACCGTTCCTCCAAGTTGCCCGCCCTGGCCCTGCTGTGCGGCATGGGCTACCGTTACCTTTCGCCGGAGCAGGCCGACGGGCTGCGCGGCGCTGCCAGCGGCAAGTCGCACAATGTGGTGCTGGAGCCTGTGCTGCGCAGCTATCTGAGGGAGCGATCCTTTCAGGTGGGGGAGACCGCCTTTTATCTCTCACCGGCCAATGTGGAAAAGATCATCACCGCCCTGCGGCCTCCCTTGCGTGACGGCCTGCTGCCCACCAACGAACATATCTATGATCTGCTGCGCCACGGCATCACGGTTACGGAGGAGATAGGCGGTAAAAGCACGGACTGCACCATCTCCGTGCTGGACTGGGACTGTCCGGAAAACAACATCTTCCACGTTACCGAAGAACTGGCCGTGACCGATACGTCGGACCTGCACAAGGTCGTGCCGGACATCGTCTGCTATGTGAACGGCCTGCCGCTGGCCGTGGTGGAGTGCAAGCGGCCCGACATGCCCGGCAATGACGGCAAGCCGCCCTATACGCAGGCCATTTCCCAGATGATCCGCAACCAGGGGCGCGACTACATCCCTCATCTCTTCATCTATACCCAGATAGCCCTTGCCGTGGACGGTATGGACGGCAAATACGGGACATGCGGCACACCGGCCAAGTTTTGGGCCACCTGGCGGGAAGAGGAAACACCGGACGCGAGCATCAGCGCCTGGAAGCAGGGCGCCCCGGAGGAAGATGCCGCGGCCATCCTGGCCCTGCGTCCTGCCGCGTGGGGGGAGGCCTGGCGTGTCGCACAGCACGGCGTGCTGACCGGGCAGGATCGCTGCGTGGCGGGCCTGCTGCATCCCGCACGTCTTCTGGACGGCATGCGCTTCTTCACCCTTTT
>ERZ824600.3423-NODE-3423-length-15211-cov-2.882753_pt1 | contig 15211 bp, 10 predicted proteins | sample MGYA00519933_ERZ824600 | MGnify/ENA primary metagenome ERZ824600 (study PRJEB31778, sample SAMEA3449178) | human gut metagenome | biome: human gut; feature: human-associated habitat; material: faeces | place: United Kingdom | collected 2010/2012 ... | reverse complement strand
CGGGTCTCCGTATGACCGGGAGGGACTGCGGTTCGTTTCCGGAAAAACGACTCTGCGTTCTCCGCGTCTCTGGTCCACGGAAGATCCGTTTCTTTACGGGGTGCGGATCCGGAATGCGAAAGGGGAAACCGTTGGAGTTCAAAGGTTTGGAGTACGGACCTTCGGTGTGAAAAATGGAAATTTCGTACTGAATGGAGTTCCGGTGTTTCTCCGCGGACGCTGTTTCAATCAGACGCTGCTGAATCCCTCCAGACATGGATATGTCTACGCTCTTGCGATGAATGTCAACGGCTATGGACACAAGTTCTTTGAAACGTTCCGGAATCTCAATCACAACTACCTGAGACTGAACTCCTATGCGCTGGGAAGAAACATGTACGAGCATCTGGACGAACTGGGAATCATTGCCAGCGATGAACTGTATTACAAGTCCATCCGTCTGGAACACTCCCGGAGAATCGACGAGATTGCGAAGCACTCCTATCGGAACGTCTGCGACGCAAAGGGCAATCTGCTTCCGGAATTCCAGACCTATCTGCGGGATCGGCTGTTTCTGACTTGGTCGAATCCGTCGCTCTGCCTGCACAGCTTCGGCAATGAGATCCGCGATTTCGGCTATGTCTCCAACATGATGAACAACATCTACGATTTCTTCCGGAAATGGGAGAAGCAGAATCTTCCGCAGACTCCCTCCTCCGGACGAGTCTATCAGGAGGCCACCAATCTGAACCGGATCCGCGGCGAGAAATTCGACTATATCGACACGCATGCCTATGCCGGAACCGGAAATGAATATCCGCTCCCCTACGTCGGCATGATGTACCGCCACTTCATCCGGACCGCGGAAGATCTCTTCGGCAGAGACCGTTTTCCGATCGTCAACGGCGAGTGTGTCTATGACGGCAACCGCTACTGGAAAAGCTGGTACGACGGAATCTGGAACCGCTATGACGACTCCGAACCGAACTGGGATAAATATCTGGCCTGTGTCAATGAAATGAAACAGAAAGATCCCGAACCCGCCAATCTCTCCCTCTACTGGATCCGCAACTGGGGGGCGAAGAACTACAAGTTCCGCCGTTCGGAGGGTTTTGGAATCTATACCGAGCGTGTTCTGGAATACGCCCGCGCTCTCTGGCCGAAGGTGGACGGGTATGCCGCGCTTGCGGATCCCTATATCTCTCTGCCGGAAACGCTCGGCGATTTCTCGAACATTCGGATTGAGTATCTGGCTGCGGCGGAAGGACTTCGGAAGATCTGTGCTCCGATGGTCGGCGGTCTGGAACATGTTGCACCGAACCAGTTTGCCGAAACCGCGCTCCGCACGAACGCATGGGTGGTCAACAATCATGAATCGCCCCGTTCGAATGTCCGGATGGAAGTCGAGCTTGTCCGGGACGGGAAAACGGTTCGCAGACAAGAGCTCTCCTTCGGGGAGATGAAGATCGGGGAGAAGAAAACGATTCCTCTTTCGATTGATCTTCCTGCGGAGGAAGGATTCTACCGTCTGACCTGGCGGGTTCTCTCCAATGCGGGGGTGGAGAACGAACGCTTCGCGGAATTGAAACTGCGAGACGGGAAAAATCTCTTTGCTCCGATCCGGACAAAGAAGAAAATTGCTCTGTTCGACGCATCCAGCGTATTCGGGAGTCTGAAGCCCTACAGCACGCAGAAGATTCTGAAACAGCTTGGAATCCGGGTGGAGGCGATTGAGGAGTTCCGCGATCTTTCCCGCTACGATCTTCTGATTCTCGGGAACAACTCCGTCTCCGCAAGTGCCGTCCAGACGCAGGGAGACGCCATCCGCTCCTACGTGGAAAACGGCGGAAGACTTCTTGTGTTCGATCAGGAGTTCAGCGGACGGATGCCGTTCCTTTCCGAGCTGGAATATACGATCGCGGGACCGGGACAGTTTTCGGAAGTGCTCCGCTTCCGTCACCCCGCCGTGAAGGGGATGGATCAGCACGACTTCTTCCTCTGGAATTCGAAGGATCAGTGTTTTTACCGCACCTACATTCTTCCGGTCTCCCGGGCGGCGATTGCCGCGGGGGGAAACACGGCCGGATGGGGAGTCAGTCAGTTTGGAATGGTTCTGGCTCATCTGAAGCTCGGAAAGGGGGATGTGCTCTTCTCGCAGGCCGAGGTGACCGAGAATTTCCGGAAGGATCCCGCAGCCGCCCGTCTGTGCCGCAATCTGCTGGAGATGATGCTGGATGATGCGACAAGAAAAAATGCCGCGGAATTCCAGGGATTTCCTCCGCTCCGGGCCAGCCGGATCGCGGATGCGGACGCCCGTCCGGTCTCTCTTGCCGAAAGCGCGAACATGGGATTTGCCGATCCGGTCGCCGGAGACGGTAAAGGGGGATGGAGTGATCAGGGACCGGAAAACGATCTGCATCCGTTCCCGGTCGGAACACAGAGATTCGCCGGAGCGCTCTTCCGGATCGTTGATCCGGCGAAAAATGGCGGACGAAGCTGTGTGGTGGTCGCAAAAAATCCGGATCTGAAATTCAAAGAGGTGAGCCGGCCGATCCGTCTCGGATTCAAGGCGTCGCGTCTGATGTTCCTGCACACGACGGCCTGGGATGACAAAAATCCGGTCGGGGCCTATCGTGTCGAATATGAATCCGGAAACGTTCTGGAGATTCCGCTGGCGTTCGGAGAAAATATCGGAGGATGGTGGAATCCTTCCTCGCAGAAGCTCTCGTCCGCCGACTGCGGATGGACCGTTCACGATGGAAAACGTCTGATCGGCGCGTTTCTCTTCAACTGGAAAAATCCCCGTCCGCAGGATCCGATCCGCTCCGTGACGCTGCGCTCCAACGGCAAAACGGTCATCGGACTGCTCGGACTGACCGCCGAGCGGGCCCGCTGAAAAACTCCGCCGGAACTTTGTCGCCATGCAGACTGATCTTTTTCTCTGCGGCTCATGACCTCCAGGCAAACGTTCCGGCGGTTTCATCCAAGTTCTTGACAATCATAAAAATGAAAGGAGATTTCAAATCATGAAACAACTGATGACTCTGGTGGCCGCCGCCGTTCTGGCCCTCCCGCTGATCGGCGCAGACTACACTAGCAAAGGATTCTGCGCAAAGATTTCCCGAAACGGCATCCTGAAACAGGTCACGTATGCGGGAAAGGAGATTCTCCGCGATTCGCAGATCCATGGGAATTATCTTCTTTCTCCCGGAGAGGCAAAGTATGACACCCGTCTTTTCCAGGCACTCGACGGAACGGGAAACGCTAAAATTGTCACCGAAGGGGATCGGATGACCGTAACCACCGAATCCGTTCTGGGCAACACGAAAATCGCTCAGGCGGCCCGCTATCAGGCAACGGTGACTCTCTCCCCCGATGAACTCGTTTTCCGGACCGTTATCACTCTGCTTGCCCCCCTGCGCGGACACTCCGCCCTCTTCTCCCGGAACTTCAACATCCCCGCCTCCCTCGTTGCCGGACGCGGCGTCCGCTGGGTGGAGGAAAACGGCAAGGAATTCCTCCGGACCGTACCCCGGGAATTTCAGAAGGACTTCCGGATTCGCGGACGCGAAGCAACCTTCTCTCTGCCCGGTTATCTTCTGAGCATCTCCGCATCGGAGAACTGTTCCATCGGTTTCTGGGATTCGCGTCAGTGGAAGGCTCCGCTTCTCTCCTTTTCCATGGCAGCAAAAGAGCGCTGGAGTCCGGAAGTAGTCACCTTCCCCGCAGGAAAACGCTGGGAATGGGAATTCCGGATCCGCATGACTCAGGACTGATTCCCCCTCCCCGCCTGTCTAATTTTATTTTCTTTGGTGGATGATTGATGGGAGATGGTTGCGAGAGGAGAAAACCGCTTTGAAAAGCGGTTCTTCTCCCCTCGCGCTCCTCTCTTTCCCTAAACTTTTCAGTCACTTTGCTGTCGCAAAGGAGGGGGCGGGGCAGTCGCTCAGTTCGAGTTCGATCCGGTGGGATCCTGCAATGGAAGAGAAGCTGGCTTCGTGTGGAACGCCGTCCATCGCACAGCGGGCAATCCGGTTTCCGGCGCCGCGCAGAGTAATGTCAAGAAGAGCTCCGTTTATCCGGACTCCCGACAGGCGCAGAGTTCCCCATCCGGAAGGCAGATTCGGATGCAACTCGAATCCCTCTTTCGTAAAGGTCAATCCGAATATGCCGTGGTGGACGGCGGAAAGAAGAGCGGCGGCTCCCCAGTTCTGATGTTTTTTTGCAGGATGTCCCCAGAGTTTCGGATTTCCGGTCCGGGCGTGATAGATCTCCCAGATGCCGTTGTTTTCCTGAATCAGGCGGCAGAAGTTCTCCAGTTCCGACCCGAGAAGTTCCGTTTTCCCGAACGCGGCATCCGAGCATCCAGATTCCGTTGACCTGCGGCCAGATGGTGATGTTCTGGGGGGTGTGGTATCCGCTGTCCGTTGATCCGGTTTTTCCGCTTCCGAGATAGTCGTTCTTGAGGTTCGGCCAGATCACCGGAAGACCGTTCGGTTCCAGATGGACCTGATCGAAAACATTCCGAGCGAGGGATTCATCGGCAATACCGAAAAGGAGGGAGAATCCGAGTCCGCTTCCTTCCTGGAAGAAGGCGGGTTCTCCTTTTTGCGGACCGGTTCCGTGAATGAAATAGGCGGGAATGCCGTTCGGAGAATTCCGGAAGAAACGGTTCCGGATGACTTCGGCGAGAGAATCGGCTTTCTCGCGGTACTGGGCGGCAAGAGAAGCATCGCGTCCGAGAGCATCGAGAATTGCAGCGGCGTCGCGATAGGCCTGGACATAGATGGAATTGGTGCTGAGAGTCATCACCTTGACAGCGTCGGGATACTCGGCGACGCAGGATTTTCCATCCACGATCTTGGCATACGGCATCGGCAGAGCGCCGATGCTGTCGAGGAAGAACCCGGGTCCGCGGAACAGGGAGAATTCCGGGACGAAGTAATGGTCTTCCTGATAGGCGAGCGTTTGAATGGAGATCCCGGCGGCGAGCTGGAGAAAATCGCTATTCCGGGTGATGAGCGAGTGACGGTATGCGGCGATGATCCAGAGCTGTTTATCCCAGAACTGGAGATCGTCGAACGATCCGCCGGCGATGCTGCCGTTGACCATGCCGTCTGCGAGGAGAGCGCGGAGGGTGTTTTCCGTGACATGGGGAGCGAGGAAACTTCCTGCGGCATAGGAGTTGTACGATCCGTCGCGAGTCCAGACGTCGCTGTATTCTCCGCCTGCGACGAAGACGGCTTTTCCGTTCCGGTTCACGCAGTTGACATTGAACATCACATGGAGCGCCTCGTTGTATGCGTTTTCGAGGAGTTTGCCGATCTCGCTGTCTCCTCCGTCGAGCGCCGGGATCCTGAGATCCTCTTTTTTCAGATAATAGGGGCGAATCTGAAATGTTCTCATTTCCCCACCTCACGTTTTTCGAGCGTGAACGCTTTCAATGCGACGATTCCGTGATTCCGGTTTTTCAGTCCGATTCCCGTCAGACGCTTTTCCGGACACGGATTGGCTATGCGGACGGGGAAAAGACCATACGAAATCAGTTCCGGCGATTCAAAACGGATCCCCGGAGAAAGCGGGGAATTCTTCGGATGTCCGGGCAGGAACCAGTCGGCTGTCTCCTTCTGAGCGCGAATCGGCAAAGAGCGTCTGGAACCATCCTCATAACTCAGCTCCAGTTCGGCGAGAACGGTTCCGCCCTTCTGCGCATTGTACATGCATGCGCCAAGGATCCAGAGCGCGTTTGCTGCAACGGGTGCAAAGCGGAACTCCTCTTTTTCGCTTCCGTTTTTCCAGGAGGAGCCTGTTACGGCAAGCCAGTTCTCATTCAGCAGAAAGGGGACTCCGGCAATCTGCTTTTTCACGTTTCCGAGAACATCCGCCCAGCCCAGATGAATGGTTCCCTCCTTGGAGAAGAAGGAGTTCGGACGTTTTCTTTCCGGCAGAGGCAGCGGAAGAGCGCGGGCATCCTCCAGAATCGGCGGATCGTAACGGAAGAGTTCCACATCGTCCAGCAGGACCTCTCCCTCGCCGAGAATACCGAAGATGGCGGCGACCGTTCCGGGGAGCTTGTCGACATTGACGTCGAAAGTCAGCTTGACAAAACGGTCTTTCGGCGGAGTGGGAAACACCTTCCGTTTCAGCCACGATTTCGGCGTGGTGTCAAACAACGAGATGTAGGGGCGCGGAGAACCGGAAAGCGTACGGAAATGCGCCGTCATCCGATAGTTGCCCGGGGCGGGAAGACGGAGATAGTTGAACAGGTAGACATCTTTTCCCGACGCGGAGATGCGGGCCGCATATTTGCCGCGTCCGCCTTCGGTCGCGATCGAAATACGTCCGTTCGGATCGCGCTGAGTGCGGATCTGCCAGAAGGCGAAGGTGCACTTGTCAATCCCGTCCAGATCATCGCCGGAGAGATCCTCGAAACCGGGATTGGCAAGCAGCTGGCCGACCTCTGTCTGCCGGAAGGAACGGATGTTCAGTTTTTCCGGGGAGATCACATAGAGAATCTGACCGTTCAGATGCAGAGTCCCGTTTTCCGCTTTGACCTTTCGTCCCAGCATGTCCCGCGCGGAGAACTTCCCATTCCCGAGTTTGATCTCATAGTTTCCGGCACTGCTGCCGATTACCGAGAGCCAGGATCCGTCCGTCCGCTGAAGCGTGCTGGCCACATCAAAGTCCGATTCGGGAAGACCGGGGATCTTTCCGGCGTACCGGCTGCACTGGCGAAGATACTGCTGGCAGACTCCGAGAATATGAAGTGGCAGCTCCGGCGATTCCGTATGTCTGTCGGAAAGACACGAATCCCAGCCGAACGAGAAATATTTTTCAAAACCGAGGTTCAAAAACCAGAAGTTGATGGCGGCCGTCAAATAGGCGCGGCGGCTCGGATCCTGAATGACATGCCACATCTGTTCGGTCTGCCAGAGCGGCATTCCCGGTTTGACGGCATGAACAAGCTGTTTATGCCGTTTTGCCTGAGTCATCACCGAATACGCATGGAGGTTCCACGCATCAATATGATCGGCCACTCCCATTTTCAGGAGATCTTCCGGCATCTGCTGGTCGCAGGGATCTCCGGCGCCGAAGCCGGAAATCAGAACCCGGTTTTCCGGTGAAACCTGATGCAGGACACGGGAAGCGGAGACCAGCAGATCATAATACTCTTTCGTTGTTCCGGCAAAGGATGCCGCACGTTTCGGCGGGTGCCAGTCCACTTCGTTCCAGATTTCATAATGGGAGATGCGTCCCTTGAAATGTTCAGCAGTCTTGCGGATGTAATTGTTCCATTCCTCGATGGATTTCGGTTTCCAGGTTCCCGCTTCGCGCTCGAACAGGGATCCCTGCGGACCGTTGAAGTCCGGTTTTTCCGCCGCCCAGAAGGGCGGATAACCGAGAAGAGCCAGCACGTGAATTCCGTTCTTCCGGAAATGATCGACGGCACGGTCGGCTGACTGAAAATCGAATTTCCCCTTGTCCGGCTCAAGCTGATGCCAGAGCAGATAACTGCTGTTCCAGGCACGAACCCAGCGAATGCCGAGTTTCTGAAGAACAGCCCCGTCATCCGGTGCCGCAGTTCCGAGATATTCTTCCAGTTTTCCTTTGGGAGCGTTTCCCGTATCCGGAAGAACCGAGAGAGCAAAATTCCGACTCTCCTTCCCGGCTTTTGCGTTGACCGAATAGAATCCGGCGGAAAATGCGGGAAGGGAAACTGCAATTTTCTTCTGGACGGATCCGGGCGGAAGAGTCACGGTCCGGCGGATGGTCCGGGATGTTTTCTCCCCGAATCCCGTCACCTGAAATTCAACGGGAAGAGAAACCTCTTTCTCCGAGAGGTTGTTCCCGACAAAAGAAAGCGGAAACGCTTTTCCTTCCGGTACAACTCGCGAATCCATGGAGTCGAAGGGGATCAGGGAAACCGGAGAATTTCTGCGAATTTCCGGAGCGGCGAAGTATTGCGGCTTTGCAAGATCATTTGCCAGAAGCGTGCATTCCGGATCCGCGCGGAACGGCTCTGCCGGATTTTTCTGAAGAGCGGAAGTGGGAAGCTGAAGAGCCGAAATTTTGATGCGGCGTGCATAGAACGGATCACTGTTGAAAACCCGCAGTTCCGGAGCAAGGTCGAGGAGTTTCGACGGGAACGGCCGTACACCGAGGATTCGTCCGTTCTCATAAAAGATCATTCCTTTCGGTCCCCAGGACACCGCAAGATTGACGCTTTCTCCCGCCTTGACCTGCGATTTCCGATCTATAATGCAGATCGAGCCGCCCGGCGTCCGGGTCAGAGCATAAAGACCGTACTGTTTGCCGTCCTTGCTTCGCGACGGAGAGTAGATTCCGAAAATCGTACGAGTCTGCGGACTGTTGATCTTGCCGAGAATCTGTACAGCGAACGGCCATCCCTGTCCAAGATCTTTCAGGTCGGAAGAGGGGGTTATTGTGATTTCGAGAGTTCCCTGCTCCGGATTTATCACTCCGGCGGTCGGATACATCACACTTTTTAAATTTTCCTTATGCACCGCACCGAAAGTCAGTGCGAGAGGTAGAAACAGCAGAATCATGACATTTTTCAACATAAGCAGCATTCCTTTCTTCAATGTTCATTTTTTATTCCAATGTCCACGGAGAATTTCCGGAAACATTTTTAAGGACTCCGTTATACAGAGCCTCGCTGGCGGTTTCCCCGAATCCGGCACCCCGGACATTGCCGACATGTCCATCCACATAGGTGATATTCGCCTGTGTCCAGTTCCCGTGCACCGGCCAGACAACATTCGCCCCCGAAGTATTATAGAACGAGTGGATCAGGGCGGATCCGACCGCCCGGTCGCCTCTGACGGAATCCGCATAGGCGATTTTTCTGGATGGAGTTTTGACTTTGTTGATTTTTTCCATCGGATCCCCGGATGTCAGAGTCGGGCCGAGAATCTGATTATATCCATATTCCGGGTACCAGGACTGCCAGTTGGACCATTTGAACGGTTTTTTCCGCCAGTCTCTGTAATAGGCATCCGCCGCGGTATTGGTGGGGAGACGAGCCGGACACCAGAGGACATCCGCCGTAATGTATTTTGCCTGTTCGAACACATAGGGCCAATATCCGATGTTATTGTTTCCGGAAACCTCCAGTTCCCAGCGGTAGCGGGGCATGAAGCTATCGTAGTCGCCTATATACTGCTGAAAGCCAAGACCGACCTGTTTCAGTTTCGAGGCACAGGAAATGGTCCTTGCTTTGTCCCGAGCCGAGTTCAGAGCCGGCAGAAGCATGCCGGCAAGAATGGCGATGATCGCAATGACGATCAGGAGTTCTATCAAGGTAAAATGAGAATGTTTTTCCGCTTTCATTTCTGACTCCTATTGTTGTTCTCTTGAATTTTCCGAAAAACGGGAGAGGAGACTGCCGCATCAGCGGTTGTGCGGATGCGGAGATTCATCACCACGGTCTCCGGTTTGATTTCGACTTCCTGCGTAAAAAGCTGACCGGTATCTCCGGACATCTCAAACACCGCCGTCTGTTTCGCCGACGGCTTTCTCCATTCTCTGTGCGGGAACTGTTCAAAGTCCACCAGAATGCGGGCACCCTTCGCCCCCCGGCAGCGGAGAGAGAAACGGCAACGGCCCTTCTCGAGCCCGGCAAGCCCGTTCACTTCCAGAATCCCCGTCCGCGGCAGAATGGCTTCTCCTTTTGCGAGATCGGCTTCGGCGCCGGAATTGAAATCCCATCCGTCCGGAATGCCGTCGTCATTAAGATCCACGGTCAGCGGCGGCATCATGTCGACCGTTGGATCCGCCTTCTTCGAGTAAAGGATCTCCGCCCACTGGGTCTGCGTGCGGACCGGTATGCGTTTTTCGCGGAGCCATGCAAGCAGCTGACCGTGGGATTCCATATACGTTTTCCAGCCGCCGGGAATCCGCCGGGTGTTCATGTGGCTGAGAAAAATCAGGACTCGATGCCGCGCCGCAGAATCGACAATCCTTTTTTTGATCTCATCCAGCGAAGCCTCCTCATCGAAGAAACGGAACATGGGACGCATGGCAAACCGGTAACGGTCCGGATCCGGATCGTTGAAACAGTTGAAATAAGGATACACCTCCGGAACGCAGGATGCGGAACCGTAATGAAACTCTTTTTCATAAACGTCGCGGATCTCCTCCACGGTCAGGAAAGGCTCCCATCCGCCGGGCTGACACCAGACCTTCGGATCGGGAATGCCGTATTTGCGGAATCCCCTGCGACTCCGTTCCGCCATATAACGGATCAGAGCTCCGGAGGGACGGATCGCCAGATCACTGCACAGGATCATCGGTTCATTCTTCAGGGAGAGATTCACGCCTCCGGTACCCCAGAATGTGAAAAGCCGCCGTCTGCCGTCCTGGATCCGGATTCCGTAGATTTTTCCCGTGGACGGGATATAGATTTTCCGAGTGTAGGTCAGACGGTTCAGAAATTCCGGATCGGCCACCGTCAGCTCGTTTCCGCTGACCGATCCGGTGAAACGGGCATTTTCCGGATGATCTTTGCGGAATTCATACCGGAAGAAGACCCAGTTCGATCCCGGACGGGTTTCCGCGACAAAGGGGAGCTTCGCCGCCTCCTCGAACTCCTGCTTTGTCGGATAGCGAAGCTGAAACATGGAATGTTCCGGCGTATGATCCATGATCTCGTGTTCCCGTTTTGCCAGCTGCGCGAGACACTCTCCGTGCTGCGGCGTTGCGAAGCTGTCGGGCATCACAGCAAGGCACATGCGGAAGCCGTTCCGTTCGAACAGATCGGCCATCTCCTCCCATTCCCGGACCTTGTGGATGTCGTCATACCGGAAGCAGACTCCACCCTGTTTGGGCACAACTTCCTCCCCTGCCCCGATCCGTAAAAGGAAGCCCGTGCAGAAGATCCAGAGTACAAGCAGATGAACTCTTCCACCCATCAGAAAACACTCCTTCTTTTTCTTTGATTCCTTCTTCATTTCGAGCTAATTCTTACAACAATGGAGCGGCGGAAGTCCGGAAGCTCGCACCAGCCGTCCTTCTGAGATAGAGACCGTTCACAATTCTCCCACGGAAGATAGCAGGAACACTCCCCATGTCCTTCCACCGGAATCCGCTCTCCATGAAGCTCATCCGGAGCGATCCGTTCGACCAGTTCCCTTCTCCAGTCGTTCTGCTTGTCGCGACACCAGAGAAGAGTATGCTTCTTCCCCCGGAGTCCGTAAATCCGCAGACGATGCGTCTCCGTATGATACGGAACAAAATTCTCCTCCACAGGATCCACTCCTTCCACCGCTTTCGCAAATCGGGCAAAATGATGGTAGAGATGATGTTTCTGAATATAAAGATGATCCCAGTGCCATGCCTGTCCGCATCCGGCGCTCCCGGAGAAAAACGGTGCAAAGAGCATGTCGTGAAGCAGGGTGCCCTCCCGGTCCGACGCATACAGATCCGAATACCGCGCATGATTCGCCTCCACCGCTCCGCACTCCGCAAGAACGACAGGAAGCGATGAGCTCCGGTCCCGCAGCTCCCGAATCGCATCCGAGCAGAGAACATCCATCGGGCCGCGGCAGACATCCATCTCCGCTCCCGGATCCAGATAGCGATGAATCTGAAGAAAACCGTTGCCGTTCAGCCGCGCCAGAGCATCGTAGGAGCGATACCCCGTCGCTCCGGAAAAACTCCCGAGATTCTGGACAATCATCTGATGCGGAAAAAGTTTCGAAAGTTCCGCAACCATAAATTCGCTCCACGGACCAATCTCCTCTTCGCTCCCGATGCAGTTGATCTCGTTCCAGAGCTCCCAGGCGATGACCGCCTCCGAATCGCCGAACCCGGCATCCGCAAGCCGCTTCGCCTTGGCCAGATAAATCTTCCGGCACTCCGGAGATTCCAGATACTCCCGCATATTCGAAACCAGACCCAGATAGAGCGGTTTATTGAAGTCCACCACTCCCGGAAAGAGTTCCGTATCCGAACCATACCCGATCCGCCGGAAGTGCTCCAGCGTGAACTTGATGCGGATCCCCAGCTTCTCCGCAAGATCCACAATGAAGCGGATATGCGAAAGATTCTTTTCGCTGTACTGCCCCGGCCGATCCGGCATGATGTCGAAAAACGGGACACCGAGCCAGACCCGGATGAAGTTTCCGCCGTTGCGGGCAAATTCCGTCATCCAGAAGCGGAACGTCTCCAGAACTTCCGCTTCTTTTCTGCTTTCGGAATCCCGGAGAAAACAGAGATTGAGCCCGATCGGAAGAAAAGAGGAACCATCCACCTTCTCAAAATAACGGGGCGCCCGTTGACTGGGACTGACAAATTTCATCACCAAACAAATCCTTTCCTGTTTCACGCATTGTAAAGCCGTCTGACCCTATAAATTATACACATTTCCCCGAAAGACGCAACAGGGAAACTGCGGATTTTTATGCAAATTTATGCATCAAAACAAGTAAAAATCTCCCCATTCCAAGTCATGTTCTCCGCAAGGAGAAAGGAGAGTCGGGGACAGAATAAAACGAATCAGCGGACGGGATGTGGCACGGGCTGCGGGCAGTTCACAGGCGACAGTCTCACGCGTCACCAAAGCCGATCCGGAAATCAGCCGCGAAACACGGGAATATGTGCTGGGAACCGCCCGGAAACTCGAATATGATATCCGGAGAATCTCCGGCGGATGGAGCGGGGCCCCCATCCGGAACGGATCTGGCGTCCGGAACTCCAGGAAGGATCCATCCTCTCGTTCCGGAGAATCATTGATCTCTATCAAATTCCGGAATCGAAGCGGATTGCCGCGTTTCAAGTTCCAGTTTTCCGAATCAACGGAATTTCGAACCATCTGAATTATATCCGGTCGGTCAATAAAGACTTTTCTCTGTTCCCCTTTTTCCGTCCACCACCTCCCCCTCCGGAATCCAGCCCGGAAGAATGTCCCTTTCCCTGAAAAAATCTGCTTTTCCTGAAAAACGGGACTTGACAAAAACAGGGTTCTGAAGTATAATATCCACAACATACCGCCAAATGCCTACTAAATGCCTACAAAAACAGGAGAATCGGATGCGGGAGAACACGATGTCGGAGTACAAAAAAATCAGACAGTACGTCAATGGCCTGATTTTCAATGCGAACGGTCAGTCCGTGCGGATTCCGACGATTCTGGAACTGGCGGAAAAGTTCGGAGTCTGCCGGCAGACCGTCAGCAAAGCCATGAAGGAGCTGACCGCCGAAGGGTATGTGATCGGGCGCAAGGGAATCGGATCGTTCACGAATCCGGCAAAATTCATGGAACACCAGTCCGGGGAGCGTTTTCCGAGACGGGCACATCACCCATTTTTCCGCCTATGACGCTCACATCGCGGCGGCTCTGATGAAACAGATCACTCTCCTTCCCGCGATGGTCCACCTGGGGTGCGTTGAACACTCGAGCCCGGGGAAAATCGCAGAGGAGCTGGAACGGAGCAGTTTCGATGCGATCATCTGGGAACAGCCCGACGAGAAGCGCAGAGAGGCTCTGAAACGTCTGACTGAAAAAACCGGAATTTCCGTCATCACCACCGGGAAGCTCTATCCGGAGTTCGCCGGCGTTTCGCTGAATCTGGAAAAAGCCGGTTACGACTGCGCAAAACTCCTGATCGCGGAAGGAAGAAAATGTCCGGTATTCATGGGAAATTACGATCCCTGGCTCCGTCAGGCAAAGGGATTCCGGAAGGCGTTCGAAGAAGCCGGAATCAGACTCAATGAAAAGCTGTTTCTGAAGCATCAGAATCTGGATGCGCTGAAAAATATTCTGGAGCTCGGCGTGCCGGTCGATGTGGTGTTCAACCATCCGAATATGATCCGGAACGAGGTGGCCCATCTGCTTGAAGAGATGAAAATTGATGTGGGAGAGCAGTGTCGTCTGGTCTGCAACTCGCTGGCGGCGTCGGCCAATCCGGATTTCCGCGGATACGTCTATCAGATCGACTTCGACCGGATCGCGGAGGAGTGTGTGAAAATCCTCAGAAAATCCCTGGCGGAGGGGCCGCAGCCGGAACTGCATACCATGATCGATTTTCAAATCGTCAAACAGTTTTGAATAAAATAAACGTTCCTAAAGAAGGAGAGAAAAATGAGAAGGAAAAGAGGAAAATATTTTACTCTTGTCGAACTTTTAATTGTAATTGCAATCATTGCAATTCTTGCTGCGCTTCTGCTTCCGGCGTTGAACAAGACGATGGAAAAAGGACGCTCGATCCGCTGTCTCAGCAATCTCAAACAGTGCGGAATGCTGCAACAGCTCTACGCGCAGGACAACAACGACACCTTCACGATAATTATGGAACAGCAGGAAAGCGGAGAATACCGAAGCTGGTTCGGATTTCTCTGGCATGCGGGCTACACAAAGAATCTGCGAAGCGGCTTCTGTCCCTCCTCGCTGGGAGAGTTTACCTTCCAGAACAAGATCGCCTCGGACGAACTTCTCGTCTACGGAATGCTTCTCTGGGGCAGAAACGCCAGTCACAGCTCCAGCTACAAAACATCCTTTCAAAACAAGCGGAAAATCCCCCCCTCCGCCCGGGCGCTCCTGATGGATGCGAATCGGAAAAAAAGTTCCGGAGAGTGGATTCCCGCCTATGCCGTCGAATCGGTTCAGTATGAAGGACGCCCGAATGAAACTCTCCCCGCCCTCCCGGCCGATACAAAATATCTCGGCTACATGCGCCACGGAAACCAGGGCGTCAACACCGTCTTTTTCGACGGGCACGCCGCGACATTCATGCCCTCCTGGCAGAAAAACGAAATCTGGTACATCCGCAGAATGGACCGCATCCCGATCCCATTGAACTGACAAAGAAAAAACTTCCGGAGGCATCCTTATGATCCGAATTCTGCTCTGTTCTCTCCTTTTTCTCACTCTCTTGGAAACGGAAGGCGGCGAAAGCCGGATTTTCTCCGCCGGGAACGGATCCGTGATCCGCGTGGAGGAGGTCGCATTCCGTCTCTGCCACTGGGGACGCAACTGGAAAAACGGAACCGTTCAAACCCGCGCCAATCCCGCCTTCCCGGGAGAAGGGGGAAAGATCCGTCAAGGCGTATTTCGTGTGCACAACGGGGAGTTCCGCTGTACGGAATCGGTGGACCTCTCCCGTCCCGGCGAGGCTCGGCTGAATCTCGAGCTCAGCAGCGACGGAGACGGCATCGAGACCGAAAGTCTTGTCCTCTCCGCCGACCTCCCCTACACTCTTCTCCGCCGCCGTCC
>ERZ824600.3421-NODE-3421-length-15214-cov-3.335378_pt1 | contig 15214 bp, 18 predicted proteins | sample MGYA00519933_ERZ824600 | MGnify/ENA primary metagenome ERZ824600 (study PRJEB31778, sample SAMEA3449178) | human gut metagenome | biome: human gut; feature: human-associated habitat; material: faeces | place: United Kingdom | collected 2010/2012 ... | reverse complement strand
GATGCAGACCGTTTTGGCTGAGTGTCTGGAAATGGAAAGGGGCACCTCAAAGGAGGTGACGGGCAAGGAGCATCTGGAGCGCACGGACTTCATCATCGCCAAGCAGAAGCAGGAAGCGGAACAGGCGAAAGCCGCAAGGCAAGCCGCCATCGCTGCCAAGGAGGAAGCCGAAGCGGAACTTTTATTCGTAGAGGGCGAGAACAAGGCGAAAGAACAGTACCGCCTTTCCCTCGACAGTGAGATTGCCGAAAGGGAGCAGCAACTCAAAGACGAGCGCAAGGCGAAAGTGGACAGCATACTGGACAGTTTCGGCAGTCTTGTGGGGGTCGGCAAATCCGCTGCGGTAGGAAAGGAAAACGCCAAACTGAAAGCCGAGAACGAGCGCATGAAGAAAGCATTTGCCGAAGCTGTAAAAGACAAGGCAGAGGAACGGACAAAGGCATTGGTCGCAGAAAAACAGAAAGCCGAAGCGGAACGTGACAGGGCTTTGGTGCAGAGCCGTTCACTTGCCATTGAAAGAGATAAGGCGGTACGGCAGCTTCAGGAGCAAAAGAACGGCGAGCGGCAGCGCATCAGCCAAGCGGTGGGCCAAGCCACGGCGGAGAAAGACATGACCATCCGCTTGTTGCAGAGTACGCTGAAAGCGAGCAGGCATATTCTGAACATGCTTGCCGATATTCTTTACAAGGCAAACGAGGTCTTTAAGCGAGCCATTGATGCGATTGTTCATTTCGGTATGGAGCAGTACCAATCTTTCTTTGCCCCGTCCGAAGCCGCCGACATCAAGAGCGTGATGCAGGAGTACGGGGAAACGATTGAACAGCAAAATGCGGTCGGAGCATGGCTCTGTGATTATGCGGAGAGCCGCCAGCCATTTGACGAAATAAAACATCGCCATACACTCAAAGAGATTGGCGATGTCGCAGAGGGGGCGTATGATTGGAAAATCAATTCAATACAGAAAAATGGAGTTGTATTGCGATAACTAATCCATAATTTCAACTATAGGAACAGTTTTTTCCATTTCACTGCGCATCATATATTTGTATGCGCCAATTTGCATTACACGCTTACCTGTTGGCACATTTATTTTTTGTCGTCATAATAGGAAATTCCCTTATTAGCAAGGAATAAAACGACCATTCCAATGTTAGAAATATCCTCTACCGTTGCCAAGGCACTTCCATCAGGAAGTACTTGCATAACCTCAAACGATTTTACATTGAATCTGTGGAAAAACCTCCGAAATTCGGCAGATTAACGCAATATAATCTGTGAATTAAGTAGTTAGGGGAAAATCACGGAAGTTGGGAAGAGAGCTGAAAACCGTTTCTAAGCGGATTGAAGCAGAAGAACGGTTTCCAGAAGAACAGAAGGCCAAGTTGTCACTCTACAATTTTATAACCTGAGTGTTTGAGAATATTCAGTCCCTTTTGATAATTCTCCTTTTTTATCAAAACATAGTCCGTGTTATAAGTTGAAATCGCAAAAATCGAAATGCTGTTTTGGGCCAAAATCTCTGCAATTTTAGATAGGATGCCAATCAAAGAAAAATCTAAAATCCCTTGAATACGAAAACCTTTCCACCCATCATCACGTTGAGTGACATTGGCCGGAACATCGCCGGTAATGCATACCAAGGATTTTTCTTCATCTGTTTTCCCGATGAAACAGTATTCCGCATTTAAGTTTACAAGCGAATAATCCGCTACTTTGCACACTGAAAAATCGTGATTAATCTTTTTTATTTCCATCATGTTGTCCTCTACAAATTTATAAATACGTAGGTTGCTTCTCTTTCAAGGTTTTGCATCCATTCCTTCCAGCTGGAATAAAAGATAAACGTCACTTTATTTGTGCCCTAATCCTGCTCAGACTTGCCTGCGTGATGCCTAAATAGGTGGCGATACTTCCCAGCGGCAATCGCTGTAACAAATCTGGTTCTTTCTCCAATAGCTCCTTATACCGTTCCGAAGCGATAGCGGACAACATAGAAATCAGCCGTTCCTCAGTGGCAAGCAGCTCCATCTCCGCATAACGCCGTCCCCAATTGGCGATGTGTAAATCTTCCGAAAACAACTCTTTCAGTTTTTTCCTTTTCAATACATATAAGACGGAATCTTCCATCAATTCCATTGTTTCATATCCCGGCTCGTCATTTACATAGCCTTTCATAGAAACAAGGGTCGCTCCCTCTTTGCCGACCCAAAAAGTAATTTCTTTCCCATCCACCGAAGTATAGGCACGGACAATGCCTTGTTTAATGAAAAAGATGTCTTTCTCCACCTTGCCGCATTCCAATACTCGGAATCCTTTGGGATATGAGACTTCCGTCATGCATTGTCGCAACCTGTCCAAAGATGCGTCCGGCATGACATATCTTTGGTTGATGATTTCCTTTATATCCATAGTTCATTGCTGTTGTTAGTGTGCAAAATTATAAAATAGCATACGGAAACGAGAATAAACAGATGTTTTTTGTCAAATGAAAAATCTGTTTTTGCCAAATGCAAAAAGCTATTAGGGATTGCTTATTTATTTTTGCGCCCGAATTTAATAAATCATAGGTATGAATTGGATAATCTTATTCTTGGCAGGATTGTTTGAGGTAAGCCTTACATTCTGCTTGGGAAAAACGAGAGAGGCATCAGGTATTGGTTTTTATCTGTGGGGAAGCGGTTTCTTGGCTTCTACGGTATTGAGTATGACATTACTTGCCAAAGCGGTTCAGACTTTGCCTTTGGGTACGGCATACGCCATTTGGACGGGTATCGGAGCGGTCGGCACGGTTTTGATTGGGATATTCGTATTCAAAGAGCCGGCCACTCCCATACGGCTTTTCTTCCTGTTCACGCTCATTGCCTCCTTGATTGGATTGAAAATCGTTTCCTACTGAAAGGAGGCAATAAATGATGAAATATGAATTGAAAGAGAACCAAGGCATTCCGGCACCTCTGTTGGCTTTGATGGCCGTTGCTACCGGGCTTTCCGTTGCCAACTGCTACTATAACCAACCTTTGTTGGGCAGCATGGCAAGAGATTTCGGAATAAGCGATTTTGCCGCCAGCATGGTGGCGACATTGACTCAAATAGGATATGTAGCCGGACTTGTATTTATCATTCCGCTTGGTGATTTGGTTTCACGGAAGAGACTGATATTGACCAATTATATCGTTTCCGCGTGTGCCTTGCTTGTCATAGCCCTTGCCCCGAACATCCATTGGGTATGGGTTGCCTCCTTGCTTGCCGGAGCGTCTTCGGTCATGCCGCAGTTCTTCATCCCGTTGGTGTCTTATCATTCAGCGCCCGCACGAAAGGTGCGCAACGTGGGGATTATACAGTCCTGCCTGCTCATAGGCATTCTTGGTTCACGGGTATTCAGCGGCTTTCTCGCTGATGCATGGGGATGGCGTTCCGTCTATTTCGTGGCTTGCTTTTTCATGTTCGGATGCTTTCTGATGATTCACAAGATGTTGCCCGCGTTGCCTGTCCGTTCACAAGAAAATTATGCGGGTTTGATGAAATCCCTGTTGCACCTGTTATCCCAATATCCGTACTTGCGTATCGCTTCTTTGAGGGCGGCGTTGGCTTATGGCTCGTTCTTCGCTTTATGGAGTTGTCTTGCTTTCCGAATGAAGCAAGAGCCTTTCTTCGCGAGTGACGATATTATCGGCGCACTCGGTTTGTGCGGACTGGCAGGTGCATCCACGGTGGTTTTCATCAGCGGCTATATCCAAAAGTATGGCGCAAGGTTTTTCTCTATTGTCGGAGGATGTGTGGTATTGGCTGCATGGTTCTTGGCATTTTGGGGGAATTCCAGCTATGTGTGGATGATAGTCGCTATCCTGTTGATTGATGCAGGAATGCAATGCATCCATCTGTCCAATCAGACCAGCGTGGTCGCCCTCGATGCATCCGCCATCAACCGGGTCAATACCGTTTATATGACCATTTACTTCTTGGGCGGTTCTGCCGGAACTTTTGTCTCAGGCTTGTCTTGGGAGCATTTCAGTTGGACGGGTGTAGTATGCACGGGAATATTTTTCATAGTGGATTCTCTCCTTGTCAATTGCTCAAAACAAAAAGTTGATCCGGCTGGAATGTAACATATTCATTTTATAAATAAATTCGCTCCAATGAAAATCGTATTTGTGTGTACTGGTAATAAATAGAAAAACACAAATAATTTATATATATCTGAAATAAAGGAAGTTCAGATTTATTTCTTATCTTTGCAATGTAAACCAAATATGGGTTTTATGCTATAAAATGTAAACCACAGGGTAAACTAAAAAACAAGGATATGAAACGCAATCTGCCTACGATTTCAGCGATACTTTATACGTCTAAGACGCTTGCTAATGGTGAACATCCTATTATGCTGCGTGTCTGCTACAATGGCAAGCGCAAATATAAAAGTATGGGCATATCTTGCAAGCCTCAAGAATGGAGTGATGATAAACAACGAGTAAAAGGCAAGCGTGCGAACAGCCTTACCCCTATTATCACAAAGGAATTGGCCGATGCACAGAACTACGTTTTGTCTTTGGAAGGCAAAGAGGATGATTATTCAGCCGCAACAATAATTTCAGACTTGCAGAAAGCAGCACCAACAAAGCTAACTTTATTTGCTTTGTTTGAAGAACGGATTGAGTTTTTCAAAGTAGAAAAAGGGAAATACAATACTGCCACAGGATATAGGACTTTACTTAACCGAATAAAGAAATATACCAACGGTAAGGATTTAGAACTGTTTGAGGTAACAACAAATTGGCTTCGCTCGTTTGAAGAATATTTGCGTTGTCATTATGCAGATAATTCCATCCGAAAGTTTTATGACAACTTCCAAGCTATCTTTAATTATGCCATAATGAAAGAATATATAAAAGAAACTCCTTTTACTACTTTTCAGTTTAGCAAGAAGTTGAATTGTCAGACAAGGAAAAGGGCATTGACGCTGCAAGAGATTACTTTATTGATGAAGTATTACCTTCAGCGATATGGTTATTATGGAACTGAAAACAATGATGTTTTTGGCGAAGTTAAGCAAAAACAATATTGGATTAACCAAAAATTCAAGTTGCGAGGTACAACAAAATTGACTCCAATAAATGCAGAGCAATTTTCCCTTGCATTGTTTTTATGTAGTTATCATTTTCAAGGCATGGCACTTGTTGACCTTGCAAACTTGAAAAAGAAAGACTTACATTTAATTGAGATTACGGATAATGCTAAATTCATCAAGGATTCTGCTACAAATGGTCATGAATATGCCATGAATAATTTAAGAAAGATACTGTGTTATGAGATAAACACAACGAGACAAAAAACGACCCATCCAACAAGAGTTATTGTGAACGCAAAACATTTAATGCCCTATTTATATCCTTTTGGCTCGTATATAGATGAGAATAACACCTTTGATGAAAATAAATTGGAAGATTACATATTCCCTATATTTGATAAAGATAATGATTCGGAAGAGAAAAAATTTGGTCGTATGACTTATATGAATTATTTGGTAAATGTTAATCTAAAACGTATTGCCAAAAGATTAGGACTTGCGGATGGTATAACTTTCTATTCTGCGCGGCATAGCTATGCTTCGGCCTTGTATCACGCAAATGTGCCAATGGGTCTGATTGCACAAAACATGGGACGTAATACATCTGAAATAGAAACTTATCTAAAAGAATTTGATGTTGAGAATATATATAGGGCGAATTTGAAATTATTTGTATCAGAGCAAGATGAATATAAGGACAAAGTAGAAGAATTGCGTAATGAAACAAGGCAAAAACTTAAAGAGCAAGGTAGAGATAAAACCTTAGAATGGTTTGAAGAACTTTGGCAGTATTATGATGATGACCCACTCCTATGATTTGATGAGAATAAATGTTCAAAAATACATTATTTGCTATACAAATGAACATTTTTCAATATTACATGATGTGTAAAATGGTTTATATATCTAATTATCAACATTTATATAATATTAAAATATTCACTTCTGATTGTTTCTGAATATTCCCATTGACGCAAAGGAATGTGAAGTATAGTTCACTTTTTGGAAATGGGTAAAAGAAAAGGTTGGCCGTTGCTGACCAACCTAATCATTTAATGTTCCAATATCAACTCACTTTAGATACTCTTCTATCTTCGAATCTGCGACACGCTTATACGACATATGTATTCCCAATGTGACAAGCGTCAAATCTGTATCGGTCAATTCTGTAATTTCTGTTGTCATGGTAGGCACACCTTTTCCGCTTACAATTATTGTATTTCCTGATTGTCTCCATTGCCCTCTTTTTATATCCACTTCGCCTTCAGAGCCAAATCCATCTATGCCGACTTCAATGTATTGCCCATCCGAACCAAACTGAATATACTGCTCTCCAAAGAAAGTTTCTGTTTCATCTGTGTTGAAAGAGTCCCACTTCCAAGTTCCGACAATATCGGAAGAAATTACCTCATCGTCATCATCGCTGCAAGAAACTAATGCGAATGACGAAATGGCCATCAAAGCCACCATGAATTGATAAAGACACTTTTTCATAATCGGTTATTTTTTATTGTTATAGATTTAATTTCTATTTCCTATTACGATACTTTCAAGGTCGCTTAATTCAGCTACCTCTTTTTTGATGTTATCCCAAAAATTTTCTTTGTATGTTCCACTTTGCGAATCATATTCATTAAAATACTCATCGCCATATCTATTTAGTAGAGTTTCCTTCTCCACGTTAAAATAAAAGCCTTGACAATTAGGTATTTCAAGCGAAATGGATTCAACGTTTTCACCTCCTTCTCCTTCATTGAGCTGAATTGTCGCTCCATAGTCGTTTATAAGTTCTTTCACTGACATTCCTGCATGTATTCCATTCGGCAGTTTGAATTGCGGAGAATAAACTGTAATCGACTTTACTGTTGCTTGCAAGGTATTCGGCCTTTCATCAAAATACCCTCCAAATAATGTGCAGAGCAATTCTTGCCCCTTGTACAACTTCATATTCATAGTATAGTAAACTTCTTCAAATTCAGATATTTCTTGAATGTCAACAATAGAGAAGTCAAAACATTGTTTATCTATATCCTCCTGTTTCATTAAAGAAGTGTTATAGTCATTGAATGACTTTCCTATACGGATATTCGCTATGCCATCTTTCGTGATTTCTGTTGAAAAATCATTTGGAGTATCTTCAACGGCAACAGCCAAAGAGTCTGAAGGCAATTCGTCTTGTTTGATTGCTTCAGTGTCGGCAATAGCTGTTGTGTCTTGTTGTTGGCCGTTTGAGCCGTTATTATTGTTTAGCAAGGCGAATACTCCACATCCAATAATTACAACAACTACTACTATAACAGCGATTATGATACCTTTTTTATTGCTTCTTTGTGGAGGCTGAGGACTGTCGTTTATAACTTCCTCTTGGGGAGTATTAAATGTTGTAGCGTGAGGCTCTACCGATTGTTTTGTTTCTTCCTGTTGCTCCATTGACAAGCGCACAGAGTAACCGCATTTAGGGCATTTCTCGGCCTTTGTAGAGACCATCTGCCCACAACCTTTGCATTTTATCAGTGCCATACTTGATTATTGCTTGTTTTTTGATTGTCGTATCTTGCGAACGCCATTTACAATGATGTTTCCAACCCACCACCAAAAAAGATATAAGCCTCCCCATATCAGAGTATATATAAAGAATTGGAATAAGAATGTGCTCCAAAGAATTGGAACTATCTTGTAGGAAGCGGGAAATATTATGTCAAACATAATAAAAATTAGTACGCACAAAATGTATCCTACAGCAAATACCACTTTTGGTACTGCTGTCAGTTTTGCAGCTAAGTCAACATAAGGGTCATTGTCTTTGGTATAGAAATGTTTACATAATTTCTGCCAAAAACTACTTGTTGTTGTTTTCTCATCAATGGGACATCCACAATTAGGGCAAGTTGTTGCGCCATTTGGAATGATTGAGCCACATTCCTCACATCTTCTTTCTGCCATAATGCAATAATTTACAGTTGCACCTATGGCCCTGCGATGCGATTTTCTTATTTAATTTAGATTATGAGGCATAAAAGAGAAAAGCGAGGCCGCCATTCTGACCTTATCCTAAGCGTAGGGCTTCGACTCCCTGTAAGATGAATAAAGAGAACGGACAGCCCCACTTTGGATGTATTTCGTTAAGATACGAATACACGCCAAAGAGAGCGTCCTTCCCACATTATTCCGTTCTTACTTGTGAGTTGTCGAAGTTCACGCTTACGGAATAAAGCGAAAATGCGCTTTCTACCAATATGTCCGTACCGCTTGCGCTAAGTACGTCACAAAGATAGCGATTTTTTGGGAAGAACGCTCAAATCATTCAAAATAAATGTGCTAACAGCTAAAAATCAAGCAAATCGTATGCTTCCATTAGCTCTTTTTCCCGTAAGCCAAGATATATTTTTGTAACAGCTATATTAGAATGGTTAAAAAGTTCGGAAAGTTTTATTAACGCCATATTTGCGTTTTCTCCACTGCCTTCATACACTTTCCGCCCAAATGTCTTTCGGAACGTATGTGTACTGAAATGTTCTATCTTTATGTTATATTGTTTTTTAATCGTTTTAAGCAACACATTGATACGTTGGGTGCTATACACGACTTTCTTTTGGCTTAAAAAACACTTCTCATTATCATTTTTAATGTTTAGAGCGTCATGGCACTGCTTTATATGCTGTTGAAAGTCGGAATTGATTTTCACTACCCGTCTCTTTCCTGTTTTCTTTTCATATAAGACAAATTTATCATCATCGAGCAACATAGACCAAGTTAGAGAAAGAAGGTCACTTATTCTAAGTCCAAAAAATGAACCACAACCAATAAGGAGTGACATACGGTAATTTTTATCTCGATACAGCTTTCTGATTAGAGACAACATTACATCCCACTCCATATAATCTGATGTTTGGTATCTATGGTTTATTTGTTTCATAAAGTTCACTTTTATATGATTTGACTTGTTTTTGAATGACTTTTACCTTACTATATTTGTAATTTCTTGATTTTCAGTCCATATTCAAATATGTGGAGAAAGTGAATGTTTTATGCTGCCATCTTTTGGCCGCTTGCTGATGGAAGTATTATTGCCATCAATTTAGCTTTCCTTATTTCATATTGTTTGTTGGCTTCTTCATTTTTGACAAAAAGATTGGCGTGTACATTTTCATACGTTGCAACCCATAAATCACGCATTGCCTTCCTTATGTTTGCATCAGTAATGGTAGCAACCAACTCCACGAAATAACGCATTGAACCTCTTGCGTTGTCAATGGCAGGATGGGTAAAATCGCTCATCATCCAATACCAATCATGATTTTTCATTGTTGCTAATGCCTTATTTATGATTTCTACTGTTGCCATATCTTTAAGTTTTTATTGTTACTTTCGTTTTTTATTTACACCACAAAGATAGGCATATATTAAATAATAGCCAAATTATTAGGCCTAAAGTATGCTAAAGTTAGATGGTTTATTGCTTGACATTCAATAAAATAAAAAAGGATGCCACAAGCTGACACCCTTTGTAATTTGGATTAAAACACTTCAACCAAAGATTCCCATCTGAAACTTCGCCAAGCTCCTTTCTCGACATCGAAGAAAGCTGTTGTGCAATAGTTCTCTCTGCTTTCTCCGTTGCCATTTGTCTTAGCTTTTGCAAGATGCTTTTGCGTTGTACCCCAACATTCTCTTAACTCTCCATTTTTCTTGATGAAAGTAAAGTGAGCAATGCCATTTTGGAGCTTTGTTTTAAGCGTTTCAATCATCATAGCCTTTACTATGCCTATTTCATCTGACTTTGTACGGTTGGCGATTACTGTTGCCTTTACTGCTGTTGTGCCTTTAACTACGATTGCTTGCATCATACTTTATCTGTTTAATTATGAATGATTTATTTCCTTTTTTCGTTGCAAAGATAGGCATATATTTAATTATAGCCAAATATTAAAAGCTAAAGAGAACTAAAGTATAGGCAAATATGCAATATATGAATGACAAAGATTATCTTTGTTCTCAATATCATTGAAACTATGGAAGGAAAGAAGAAACAAGAGCGAAAAGTAGTGCATCTCCAAATAGGAGACAAGCACTTGTATTACGGCAGTATTTCACGGCTGTTTGATGACTTTACGGAAGATGAATTAGGCATTTCATATTATAAGACAAAGAATAATCTATCTAAGATGGGTACTATAACAACGGATAAATGTGTTATAAGGCAAGGCTATATAATAACTAAACCGAAAAAAAGATGATAACAGATAAACGAGCAACGGTAATATGTGTTTGTTTTAGAGAATCTATAATTCGTGTATTACTCGCATAACTAATTGATTATATGAAATTTACTTGCGTTGAAGTTGGAAATATAGGCACTTATACCCTAAATTATGAATTAAGGGGTAAAATAGTGCGCCAATACTCGGTTAACGCCTTGCTAATCTTTTCCTTAGTTTCTTTCTTATGTTGCTTGCCAAACATAGGGTTTTTTCTTCCTTGTTTCGCTATGCTCATTTTGAATTTTGTCGCATCCGACACTTTTCTACTATGTCTTTTGGCCATTTCTATTTGAACTTTATTGAACTTACAGCTATTTAATATAAATATCACGCTCAAATGAAAAAATCCTTTTGTACAAAGAAAATATGGGGGTTAAAGGATTATTCCATTGATGAAATAGCAAGCCATTATGTAAAGGCCGAAAACATATACGGCTTATATTCTAAATCCGCTCCTATGATAATGCCCAAGATACAGTTGCCTAATGCTCCAAAGTCTGAATGTGATGAGCCAAAAGCGGAAAAGAAAACGGTTGTAAAGCGTGAAAAGTTATTGGCAAAGAAATATGAATTCCTAATTCATACTATAATTAAGCGTGTCCTTTACAACGACAATGGAATTGCATATCTTCACTCTTCCATTCTTCAAAATGTCTTTGGCAAAGATTATAAGAAAATGTTGGATAACTTATATAAGATGGGCATATTACATTCAGATGGCTATTACTCTTTGGAGGAAAAAACATACGGATATTATTTTGCACCGAACGTAAAGTTTACATATACATTGCGCCCTTCATCTTATCTATCGGATTATGACGACAAACTTACCAAGTACCTTTTGCCATACCAAACCCAAGAAGAACAAGACAACAAACAAAGGCTTGATAATGACTTCCTATATTCTCGTTACAATGACAGCCTCAAATTCCTTAAACTGCAATACATAGATGAAGCTGTTTCGTTTGTCACTTCTCATATTTTTCCTTCAGATAAATCAAATGACTACTATGTAAGGGTAATAGATAGATATTTGGATGGTGATTTTCGTATAACTTCTGTTGATGACAACAAGAGAATATACTCCATAGCTACGTCTACACCAAGATTATTGAAACCTTTTCTTAACATTAGGTATTCGTTAGACATACATAACTCCCATCCTTTGTTGTTTAATTCCATTCTTATGGATTATTATAAGATTCCCACATCTTTAATGAATAAAGTCTATCCAATATACGAGCAATTATATATGTCTAATGTAGAATCTCATGATGTTAGGCGATTTCTTTGCAAAGTGTTGATTAAGAATAATATAAGTAAAATTGACATAAATGATATCCCAACGGATGTGCTATATTATATGTACTTAACTTCGATGGGTTTATTTTGGAATGTTGCCATACCAAACGACATTATAGAAGAAAAGGGATTGTTGCGTTCAGACATTAAAGTCTTGATGTTCAGAGAAGTGTTTTATTCAAAGAAATTAACGGCAAGAGGAAAGGAGTACGCCAAGATATTTGCAAAAGAGTTTCCGAACGTCTATAAAGTTGTACGAGAATCCAAGAAAGATAATCGTACCAAACTCGCAAATGACATGATGAAGATAGAGAGTGAGTTATTTGGCAAAATCCTATCTGAATTATACGCCAAGAAATTCAAGGTGATTAGTATTCATGATGCTATTGTTGTGTTGGATGTGAAGCAAAACGAAAAGTGTACGGAAGAAATAGTTAAAGAAGTAATGACGGACGTATATAGGAAATATGGGTTGCACCCCAACATTTCCGTTGACTACTACGGCAAGGAGTGTATGGAAAACCTTATGAAGAAAAATATGTTGCTTAAAGAACTCATTACCGATTATGTATCGCAACTGAAAGGATTGGCCGAGGAAGGTGATGAAGATGCAACTACCACGCTCAAAAAGATAGGAAATGGGAATTATGATTTCTACTTAGATACGGACAATCAACTTAAACTTCATCCTTTGCATATCTAAAATTTCTATAGAAAATTTTGAGAGGCGTAACTATCGGTGTGCTTCATTATAGTTCAATTAGAACATTTTATGTGCGAAAGCGTGGATACCTACATTATTGCCGTTTTTATTTATTACTTTTGCAATGAGCAAAGGAAACAAAGCCTTGTATGCCAACAATATATTGTAAACTACAATGTAAACCAAACATAAATGAAAGAATATAACTCATTGAATAACAATAAGAAAACAAAATACTTTTTGTGTGTACTGGTAATGCAAGCCGCTCGGCAGTTGCCGAGGTCATTTTGAGAAAAATGATTCAAGAAAAGAATCTTGAGGACATTGAGGTGTCGTCATGTGGAACAGATGTTCCATACGGACAAGAACGTGAAGGAATCATGTGTCAAATAGCGGCGGAGCATGGATATTCGATGGGTGGTAAGGCTGTGATGATAACTGCGGAATTGGTTAATGCAGCAGACCGAATCATTGTTATGACAAGGCAACATAAGACCGAAGTGATACGGTTATTGGATCCATCACATTGGAATTGTATCGCATTATTTAACGACATTTGTTTCGGAGAATCTTCAGACCTCCCGGATCCTCACTATCAGTCAGCACAGGTATATTACACATGCTTCAATACCATCGAGAAGGGATGTAGGGAGATAGTCAGGAAATTGAAATAATCGAACCCTTGTCACCATCTTTAAGTTGTTTTCCGGGAGTTAATGTACCCGGCTTGTTTCTTGGACTGTATATAATATTGATTTTCAGCAGTAGTAAGAAATTCCTTGACGAAGTTATTACGGTCTCATCTTATTCCTTGCACGACTAATCGCAGTGATTTATTTAAAAAACCAGATTTAACCACTCTTTCTATTTAAAAATCTATAAAAACTCTCTGTAATTTAATGGAATTGCAAAAGGCCATTATTACAGAGTTTCGCTTCAAAAAGGTCACCTGAAGGTCACTGTATAAAAGAAAAAGCACTTGCGATTTCTCGTAAGTGCTTGATTCTTAACGTGGACCAGGTAGGGCTTGAACCTACGACCTCCAGATTATGAGTCTGTTGCTCTAACCAACTGAGCTACAAGTCCGGCGCTTTTTATGCGTTTTGCCTTAAAAGCGTCGCAAAATTACGCATTTCGTTTGAAACGCGCAAACGTAAAGCGAAAAACTTTTCTTTTTTCGGCGAAAAATGCGTTTTTCTATGCGAATTCCTCGCCGAGTTTCTCCTGCGCCTCGTTTGCAAGCAGCCGCACGCGGTTGGTGTCGCCTCGTTTGCAGATGAGCAGCGCCTTGTCGCTTTCGGCAACGATGTACCCGTCGAGCCCTTCGATTATTGCCACGCGGCCGGGCGGGAGTTTTATGACGTTGTTGCTGCAATCGTGCATTATGGTGCGTGTTGCAAGGGTTACGTTGCCCTTGTCGTCCTTGTCGGATATGCCGTAGAGGCTGTCCCATGTGCCGAGGTCTGCCCAGCCGAACGAGCAGCAGCCTACATATACGTTCTCGCTCCGCTCGAGTATAACCTTGTCGATTGAAAGATACAGGTTCGAGGGGTAGTACTTGTTCACGAAGTCCTGTTCTTCTTCGCGCGAGAGGTTTATGAACTCGTCTATGTGTGGGACGATGTTGGGTATAAGCTCTGCAACCGAGTTTTGCATGGTCTTGGCGTTCCACAGGTAAAGTCCGGTGTTCCACAGGAACTCCCCGCTTTCTACGAAAATGCGCGCAAAGTTCTCATCTGGCTTTTCGGTGAACGACTTTACCGGCGCCAGTCCGTGCTCGTCGGGCTGGTGTGCCATTTGGATATAACCGTATTCGGTGGCCGGCACCGTGGGGCGCACTCCCATGGCCACAAACACGTCGTTGTTTGCCACGAAATCGAGCGCGTGGCGAACGTTGCTCTCGAAAACGTCGCTGCGCAGGATGTATTGGTCGGCCGGCGACACTACAACCCTTGCGTCGGGCTCCTTATATATTATGTGGCTGTTTGCCCAGGCAACGGCGGGCGCGGTTCCGAGCCTTACGGGTTCGGCCAGGATGTGGCGGCGCGGAAGGTCGGGAAGCTGGCGCTCCACTATGTCGATATAGTCTACAAACGTAGAAACATAAATATGATCCGGCTCGATGAAACGCGCAAAACGTTCGTATGTGAGCTGAAGTAAAGTGCTTCCTATGCCGAATATGTCGACAAACTGCTTGGGCAGTGCCTTGCCGCTTGCAGGCCAAAGCCTCCTGCCCGTACCTCCTGCCAATATTACACAATAGTCTTTACTCATGATTATTTATATTTTACTTGCACAACAATTCCAACTACGAAGATATGATAAAAAACAACTCCGCAATAAAAATACAGTGCAAATAAATGAAAAATTCACATGCTTTTGGAAATGTCAGATTTTAAGTTTATCTTTGCACCACTTTAGCGCATTTTGGCGCGTTTTACGTTTGCCCGGATGGCGGAATCGGTAGACGCGCTGGTCTCAAACACCAGTGGAGCAATCCGTGCCGGTTCGACCCCGGCTCCGGGTACGCTTGATGATACAACCCAGCTGATATTCAGTTGGGTCGTATCGTTTAAGAGGAGATGTAGAACGGTTTTTCTTTGCGGTACCATTGCCTCGACCGTTTGGCAATCTCTGTGGGTGCCGGATTGTACAATGTCGCTAAAACGGAAACTCCGGTTCCCCGCGGACAAATATGGCGAGGAGCCGGAGTTTCCCGACGATATTACTGGATTAGAATCCGGCCGTGAAATAGATTCCGGCGGGGAAGTGCGTGGAGTTCTGGTAGTCTGCAACCATTGCGGGCGTATCCGAATTGAGGTCGTATACCGAGATATCGTTCGTGAGGAAACTCCAGCCGTAGCCCAGAATTGTATTGTAGTA